>Ga0209235_1000034_pt1 | contig 49386 bp, 55 predicted proteins | sample GraSoi013_1_20cm_4_FD_185817 | JGI IMG/M metagenome (GOLD analysis project Ga0209235, IMG submission 185817) | Grasslands soil microbial communities from the Angelo Coastal Reserve, California, USA - Sample 09_25_2013_1_20cm (SPAdes) (version 2) | ecosystem: Environmental > Terrestrial > Soil >... | reverse complement strand
CTTTGCCATAGCTCAAAATTCCCCAGATGGAAATGGCGCAAATAAAATTTCGAAAACTATTTTTGTAAGTAATTCTTCCTCTGTTCCAATTAGTTCCACAGCCGGAACCGCCTCAATTTCTAATCCAACTGGCATTATGTACACAACGAAGTTTGAATGTGGTTCAATTTATGCAGGAGAGGGGCCTCTTCGACCTGGTCATTACGATACAGATGTCAGCATCTTCAATAAGCAGAAATTTAAGACAACAATGCTTTGGAATGCGATTGTAAATAATGGATCTGCCTCTAACGCAATACTATTAAATTTGAATTCTGAGAGCGCTACAGCGATAACTTGCCAAGACATAAGGAAGGTCATAGGCAACTATAATGGAAACTTTCTCGAAGGATTTATCGTAATTAATGTTCCATTAGATTCGGTCTTACAATCGTCGAAAGGTAGCGTCATCCCAACTATTTCAGGAAATGATATCAACCTTCTCGAGGTACAAGCATTCTACACTGCAAATGCACTAGATGTTCTTCCTCATGAGATCATAGTAGACAAGATCTCATTTTATATAATACAGGATCGAAGCGGAAAGATTCCACAGGATATGTTGCGAAAAACTCTAGATATATCCATATCATCTGGACTCAATGAAATATCTGATACGGAAAAAAAGGTCAAAGATGCTCTTGCAAAACAATACAACTTGTCTGATAATGACTTGCCAAAAATAGTAGTCAGGATAAAGAGTGTCTCGGTTGGAGTAGGTGTTCTAATTGATGACCATGCCATCTCATTATCTACAGTAAAGCCTCAGTTAAGTTCAGAGTAAAATAAATAATAAAAAGAGAATCGAGGTCTAGAGTTTTGGAATTCCTCTATACCTTGTTGTGAACACTACAATGCTGATTACAGCAATTGCAAGAACTATCGGTGCAACTGGACCGAATTCCGGTGTTGCAGTATTGTTACTTGCAGTCATGTTTGTTGTGTTTATCATGTTTGTTGTGTTTGTCATGTTTGACATAGTTGCTCCGCCTACAATTACTTGAGCTGTCATCCATGGATGGACAATACAAAAGTAATCATATGTGCCTGCATTCTGGAAGGTAAATTGGAATGTGCCTCCTGGTTTGATTAAACCGCCACTATCAAACGCTGTTCCAGTTTGATTGTCTGATGGCTTTCCGCTTGTCACGGTGTGACTGACGGTATCAGTATTTTTCCATGTTACCTGTGTTCCTGGTGCAACAGTCAGTGGATTTGGATTAAAACAGTTATTTGCAGCAACACAGTCTGCTGTTTGACTAGCACCTGCGCCTTTTGCCATATCTACCTCATTTGCTGTTTGTCCAAATGCTGGTGCTACACTAAGAATAGCAACTAGAGCCAAAACACCAAATAGTGCGCCCATTGGTTTTGACTTCATTGTTGGATATGACATAGAGCCATTATAAAAAGCCTCAAATCGATTCTCTGAGAATATACATGACTTAATAGCGTGCTGTAATCGTGGTCGTCTGGCATAGTTATTTGCTCTAGGAATAATCCTTTTAAAAATTGAATAAAAAGAAAATTAGGTTTTTAGAGTTTTGGTATTACTCTAGTCTTTGTGGTCAACACTACGATGCTAACTACAGCTATTGCTAGAACTATTGAAGCAATTGAACCAAATTCTGGAACAACGTGGAAGCTTACCATGTCACCCTTTGGACCAGTCCATGTTGATGGATCTGTATTTGGTAATCCAACTCCATTGAAAGTGACAGTGATATCTACGGGATCAGAAGATGTCAACGCAGACGTAGTCTGTGTGTCAAGACCTGTGTGTGTGTGTCCAGTCGGATTGTCCAATATACTTTTTCCATCTTGTGTGACAGTTATCGCATAGTTCTGATGCTTTATGTTGTTTCCACTCGAATCTGTAAAGTTCAGAGATATCGTCAGTGGTTGGCCACTTGTTGGTGCTGCCGGTGATGTGTCTATCATGACCATTTCTGATTGATCACTAGACATTGCTTGTAGCATAGTCATGTTCATAGATGGATTAGGAGTAGGCGGTGGAGCACCTGAAGCTGAAACAATTACTTGAGCTGTCATCCATGGATGGACAATACAAAAGTAATCATATGTGCCTGCATTCTGGAAGGTAAATTGGAATGTGCCTCCTGGTTTGATTAAACCGCCACTATCAAACGCTGTTCCAGTTTGATTGTCTGATGGCTTTCCGCTTGTCACGGTGTGACTGACGGTATCAGTATTTTTCCATGTTACCTGTGTTCCTGGTGCAACAGTCAGTGGATTTGGATTAAAACAGTTATTTGCAGCAACACAGTCTGCTGTTTGACTAGCACCTGCGCCTTTTGCCATATCTACCTCATTTGCTGTTTGTCCAAATGCTGGTGCTACACTAAGAATAGCAACTAGAGCCAAAACACCAAATAGTGCGCCCATTGGTTTTGACTTCATTGTTCTCTGTAATCGTCTGACTGCTATAAAAACATGCTTCAATTTCTTTCAGATAGAATATCTTTATCTTACACCTCTCTCCACACCAGGCATCTGAAAATTCTACTTTTAGAGAGATTGGTCATTTATACTTTAGTGTCAAGGATCTATCGGACCAATTCTACGTATGAAATCAATGAACTGTAAGCAGATTATTTTCGTCTGTTAATGTTTTTGTTGAAAATAGTCCAGCATGTTTTGCTATCAATGTTCCTACAAATATTGCAACCATGAGCATAACTATAGTTCCTGAAGGAGCCAGATTAAAATAATATGATGTAGTTATTCCGGCAATTGTTGCTATTACAGATATAGAAATAGAAATTATGATTGTTTTTTTGAATCCTTTACCCATCATTATACTAGTTATGTTTGGTAATACTATCAGCGCGGATATCAGTAAAATTCCAACCAGTCGCATTGTTGCAATTACTGTAACTGCCGCCAAGGCTACAAAGAGATAATTTAGTTTTTCAATGGGTATCCCGTGCACTTTTGCTTGTTCTTCATCGAATGTGAAATGTATCAATGGTTTTCTAATTGCAATCAATGTCACAATTACGCCACAACTTATTGCTAAAATTAGTAATGTATCTTGCATACTTGTTAACAAGATGCTCCCAAAGAGGAAGCTAAAGAGATCAATAGTGAACCCATGTGATGCACTGACTAGCAACACTCCCATAGCAAGGCCAGCCGAGAATAATACAGCGATGGCTGCATCTCCAGATATTTTGGTACTTTTTCTTAATTTTGTAATTCCTAATGCAGTTGCAACACAAACAACAGTTGCGGTCCAAATTGGATATATGTTAAGAAAGAATCCAAGAGCTATACCGCCAAATGCCGTATGGGAAAGAGCATCTCCAAAAAGAGAGTATCTTTTCAATACCAAGAACAAGCCCATTATCGAACAGCAAATTGCTACTACAATACCTGTGAGAAGAGCTCTTTGCATAAAACCATACGACAAGATATCAAAATTCATGTAAATCACATATCGTGTTTATGCATATGCAGCTGCATGGCCGATTCTGAATATGTTTTAAGCAGATCCTTGTTTGCAAAAAATTCCTCCTTTTCACCATGGAAGAATAAGTCTCTATTCATACATGCTATTCTAGTTGCCAAATCTGAAATTGCATTAAGATCATGCGAAGACCACACTATGGTGATCTTGTTTTCCTTGTTTATTTTTTTGAGTACTGCATAGAATTTATTTTGCACATCCATGTCTACTCCAGTTACAGGTTCATCCAATATCATCAATAACGGTTCTTTGACAAGAGCTTTTGCGATAAAGGCTCGCTGCTGTTCGCCTCCTGATAATTCGCTGATTCTCCTGTCCTTGAATGATTCCAATCCTACAATCTTAAGTGCCTCTTCTATTTTTTCACTGTCCTTGCTAGATGTTTGAAATATTCTGTTCCAACAGCATCCACAACTCTGTATCAATGCAGCGCCCTTAGCTAACTTTTTCCTTGATAAAGTTCCCATTGAAACAACGTCGTAAACAGTTGCAGGAAAGTTTGGTTCAAAATTTACTTTTTGTGGAACATATCCTATCATTGAAAGTAGCGAGGTGTACTGATTTCCTTCGTATCCAAACAACTTGATTCTACCCTGATAACTTTGCAATCCAAGAATAGCTCTAAACAGTGTGGTTTTACCTGCCCCGTTTGGTCCAACAATGCCCAGAAGGTCTCCCTCTTGAACACTAAAGCTGATCTTATTTACTGCTAGAACTCCGTTATGATTTACTGAAACATTCTCTACATCTAGTGCGTTCACTGGCATTCTAAGGCCGTCCTCAGATTATGTAGGTTCTCATACCATTTATCCAGATACGTCTTTCCAGCTTTCTGGTCGGTTTCATTTATTCCTTCAAGAGGATTCAATACTAAAACTTGTGCACCTACCTCACCAGCTAGTGTATTGGCAAGCCTGGGGTCTACCAAGGCTTCAGAAAATATCACTTTCACGTCCTTGTCCTTTGCAATTTGTATAACTCTCTGCATATCTTGTGGAGGCACATCTGCTTCTGGTGCAATTCCTGTTATCCAGACATCATGTACTCCGTATCTATTTGAAAAATAATTGAATGCGTTATGAAATGATACAAAAGTGTCTTTTTTACAGTTTGACAGTCCAGTTTTTATGTTGTTATCCAGAGCAGCTAATTTTGCAATGTATGCACTTGCATTGTCCTCGTAATATTGAGCATTTGCAGGATCGGCTTTTTCCATAGCATTTTTTATATTTGTGACCTCTTGCTCTGCAAGTATGGGATCATTCCATACATGTGGGTCCATTCCCCCCTGAGCTAAAATTTCCTTGTCGTCTTCAGCAGCATCTGCTTTCAGTAGAGTGATACCTTCTGTGGCCTTGACAAATGTCATATCTGAGAATTCTCCGGATGAGTTGAACTTGGAAATGTATGCCTCCATACCACCCCCATTATAGATGAAAAGTTTTGTTCCCTTTAGTTCTTCAATCTGCTGAATACTTGGTTCCCATGAATGTGGTTCGTTTCCAATTGGAAGAAAGCTATAAACTTGAGCTTTGTCACCGCCCACGTTTCTTGCAAATTCATATAATGGGAAAAAAGATGCGGCCACTTTGAGTTTTGTTGCACCTGTAGTATTCTGAATGGGATTCTGCGTAGTCTTGGATTGCTCAAAAATATTGGTATTCATCGATACAGCAAAAACTGCGATTACGACAGATGCAATTATCCCGCCAATTATAGCTGGTCTCTTTCCTGCATTCAATAACCAATTTTGCGCGTCTGTTATTAATAAATCTACAAAATATTAATAATTTTTATTGCTAACCTTATAAGCTAGTTAATAATAACCACGTCATGCCTATTGTTTCCATATCACTTAATGATGAGATTCTTTCTGAAATTGACAGAATTCAAAAAAGTATGGGATTTTCAGGAAGATCGGAAATTATTCGTGCTGGGATAAGAAATCTAATCTCGGAAGAAAAACAGAGAGGAAGTCTTTCTGGCTTTATTCACGCCATATTGATGGTAATTCACGATGAAGACTCTGAGCAGATAGTCACAGGGATCAAACACAACCATGAAAACTTGATAGGAACTCATCTTCATAGCAAAGTGGACGGTAACAGATGCATGGAACTTTTCTTATTGCACGGTGATGCAGACAAGATTAGTGTTATGACAAAAGATTTTCAAACAAACAGGAAGATGCAAAACGTCAAGCTAGTTGCAATGTAGTTGAATTTAGAGCAATTATCTAGATTCCGTTTTCATTTAGAATTAAGGCGAGTAGCGCTGCACGAGTGTCCTTTCCATATTGTGCCTGCTGGAAATATTTTGCTTGTTTTGTTGAATCCAAGTCAGGTGAAATTTCATCTAGGCGAGGAAGAGGATGCATTATTATCGCATCATCCTTCATTTTCTTGACTAAATCGGTACCAATTCTGTAGCTGCCTTTTACCTTAACGTATTCTTCTATATCAGCAAATCTTTCCTTTTGAATTCTTGTTATGTAAACTACATCTAGATCACTGATATTCTCCTCTAGATCCGTTGTCTCAGTATATGCCAATCGTTTTCGTATTTCGTAAGTTGAATCCGATCTGATTTTCAGAGCAGGTGGAGATATTAGACGAACATCGACTTTGTAGTTGCCAAGGGCATATAACAACGAGTAAACAGTTCTTCCATACTTGAGATCACCGACTATGCCCACTTTTAGTCCGTCGATTCGTTTTTTCTCCTTTCTGATTGTATAAATGTCCAATATAGCTTGGGTTGGATGTTCCTCTGTTCCGCTTCCAGCATTTATTAGAGGTTTTTCAGATACCTCTGCTGCGAACCTACTTGAGCCATCAAGTTGGTGGCGCAGTACTACTACATCCGAATAAAGCGACATGATTTTCACCGTATCACCCAAGCTTTCACCCTTCCTTGCGGAAGATGATGAGGCATCGGCTATTCCAATCGAGGTTCCTCCAATTGATGCCATCGCGGCCTCAAAGCTTAATCTTGTTCTCGTGCTAGGTTCAAAGAAGAGATAACCAAGTGTTTTTCCTCGTCCAATTTCACGTCGTTCGTTCGGGCTCATTGTAATTATTTTATCGGTAGCTTGAAAAATCGTCTCAAACTTTTGCTTATCAAAATCACGCACCGAGACAATATCTTTTTGGAAAAAAGTATTGCTCATTGCCGTTCACTATTATATATGAGTGTTATACAAACTATTCCAATGTCAGAGGCAGATCTGATAGTTCGAAAGATCAAGAATGGTACTGTAATTGATCATGTTGAAGCAGGGAAAGGATTGAAGGTCTTAAACGCACTTGCAATTGATGGAAAGGATGGAAATGTGATAACTATAGCACTTAATGTGCCAAGCTCGAAGGTTTCAAAAAAGGACATAATAAAAGTAGAAAATCGCTTCCTAAAAGATTCTGATACAAACAAGCTTGCATTAATCGCACCAAAAGCTACTGTCAATATCATTAAAGATTACAAACTGGTGGAAAAAAGACGAGTTACCCTACCAAATGAGATTGAGCGAATCTTCAAATGTTCTAATCCAGATTGCATCTCAAACAGTGATGAGGATATTGAACCAATAATGGATGTTGTGGATAAGACTGGTCTTGTTCTAAGGTGCAGATACTGTACGAGAATTCTTGATGTTAATGAATTAAAGTACTACTAAGTTACCTTTTTTCTGTTTGTATCTCGTATTGATCGTAGGTGTATTTTCTTGACGTTCCAAATGGTCTGAAAGCTTTTCCGTTGCCATGATAGAATTTAGAAAAGAACTCCACGTAGACCAGCCTAGCTCCCTGAATACCTGGTTCAAAGACTCCTATTATGATATTGAATATGTGACCGATGAAGAGTATGATTGTTCCAAGCACTATGTAAGGAATGGAGTGATGCAATGTCTTTATGAAGATAAAGTCGATGACATCAGCTAGAATAACAGACGCCAATAGGATACCTATGATTCTAGTGTAAGAGAGTATGTGACTTACAATAGAAGGTAATTCCATGACTGCCCTTGGACCCTCTCCTACAAACATCAGTCCTATTCCTCCTACCATCAATCCAACGTAAAATATCCCTTGTACGTGGTGTATTGGATTAATGTGTTGGTGGTGCATTAGCGCTAGTCCTGTCAACACGACGCCCCAACCAAAGACGATCCAGCCTATCTTTGCAATTGCATGCTTTCTCTCGCCTTCTCTGAGGGTGTTTATTATTCCTAGAATTAGACCAAATGTTACCATTCCAAGGCCAACGTATCCGCTAATTAGCAAGAGTTTTCGTAGGCCTAGAATTGGGCTAAATATTGTTCCGTCTGCAGGAAGGTGTAGACCTAAGGCACTGTTGAGGTAGCTGAACAAATAGCCGTTTAGATGGAATCCAAAGTAGAGATTAAACAAGAATCCTAGTATAATGGCTATGATAGCACCTGGAGTCATTGCCTTAGCTAGTTTTACCATTTGCCTTCGTTTCAATATCATCAAAGCAAAACTACGCAAAGGTGTGGGCATGATATTCAGATTTCTTTTTCCGCCCTCGACTCTCCTAATTACCCATCTACAAACTAGTAGGATAACAAGACCGTATCCAGCATCACCGACCATCACTCCATAAAAAATTGGGAAGATCAAACCGAAGATCAGTGTGGGATCGAATTCTTTGCCTTGCGGCAAAGAATAGAATCTAATAAAGGCTTCAAAGAGTCTGAATCTTTTTGGATTATCAAATAGTGTTGGGGGATTTTCGTCTGTTTCCAATTCAAAAAGCATTGTTCCTTTTGTGTTCTTGTCAAATGCACCTTTGAGATGGCTTACCTTTGCTTTTGGAATCCATCCTTCTAAAGCAAATGAGTCTGAAGTTACTCCTAGGTTATCTATTACCTCGAGTTTCTTGTTCTCAATTTCTAATTGTTCCTCAAGGCATATTATGTTAACGTAATGTACCTTGGAGATCTCTGTCAACTGAATGTAAATTCCCTTTAGTTTTTGAGTGATCTCGGTATGTTTAGCCTTTAGATTTTCAATTAGTTGATCCGCCTTTCCTTGGAGTTTTGGTACTGCTTCAATTCTTACATTGTATTCCTGCACAACAGTAGCAAGTGCATGAGGAGGAAAGTTTGGAAATGTAACAAGAACGACGTGTGTAGTGTCCTTTCCCTCTTTTGCATAAAGAAAAACATCTTGGCTGTTTACATCCATAGCCTTCTTGAAGTTAGCGTAGTCCTTTGAATCAACTCTTGCAAAGTAAGAATGTGCGGTTCTAAGTTGTAGGACGTCAAAATCTTCGGGGAAAAACGAGAACTCTTCTACTAGTTTGATGTTGTTTTCAGTTTCCCCGAGTCTTGTGAGAAGATTTTCCTTCTCCCTTTCTAATGTTGCGACCTTGTCATCTATGTCAATAGACTTGGTCGCCAGCATTAGTTGATCCACGGATGTGAATCTCTGACACTGATTCACTTCTACTGGGGGCAATACGGTTCTTAATGCCTTCATTCTAAGAAGCTGATCTGAGACCTGTCTGAAGAGATCATTGTCACGTTCGTTCCTTAACATCGCAGTGACGTCCTTTGAGAGTGGTTCTAGTTGCACCGCATTGAGATCGTGTAAAATTGAGATTATGGTCTGCCTGTTTTTTCGCAGTCCAAGCACTGCGATTCTCTTCATTGGTACTGGTTTTAGAATCAAATCTAAACCTCTCTTAATAAAATATCGATGATCTCGTGCACTGTTTGTGCATCAATTCTAGTAGAAATCGTCTTTGATTTGTTTTTGGCGTCTTCTATAATCTTTTCTGTTTCAACGTTTGCTTTTTTTCTTGCTTGTTCTATAGATGTCTCAAGTAATTTTTCTCCCTCAATCTTCGCGGTTGAAATTGTTTTATCTACACTTGCAGCAAAATTCTTAAATTCTTCTGATACTTTCTTTTTTTGTTCATCAATTTCTCTTTGAGCCTTCTCTTCTGCTTCTTTAATTTGCTTAAGAGAATGTACGTATTTTTCTGTGGTTGACATCTTATACTCCTAGAAAGTGTTTGCCTGCGTACAATACCAGAGCAATGGTAGCAAGAATATTGCCTATCTTAAATGCCCTCATTATCAAGAAGAACTTTCTTTGTTGTGAATTTACAAAATTAGGCAAGAATCTCCTTCTCCTTTTTGATTTTGGCTTCCTGCTCCCTCTCACCCATCTTGCGTTTTACAGTCTTAAGCATGATGAAGGTATCCCTTTCCATCTCATCTAATCTGAAAGTGATGAATTTGACTGCTGCCTGCAATCTTGGTATGAACACATTTTCAATGGCATTAGACTTTCGCTTTGTCTTTTCTATTTCCAACAATAGTTTTCGAAGTGTTGTTTCTTTTTCGGCAACGTCAAGAACCATCTTGTGAACATTCCTGAATGCTTTGATCGCCTCGTTGATCGATGGTGGAAGCTCTAAGAGGTGTTCCGTCAAGGATTGGTTACCTTGACCTCCATCTATCTTTGGAATTCGAACACCCATTACGTTTTTTGGAGTGATTTGTAATTTACTTAATTGAGGAATCTTCATTGCCTCATTTTCCAATCTCATTGAACCTGCTAGCATCTCGGCCATCCGAATGCTCTGGTATCCTTTTATTAGCTCAGCCTGCAGACCACTTCGTAAAGATGCTGCACTTTTGCTTGTGTTAAAGAATTCAAGAATCAAAGCTTGTCTTTTCAGTTTTAACAACTTAAGACCCTTTTTTGCGATGATTATTCTTCGTTTTGTACGGATATATTCAAGGCGGGTTGGTCGGATGTTAATTGCTGATGGCAATTCTACTTTGCACCTGTACTAGGCTTCTTTCTATACTTCTCAATAAATTCTGGTTTAATACGATTGAGTTCAGAATCTGTGAGATCAGCAAGTAATTCCCATCCAATATCTAGAGTTTGTTCAATTGAACGATTTTCATCCATTTCTTGGTTGACAAACTTTCGCTCAAAGTTATTAGCAACTCTTAGGAACTTTCGATCAAGATCACTTAAAGCTTCTTCACCCACAATTGCTGCTAATGCTCTTGCATCTTTACCTTGTGCATATGCAGAATAGAGTTGGTCTGCAAGGTTTCTGTGGTCCTCTCTTGTTCTACCTTTTCCAATACCTTGATTCATCAAACGGGATAGACTAGTCAACACATCTACTGGAGGGTGGATGTCTCCTCTGTGCAGATCTCTGCTCATAACTATCTGACCCTCTGTAATGTAACCAGTAAGGTCTGGAATTGGATGTGTAATATCATCTGCTGGCATTGTAAGGATAGGAATCTGGGTAACGGAACCATGTCTACCCTTTATCTTTCCTGCCCTTTCATATAGTGATGCCAAGTCGGTGTACATGTAACCTGGATATCCTCTGCGTCCTGGAACCTCTTCTCTTGCAGCAGAAATTTCCCTTAATGCTTCACAATAATTAGTCATATCAGTCATAATTACAAGAACATGCATTTCTTTTTCATAAGCAAGATATTCGGCTGTTGTTAGTGCAAGTCTTGGCGTAAGCAAACGCTCCATAGAAGGATCAGATGACAGATTCAAAAAGAGAACAGTTCTTCCAAGAGCTCCACTTTCCTCAAACTGTTTTACGAAGAAGTTTGCCTCTTCACTTGTGATGCCCATTGCAGCAAAGACTACGGAGAAGCTTTCAGATGCGCTTAACACTTTGGCCTGCCTTGCAATCTGTGATGCGAGCAAATTGTGAGGAAGACCAGCGCCCGAAAATATTGGGAGCTTCTGACCTCGTACAAGAGTATTCATGCCATCTATGTTTGACATACCAGTCTGGATGAATTCCGATGGTTCTTCTCTGGCGTATGGGTTAATACCTGACCCTACTAGGTCGACTTTGTGTTTTGATACAATCTTTGGGCCATTGTCTTTTGGATTTCCGAGTCCATCAAAGACACGTCCAAGCATCTCGTCAGAAACTGAAAGCTGGGCAGTTTCGCCGAGGAATTTTATTGAAGTTCCACCTATGTTCAGTCCTAGCGTTGAGCCGAAGACTTGAACTATTGCAAGACCGTGTCTAGTATCAAGAACTTGCCCTTGTCTTCTTTGTCCATTAACCAGTTTTATCTCTACCATCTCACCGTAAGCTGCGTTGTCTATGCCCTCAACAAACATTAGCGGACCTGCAATCTTTGAAATTGTCTTATATGATACGCTGGACATTTATCGTGTTGACTCCTTTAATAAATCAACAAATTCTTGCTGCATCTTACTCGTTATTTCCTTAACTAGTTGTTCAACCTGATCTTCCTTTGTCCATTTAATTTTTGATATCATCTTTCGGGATTCTATTGAACCAATCTTTGCTGACGTAATGCCCTTCTTTATTGCGTCTGCTTCCATTTTACCAAAGTCTAGGATTGCCGATAACATTAGTAATTGTTTTCTGATAGATGTGTAAGTATCTACTTCATCATAAGCACTCTGCTGCAGATAGTCTTCTCTGATAGAACGAGCCGTATCCAAGACTCCCTTTTCTGGTTCTGGCAATGCATCATAACCTACCAGCTGAACAATTTCTTGCAATTCAGATTCCCTCTGCAGGATCTCAAGTGCTTCCTTCCTCAGTGCTATCCATCCTGCTGCTACATTATTCTTGTACCATTCGCCCATACCATCCGCATATAGCGAGTAGCTTGTAAGCCAGTTAATTGATGGAAAGTGTCTTCTTGATGCCAAGCTTGCGTCAAGCGCCCAGAAGACTCTGGTTACTCTTAGGGTGTTTTGAGAGACTGGTTCTGAAAAGTCTCCTCCTGGAGGTGATACCGCGCCGACAAGTGTAAGGGAACCAACACGTTCTTCAGGAGAGATGACAACTGCTTTACCTCCTCTTTCATAAAATTCTGCTAATCTTCTTCCAAGATAAGCCGGATATCCTTCTTCACCAGGCATCTCTTCCAATCTCCCTGAAATCTCTCTTAATGCCTCCGCCCATCTTGACGTACTGTCTGCCATTAGTGCAACACCGTAACCCATATCACGGTAGTATTCTCCCATTGTGATACCAGTATAGATACTTGCTTCACGCGCGGCTACTGGCATATTTGATGTGTTTGCAACAAGAATTGTACGCTCCATAAGTGGCCGTTTGGACTTTGGGTCTTCAAGTTTTGGAAATGTTGAGAGAACCTCTGTCATTTCATTTCCGCGTTCACCGCAACCTACATAGACGATAACATTACTATCTGCCCACTTTGCAAGCTGTTGCTGAGTAACTGTTTTTCCGCTTCCGAATGGACCAGGAATAGCAGCTGTTCCACCCTTTGCAACTGGAAAGAATGTATCAAGTACTCTTTGGCCAGTAAGCAGGGGTTCTTCTGGGGGTAACTTACGAAGAACTGGTCTTGGAGTTCTAACAGTCCACCAGCTTGATAAGCCGATATCCGTCTTTATACCATTTTGTACAGTTGCAACAACATCATTAACAGTAAACTTGCCCTCTGAAATACCGGTTATCATACCTTCAACGTTGTAAGGAACCATAATTTTGTGCACGATAAGCGGAGTTTCCTGAACTTCACCGATGATTTCCCCTGGAGAGACACTATCTCCTTTTTTCTTGATCGGAACAAATTCCCATTTCTTTGTTTGATCAAGTGCTGGAATTATCTTCCCTCTACTGATAAAGTCGCCACTTTGCTCTCTTAGAACATCGAGTGGTCGTTGGATACCATCATAAATCGAAGTCAGTAGGCCTGGGCCAAGTTGCATGGACAGAGGTCTTTTTGTATTCATGACCTTTTCACCTGGACGCAGGCCAGTAGTATCTTCGTAAACCTGTACCGTTGCCTTGTCTCCTTCTAGACGAATTATCTCTCCTACTAGTCCCATCTCACCTATGCGAACCACATCAAACATCTGCGCGCCTTCTAATCCGCTTGCGATTACTACTGGACCAGAAATTCTTGAGATTATTCCATCAGCCATTTATCATCATCAACTTGTTGGGATACTTATTCCTAACACTCTCTTTGCCAAAGCCGCAATAGATTCTTCTTGAATGTTTCCTTCCATTGCAGGCATGAATATCACCAATGGCTCGATCGAAGACTCGATCTTTTTCCTAAAGACTACCGGAATCGAATTGCGAACTGATTCGCTTGCTATAATAAGAGTAAACTTGCCGGAGGCAAAGAGTTCTTGAATTGTCTTACTTGCTTCTTCTCCACTAACTACGAAAGTATCATCTATACCAAGAAGTCTGTATCCTATCACAAGTTCTCGTTCGCCTACTACGCCGATCTTGCCACCTGTATCAGTTTTTTGTTTTGACATTTTCTCACTCTATTAATAACAAAGAGTTAATGTATTCATTAGATAGGCTATATCGCTTTCCGTATGCGATTCTCTTGATGTTTTCACGTTCGTGTTCTGTATTAATAATAAAATAGAATATTGTTCCAACTGAAAGCGCGATATTTTTCAGCCTTCTGACGTATTCTGAATTTATGAATTTATCCAACGCAACCTCAAAGTCGATAAGACTTTTTGATTTCTTATATTGAGCTAATGCATTGACAAGCATAAAGCGATTTTCTACTCTGCCAACAATTTCTGCAACATCTTTTGCTCCATAGATCTCTAATAGTTCATTCTTTGCCATCTTTCCACCATCGACAAGATGTTTGCTTAGCAGATCTTTGTCTAGATTGGATTCCTTTGCTTTGAGAAGATTTAGAAGATTTTTTTTGTCAATCTCAGCTCTAAAGAGATCCCTTATTGTTCCCTCGTCACCCTGGAAGAACTTTAGTGAGTCAAAAAGATTTTGATAGTAAAAAGTTTGAAGCGCAGACATCATTGATCCAAGATCCCCTGTTTTTTGGTACGTCTCCAAGTGTTGCATCAAAATAGTTCCATAGTTGTATTTTACAAGTTGATTTACTACTCCATCTACTCCTGTTTGCGATAGAATTACTTTCATTTCATCGTGAGGAATATTTCCCGCGGAAATTCCTGCTGGCACATTTCGGCTTGAGACCAGAAACGATTCGGTTTCAGTAACTTGTCTTCCTGAGCTTTTTGCAGAAAGTATTAGTTCAATATTATAAATGTCCCATTTTGAAAGATATGCCCTTACAGCAGACTTGCCATTAAATGGGGTGGCCTCCAATGCTATTTTGTTGATTTGGACTAGTTGTCTATTGAGAGCAACCTCCAAGAGTTCAGATTCCTTAAAAACAGAAGCGGCTCGCTCTATTTCTGGCTTGTACCATGTTGACTCTAGAACCTTTACCATCTCTCCTTCATCTTTTGCTTTCAGAAGATTCTGCATTACTTCCTTTGATAGAAGATTGAGTGAAATTGCTTGCAGTCTACCATACGATGAGGCATATTGTGACGTTGGCATTACATTCTCTCCGAGAGAAAGCTCTTGATCTGGTCTTCATGAGTTCTAAGTAATTCTTCAAAAGTAAGATCTAATTCTTTTGTTCCTTCGTTGTTTTCAGCGATTATACCACCAAGAGTTTTAATTGACTTGCCTGGCGTAACTCCAAGATCCTTTAGTATTGCTTTGTCTTCATCGCGACAGTGAATCACAATACTTTGACCTAGTTTCTTCTTTGAAGCTGCTATCATAGTTTCAAGCGCCTTTTTGTACTGGGGGCTTTTTGTGTAATTCTCGATTTCTCGCTTGATTGCGTCAAAGGCAGATTGCATGTTAGAGTTTATAGCATCAAATAGGATTTTTTTTGATTGAAGCTTGGCAGCCTCAATTATTCTCGCATACTCTCGTTCGGATTTTATCTTTGCCTCGATTGCAAAGCGCTCTTGAATCTCCTTGACAGTATGGTTCATCTCTGCTTGAAGCTTTGCCTTTTTTTCTGCCAGATCCTTTTCGAGACTTTCAATTTCCTTTTTTTTTCTATTCTCTATCTCAAGGAGGAAGGTCTCTATGCTCATTACTGAAACCACTATAGTATGCCCAGTAACAAGATGATTCCCAATACGAATCCGATAATCCAGAGTGTTTCTGGAATTACGAAGAAGAATAGCACTTGACCAAACTTCTCTGGCTTCTCAGCAATAATACCCATACCGGCCGCACCTATACCCTGCTGTGCGTTACCAGTACCTATCAAACCACCTGCAATTGCAATAGCTGCAGCAATAGCCAAAAGTGGTTTTGTTAAACTACTGCTACTTGTACTTGTTTCTGCTGCAAATGCCGGTGTCGTAAGAAAGGTAGATAGTGCAATTGTCAACCCCGCTGTTATTATAATAAGTGATAACTTGGAACGCTTATTCAGCACCATTACGTATGGCTCATTTAAAGAGGTTATATTAATCTAATTCTTATAAACAGCAATTTCATTTTTTCAAAAAATAAGAAATGACGTTGTGCGATCATCGCATGTTCTTTTTGCATGACAAACCACAATAGAAAATTATGTTTTTTCAACTGGAAGTTCTAGTTTGTTTCCCCATTCTCCCCACGAACCTAGATAGACCTTGACATCTTTAAAACCAAGTCTCTTAAGTGCCAAGAATGAATTTGCAGCTCGATATCCACCTTGACAGTAAGTTACTATTTCATCATTTTTTGAAAATTTATACAACTTCGATAGATCTTCTTTTGATTTCATAGTTCCATTGTCGTTTATGTTCAGATTCCAATCAATGCTAACAGCAGTTGGTATATGACCCCTTCTTGCAGCTCGTATAATGGTTCCCTCGTACTCGTCTTGTGTCCGGGCGTCAACAAGCTTTATCTTGCCGATTTTCTTCTTGATGTATTCGTACCCAACAATAATTTCCTTATTTATCTTGCCCGTGAACCTTACAGGCTTGAAACCATTTGTTTTGGTTTCTGTCGGAAGACCAAGACTCTTCCACTTTTTGAATCCACCGTCTAGCATGAAAGCGTGTGGATGCGAAAAATACATTAAAAGCCAGACACCTCTAGCAGCGCTCGTACCAGACACCTCATCATAGAATACTATTGTCTTGTCTTTTCTTACACCAACAAATGAGAGAAGATTCTTCATCTGATTTTCAAATGCCTTGATGCCTTCTTTTGAAGTATCAGACCAATGATAATAAAATAGATCAAGATTGACTGCTCTTGGAATATGTCCTTCGGAATATTCTTTGTACGACCTTGAATCAATCACAATTAGATTTGGTTCCTCAAGATTTTCCATTAACTCAGTTGGTGTCATGAACACATGCTAACTCAAGACAAGGTGATGTAAATTCATTTCACAGCATAGCGAAACTAAATAAATGAGCTCAGAGTTAAAAGTTTGTTGAAATTTTTTCATAGATAAACTGTGCCATATACTTGAAACCTACATAATTTGTTACAATTTTCGCAATTCGTAAATTCTTATATCTTACAAGAAATAGGATATTATCATAAAATGCGAATTTTAGGTCATCAATATATGAAAGATCTGCACGTATCTATCTCTGGATTTATTCTCGGAAAGGTCAGTGAATGAATATGCTAAAGACAAAGAGAACGACGCCAAAGTTATCGGTTTTTCAAACATTCAAGACCAAAGGCAAAGAGTTTACAGGAGAAGCAATGCGTCAACAAGGGATAGTTATGCATCTTGCAACGGAAACACTTCCAACGAAAAGGACCCGAACGGCCATCGCACACAGACTTGCGGAAAGAAATAATACAACTTGGCAAAATATCTATTCTGGAATTTTCAGAGATCTGGACGAGATACTACTTCCACTTGGAATTGTTGAAGAGGCTGGAAGGCTTCCGATAAAGCGCGGCCCAAAAGCACTTCAGGACCAAGGAGTGCCATACTATCAGCTAACCAATTCTGGTTTGTTAGTTGCTGCATCCTTAACAGAAATAAGCAAAGAACGAATAAGAATTATGTCAGATTTTTTCGAGATGAATTCTAACTCAAAGGACAAAGATCTCAGAAAATCAATTCTCACGTTGCTTGATGTAGCACCAAACTTTGTTTCATCGTTGTTGAAAAGATACGTAGAATCATACAGTGAAGGAAAGATTGATCAATTAATTCCGTTTGATACCGATAGTGTAAAGAAAGCATTTGACGAAACATTGATGATTCAACGTGAACTCCTTGAGGGATTTTCCTCTCTTTCTAATCTGGATAGAGAGCCGATCATCAACTTCCTCAAGAGGGTAGCCTAACCTCAGGAGAATTAAAATCCCTTTCCAAAAGAGTTTGATAATATTGATAGGTTTATCTAAAGCCACTTCAAGGGATTCATGTCATATTGAATCAAAGAGGTGATTTGGATGTCAGATGAGCTAATTGAGTACGTACTATACTTGATAAATTCTAAGAAAGGAGATATTGGAAGGCTAAACTATATCCTAACTACACTTCAAGATGACAGACCACTTTATTCGTCTGACAAGAGATACCTAGATTCATTGATCTCAACGTACATAGAACCGTCAAGAAGAAAATCGAGCGAACAACGGAATGTAGAAGAACTACGCACTGAGCTAGCAAGAGTAAAGGAAAAGCTTGAAAGAATGGAAAAAAGAGGATACAAAAAACCAGTTGGTAGAAAGGCCGCTTTCTTTTTTGTGACGTTCTTCTTTGGCTGGCATGCGGTAACACAATTAGTAAGCAATGTATTTCTTCAAGATATCCAGAATATTAGCCCATATCTCTTTCCTCTGTTTCAGCTAAAATTTGTAATGCCGTCACAAATTGGTTTTAGTATAGAGCAGATCGTGGTGTTCGTCTGGGGAGCAATGATGCTTACCTGGATAATTCTTGGCTTTGTCTATTTGGTAAAGTTCATTCGTTCAAGATACAATCCCGCATATCCGTAAATTGGAATATTATTTTGTAAAGTCGAAATCTGTAGAAAGGTTCTGACCACTAAATGCGGTATTAGTTCCATAGTAGACAGTGCCTGAAAGGGTTATCTTTGCAGTTCCTTTTTGAAGCGCAGACCAAGCATCAGGATTGTTGCCGTCGTTATGAAGCTGAGCCTTGTTGGTTATTACCTCGGAGTTATGTTGGACAAGTGGTAAGTAGTTCGAGCTTTCCAAGCTTCCTTCATATCTCTGACCGAATGCTCCATGACCTACTAGTATACCATTTGCATAGATGCCATAGTTTATCAGCTCAAGTATTACTGTAGTATTATTCGGATTTGTAACCGAGAACTTTGTTTCCACTGTTGCATCTCTATCGGTAATCATCAAGACCGAACTACCGTTATACTCCATATCAAGCGGCTTGATATCGGTAGAAATTGCTGTCAAAGCGGAAGGCAAGTTTTGATTGTGTGGGACAATATTCTTGATAATACCAGATCCTGGAAGTACAGCTATTACAGCGATGAATGCCACTATTACGCCTACAGCAGCATAAACAATAACTCGTGTTTCCAAGGATGTTGATACAATTAGTTCTTCTCTTAAATGTTAAGGGGGATATAGACAAGGAAGGTTTTGTAGCCCATACTACCACTCTTACGAAAATATTCACCAGAGTTTTCTAAACACCGAGTGTTTTGAAAGCGACATTAAGATCTCTGCCTTTGCATTTCGGGCATCGTTCACTTCTACTTCGTACCGCCCAGTAAACAATCCCACCAATCAAGGTCAAGGCAGTGTACCAAAATTGTATTCCAACTGATGCGTGATAGCCAGTTACAAATATCTCGCCGCAACTCTTGCACGTCTTGACAGGTACGTTAAGCTGTGTCAATGAATTACTAATTGACAAGTTTGAATTAAAGATGATCACTTCCGATTGGTAATGATATCACGCAGATCATGTTTTTAAGATAAAATGTGCATACTCAATTATGAATAACGAAGAGATGACAAGATTGGTTAATGACGAACTAACACATATTCCGGAAGTACATGATGACATAATTCAGGCTGGGCTTAGATCAAGTTACAATGCTAGTAGAAGGCATAGTCTTAAGATAGGAAAAACAAAGGAAGAAACACTATCACTTTGTATAGAATGGTTGAAGAAAGATAATCCAAATTGGAAACCAACTTATGATGCTAGTTTCTTTAAATTAACTGCATAAGTCCGGTTGGTTACTTTCGATTAGTGAAATAGTTTGAAAGTCTTCATTAGTTATTCATCTGCTGACGAAGATATAATGGAAATGATGAAAAAGAGTTTGAAAAAACAAGGAATTGAGTCTTTCACAGCCAAACATGACATAAAATATGGAAGTTCGCAATCCGAGTCCATTAAGGATGCAATAAAGAATTCTAATGCCTTTGTCGTAATAATTACTAGAGATAATCCATCGTTATCAGCCGCTCAAGAAGTTGGATTTGCATTAAATGAAGATATTTCGGTGATTCCTATTGTAGAAGAAGGCGCTAAGGTAGGTTTCATGCTTGGTGACAGTGCACAAATTCGGTTTACGAGATCTCAAATAGAAAAAGCATGTGAAAAGGCATCGAAATTTATTTCTGAAGAGACCGGTGAGGAACAAGAATACAATGAAAAGTTAGTCGATGAGAGAAAACGAATTGAAGATTATGAAGCGTATGGATTCAACTTTGAAAAGGGTGATTATATTTCTGGAAGCATACATTCCGATGTTCCAATTAATGTATACATAGTAGACAATAGAAATCTGGAAAGATTTAAGGAAGAAGATGAATTTACTTATGAATTCGAAGCTGAAGGCATAACTAGGCTATCAGTTGAATTCGAAATTCCAAAGACTAGAGTTTGGATCATTCTCATAGAAAATACCGATCGTGAGGCTGCAAATGTCGATATTAGTCTTTCAGTAGAATCTGAGTAGGCGGGTTCTTTACAAAATACTTATCACCAAATTTTATAGGAAGTAATATAATGATGAAATAAGATGTGATTCAACTTCCTTCAAAGTATAAAGAATACACTATTTTCCTATTGGTCTCTGACATTTCCTTCATCCGTAGTAATAAAATCAGATTTTAAAACCTTCTTTTCATTTAATATCTTCAAGATTGCAAGTTCAACAATCCATCTAAATGGTTCTTGCAAATCATAAATCAATGGTGCTCTATGTGATACTGAAGTCTTATGATTTTATTTTCAGCAGATAGATCTTTGTCAGTCGTAGATACCTGAGCATGAGGGAATCCAACTTCTATAACAATCTTAGGGTGGAAATATACCATAATAATAAATCAGAGCAGGATTACGTAACAACGTCTTGGAGAAATGCAGGTCTATGACAGTGCTTCAAAACAGAGCGTAACGGGCTGGGGAAACCGTGACTGGATTGATATATTGGAGAATATTTTAGAGACGTGTGAAAATGGGTCATTGAAGACCCATGTAAAGTACAGGTGTAATCTTGGTTCGCAAAGGATAGTAGAATACATACGATTTCTTCGAGATAACGGTTTGATTAAAAGCGTGCAAGGGTCCTCAAAATTGCAAATGTTCAAGACGACCAAGAAGGGAAAGAGGTACGTAGAGGCGTACAAACAGATAGAAAGTATCTTCAAAGAACGATATAAACAAAAATAATCTCCAACCTTCAAAGGTCTAATTCCAATATAACTTCTAAACTTATTTACAAGCTATATCATTAATGTCATTTTTTTTCTACAGGTTTCAAACCTAGCGCAATCCTAAGATCATCAACTGTATACTCTTTTGCTTCCAAGGTTTTCCGAGTCTTTTCTTTAATTTTGTTCCTAACCTGAGACAAGAATTCAGGATTTACGTCCATCTTCTCAACGATTCTATTCATCAAATAGTTAGGATCAACTTTCATCATTATAGCATCCTTGACCAGAAACGAAACAGATACACCTTCGATATTACATGCGTCCATCAATTTCGTATATTCATCTTCATTTAGTTTGGTTGAAACCACTTTGGTAGACATACAGTCTACCTAGGTCTACCTGAGTCTACAAGATAAACACTGATTCATACTTTCATTATAATTTTCATAGCTAGTCAAACGGAAGCGCTCTGTCTATACCCCCTTAAATGTTAAGTTGAAAACTCTTATAGTAAAACTTTGAAGAACTAAACTTGTGCAATATCATCAAGCTGTCAGGATTGGTCAAGAAAGAGCAAGAAAGTCTCAGATGACTCTGTTCTCCCACGCTGGCTTTGCAATGCTTACGCTTACTGTTAAGAGATCACAGGGGACCTTTGTTCCTGTTGGTGAAAAAGAATTAGTATCAATTGCCCAAAAACCCGAAGGCTGGATTGCCGTCATTGTTGATGAAGAAGGATTCGCCAAGGCACAATCAAAGGCATTGTCTGAAGAAGAAGCAAAAGAGATCTTACGAAAGGCTACATCTGCTGGAATCCCTGAATATACGGGACAGGTCAGGTTAGTGTAATCTCTGTGCCCTCTGGATTTCCCTTGATTACTCTTTCTAATATCTTGATATCTGCCTTGATGACTCGCGTCTTGATTTTAGAACGTTCGATAACCTTCAAGGCTACTATATCCATCAAGTCATAGCCGCCTGCAAGAGAATCTTGATGCACTAGCATGCTACGCAATTTCTTTATTGGAATCTTTTTGAACTTTTTAGCATTCTTGTTTTTGTTTGGGTCAGAATCATAAACGCCATCCACGTCAGTTGCGTTCAAAAAGATCGATGCTCTCACCTTTTCAGCTATTAGTGCAGCTGTAGCGTTTGTGCTTTGACCTGGATGAAGACCGCCTGTTACAACAATTAATCCTGAATCAGCAGCGTGTGCAACTTCCTTTAGGTTGATTGGAGGATGAGGGTACGCCTTGTCCTGTAAGGCATAGATGAGGAGCTTTGCATTAAGTCTTGAGACCTCAATTCCAAGCTCATCAAGTGTAGATTCGTCTGCTCCAGAGGATCTGGCATGCAAAATGTAGTGTCTTGCAATAGTGCCCCCGCCTGCAATTATGATTGGTTGGCACATTTTGCTAATTCTTACAAAAAACTCGGCGAATTGTTTTAGTTTCTTGGTATCCTCCAAGCCGAATAAGCTTCCTGATAATTTTATCACAATTCTTTTTCTCATTACCTGTTTTCACCAAGGATGACCTGTGCTGCCATTTCAACGTTTTTTCTGAATTGTTGTCTTGTATAGACTCTAAGTATATCCATAAATCCAGAAATCGCTGACACTAGAGGAATTTCTGAGATTGGAAGTTCGTAAGCTTCTTTGGGACCATTTCCTCTTTTTGAAATGAGAACTATCGATTGTGATTCTTTTTTTGTAGGCGATAGTGGAATAGATGGAGTCTTTGATATATCGATAAAAACCTCTGCCTCGTCCACTTTGGATTTCTTTGATATCTCACTTTGAAGCTCAGATGCATTCACTCTACCCATTCGTGGATGGGTAAAGACTTTTTCATAGACACATTTGAGCAGCCTGCGTTCTTGGTATTCAATAGCAAGTTGTCTTGCTCTTTTGAGGTCAGAGTTTTTTTGTGGTAAAGAAACTAGTTTAGATATCACAAATTCATCAGTTAGTAGAATATATTTTCTGATATCATTTGTGGTGAGCTGAAGTTCATTGTCTGCAAGAAGCATTGATTTTAGCAGCATTACTTCTGCAGCCCTTACCGTTTTGTGAAAATAAACAGCCTTGAACATTTGATATCTTGAGATCATCATTGATTCAAAAGAGTATAGCGCTGACCTGTCAAGAGAAAGTTTCTTCTTGTGAACATCTAAAGAATTGATAATTCTCATAAAATCTACCTTGGCATGTTGTGCCCCTGTGAAATAACCGTCACGAAGGAGATAGTCCATCATATCAGCACTCAAGCCTCCTGAAATTATCTCATTCATGAATTGATATTTCGAATTTCCAAAAGCTAGCCTACTTACAAAGCCTCTGTCAAATCCTGCTTTAGCTATTAGGTCACCAATTTCTGATTCCAGTATGAGCTTTTCTCCTATCTTCTCGTGAGAAATTCTTTTCTTTTTCTGTAGAACCTCTTCAAAAAGATGGGAAAATGGTCCATGGCCTATGTCATGCAAGAGTGCAGCTAGTCTAAGATTTGCAACATCGTCCGAGTCCAAGTATTTCTTTTCTTTGAGTACCGTAGCTGCTTGACTTGCAATATGCATTGCTCCAAGCGAGTGTTCAAATCTAGAATGTTGTGCACCAGGATAGACAAGATGCGCACCGGCAAGTTGTCTTATCCTGCGCAACCTCTGAAATACTAGAGTATCAATGATATCAAGTTCGTGTTTGTACACGGTGATAAAATCGTGAATCGGATCGACTATCTGCAGATATTTTTTTGCCATCTCCTCAATCCATGTATTTTAAAACGATTTGCGCTATTGACTGATGAACGTGATCTCTACTCCGTGATGCATTTACAACATGCCAACCATATTTCTTAGCCAATCTTCTATAAGCACCAGTTATTTTTTGTGCAAAAACTTTGTCTTTTTCAAATTTGTCTCGTTTTAGCCTTTTACGAGAGAATGAGTCAGATGGATTTACGTCAAGAACGATAACGAGGTCTTCCTTTGGAAGACCTTTGTCAAGATTTTCAAGCCATTTCAAATCAAGACCGTTTGCTGTTCCATATACTAGATTTGATTGATAATATCTGTTCATTATAACAACATAGTTTTTGGAGAGTGCGTCGATAATTTCTTTTGATTTTTCCCATCTATTTGCTGCAAGAAGGCAATGAATTACTTGGGCAGGAAATTTTCGTTTACCTGAAAGATAATGTTTGATCTCTTTGCCAAGAGGGGTAGCATAATCAGGAAAGCTGAATATCGTACATTTTTTCTTTTTTGTTTTCAAAAGATTAACCAAGAGTTTTGATTGGGTTTTCTTACCTGCTTGATCAAAACCCTCCAGAACTATAATCATCAAGTCCTATTGAATAGAGAAGTAGATAAATTGTAAATGACTAACGTTTAATAACCAAAATAAGCCTAAATGTAACAAAATGGGCTTGGGTCATTATATGGTAAAAGAAGTGATGAGAGAAATAGGCAACAAGTCAAGAGAGTTCTACGAGTTCATCCTTCCTCCGGTGGACATGATTTTACAGAATGAGAATCTGATAGTAACCATTGATATGCCTGGATTTGATAAAAAGGACATCAAGCTGCGACTCAACGGAAACATTCTCTCCATAAATGCAAAAAGAGAGGGCGACGAAGATGGTACGGTAATCTGGCGTCAGAGACCGCGCGCTATTGATAAGAAGATAAGACTACCAATCGGAGTAAAAGAGGATGAAGATCCGGGCGCATCAGCAAAATACCAAGATGGTGTACTTACATTAACTATACCAACGAAGGCAGGAAAGAGTATCACCGTAGAATAGCTTATTATCTAAAAACAAGCTAGCGTTCCTTCGCAAAAAAGGAAATCGCCATGATAGCAACAGAACCTATCATACCAATTTCACCGACAAATTGATTGACCGTATACAAGATCGCTGAGCCAACAAAGACTGCTGCTGAGAGAATGCTTCCAGGTAGCAAAACATTTCTTGATTTCCGAGGATTTGTTTGAATTGCTCTATTTTCTTCTAAAAATCTCTTGATTTCAGGAACCAATGCTATGGCAGAATCAACTGACTTTACAAATCTGTTAAATGATAACTTGAGCTCTTCAACATATGCATCCCTGACGATGTTTTCCTCTTCTAAAATATTTTGTAAGACATTGATGAATCTGAAATTGACTTTGTGTGTCAAGTAAATTCCTTCAAGTATTGATGCCATCCTCATGTAAAGTGCAAGATGTTTTGGAAGCTTAAATGGGAATCTACTCATAGTCTTGTTTGCAAGCTCCATCAATGCACGAACTTCCATTCTATCCACCTTTGTTCCGTGTAGTGCCTGAATTGAGAAAGCTATTCCTTTTTCTATGATGCCTCTATCATAACCTGGCATCAACATTCCAAGGTCCTCCATGGCGTTAACCGTCCTTGTTGGGTCCCTTTCGACCAAGGAGAGATAAAGTCTTATCAGTTTCAGCCGCGTCACATTGTCCAGCCTTCCTACCATCCCAAAGTCGTACAGTATGAGAGATCCGTCGTTTGCCACCGATATATTGCCTGGATGTGGGTCCGCATGGAATATCTCATGGCGCAAAAGCATGGTGAAAAAGACCCTATGCGCTCTCATCACTAGCTGTTCTCTATCGATACCCGCCTCATCAAGAGCCTTGACATTTGTTATCTTGATTCCTGGGATGTATTCCAACGTAAGCACGTTTTTGGTTGAATGATCTTCTATCACTGACGGGATTATCACTCTTGGATAGCTTCGCATGTTCCGCTTTATCACCTTTAGATTTTGGGACTCGATTGTATAGTCCATCTCTTCGTGTATTGTTTCTATAAACTGTGACAGCATTGCATCTGCAGAATATCGAAGATTTGGATCTACGAACTTCATTGCAAAGGGGACGATCTTTTTCAAAACCGCGATATCTTCTTCTACCATTTCTTCTATACCAGGTCTCTTTACCTTGACTACTACATCTTTGTCTCTGATTTTAGCACGATACACCTGACCAAGTGATGCACCAGAGATAACATTTGTATCGATAAAGTCAAATCTCTGATTTATTGGTCCGAGATCATTTTCTATAATTGGCTTGACTTGATCAAATGATGCAGCCGGAACTTCATCTTGTAGCTTTGAAAGCTCCTCAAGATATGGTTGTGGTAAAATATCGGCTCTTGAAGAAAGCCACTGACCAAGTTTGATATAGACTGGACCCAAAGATATGAAAGTTTTCAGAGCTTTTCGAGCATTCTTTTGATATCTGTTTAGATTGACGTTCTTTCCTTGTTTTCTTACCCATTCTCTTCTGTCTTTTCTTAATGCTAAGACAAGAGGCAACAACTTGAGAAAAGTGCCAAATGTTCTTAATTTTGAAATGACGAATTCCTCCTAGAAGTTCTTTAGTTTCTTTACAAAGGAGTAGCCAAGATACCCTGTTGCCATAGAAGCCAAAAATCCTGCAAGAAGTGAAGTGCCTTTTGCAAACGGCAGATTCTTTTGTAACTTGTAAACTTCTGATGCTACTTTCTTTCCGCCTAATAATGCACTAACAACACCTATCAAGACTTCTGGTGCATCTAAGACTAGATGGCCGAAGGGATCCTTTCTTGGGTCAACGTTGTCCACATGTACAAGATACTTGTCATCATATTCTCGTATATGCAAATTGCCGTATCGATATTGTCCTATCGCATCATTTTTTTGTCCAAGTGGGGTTTCCTCGGCCTCTTCAAGCATAAAAGGACGAATTTCCTTTGGGACTTCGATTTCATCCCAAGTCATGATGAAAAAACTTGCCTTACTAAATATAACCTTAGCTTGTGTCAGTTGTTACTTTGTTCTCGACTTGTACTCTCTTCGATTTCTTTATCTTAAATGCAATTCCACCAATGCCTGCAGCAATGGCGAGTAGAATTACAAGCTGAATTTGTGAAAAATTGTCGTTTGATTGTGGCTTTTCTGTTCCAAACGATATGGTATCAACTTGACTTATCGTATGTGTCTCGAGCAGTGAATCTTTGTAGGTTAATGTGATTATGACTTTTTGGTCTCCAGTTAGTTCTCCAGTTGATTCAATTGGAGCATTAAAAGGCACTGGAGCATCGATGTCGATATCACCAATATATTGACTGGATTTCTTTATGTTAGAGTTATCTAGCGATTCAACCGTTACGGAACCAAAGACTGCCTTGACGTTTCCTTGGTTGAGAACGTTTCCTATTACCATTTTCTTTCCTGCTATTTCTGACACGTCAACCCCGTAAACTGAGATATCGATCACTCCTCTGACGTAGGTTGCAAAATTCTGTTTCTCGATGACAGTAGATCCCTCTTTGGTATACTGAATATTTACATCGTAGTTGACTGCTTGATCTTGTATACTCTTGTCTGCAAATACTGGGATTTCAAGTTCTCTTCTCTCAAATGGATTTATTTCTTTCACAAACCACTTGGTGTCCTGGAGAATCTTTAGATTATTGGAGTTTGGCGTAATTGAAATTGATATGTCAGAGATCTTCGATGGCGAGAGGTTTTCAATTCCCAAGGTCAAGTTTTGCATTACCCCCATCATAAGATACGTAGGGGAGGATAATTTGACAATTGATGTTGAGCTTGCGGGCCCTACAATTAGGTCGACGGTTCTAGATGCAACAACTTGATTTCCTTGTCCATCAAAATATGTCACTGATAGTGGCATATGGATAGTTTGATCTGAGAGACTTTGTGGAACAAATACATTAAAGACGAATTTGCTTACTGATTGTGCAAGAACAGTACCTACATTCCAATGATTCTGATCTATTACTACGTTTTGCAAATTGGTAGTGCCACTTGTAGTGGAAGATACGTTATTTTGTGTGCTTTGAAGGACAACGTCTACGTTGTTAAGAGATGCAGAACCCGAGTCTTGTACCTGAACTATCACTTGGTTATTTGAAGCAGGCTGCAAGAATGGATTTTCTGCCTTTAGATTAAGCACGCTCTTGCCTGTCACCTTAAAATCAAAGTCAAAGAATGCTGTACGAATACCATTTTCTCTGACTCTAGAATAGGTAAGCTTGACTGTTCCTGAGTAATCATGAATGTTTATTGTATTATCCAAATTCACAAAGAACGTCAAAGTAAAAGACTGGCCACTTGCTGCAGTTTGAGTGTTGTCTGCTTCAATTAAACCTCCAGCCGAGGTTGCAGCGGAAAATCCCACTGGCAAGCTGAGTAGACCCTTTATGCCTGCGATATCTTCTGTACCAACATTTGAAAATACAATAGTAAATGGAACATTATTGTTGCCGGGTTCTACCTCGATTTTATGGTTTGGATTTCCAAAGTATGCATCTAGGAACTTGATATCAGTGAAGCCATGTTGAAATGGTGATTCGCCAGGAGTTATCTGTTCTGGAGAAACTGCGTAGCTCGGAATTACAAGTTGACCTGTAAGAAATACTACCATTAGCAAAATGGATTTGTAAATCATATCATACTAGCCTCCAATTCTCCTTCCACTATCTTACCATCTTTTAGAGTTACCACCTTGTCAACATCGCCAAACTGAGGACTGTCGTGTGTGACTACAATAAAAGTCTGGTTTAGCTTGCGGTTCAACGACTTTAGTAGATGTACAGTAGTCTCTGCAGATAACGAGTCCAAGTTTCCTGTAGGTTCATCTGCCAAAACTATTGTTGGTTTGTTAATCAGAGCTCTTGTAATTGCAACTCTTTGGGCTTGTCCACCGGAAATCTTGTTTGCAAATTTGTGCATCTGACTTTCTAGGCCTACTGTTCTAAGTAATGTTCTCGCTTCTTCTTCAGCGTTCTCTAATGTTCCTTGAATTTTTCTTGGCAGAATAACATTTTCAAGAACAGTAAGGTCTGACAAGAGGTTTGAAAACTGGAATATGAATCCAAGTTTAGAATTTCTAAATGTAGAAAGTTGATTATCATTTAGTGTAGATGTATCAATTCCATCAATTATCACTTTGCCCTTTGTTGGTCTGTCAAGTAGTCCTATCATGTTAAGTAGAGTAGATTTACCAGAGCCTGAACTACCAACAATTAGCATAAATTCACCTTTTCTGACTCTGAATGATATATTTCGAAGAGCTTGAACCGAAGTCTCCCCTTGGCCGTACACCTTATCTACATTTTCTACCTCTAAGACGTAATCAGCCAACCCTCATAGCCTCCACTGGTTCTAATTTGGTGGCCTTGTACGCCGGGTAAATTGAGGCAACTATAGCCAGCACAAATGCCAAAATATCCGTCTGTGCTATACCCATCCAGTTGTACTTTACCTCCAAAGCCAGGCTTCCTTGAAACGTCAAATGTGTCTCCTTTGCATATACTGTATATACTACACCAAGTGCAGTTCCAAGTCCAGCACCTATAGCACCAATCACCATTCCCTGAAATATGAAAACCAGTAGTACATCTTTTCTTTTTGATCCTATTGCTCTCATAACTCCAATGTCTCTAGTTTTACTTGTTACTTGCATCATCTGAATAGTAACAACTGCAAATGCAGATGACATCATGCCAAAATAGCCAACTAGGTTGATTAGTGCAATGCCTGATCTGAATCCGCTAAGCGTCAGCTCTGCCGACTCTTCAATTGTTTGTGCCTTGAATTTATCAGCACTCGATGGAAATGCACTAAGAAAGAGATCTCGTACTTGTTGATCTTTTGTTGGATCATTTAGTCTAACAAGAATTGACTGCGTTTGCTGTGGTCTATCTATTATTTCACGTAATGTATCAATGTTAACTATCACACTATTGTCAAGTCCTACCGAACCTGCAGTTTTAGTGATTCCAACTATTGTGAATCTCTTAAGAACATCATTACCATGTTGATCTTTGAATTTCAGTTTGACAGTATCTCCTATTTGGGGATATCCCAGGTCTCTATCTGTAATCGCCCCCAATACAATTGAATTTCTAAACGAAACATATTGGCCTTCAACAGTTTGATACATTGTAGATGCTTCTTTGTCAAGAACTGGATCAACACCAATTACTGGCACTTGATAGTCTTTTATCAATTGACCATTTACTGTTGAATTGATTTGAGCCGAATAATCAATTCTTGGAGCTGCAGCCTGAACATAAGGAATTCTTTCAAGCCAGTTTACTAATACAAACGCGGGTTTCTTGATAAAGTCCTCTTGTCTTGTGATATAGACATGACCAAATCGATAGTTTGTCAGATCACGTACAATGGCATCGTACAGCCCTTGAAAGATAACCGAGTTTACCTGAACTACTAGTATAGCAATCGCAACCGCCAGGCTTGCAGCAATCAAGCTGCCCTTACGTCTAGTAATAAATCGAATGCCTATCTGCGCCCTGTAATCCACAGATCATCAGAAATACGTCTGATATTTAATGATTTTGAACATCATAATTAATAGATCAGACACTTATTTATACAACATGTTCAGTTTAATAGAATTAGTAGGATGAAGCTATAAGGAATGGACAAATTAGATGTACAGATTCTCTCAAAGTTGCTAAATAACTGTAGGATTCCAGACCGGCAAATAGGCAAAGAAATCGGCATTTCTGGAGTTGCTGTCAGGTCACGAATTCAGAAGATGATAGGCAGGAAGATTATCGAAGAGTTTGCCCTCAAAATTGAGCCTCCAGTTTTGGGTTACAGTGTTCTATATTTTGTAGTTGTAGGAAAAGAACTTGTTGACATCTTAAACAAGATTAGACTGGTTGGAGAACCGTTTTTTGTTGTTCCATGTGTAGGCGGCGTAACTGTATGCAGTATAGTAGTAAAAGAAGATCCCACAACCAAAATGGAGCTTGCAAAAAATCTTTTAAATGATGTACGAGTACTTTCTATCTTTGAGGCAAAAAATCCCGAGATCAGATCAGATCTGACAAAAACAGATATTGAAATCATCGATATCTTGTTAAAAAATCCACGGTTGAAGATTGAAGAGATATCAAAGAGATCCGGATTTTCCACAAAGACTGTGACACGTTCACTTGATAAATTACAAAGTGATGAAGCAATTCAATTTACTTTGATTTATGATCCGCGAAACATGGGAGAATTCATTCCATTTGCAATACTTGTTAGTGTTCAAGGTGATGTCAAAAAGACTCTTCTTAGATTGCAGAAAGAATTTGCAAATGCATTTTTGCAAAAGCCGTTTGTTCACATAGATAAGATAGTTTTGTTTATGTACAGCGATAATATTTTCAAGATTGATGATCTGTCAAGAAGGGTTCATGATATTGAAGGAGTAAATTCTGTTGATCTTTTTATTCCAAAGAAGATCAACTTTCCACAAAAATGGGTAAAAGATACGATTGAACAAGTAAAAAGATCAAAAAGACTTCACCTTATGCCTGAGATACATTCATAAAATATCTGTCTGTGATAATCTAGCAAATGCGAAAGAAGATCTTCGCCGGTAAGATTCTCTCATTAAGCCTGTATACTTTATCTGTAAATGGACGCAAAGTAATAAGGGAGGTAATAGAACACAGAGGTGCTGCGGCAGTGCTTGCCATTGAAAACGGCCAAGTGCTGCTTGTAAGACAGCATCGTTTTCCTCATGGATACGTACTTGAGATTCCCGCAGGGACGCTTGAGCAGGGTGAGACACCTAAGAAATGTGCATTCCGAGAGCTAAGAGAAGAGACTGGCCACACAGCAAAGAAGATGATTCCTCTTATCAAGTACTACCCCTCAATTGGATACAACACTGAGGTAATCCATTGTTATGTGGCCTCAGGAATCAAGAAGGTTGGGAATTTACAACTTGACCACGACGAGATAATGTCTGTTGTCAAAATTGATTTCAAAAAAGTACTAAAGATGATCCTTTCTGGAAAGATAGTTGATTCGAAGACAATCTGCGCCGTGCTGGCTCATACCATAAAGAAACGGCGGTTGTAAAATCTTTTCGTAGCCATTACCTTTGCATGTCAGAAATTGATTATTTTTCAAGATCGCCTAGGAATTTAGAAATAGGTTCTTGGTAGGAAAACTCGTCTAATTTTGCTCTAATTGAAGCAAGGATGGAATTATAGCTATTCCCGAAAAGATGTTTTAAAACATCACTTAGATAATCGGGGTGCCTATAGCAGTCCTCTATCTTACACTGATATTTTTCGTATAGTCTTGTGGCTACTTTATCAAGTACGGCAGGATTAAAGTCAATTAATGTCTGCTCGATAGCCAAAGAAACAAGTGTACCAAATAAATTGTCTTTATCCCTCATGCCACGGCTTTAATGAGCATTTGTTCTCCTATAAGAGGAATGGAATTTTCAGAACAGAAATACTTCCATTTTGGCAATAAATGCAGTTTTGTACCTCTTAAATGCCAAAATACCAATTTATCTTGCAATAGATTCGGATAACTAAACCAATTGAATAGAGCCCCTAGAAATGCAACTGTTTTAGGCACAGTTTCACTCAGAAAAACTTCATTTAATAACTCGAGAAAAATAATACTATAGGGATATTGTGATAATGTGAATTGACTTTTCAACCTCAACAACCAAAGAGAAGATACACACCTCACAAAACACTCGAGGAAGGATGGACTTACATTTCTATTCCAGATGATGATACCATCATTGCTGTACGTAACGCCGTAACTAAGGTAATGAAATTACTAGATCCAAATGGCAATCCACTAAAAGACCAGAATGGGAATAATGTATATTCTTTTGAGTCTACTAACATTGTTAAGGTTCTAACCAGAGAGGAATACGAAGTAGAAAAGAAATCTAGAAATCCAGAAAGTTAGAAGAGAGAATCTTCTTAAATCACTTGTATACGGGCTTTACCAAATCTGCCACGTCGGCCCAACATCTTGAGAGCTTCTCAAAGGTATAGACCAGGTCAAGAAGATGTATAGACACCTGTTTTTTAGGTTCGAGAAAGGACCTGAGCTCAGAGATTTTCTTTTGGTAATTTCTTTGCAAAGTAATGGCCTCAATTGCAAGTAATCTATTGTTTTCTATAAATGATGTAATTGCTTTCTCATGGATCTTTTCTATCTCTGAAGCAATGCTGTAGAATCTTCTCAGTTCGGATTTTGCAGTCGACAGATCTTGAACAGAATTGGCAAGCTCAACTATTGTATCGCCTGCTGTTTCAAGTAGGTTAGCTGCAATTCTGTAATCTAAAATATCGATATTTCCAAGATTTAATGCAGTTGCAAGTTTCTTGTCAACCATGGCGCTTCGAATTAGTCTAACAAGCAAAAAGTATTGTCTGTCAATTTCGTCATCTCTACTTGGTATAGTTTGTAATACTGTCTTGTCTTCTGCGGTAAGTGAGTTTATCGTATCTCGAAACATTCCAAGTGCAATTGAACTCATTCTTTTTAGTATTTTATCAGGACTTAATGTAGTTGCATCCAAGAGAAATTGTACGTTGACATTTGACGCGTCTTCATCAACTATTTCCATTCCGACTAGTCTTCGCATCAATCCGCGAATCCTTTCCCTGTCTTCTATAGATATAGCAGACTTGCCTTTGATTTTGATTATATCATATCCCAGAAGATATGCCCCTGTAACATCGGCGCTAATGTTTTCTTCCTTTGAGACTGGATACTCTATTACAACTTCTTTTGGAGGCTTGCTACTTCCGGTAGGAGTAATTGAAATGGTACCAGATCCAGTTTCCAGCTCGACCTCGTCACTTTTTTCCAACTTGTTTGCCAAAACCCACTCGATAGGTAACGATACCAGAATGCTACTTCCTATCTTCTGCAGGCGTCGAATGAATTTAGCCAATTTATACTAGTATAAATAATATAATCATTGTTTTTATATTTTTACTAAAATTTAAACTAATCATGCAGGCTCTAGGCTTTGCTCCAGGACACATAACAGGCTTTTTCAAGGCGGAAGTTGAGCCAAGAAAGCCTGTACTAAAAGGATCTATCGGAGCGGGATTTTCGATAAAAAAAGGGGTGACTACAAAGGTAAAAGTCACAAGCTCTGAAAAATCTGGTTTTAAGATAGCAACGACTGGCTACAAGCCTGATGATACCCAAGTTTCAGAATTTGTTGCAAGTGAGTTTCTAAAAATTGCAAAGGAAAACTGCTTTTTAGATATCGAACATGATATTAGAATTCCTGTAGGCTATGGACTTGGTTCCAGTGGAGCTGTTGCGCTAAGTTTAGCATTTGCACTAGACAAGGCACTTGGAACTAATTTATCTAGAACCAAAATAGGACAGATGGCACACATAGCTGAAATTCATTGCAAGACAGGTCTTGGAACTGTGTTATCATCGTATCATGGCGGTTTTGAAATTAGAACAAAGCATGGTGCTCCTGGAATCGGGAGTCTGCGAAAGATTCGCACTGATTATTCCGCAATTGTAATTTGTTTTTCACCTATATCAACTAGAAAAATTATCAAGACTGAACTTGCCAGGATAAATGGTCTTGGAGGAAAGATGGTCTCCAAGTTATTAAAATCAAGAGACCAGATGGAATTTTTAGACATGTCACTTGAATTTGCAAAATATGTTGGGGTAATTACTCCACAGATGCAAGAAGTAATTAACGATCTATACCAACATGGATTCAAGTGCGGTATTGCAATGTTTGGAGAGACTGTCTTTACTTTGGTTCCGAGATCAAGTGAATCAGAAGTGATGAAGATTCTAGAAAAGTATGACGGCATCATAATTAAAACAGAGATTGACAAAAGTGGAGCTAGGGTTTCCTAGTGTTAATCCCAAAGTCACATCCCAGGGCTGCATCCCTGCATACAAGAGAGAAACTCGTCCGTGGGTATAGAGAAGGGCTTGTAGTCGAAGAAGGCCTCTTGGCCCACGGAAGAGGCGAGGTGTTTGACTATCTCATAGGTGAAAAGACATCAAAACCCTCTCAAAATGCCATAAAAGCGGCTGCTAGAACCCTTCTGATGGCTAAATCCCCTGTGATATCAGTAAATGGAAACTTTGCTGCCCTTTGCGCAAAAGAAATAGTGCAGCTTGGAATCATAGCTCGTGCAAAGATCGAAATTAATCTGTTCTATGCAAACGGAAAAAGGAAGAAGGCAATTGCTGAAGTTCTCAAGAGAAATGGTGCAAAAGAAATACTTGGAATAGATCCAAGATTCTCTAGAAAAATTCCAAGACTAGACAGTGCAAGAAGAGTTGTGGATAAACGTGGAATATTTTCTGCAGATGTCGTACTGATACCATTAGAAGATGGTGATAGGACAATTGCACTAAAAAAATCAGGAAAGAAAGTTATTACATTTGATCTTAATCCTTTGTCTAGGACTGCTCAGACAGCTGATATCACAATAGTGGATAATGTAATCAGAGGAATGAAGATTCTAATTGCAACCTGTAAAAAATTAAAACACAAAGACCTTGAAAACAATTTCAAGTTTGACAACAAGAAGAATTTGTCAGAAGCCATTCTTGTGATCAAAAATAATCTTGGGAGAATGGCTCGTGTCTAAATCCGTAAGAGATATTCTTTTAATGAAAAATTCTAAAAAGATTACTGTTATCACAGCGTATGATTATACTATTGCTAATCTTTGCGACAAAGCAGGTGTTGATATCTTACTTGTAGGTGATAGTGCTGGAATGGTAATGCTAGGATATGAAAACACAATTCCTGTTACTATGGAGCAGATGTGTCTTTTTACAGAAGCAGTATCCAGAGGAAGACAAAACGCGCTCGTTGTAGCAGACATGCCTTTCATGTCATACCAATCTAGTAAATCGCAGGCAATTGAAAATGCAGGTAGACTAATCAAATCAGGAGCAGATACAGTAAAACTTGAAGGCGGCGCCGAGATAAAAGATACCGTACATGCAATAGTTGAGATTGGCATACCTGTAATGGGCCATATTGGATTTCAACCTCAAACTACTACGCTTCAGGAAGGTTACAAGGTACAGGCAAAGACAAAGGATTCTGCTCTGAGGCTAATTGATTCCGCAAAGGCGCTTGAAGAGGCTGGTGCCTTTAGCATCGCATTAGAGATGGTCACAAAAGAGGTATCAAAGATGATTTCAAGTTCCATTCGAATACCTACAATTGGAATTGGATCCGGTCCAGATTGTGATGGTCAGGTACTTGTGGTTCATGATGTATTAGGTCTTTATGAAAAAATAAAACCAAAATTTGCAAAAAGATACCTTGAGCTTTCTTCTGATATAGTAAAAGCTTTAGAATCTTACAAAAACGATGTAGTTTCAGGCAAGTTTCCCGGTAACGAACATTGCTTTTCAATGGACAAATCAGAACTTGAAAGGTTGAAAAAAGAAATTGTCTAAAAAACATCCATCACTTGATATTGTAGGCTCAGATGGTACTGAGCTAGCTGGCAAAAAAATTGTTTTATGTGTATCAGGAAGTGTGGCAGCGTACAAGGCAATCGAATTGGCAAGATTGTTTATGCGACACGGTGCTGATGTAACCTGTGTTGCAAGCAAGACTGCAACTGATTTGATCAAGCCAAGTTACTTCAAGTGGGCAACAGGAAATGAAGTAATTACAAAGCTTACCGGCGATTTGGAACACATTAAAGTTGCAGATTACAAGCGATCTGACCTGATTGTAGTGTATCCTTGTACTGCAAATACACTTGGAAAATTAGCAAATGGAATAGACGATACACCAATTTCTACTGTTCTAAGTGTTGGACTAGGTTCCAAGATACCAATTGTGATATCTCTTGCCATGCATCAAGCCATGTATGAGAATCCTGCAGTAACAAAAAACATCGAGTTTCTCAAGAAAAAAGTAGATTTTATCTCCCCTGATTTTGCTGAGGGCAAAGCAAAGGCTGCAGAAGCTAAGGAAATACTTGATTTTGTGCTCAAAAAGTTTGGCTCCTCTCCTGTTTTGAGAGGAAAAAATGTGCTCATTACTGCAGGTCCTACGATTGAATACATCGACCCTGTAAGAGTAATAACAAACCAGAGTTCAGGAAAAACCGGCGTCTTGCTTGCCTCGGAGCTTGTATCTGCAGGTGCAAAGGTCATTCTCATTTATGGTGCTGGTAAAGAATCTCCTCCCAAGGGAGCAAAGGTTGTTACAGTCAAAACGGTTCAGGAGATGTTTAATGCAGTAGAGAAGGAGATGAAGCGAAAATTCGACATTGTTATAATGGCAGCCGCGGCTTCTGATTACATCCCCCACAAATCAAGTGCAACAAAAATTAACAGTGATTTAGATGAGATCGTCCTAAAGCTAAAAAGAGCACCAAAAATCATCGACAAAATTAAGAAAATGCAGAGAGATGTTCTTCTTGTAGGATTCAAGGCAGAGACTAATGTCTCAAAGGAAAGTTTGGTTAAGCAAGCAAGGAAGAAGATCAGAGAATCTGGAGCTGATCTTATTATCGCAAATGATGTTGGAATAAAGAAATACAAAGAGAACCCTGATTACAACAACGTGGTAGTTGTAGACTCTAAGAAAATTATAGAGTCTGGATGGAAAAATAAGACAAAGATTGCAAAGTTCATCAGGAATGAGATAGAAAAGCGAATCTCATAGTTTAACTAATAAGTATTCTCATTTCGGCTCTGGTAATTCTGCGGGGTTCTAGCTGTGGTAAGTTGCGGGTGGTAAGTTTCGAGGTTTCATTTTCAATTGATAATCCTGCCAGTTTTAGAATCGATTACAAGTGTTTTATCTGAGTGTTGACCAAATAAGGTTACTAATGCTTTCACAGACCAAGTGTTATTTTGAAGAGTTGCACTTTCTATACTACACGCAGAGTAATTGTACTGAAAGAATTTTCTTGCTATATCCTTAACCTTGCTAGCATCAGTCTGCTTTGAGAATAACTCACCCTCGCCCCTATCCTTTGTCATAGAACAATGTTCTATATACGGAGTCTGCTGGTTTTTAGAAGCCAGTTTAATAAGTGACTCTATCTTATTTTCACCAAGATCTAGTTTGATTCCAGCTTGTTCCGCAGGAGTCTTACCTATTGAACTATGATCTCTGATAAAATTATAATGAATCCTAAAGACATTCTATTGTTTTTTGTGCAGATTCGGCATGATCCATTCCACGCATTATTTTCTTCTTCCTTATGTACAAATGCCAACTTTATTTTCTAAACTCTAGAAAGTGAAAAGATGGCCACTTTTAATCGGAATTGTTCATCTTTTTGACCATTTTTAGACAATCTACCATTAATTAGGTGCTCATTGGATAAGACTGATTTTATCAAAAAATCAATATATTTTTCCATACAATTTATCAGTAATACCTAAGAATGATTGGGTAGGTTGTAGGCATGTTCAAGTTGAGTACCCAGAACGTAGACATTGCTAAGAAAATGAAATTTAGAAAACTAGTCCTACTGATAGTTATAACATCAACTCTTCTATTTTTAATCGGTTCATATGCATACGCTACGACAGCTCCAGACCCGCCCACAGGCCTTTCTGCAATACCGATATCACCAACTACTGTAAGTTTGTCGTGGACCCCGCCACAGCACAACGGAAGTTCCCCTATAACTGGATACATACTATACTGGAAAATTGCTGGTTCGACCTATAATCAATTTCCCCTAAGTAATGTTACCAAGTATAATCAGACAAATCTTATCACTGGCAAGACATACATATACAGAGTTTCTGCAAAAAACGCGATTGGTGAAAGTACTCTTTCCACTCCAGAGCAGGAGGCTACGCCAAAGAGCACATCTGGTCCACTCAAAAACATTCCTCCAAATCCGCCATCAAGTCTTGTCGCTACTCCATATTCAGCAACTCAGATTAATCTATCATGGAATCCTCCTGCAGATAATGGAGGGTATCATGTTACCGGTTACAGAATTCAATACGGTATAGATTCAGGTAGTTTTGCAAACTTGACTGCAAATACTGGCAACACAAACACTGCCTACTCTCATACCGGACTATCAACTAGTCACACCTACACATATCGAGTCTTTGCGATAAATCAAGCTGGTATCAGTACATCGTCAAACACCGCATCTACAGCGCCAACTGTAATATCTTCAGTACCAAGCTCACCCATCGGTCTTGTAGCAAGTACAGCTTCGACAACTAGTATCAGATTGTCTTGGAATCCACCACAAAACAGTGGTGGCTCTGCCATACTGGGATACAAGATAGAATACAGGAATGGTTCATCTACATATACTGTCTTGGTTGCAAACACAGGAAGTTCTGCAACGTCATATATGCACACAGGTCTAAAGACAGGAACAACCTATACTTATCACGTTTCTGCAATCAATTCCCTTGGTACGGGAACTCCCTCAAGCGATGCTTCTGCTACACCAACAAAAACGTATACACCAACAGGAGTGACTGCAATAGCAGTTTCTCCAACTAGAATTGATCTGTCCTGGATTCCGCCCACAGAAACCTATGGTTCGCTAATTATGGGATACAAAATTGAACAGAAACTTTCCTCTAATGCCTATGATACTATAGAGAAAAATACAGGCCAGATTACGAGTTACTCTGTCACAGGTTTGAAGACTGGTAAAACCTACACTTTTTCAGTTACAGCTCTATATTCAGGTGGCGGCGAAAGCAATCCTTCTTCAGATGCTTCTGCCACACCAACTAGTACGTCCACGCCACCTTCATCCCCACCTCCAGTCTCGCCTCCTCCACAGACTCCCTCTTTACCAGATCCTCCAACTGGTCTTAATGCCACTATAATTTCACAAACTAGTGTGAAACTCTCTTGGAGGGCCCCTGCAAATATTGGCAAGCCTGCCATAACAGGATATGAGATAGAATACAAGACAGTTTCAGGTTCTTGGTTGGTTCTTGTTGCAAACGCAGGATCAGGTACATCTTATTTGCAAACAGGGTGGGCACCTGGAACATACTATTATCGCGTGTCATCGTTAAGTTCTGCTGGAACAAGCAGCCCATCAACTACAGTCTCTGTTACAATCATGGCAAACAATCAGTCACCTCCTCCACCCCCAGTTATCCAGTCCTCAGGAGGTAGTCTACCTGTTACTAACACAGAGTATTCAGTAACGTATAATGCCTTGGGAGGCAAAGTGCTTGGAATTTCTGCCGATCAAGCCACGTTTTCGTTAAACATGCAGATGACTTCAACAAGTGACGGAGTCTTGTCTCTAGATCTGCCACGAGATTTAATCGACGCAAAGAAATCAGACGGTACCGATGATGATTATATTGTTGTTACAGGAAAACAAGTACTACTCAAGTTCAATGAGACAAAGACTTCAAGTGACAGGAATCTTGCAATTAACTTTCCTGCTGGAACAAGCGAGATAACAATCTATGGAACCCGTATCATCCCAGAATTTCCCATTTCAGCACTTGTTCTAGTCATTGCGCTAGTTCCGGTAATATTTTTCTCAAGAAAAAATCATTAATCAGAGATAATTATAAAATCTAGGAAAATTTTACTCGCCATGAGCATAGGTAGGATCATTGAATTTGTGGTGCTTGGCCAATTCTCTTGAAAACTTGACTCTCACACTCACTCGGTTCCTTCTTACATCTATTCTTAGATTCTCAATTATTGACCCGTACCTTTTGGTCATTTTTCCATATTGATTGATTTTGTCTGTAGATACCAGCAGACCTTCGCGAATTAGTGACCTTATTTTCCTGTATCCTGACGTATGGGGGATTTTACAGATGTTGAGTATGTCTGAGATAATCATAGGTTCTGGCCATACGGCAGTTAGTATATTTTTTTTATCTGGTTCGGAAAATGCTTCCAAGATAATTTTCTTAAGCGATCTCTCTTTTATTACGAACCAGCCGTCATCGTCGGCTTGTAACATGCCATCATTTTGGAATTGTCTTATTCCTATTTGCATAATTTTAAATTCTATTTGGGGATTAAATCTGCGTGTCAGGTCGGCAATATTACACCAACGCAAAGATATTGTTATTCAGATTTCCATAAATGGAAACCATTCTATATTACAATCAGGTCTTTTGTGAATTTATGCATAACATGTGCTTTTTCTTGTACGATAACAGAGTCTTCGATTCGCACTCCAAATTTTCTTGGAAGATATATGCCAGGCTCTACAGTTACTGCCATGTTTTTTGCAAGGTTTGCTTTGCTTGATGGCCCCAAGTTTGGTAATTCGTGTACCTCAAGACCTATTCCATGACCTGTTGAATGGATAAAGTATTTGCCATATCCTTTCTTTTCAATTATTTTACGACAAGAATCATCGACTGATTTGCAAGAAGCGTCAGGTCTTACAACTCCGAGTCCGGCTTCCTGTGAGTCCTGCACTATTTGATAGATTTTTTTTGCTTCTTTTGATATGGAGCCAAGACCAAGTGTTCTTGTTGCATCAGAGACATATCCCTGGTATCGTAAAGTGAGATCAACTACCACCATATCACCATCCTTGAATTTTCGGTCAGTTACCTGGGCGTGTGGAAGTGCACTGTTTGGTCCGCCAGCTATAATCAATGGGTTTAGCGTGGACTTGTATCCTGTTGCAAACATGCCTCGCTCCATAGCATACGACATCAATATGGTCTGAAGCTCAGCCTCAGACTGGCCTATCATTATTTCGTCTACGCACATCTCATACATCTCGTCAAGGACAGAGGATGCTTTTTTTAGGGTAGAAATCTCCTGGCTATCTTTTACCTCCCTTGCCCGGTAAAAGGGGTCAGTAGCTGACCTGGCAACAGGAAGAGCCCTCTTGAGGGTCTCAATGGTACTGTAACTATCACTATCTGTGCATACCTTCCTGTCCTTGAGGAATCTAACAAGGGTTGAGAGCGAGCCCTTTCCACGCTCAGATTTTATTATTTCACAATCAATAGACTCTTCTTTTGCTCGACCCACCTCAAGTTCTGGGGATATGATAGTGGTACCGTTCTCATCCAGTATACCAATTGCCTCCCCCCAAAATCCAGTCATGTAAAATAGATTCTCGGGCTCAAAGGCAACCAAAGTATCGCATCCAAGTTTATTGCAAAATCTGAGTAAATTTTTTCGACGCTTTTGCATTACCATGAATCTTGTCATTTACCATTTTATACTTGCTGGAAGGTTTAGATAATGGAATCAGACTTTGTGTTTTCGTGGAAGAAAAAAAGAAAGTCGTTGCACTGCTATCTGGAGGTCTTGACAGTAGATTAGCAGTGAAAATGATGCAGAAACAAGGCTTTGATGTCACAGCTGTTGCTATAAAGACTCCATTTTGTGATTTTGACTGCGGAAGAGGTTGTGGGTTTGAAATAAGAGAAACAGCAGATATGCTGGGTGTGGATCTCAAGACAGTCTATCTTGGTGATGAATACATCGAGATGCTCAAACATCCAAAGCACGGATTTGGTTCTGGTATGAATCCATGCATTGACTGCAGAGCAATGATGTTCAAGGCAGGAAAGGAAGTAATGGAAGATATCGGTGCCGAGTTTATCATATCAGGCGAAGTTTTAGGGCAAAGACCAATGAGTCAACACGGTCCTGCTCTGAGAACAATAGAAAAAGAAGCCGGACTTGAAGGAAAGATCGTCAGACCGCTCTCAGCAGCTTTACTTCCACCAACGGAACCGGAGGCCAGAGGATTGATAAAAAGAGAAAGCCTTGGAATGATTCGCGGTAGATCGAGAAAGGAGCAGCTGAAATTAGCCAAAGATTTTGGTTTTGAAAACCCGCCGAATGCAGGTGGAGGTTGTCTTCTAACAGATCCAGCTTTTGCAGTTCGAGCAAAAGATCTCTTCGGACACGTTGAGACTCCGACAACAAATGATATCGATCTTCTAAAAATTGGTAGACATTTCAGATTTGATTCCAAAACAAAATTAATTGTTGGAAGAAACAAAGATGAAAATGAAATGCTGCAAGCGTTAGCACTAGATGGCGATGTCCTACTTGAAACAAAAGATCATGTTGGACCAGTCTCCTTACTCAGAGGGGATGATTCTGGGAAAAATTTGAAATTGTCTGCGAGTATAACATTGCGTTATTCTGATGCGCCAAAGAATGCCACGGGATTTGTAGTTATCCAAAAAAAGGACGCAAAATCAGTACTTTCCTTGTTTCCAGCTGCCGAATCAGAGTATCTCCAGTACAGAATTTAGGTACACAAGCTAGTCTGTGAATTGCATTTGACTAGCAAGACTTTTTGAGGGAGTAAATTGAATATCCATCATATGCAGGCCCAGAAGGCTCCCACTTATCTTAAAGCAATAACGCTCAGAGACTATAGTGATATCCATAGTGTAAAAGATGACATCAAAAAGGGGATGATTCTGGTTCTGAGAGTAACACCACTTGCACAAAAAAATGTGGATGAGCTTAGAAAAGCAGTAGAAGAAATCTACAACATTGCAAAAAGTGCAGACGCAGACATTGCAAGACTTGGTGAAGAGAGAATTATTGTTACTCCTCCCGGAGTGAAAATCTGGCGAGCAGAGTATGACCTAAAGTAATCTTAGGCCTTCTTGAACTTGCGGACAGGTTGTTTGAATTCTAAACATTCTGTGAATTGAGCTAGCAAGATTTTCACACTTTCTTCGCTCGCCGTGGTTTACAATTACTCTTCTAAGCTTTGGTCTTAGCCTGTGAACATATGACATCAACTGGTTATAATCACTGTGACCACTAAATCCATCCAGTTTTTCTGTGGAACAGTTGATGTTAATTACTTCTATTTTTCCTTCCTTGCCCATTACTGATACTTGTCTTGAGCCGTCAAGCACTCGTCTTCCCAAAGTTCCATTTACCTGATATGATACAAACAAGATCTTGTTTTTCTGAATTGGTGCAATATTTTTGAAATATTCCAGTACCGGTCCGCCTTCTAACATGCCGGAAGTAGCCATGATAATGCATGGTCCTTCACGCAATGGCTCTTCTCTTGCATCTGAGTGTTCAATATTTGTGAAATATTCAGAGTCAAATGGATTTTCATCTGTCTCCAAGATCTTTTGTCGCAACTCACGGGTAAGATACTCTGGATAAGCTTCATGGATCGCAGTTGCCTCTGAGATCATTCCTTCAGTGAAGACTGGCGCCTCGATTAGTTGTCCTTGTTTCATGTACTGATTGATTACCATCATCAGTTCTTGAGCACGCCCCACCGCAGGAATTGGAATTAGGACCTTTCCACCATTTCGTAGTATCTCATTTACTGATTTGGTAAAGGCGCCCTCTACCTCTTCTCTTGTTGGTTGGATGTCTTCCTTTGCACCGTAGGTACTCTCGATTAGTAATGTCTCAACTCTTGGGAAGTTCCATGATGCGCTCTCAAATAGCATAGACCTGCCATACTTTAGATCTCCCGTATAGACAAAATTATGATTGCCATTTCCAATATGAAAGTGGCAGCTAGCAGAGCCAAGAATGTGACCCGCATTTGAAAATACTAACTTGATGTCAGGCGAGATATCCGTAACAGTACCATATGATAGTGGTATAGTTTGCTTCATGACCTGCTTGACATCTCTTTCAGAGTATAGTGGAACCCTGCCTTGTGCAGCGGCCACCTTGATTGCATCAAGCTGAATCAGATTCATCATAGGCAGGGTAGGCTCTGTACAGTAGACAGGACCTTTGTAGCCATATTTGAAGAGAACTGGTAAAAAGCCTGTATGGTCTAGGTGTGCATGACTGATTACAACTGCATCTAATTCGTCTAGCGTAATGTTTGCCCAGTCAAGGCGAGGGTATGCCTCTATTGGGTTTCTAGCGCCTGGGTTTACACCACAGTCAATCAAAATCTTTGACTCATGAGTGGTAAGTAGCATACAAGACCTACCTACTTGGCTGAATCCACCTAGTGTGGTAAGAGAAACTTCCGCATCCTCAGAAAGCTTTGGCCTAAAGATCTGCTCACCCACCTGTTTGAGGTGCTTGCTTCGTTCAGTAGACGATATTTTCAGGTTATAGTTTATGGTTTGAATTGTCTGCGATTGACCCGTAGTGGCCTTTCTTATCCTCACTCTCCAACCTGTCTTGGAGACAAGGTCCGCCATATTGAAGACCTCAGGATTGCTTAGAAGCCATGGACGTTTTACCTCGATTGTCATCTCGCCTGTTGCAGTATCAAAGAAGGTACCGCGCAGGTCAGCATCTTTTGGAAGCATTTGAATGAGAATCTGCCTTGATTCTTCCTCGCTCTTTCTTATTGATTCTTCGGTTCTGACTACGATTCTCTTTTTTATGACATTGACCATGTTTGAGATTACTTCATTGTGTTCCATTAGGTATCTTGGATTCTTAGTATAGATTGCAATCCTTGGTCCTTCGTAATCTATCTTGGTAACATCAGCTTCTTTTGGGATACTTTGCAGTATGGTTCCCATGATGTTCGGGGCCGGAGATAGTTCACGTTGTTGTGTTTTTCTTTGCATTAAATCACTAAAGCGTAATGATGGCCTTTTTCTGCTCTTTTGTTAAGAGTTGAAATCCCTGCTTGTCAATTATTGCGACGTTTATTCCGTCACCAGTTCCAATGTTTCTTGTTATTGCAGCTTTTACTGCTCTTAGGGCAATTTTTTTTCCCTCTTCTACGGTAAGGCCATCTCGGTATTCACTTTCCAAAAGGCCATATGCAACCGGCGAGCCGCTTCCTGTTGTCACGTATTTCTTTTTGTCAAGTGAGCCAAACGGATCGACGTTGTAAAGTGATGGACCGTGTTTGTCGTATCCTCCCACTAAGATATCTGCAATAAACCCATAGTATCTATTTTGGAAGAAGATCAGCGATGCAAGTCTTGCAATTGACTTGATTGGCAGATACTCTTGTTTTTCTATTCTGTAAATGTTAGAGTGGTATCGCAACATATCTGTGATATTTTGCGCATCTGCAACACCACCTGCCATTGTCATGCCAGCATGGTTGTCTATCTTCTGGATCTTCATAGTATTGTTATTTGCTATAAAATACCCTGCGCTTGCTCTCATGTCAGCGCATAAGACTATACCGTCAGTACAGGTGATTCCTACGGTAGTTGTTCCATGAAGTGTATGTTGTTCAATATAGTCTGACAAATAACATTCTCACTAACCAGAGATACCTTCGATTAGGTTTTCACCGGTTTAAATAACTTTGTATTATGAGGGATAATCGATAAATAATGAGATTCCAAGTTCAATCCATGGTTTCTCACGTAATGGAGCTGCCAAGAAAGATAGTCATTGGTGAGAAAAATATTGGTGGGATTGGAGACTTTCTGGTAGGTCTTTCCAATCCAAAAAAGGTCTCTTTTGTTTCAGGCGACCAAGTAAGAAAGATCACATACAAGACGGTTGCCGCTTCACTTTCCCATTCCAAGATAAAAAATGTCTGGCATCTGAGTAAAAACAATGATGTAAAGTCAGCGAAAAAGATTCTTCAGGAAATAAAGAAGGAGAAAAGTGACCTGATAGTGGGAATTGGCGGCGGAAGGTCTGTTGATATTGCAAAGATGATTGCATTTACGTTAAAGAGACCATTTGTTAGTATTCCAACTTCAGCATCACATGATGGGATAGCAAGTCCTTTTGTTTCGTTACGTGGAGATAAACCTTATTCCATAATTGCAACAGCTCCACTTGGTGTCTTTGTTGATATCCAGATTCTTAAGAAAGCTCCAAGAAGACTTCTTGCAAGCGGTTGTGGTGATCTTATGGCAAAAGTAACTGCCGTCAGAGACTGGGAGCTTGCAAGAGACAGTGTTGGAGAATATTTTGGCACTTATGCCGCAAATCTGGCCGCAATGAGCGCAAAAATAGTTATCGACAACTCAAAGAATTTCAAGAAAAAGCCGGATGTGAGAATGATTGTTGAGGCATTGATCAGTTCAGGTGTAGCTGCATGCATTGCTGGAAGTAGTAGACCGTGTTCTGGAGCAGAGCATCTTTTCTCTCATGCGGTTGATTATCTTGAGCCAGGCATTGGATTACACGGAGAAAAGTGTGGAATTGGTGCAATTATGATTGCAAAGCTTCAGGGTCAGGACTGGAAGAAAATTATTCAAATGTTGAAAAATGTGGGCGCTCCTACAACTGCAAAAGAGATTGACCTTTCTGCTCGAACTCTTGCAAAAGCACTCACTATTGCTCAATCATTGAGACCAGAAAGATACACGATTTTGAGCCGGATTAAGATGAATGAAGAAAAGGCTATTGCTCTAGCAAAAAGTACTGGAGTATTGTAATTTAAGCTGCTTTTGGTTGCGCAGGTTCTGCTTGAGCTATCTTTTGTTCTTCCTGTTTTGCCTGTGGTTGTTCTTGCTTTGTCTTCATGTAGGTCTCGACAAAGTTGATCTTATCTAGTGTATTCACAAACTTGAAGATCTCGTTTGAAATTGAACGCTTTACAATCTGTAGACCTTCCATCATCATTGCTTCTTCTGGAATAGTAACATCAACTTGTGTTCCTTTTATCTCAAACTTGAGCTTTGATTCATCAAGGGGGAATCTTCGCTTGAGTAGCCCTATTATCTTGTCTTGATCAGTATCAAGTGATTTGATTACATTGAGATCATAGGCAATGGTCCTTCCAGCAAATCTATGATTGAAATCAACTTGGACCCGGCCTGATCCGATAAATCTGATAATCCCAGTTCTGTCATCAATCTCTATCGCGTCACCAACAGAAACTTTCTCTGCGTCATCTCCAAGTTTTCGCAAAGGAATTCTTCTTACCTTGCTTGGGTCTCTTGTTCCGAATCCCTTCTCGGGAGGAACTTCGATTGTTACCTTGTCACCAACATTTGCGTTAAGAAGAGCATCGTCTAGTCCTTTGAGTACCCACGACTCACCTACTGCTATAAGCCTTGGTTGATATTTGATATTTGCATCATAAATTGAACTTGATTTGGCGTCTGCCTCTCTTGTAGTCTCAAATACCTCACTCGTGTCTTTTACCTTTGCAGTGTAGTCTACCAAAACCAAGGTGCCTTTTTGGAAAGCCAACGCCATCGATCCTTTTAGTTCCTTATATTAAGTTAAAGATGGTTTTTTTGCGTGTTAATCACTTTTGCACTATCACTTTTCCGTTTGGCAGTACTCCGACAAACCTGTAACCTTGGTTTATCAAATTCTCCGCTTCCTCTGATGTCACGACTCTTTGGCTATGCTTTTGCAGCTTTTAGGAACTCTTGCAGCTTAGCCAATTCGTCCCCATCCATTGAGCGTATCTTTGCCTCGATCACTTCTTTTGCAGTTGGTTCTACATCGTTGGAGAACACAAGAGTTTTGGTGTGACTTTGTTATAATCAGCTGCCCTTTCTTCTCTGTTTTTTCTGTAGTACGTTAAGACATACTCCCTGTCTCCCTTGATTGCCCTTGCTGCAATCTCACCCAGTGTGTCTGCCATCACAGTGAAGGCAAATTTTTTGAATGAATAGATGTGTAGCTTGTATCTTTGCATGGTTCCGTGCTGCCTCACTTTTTCATTCATGTCTGCAAATTCATGACCTGCCAGAAGATTTCTTAAAGTCGTTCTCATGGTGCCGTTCACAGTTTCGATCTCTTCTTGCACTGCAACTTCGTCAAGGGGGTCTATACTGCATAGGTAAAGGAAATCTCCAGCCTGCTTATCCTTCTTTTTAATGTAGGATATCAGCAGACCCTTTGTCTCTGGCGTGAAAAAGAGCTCCCGTGGAAGGTCATTCTTTGCCCTTTCTGCGGCTATATTCAGGTACGGAGGATCGTAGCTTAGGTTGATATCACTTACCCTCAGTCCCAGCAGCTCCGTAGGTCTTGCCTGCGTGTCCTTCATCAGCATAAGCAGTGTTTTGAGCCCTAGGTGATTCAGCCCAAGAATTATTCTCCTTATCTGGTCTTTTGTAACCTTGTCGTCCTGAAATGGCCTCTTTTTTGGCAACGTGACCCTTTCTTTGAATTCTTCACTGTCTATCTTTGCGCCAAGGAATTTGAGCGCCTTTTTTGCAAAGTTCAGATATGTTCGCGTAGTTGATGCTGCGTGGTTTTTGTCAAGCCACGATGTATATCCATCCAGTATCTCAATTGGATTTTGGATGGATTGCTGATATGTTATGTTTCTTGACACAAGATACTTTTCGAACGATTTGATGGCGTTCTCGAGTGTCTCTACGCTCTTGAGGCTGTGCGATCTTCGCCACATCTTTTCTTTTAGTGCTTCCATGATCTCTTTGGGCGTTTCTATTGTTGATGTTTGCGTTGTTTTGTTTCCCACATCAGACCACATTTTGTAGTCCTCATCAGAAAAGTTAGAGTCAGCGTTGTTATTTAGCTTTTTGAGCTTGTCAGGGCCCGCAACCCCTGTATCATTGAAAATCACAAATTGTTTTAACGCGGATACTATTTGTGGAAGATTCTACTTTTTTAGGCACACAGTATAAAAGGAAACAATTCCAAATTTTTTGATCGCAAAGAAACTAGCATTTTGTTCGGCGCGGGACAGAATTGACCTATCTTTTTGACATTTAGT
>Ga0209235_1000033_pt1 | contig 49502 bp, 50 predicted proteins | sample GraSoi013_1_20cm_4_FD_185817 | JGI IMG/M metagenome (GOLD analysis project Ga0209235, IMG submission 185817) | Grasslands soil microbial communities from the Angelo Coastal Reserve, California, USA - Sample 09_25_2013_1_20cm (SPAdes) (version 2) | ecosystem: Environmental > Terrestrial > Soil >... | reverse complement strand
GCCGCGCCGACCGCGGCGCCGAGCAGCGCCTGGCCGTGCGGGAGCGCGGCGCCCTGTACCCGCTCGCGGCCCTGCGCGCCGACCCCCACCGCGAGATGCACACCCGGGGAGGGTGAACTCCCCCCTCGGGATCCCTGCATGCTCAACAAGATCAGCGTCGTCGGCGCCGGCAACGTGGGCGCCACCGCCGCCCAGCGCCTCGCTGAGAAACAGCTCGCCCGCACCGTCGTCCTCGTCGACGTGATCGAGGGCGTACCGCAGGGCAAAGCGCTCGATCAGTGGGAATCGGCGCCGATCGAGAGGTTCGACACCCGCGTGGTGGGCGCCAACGACTACGGCCCGGCGGCGGGGAGCGAGATCGTCGTCGTCACGGCGGGGATCGCGCGCAAGCCCGGGATGAGTCGCGACGACCTGGTGCGCACCAACGCCGACATCGTGAAACAGGTGTCCCTGCAGATCAAGCAGTTTTGCCCGCAAGCGATCGTCGTGGTGGTCTCAAACCCGCTCGACGTGATGTGTTGGGTGACCATGCACGTCACGGGCTTCCCCCGCGAACGGGTGATCGGCATGGCCGGCGTGCTCGACACCGCGCGGTACCGCGCCTTCCTGGCGGAAGCGCTGGACGTCTCGGTCGAGGACATCCAGGCGATGGTGCTGGGGGGCCACGGCGACACGATGGTGCCGCTTGTGTCATACACGACCGTCTCCGGAATCCCCGTCAGCCAGCTGCTCGACAAGGCGAAGCTCGACAAGATCGTCGAGCGCACGCGTAACGGCGGCGCCGAGATCGTGGGCTACCTGAAGACCGGCTCAGCCTACTACGCGCCGTCCGCCGCCGTCGTGCAGATGGTCGAAGCGATCGTGCGGGACAAGAAGCGTATCCTGCCGTGCGCCGTTTGGCTCCAGGGAGAGTACGGGCTGTCGGGAATGTATTGCGGGGTGCCGGCCAAGCTCGGGCGTAAGGGGCTCGAGCAAATTCTCGAGGTGGAGCTCACCGCCCAGGAGCGGGCCGCGCTCCAGACGTCGGCGGAGGCGGTGAAGCAAACCATGGCCGCGGTGAAACTATGACCACGTCGCTGCGAGACTTGCAGGAGCGCGGCATCGGCGCGACGCTCCGGCGCGATGCCTGGTGGGTGGCGCCGGCGCTCACGGCGCTCGTGCTCGGCAGCTTCGGCATCTACGCCACCTGGGCGGCGTGGACCGGGGCGCACTACGAGTGGGGGCCGTACCTCTCGCCTTTCTATTCGCCGTTGCTGCGACCGTCCTGGTGGCCGCTCTCGCCGGCGTTCTTGATTCTGGTCTTCCCGCTCGGCTTCCGGCTCACGTGCTACTACTACCGCAAGGCCTACTATCGGGCCTTCTTCCTCGACCCCGTAGCCTGTGCGGTCGGCGAGCCGCGGCACGGCTATCGGGGCGAGACGAGGTTTCCCTTCATCCTGCAGAACGTGCACCGGTTCTTCATGTACGCCGCCGTCGTTTTCATCTTCATCCTCTCGTACGACGTGCTCCTCGCCACCCGTTGGCCTGTGAACGGCGTGCTGGCGGACGGCGCGATGCCGCCCGGCCCGCGCGAGTTCGGCATCGGCATCGGGACGCTGGTGATGGCGTTGAACGTGATCCTGCTCGCGAGCTACACCTTCGGCTGTCACTCGCTGCGTCACCTAGTGGGCGGGAGCGTGGACTGCTTCTCGTGCGCACGTGGTGGCCAGGCGCGCCACCGCCTGTGGCGCGGCGTGAGCGCGCTCAACCGCAACCATATGTTGTGGGCGTGGTGCTCCCTTTTCTCGGTGGCCCTGACGGACGTCTACATCCGCCTCTGCGCCATGGGCGTGCTCACCGACATCAGGATTCTGTAGTGGCCTCCGCCGACATTCAGACGCACGACTACGACGTCGTCGTCATCGGCGCGGGCGGCGCCGGATTACGCGCCGCGATCGAAGCCGCGGCCCGTGGCGCGAAGGTCGGCCTGATTTGCAAGTCGCTGCTCGGCAAGGCCCACACGGTGATGGCGGAGGGCGGCGCGGCGGCGGCCCTGGGGACCGTGGTCGACCAGGACAACTGGCGCGTGCATTTCCGCGACACGATGCGCGGCGGCAAGATGCACAACAACTGGCGCATGGCCCAGATCCATGCGCAGGAAGCGCCCGACCGGATCCGCGAGCTCGAGGCGTGGGGCGCCCTGTTCGACCGCACCCCGGACGGCCGCATCAACCAGCGGCCCTTCGGCGGTCACACCCATGCGCGCCTGGCGCACGTGGGCGACCGCACCGGCCTCGAGATGATCCGCGTGCTCCAGGACAAGGCCGTGCACTCCGGCGTCGCAGTACACATGGAGTGCACGGTGATCACGGTCCCGGTCGTCGGCGGCCGTGCGGCCGGCGCGCTCGCGTACTATCGGGAGACGGGGCGCTTCGTGCTGTTCCGCGCGGGCGCGGTCGTGCTCGCCACGGGCGGCATCGGGAAGGGTTGGCAGGTGACGTCGAACTCCTGGGAGTACACCGGGGACGGACACGTCCTCGCCTACGAGGCCGGGGCCGAGCTGATCGACATGGAGTTCGTCCAGTTCCATCCCACGGGGATGGTCTGGCCGCCCGGCGTGCGCGGGATCCTGGTGACCGAAGGCGTGCGCGGCGAGGGCGGGGTGCTCCAGAACGCCCGGGGCGAGCGGTTCATGTTCCGGTACGTCCCCGAGATGTTCAAGGGCGACTTCGCCGAGACCGAGCGGGAGGCGGACGCGTGGGTGACGGAGGACCGGGCGAAGAACCGGCGGCCGCCGGAGCTGCTCACCCGCGACGTCGTCGCGAAGGCGATCGTCAAGGAGATCCAGGAAGGGCGCGGCACCCCGCACGGCGGCGTCTTTCTCGACATCGCGGCCAAACGCCCCGCCGATTTCATCAAGCAGAAGCTCCCCAGCATGTACCACCAGTTCAAGGAGCTGGCGGGCGTGGACATCACCCGGGAGCCGATGGAGATCGGACCGACGACGCACTACGTGATGGGCGGCGTGAAGGTGGACGCCGAAACGCAGATGTCGACGGTGCCGGGCCTGTTTGCGGTCGGCGAGGTCGGCGGCGGGATGCATGGCGCGAATCGGCTAGGTGGGAACTCGCTCTCCGATTTGCTCGTGTTCGGCCGCCGCGCCGGGCTGTCGGCCGCTGAGTTCGCGGCACAGCGTGGCCCTGCTCCGGCCGTTCCCGGCGCGGACGTCGACGCCGCCACGCAGGCGGCGCTGGCGCCGTTCGCTCGCACCGACGGCGAGAACCCCTTCGCGGTCCAGGCGGCGCTCCAGGACGTGATGCAGCGCCACGCCGGGATCGTGCGCGACCGCCCCGGACTCGAGCAGGCGCTCACCCAGCTCGCACGGCTGAACGATGCCGCCAGGCGCGCCACGGTGTCGGGCAGCCGGGAGTACAACCCGGGGTGGCACACGGCGCTCGACCTCCGTTCGCTCCTCGCCGTCGCGGAGATGACGGTGCGCGCGGCGCTCGAGCGTAAAGAAAGCCGGGGCGGTCACACGCGCAGCGATCATCCCGACTCGGACCCGAAGGTCGAGCGCCAACAGGTGGTCGTGAAGCGCGACGGAGACCGGATGACGGTCCGCTGGGAGGCGCAGCCCGCGCTGCCCGCCGACCTCGCGAAGCTCATCAAGGAAGGGGCGTGACGTGAGCGAGCACCGCCGCTTGCGGATCTTTCGGGGGACGCGCGGCTCGGGCGCACTGCAGGAGTACGGCCTCGAGGCGGGTGAAGGGATGGTCGTCCTCGACGCCGTCCACAAGATCCAGGCCGAGCAGGCCCCCGACCTCGCCGTCCGCTGGAATTGCAAGGCGGGGAAGTGCGGCTCGTGCTCAGCCGAGATCAACGGGCGGCCACGATTGATGTGCATGACCCGGCTCTCGGACTATCCTGCCGGCGAGCCCATCACCGTCACGCCGATGAAGGCCTTCCCGCTGATCCGGGACCTCGTGACCGACGTGTCGTGGAACTACGAGGTCAACAAGCGGATCCCTGCTTTCAAGCCGCGCGCCCCGGACGCGCCGGACGGCACCTGGCGGATGTATCAGTACGAGGTCGAGCGGCCCCAGGAATTCCGCAAGTGCATCGAGTGCTTCCTGTGCCAGGACGTCTGTCACGTGCTGCGCGCGCACGAAAAGCACGCCGAGTTTATGGGCCCCGCGTTTCTCGTGCGCGCCGCGGTGTACGAGATGCACCCGCTCGACGAGGAGGACCGCCGGTCCTATCTCCGAGAGCAGGGCGGGATCGGGTACTGCAACATCACGAAGTGCTGCACCGAGGTCTGCCCGGAATCCATCACGATCACCGACAACGCGATCATCCCGCTCAAGGAGCGGGTGGTGGACGCGAACTACGATCCGCTAGCGGCGCTGTGGCGGAAACTCACCGGGTAGGCCGGCTGCGCGGTTCGTTCGTCGCCGCCGACGCGCTGCTCAAGGCCTACTCGGCGAGCGCGCGCGTCAATCAATACCTGGTTCAGGAGCTGCCCCCCGCCGTCTGGCGCGCGCCGTCGCCGCTTCCCAAGGGGCGCACCATAGCCGCGCTCGTTGCTCATCTGCACAACTGCGGCCTGCGCTATCTCGCGCGCACCGCGCCGGGCGTCTCCGTCCCGGCCGAGCTGGACCGCATCCGCGTGACGCCGGCGCAGGCGACGCGGGCCCTCGGCGCCAAGCGCAGGGCGGTGCTCGCGATCGTCGGAACGGCGCTGAAAGGCGACGGCCGCATCGCCGGGTTTCCGTACGACGCGGCGGGTTATCTCGCCTACTACATGGTGCATGACGCCCACCATCGTGGCCAAATCGTCCTGCAGGCCCGGCTGCTGGGCCACCCGATCAGCCGGCAGACGATGATAGGGATGTGGCAGTGGAGCAAGCGCGCCAAGGAATAGACGCGATCGCCGCCCAGATGTGAGCCGACACCGAGACCAGCAGCACACGCGAGAGCTCTTGCGGCACGCGGTCGGCGAGGTTAGTTGGATCGGGGAAGCCCAGTACGGAGGTACATGATGCGGACCGGGCGGGTTCTGGCCGTCATAGCCGCGGGGGCAGGGGCGTGCCTGGAAGCCTGCCACAAGGATGCCACCGGGCTCACGCCGAACGACGTGGCGGGACATTACGCGGCTGCCACGTTCACGACGATTCAGGCCGGGGCCACCACCAACCAGCTGGCTCGGGGCTCCCTCATCGACCTGACGCTGGTCGGAGACGGCGGCACCACAGGCCGCCTGTTCGTCCGGGCCGCGAAGCCGGGCACCGCCGACTTCGACGCCAGCCTCGCCGGAACCTGGACGCTGGCCGCGGACACCGTGACCTTGACGCACACCGCAGACACCTTCCTGCGCGACATGCCATTGCGCGTTGCGGGCGCGCGTCTCGAGGGCGACAAAACCTTCAGCGGCGTCCAGATCGTCGTGGTGCTGCAGAAGCAATAGCGAAACGCAGAAGCCGCGAGAAAGTGCTACCGTGCCGCGCCCCGGCATCGTATAGCTTCCTACCATGGCCGACGTAACCACTCCCACGCAGCCCGGGCCCGTGCTCCGCGACCACAGCGCGGCGGCCGAGCCGCGCGCCACGCGACGCCCTACGGTCGTGATCGTGGGCGCAGGGTTCGGCGGGCTGCGCGCGGCGCGCGCCCTGCGCAAGGCGCCCGTCGACGTCGTGCTGCTGGACCGTCACAACTACCACCTCTTCCAGCCGCTCCTCTACCAGGTGGCGACGGCGGGACTCGAGCCCGAGCAGATCGCCAAGCCGGTGCGAGCGATCCTGCGCGGGCAGCAGAACTTCGAGTTCCGGATGGTGCAGGTCACCGGGGTCGACTTGGCGGCGCGCCAGGTGATCACCGACAACGGCCCGGTGTCCTACGACTACTTGATCCTCGCGGTGGGCGGCGAGACCAACTACTTCGGGATGGACAGCATCCTCCGTCACGCGTTCGGCCTGAAGGGTGTGGTCGACGCGGTCGCGATCCGGAACCACGTGCTACGGTGCTTCGAACGGGCGATGCTCGAGCCCGACGCCGAGCGCCGGCGCGCGCTCCTCACATTCGTCGTCGTGGGCGGCGGGCCGACCGGCGTGGAGATGGCCGGGGCGCTGTCGGAGTTGATCCGCCTCGTGCTGGTGAAAGACTACCCGCGGCTCAACATCAAGGACGTGCGCGTGTTGCTGCTCGAGGCGACCGACCGGCTGCTCGCGTCGCTGCCCGAGCGACTGCGCGAGGCCGCCGCCGAGACGCTGTGGCGCAAGCACGTCGAGGTGCGCTTCGGCGCGGCCGTCCAGGATTCGGACGGCGCGCGGGTGACGCTGAAGGGCGGGGAAGTGATCCCCGCGCGCACGCTCATTTGGGCGGCGGGCGCGCAGGCCGTGGCGCTCACCACGCAGCTCGGGCTCGCGACCGCGCGCCAAGGACGGGTGGCGGTGACGCCGATGCTCGAGGCACCTGGCCACGCCGAGGTCTTTGTCATCGGCGACGCAGCGTATCTCGAGTACGCTGGTGCGCCGTTGCCGATGATGGCGCCGGTGGCGATCCAGATGGCCGAGACCGCCGCCCACAACATCGAGCGTCGGTTACGCGGCGAGGCGCCGCTCCCCTTCCGATACAAGGATCCGGGGTCGCTGGCCACGATCGGCCGCAACGCCGCGGTCGCCTACATCGGCGGGATCGCGTTTAAAGGGTTCATCGCCTGGGTGGTGTGGCTGATCGTGCACATCCTCCAGCTCATCGGCTTCCGCAACAAGCTGTTCGTGCTGATGAACTGGGCCTGGGACTACTTCTTCTACGAGCGGGCGGCCCGGCTGATCACGAAGGAATGAGCGGGCGCCGCGCGGCGTGGTGACTGGGCGCGGGGCGGACCCGGCGCACGATGCCGTTCCAGCCGCACTCCACGCACCAGCGACGTTGCAGCACAGGGAGCAAGCGGTCGAACAGCCGGTTCCGGACCGCCGCCATGTCGGCGCCGCAGTGCGGACAAGGAGACCCGCGCGGTAGCAGCAAGTACGCCACGGCGGTGATAATCGCGACGCGCATCAGCACGGTCACCAGCAGGACGACCACGACCAGCATGCTTGATGATAGTGCGCGCACGGGCGACCGGCCACCTGACCCCCCTCACCCACCGGCGCCCCCCCCCCGCACGAAGTCCAGGATACGCCGCTCGAGCTCGCCCAGCTCCAGCGGCTTCACCAGTACCCGCTCCCGCGCCACCGGCGTATTGCCCGGCTCCGACAGCTGGGAGATGTCGCCCGACAGGAACATCACCCGGGCCGCCAGCTCGGGTCTGGTCTCCTCGAGCTGCTCGTACAGCTCCACGCCGCTCATGCGCGGCATCCGCAGATCGACCAGGATCACGTCGGGGTCCTGCGCGCTCAGCCGAGCCAGGGCCTCCGCGCCGTCCGGCGCTTCGTCCACCTTGGCGCCGCGGCGTCCGAGGAACCGCGCCATCGGGCGACGAACGGCCTCCTCGTCATCCACGATCAGCACGCTGAGGCCGGCCAGCGACTCCACCACCCGGTGGCGCCCACCTGCCGGGGCAGCTCCGGCGTCGGGCGCGGCCTCCGCTGGCTCGGGGGGGGTCGGCGCGGCGACCGGCAACGAGAGGACGAAGCGCGCGCCCGCTCCGAGCCCCCGGGTGGAGTCCAGAATGAGATCGCCTCCCGCTTCCCGCGCGACCTGGCGTGAAATGTACAGGCCGAGCCCGGTGCCTCGCCGCCCCTTGGTGGTCGCGAACGGCCGGAACAGCCGCGCCAGGACGTCCGGTGAGACGCCCCGGCCGTTGTCCGTCACCCCCACGGACACGCGCCCGTCCTCGAACCAGGTATCCACGGCCAGCTGCCGGGGCGGCTTGATACCGCGCAGCGCGTCGATCGCGTTGGACAGGAGATTGACGATCACCTGCTCCAGCTTGATCGCGTCCCCCTGGACCGGGAGGAGGTTCGGATCGAGGCGGCCGCCGACGACGATCTCGTCCACGCCGAAGCGGTAGGACACCAGGTCCATCGCGCTGCGCACCACGTCGTTGAGATTGACCCGGCCGACCTCGCGCTCCGTGGCGCGGACAAAGCGCAGCAGTCCGCGCAGCAGTTTCGCCGCGCGCCGCGCCTGGCGGAGGATCTGCTGCATCTCGCTGCGCTGCTCTTCCGCGATCGCCGGGTCGGCGACGCGGTTCTCCGCGTGCGCGGCGATCGCCATGAGCGGGTTATTGACCTCGTGCGCTACCCCCGCCAGCAGCTCGCCCGCCGCGGCGAAGCGACCCTGCTCCTCGGCACGATCGCGCAGCACCCGCGTCATTTCGTTGAAATGCTGCGCCAGCCGCGCCAGCTCGTCGGAGCCGGGCACGGCGACCGCGGTGGTCAGGTCCCCGTCGGCCACGCGTGCGAGCCCCGCCTCGAGATCGGCGAGGGGGCGCCACATGCGGCGGCGAATGAGAGAGACGGCGACCGGGACGCACAGCGCGCCCAGGACGAGCCAGAGGATCGTGTCGCGCAGCACCTCGCTGGCGGCCAGCTGCAGCGCCTGCTGCCGAGCCAGCAGGTCCCGGCGCGCCAGCTGGCCTTCGGCGAGCATCTGCTGATCGACGACCTGCGCGAGGCTGTCGAGCGGGCGCACCCGCCGGGTTACGTCGTCCCAGCGGCCGCGCTCGAACAGCGTGACCTCCTCGGCGAGCGCGCTCCCGAGGCGCGTCATCGCGTCCTCGGCGCGCGCCAGCGCGACGCGGAGCGGCAGGGGAACGGTGGCGTACGCTCGGGCGTCCGAGCGGGCGCCCCCGGCCGTGACGAAGTGCCGGATGGTGTCGACGGTGTCGGCGGCGGGACGCGTGCGCGACTCGACCAGATGCCTCACCATGGACGCGGCGTGGTCCAACGCGTCGTTGCGGCGAGCCAGGTCGTCCTGCAGGGCGACGATCGCCGCCGTCCCCTCGCCGAGGGCCAGCGCCGCGGCGCGCACTCGAAAGAAGAGGTAGAGGGGGAGGACCCCGGCATACAGCCCCGCGGCGAGCGTCATCAGCAGCAGCGTGGTGCGCAGGCTCACGGGCTCGCGGGCGGCGCGAGCTACGCGGCGGGCGGCGCGCCTCACAGCGCGCGTACCTGCGGGGTGCAACTGGCCAGCGGCGGTCTACGTCGCACGGGAGCGCCCCTTGGACGGGATGCGCGGCGAATGACAGGCGTTAAGATAACCCGTTCCTGAACGCCCGACCGGTCACGTGTCACCGCACCCAGGGTGAGCCCGGCGCTGCGCTAGCGGCGCCACCGGTTGCGGCGCAGATTGTGTCCCTCGCGGCATCTCACCGAGAGGCTCCCGCTATGACCACCGATACCACCGGGCGGATGAAGATCGTCATCTACTACGCGATCTGGGCCACGATCTGCGCCGCGGTGGCCGGACTCGTGATCGCGGGGCTGCACACCTGGTTGTTCAGCTACATCCCCAACCGATCGGGTCTCCTCTTCACCGTCTTGAGCGACGCCGTCACAGCGCTGGCGATCGCGGCGGGGCAGGGCGCGGTGGCGCTGGTGACCGGGAGCGCGCTGGCGCAGAGCGGCAAGGGGCTGCAGCGGACCGTGCTGCTGGGCTTGCTCATCGGGGCGTTCGACTTCGCGATGTACCTCCTGCAGATGGCCGTCCCCGCAACGGAGCTGGGGTGGAAGCCGGACCTCGTCATTCTCGCCCTGGCGAGCGCCACGATCACGCTGCTGGGCGCCAGGTCGAGCGGCGGTTCCGCAGTGCCCTAAGGCCGCCGCCGGCATGAGCGACGAGCAGCACGAAGCGATCGAGCGGCTAGAGCGCCGGGTTGCGCTGCTCGAAGCAGCGGTGCGGCGGCTGATCCTCGCCCGCGCCGCACCCGATCCGGCGCGCTCCCTGCCGCGGCCCCTGCCCCTCGAGGGACCGGTCGCTCCCCCGCGGCCGCGGCTTCCCCTCGTCGACCTGCCGGCGGCGACGGCGCGGTCCCCGGACCTCGAGCAGTGGTTCGGACAACGTGGCCTGTTGATCATCGGCGTGCTCGCGCTGCTTGCGGCCGCCGCGTTCTTCCTCAAGTACGCCTTCGACCGTGGGTGGGTTCCGCCGCTCGTGCGTTCGCTGCTCGCGGTCGCGGCGGGGATCGGCGTCGCGGTCTGGGGCGAGGACCGGATCCGCCACGGGCTGAGACGCTACGGGGCCGCGATGATCGGGGCGGGCGGCGGGCTCGTCTATCTGGGACTTTGGGCAGCCGCCGGGCCGTACGCCCTGGTCGAGCGCCGACTGGGCGTGCTCCTCCTGGTCGCGTCGACCATCGCCGTCACCTTGCTCGCTTTGCGTCACGAGATCGAAGGTCTCGCGATCTGGGCCCTGGCAGGCGCCTATCTCGCGCCGATCCTGCTGCCGCCCCCGGTGCCGAATCCGGATGCCTTCCTGGGATATCTCGAGGTAATCGGCCTAGGCACGGGGCTGCTGGCGTACACCATGAGCTGGCGGCGGACGTTCGACCTCGCCTTGTTCGGGTACTTGATCCTCGCCGGGACCGGCGCCGCCGCGGCGCTGCGGAGCCCGCTCGGCTGCTGGCTCGTCGCGGCGGGGGCCTTACTGACGCTGCACGTCACCCGCCGCCGCGCTTGGGCGGAAGCGCGGGTCGGTATCCTGGTCACCGCCTGGGCCTTGCTCGGCGCCAGCCTGAGGGAAACCCGCGGCTCGGAGCTGCGGATCTGGTTGGCGCTCGGTGCGGCCGCAGCCATCTGGGGGCTGCTGTGGTGGCAACAGCTCGCGCGCGACCCGTTTGGCGGCGCGACGCGCGGCGATCCCACGACGCCCGCGGAGCGTTTCCTGTTCGTCGCCAATCCGGTCGCCTTCCTGACGCTGACGCGCGCCACGGACCCGCGGCTGCTCGAGCAAGCCCCAGGAGCGGTGGCGGCGCTCCTGGGGCGGTCTACCTCACGGCGGGTTGGCTGCGGTGGGCCGCGTCCCCGCTGATGATGGGATTCGCGCTCGCCGCCCTCGCGATGACGCTGGAGTGGAGCGCGGCGAGCGTGGCCCTGGGCTGGACCGTGCTGGGCGTGGTAGCGCTTGCGGCAGACCGATGGAGCGGGCGGCCGGGTGGACGCGCCGCGGCGGTCGGGCTCGCGGTGCTCGCGCTGCTATGCGTGTTCTCGGTTGCCGTGTGGGCCCGTGAGTCCGGCGCCCCAGTCTTCACCGACGCCTGGGCGGTTGCGCTCTACGCGTACGTCGCGGCCGCCGCCCTGTGCGCCCGCTGGTGGCGCGTTCCGCCGCAGCCGGCGGCGTGGGATGCCCGGGGTGGAGAGTTCTGCTGGGCGCTGTGTGGTGTCGCCGTCTTCGTGGGAGGCTCGATCCAGTTCGGTCGCTCCTTCGGGCGCCTCGCCGATCTCGCCGGCGACCTCGCGCTGAGTATCTGGTGGCTCGTCGCCGCCGGGGTGCTCGTGCTTCTGGGCTTCCGCCTCGACCGCAAAGATGTGCGTTCCTCGGGCCTCGCCGTCGCCGCGGGGGCCGGGCTCAAGATCGTGCTGTACGATTTGTCGGCCCTCTACGCCCTCTATCGCGTGGCGTCGTTTTTCGCGCTGGCGCTGATTGCATTGGCGGTGGCGTACGCGTACAACCGAAAGGCAGTAAGCGCGTCGCGCAGTAACGTCTAATCGGGACGTCAAACGAGAACGTCGCGCGGACCCGTGACCATGGTTCCGTTCGACGCCTGCGTTCGACGCACGTGCTGGACGACGTTGCTGGACGCCGTTACAGTTTGGGCAGCGTGATCCCCTGCTGTGCTTGGTACTTCCCCTTCTTGTCCTTGTAGCTGACCTCGCACTCGTCGCCCTCGTCCGCGGTGAAGAACAGCACCTGGGCAATGCCCTCGTTGGCATAGATCTTCGCCGGGAGGGGCGTCGTGTTGGAGATCTCGAGCGTCACGAAGCCCTCCCACTCCGGCTCGAACGGCGTGACGTTGGTGATGATGCCGCAGCGGGCGTAGGTGCTCTTGCCGACGCAGATCGTCAACACGTTGCGGGGAATACGAAAGTATTCGACCGAGCGCGCCAGCGCGAACGAGTTGGGCGGGACGATGCACACGTTGCCGCTGAACTCGACGAACGATTTCGGATCGAAGCTCTTGGGATCGACCACGGCGGACAGGGCGTTGGTGAAGATCTTGAACTCGGGCGCGACGCGCATGTCGTAGCCGTAGGACGACACGCCGTAGGAGATCACGCCCGCGCGGACCTGGTTTTCGGCGAACGGATCGATCATGCCCTGCGTCTTCGCCATGTGGCGGATCCAGCGATCGGACTTGATGGACATGGCGCGCCAATATATCGGCGCCGTCGATACTTACGCCACTCGATTCGGTTGACAACGGTATGGCGCGCGAATACGTTTCGACCGGTCAAGTGAATTTTTTCACGAACTCATGAACCAGCCCTACCTCTCCTTCCTGCTGTTGCTCGCTTTCGTCGCGCTCAACGCGGGCGGACTGATTGGGCTGTCGCACCTGCTTGCGCCCCACAAACCCACCGCGGTCAAGGACGCGCCCTACGAGAGCGGCATGGCGCCGCTGGGCAGCGCGCACGAGCGCTTCTCGGTCAAGTTCTACCTCGTGGCGATGCTGTTCATCGTCTTCGACATCGAAACGGTGTTCCTCATTCCCTGGGGGACGATCTTCTTCGGCGGGGGAACCGGGCCAGGGATGGGGTTCCTGCTCGTAGAGATGCTGGTGTTCATCCTCATCCTCGCGGTGGGGTACGTCTACGTGTGGAAGCGGGGAGCGCTACAGTGGGATTGAGACGTCAATTGAGGCGTCAAGCAATGGCGTCTCGCGCCACCGTAGCACAACGACGTCGCGCGACGACGTTGCGTGACGCCGTTGCGGGACGATTTCGCGTGACGCCTTTGCTGGACGGGGCAGCGCCATGAAGCGCGTTCTCGAAACGAAGGAAGTAACCGGGCAAAGCCCGAACTACCTGCTCGCGAAGGCCCAGGATCTCATCGACTGGGCGGTCAACTCCTCGCGCGCCAACTCCCTCTGGCCGATGCCGTTCGGCACGGCGTGCTGTGCCATCGAGTTCATGGCCACAGCGGCGTCGCGCTACGACTTCGCCCGATTCGGCATGGAGCGCCAGGCCTTCAGCCCGCGCCAGGCCGACGTCCTCATCTGCGCCGGACGACTGCCGTTCAAGCTCGCTCCCGTGATCCGGCGCATCTACGACCAGATGCCGCAGCCCAAATGGGTCATCTCGATGGGCGCCTGCGCGTCGACCGGCGGGATCTTCGACAACTACGCGATGGTGCAGGGGATCGACACGATCGTCCCGGTCGACGTGTATGTCCCGGGGTGCCCGCCCCGCCCCGAGGGGCTGCTGTACGGGGTGCTGCTGTTGCACAAGAAGATCAAGGGAGAATCGCTGTTCGACCGCGCCGCGCGGCGCGAGGAGCAGCCGCTCGACGAACGCGGCCTGCGGCTGCCGCCCGAGCAGATCGACGAGATCTCCGAGCCGTTCGGAAACTCCGTCCACCAGTTCCGCTCGGCGTGAACCCCTCCGCCGAGGCCCTGCGAGCGACCTTCGGCAGCGCGATCGGCCGCGCGGTCGAGTCGTGCGGGGACACGATCGTCTACGTGGACCGCGCGGCGCTCCTCGACGTGATGGCCTGGCTGCGCGACACACCGGGGCAGCAGTACGACTACCTCGTCGACGTCACCGCCGTGGAATACCGCGACCGGGAGCGGCCGCTCGAGCTGGTCTACAACCTGCGCTCGCTCGATCGGCGGGTGGACGTGCGAGTGAAGGTCGAGCTCGACCCGCGCGGCGACCTGACGGTCGACTCGATCGTCCCGCTGTGGCGGGGCGCCGACTGGCTGGAGCGCGAGGTCTACGACATGTTCGGCGTCGCGTTCCGCGGCCATCCCGACCTGCGGCGCATCCTGATGTGGGAGACGTACGCCGAAGGCCACCCCCTGCGCAAAGACTTCCCGCTGCGCGGCCGGTTCAGCCGCGCGGAGCAGGTGCGCCAGGCGCTCGCCGCGAACCCCGAGGCGCACTACTCGCTGGAGGAGCTGTCGATCGCCGCCGCGTACGACGAGCTGCCGCCCGACATGCGGGAGCGGCTGCGCCGCGGCGAGCGCGGCAAGATCCCTCACTCCGAATGACCAAGCGGACCGTCGAACTCGCGCTTGCGACGCCGGGGCTGGACGCGCAGGGCCGACCGGCGCGCCTCCCGCTCGCCGCCGCAGCACGCGAGCCCGAGCGACACGGTGAGCCCGAGGCCGGTGGCGAGCACATGCTGCTCAACCTCGGTCCGCAGCACCCCGCCACGCACGGCGTGCTGCGCCTCGTCGTCGAGCTCGACGGCGAGACCGTCGTCCGCGTCATCCCCCACGTCGGCTACTTGCACTCCGGGTTCGAGAAACTCGGGGAATACCGCCACTACAATCAGATCATCCCGCTCACCGACCGCACCGACTACCTCTCGCCCATGGCGAACAACGTCGGGTTCGCACTCGCGGCAGAGCAACTGATGGGGATCGAGCTCACGCCACGCTGCACCGTGCTGCGCGTGATCGCGTGCGAGATGAGCCGCATCATCTCGCACATGGTGTGGCTCGGCACGACCTCGATCGACCTCGGCGCATTCACGCCGTTCTTGTGGGCCTTCCAGGAGCGGGAGCGCATCTACAACCTGCAGGAGATGTGGACCGGAGCGCGGCTCACGACGAGCGTGACGCGGGTCGGGGGCATGATGGCCGACGTGACGGACGACTTCGTCGCGGGGTTGCGGCAGTTCGTCGACACCTACCCGAAGACGCTGCACGAGATCGACCGCGTGCTGACGCGCAACGCCGTCTGGGTCGGCCGCACCCAGGGCGTGGGCGCGATGACGGCGCAGGAAGCGATCAACTACTCCCTGTCCGGACCGATGCTGCGGGCCAGTGGCGTCCCGTACGACGTGCGCAAAGACCGGCCGTACCTCGACTACGACAGTTACGAGTTCGATGTCCCCGTGGGCGAGCACGGCGATGTGTACGACCGCTACCTGGTGCGCCTCGAGGAGTGCCACCAGTCGAACCGCATCCTGCGGCAGGCGCTCGAGCGGCTCCCCGACGGCCCGCTGAACGTGGCGGACCCGCGCCTGATTCTGCCCCCCAAGTCGCGCGCCATGAGCGATATGGAAGCGATGATCTATCACTTCAAGCAGGTGATGGAGGGGGTGAAGGCGCCGGTCGGCGAGGCGTACGTCGGGATCGAGAACCCCAAGGGCGAGCTGGGCACCTATCTGGTCTCCGACGGCACCGCCAAGCCGGTGCGCTGGCGTATCCGACCGCCGTCGTTCATCAACCTCGCGGCACTGCCGAAGATGGCCGAAGGGCACCTGCTCTCCGACTTGATCGCCATCAACGCGTCGGTGGACATCGTGATGGGGGAGGTCGACCGATGAGCGTGAGCGCGCGCCCCGCCCACGAGACCGGGATGGAAGAGTATCAGCCGGTGTTCACCGGGAAGGTCCTCGCCGAGCTGCAGGCGATCCTCGCCCGCTACCCCACGAAGCAGGGGGCGCTCTTGCCGGCGCTGTGGCTGGTGCAGCAGCAGCGCGGCTGGATCTCCGACCGCGACATGACCGAGGTGGCCGCGCTGCTCGGCCTCACGCCCGCCTACGTCAAGGGGGTGGTGACGTTCTACACCATGTATCATCAGCACCCGGTGGGAACGCATTTCGTGCAGGTGTGCACGACGTCGCCCTGCAACATCTGCGGGGCCGAGGACGTGGTGAAGGCCCTGCTGGAGGCGACCGGGGCGAAGGAGCTCGGTGCCACGAGCCCCGACGGCAAGTGGACGGTGATCGAGGTGGAATGCCTGGGTGCCTGCGGGTTCGCGACCCCGGTGCTGATCAACGACGACTTCATCGAGAGCGTGCGCCCGGAGAAGGTCGCGGAGCTCGTGAGGAAGTACCAGTGAAGACCAGATGCGGAATGCGGAGTGCGGAATGCGGAATATATCGGGCAGGCGTCGAGGCCGACGTCGGATTTGGGGGATCGAACCTGGACGTTCAATTACGCATTCCGCATTCCACACTCCGCACTCGGGGTGGGGAAGGGCGGCGGTAATGGGCTACCCCCACAAGCCGCATCCCAAAGAGACCGCCGTTCTCTCGAGGTACTTCGGCGACCCGGACGCGCGCACCTACAAGGGCTGGGTGAAGCGCGGGGGCTACGAGGCGTGGAAGCAGGCGCAGACGATGGCGCCCGCGGCCATCACTGAAGCGGTGAAGGAGTCCGGGCTGCGCGGGCGCGGTGGCGCCGGCTTCCCGACGGGCCTCAAGTGGTCGTTCATGCCCAAGGAGAAGAAAAAGCCGCACTACCTGTGCGTGAACGCGGACGAGTCCGAGCCGGGGACGTTCAAGGACCGCGAGATCATGCGCTGGACGCCGCACGCGCTGCTCGAGGGCACGGCGATCGCGATGCGGGCGATCCAGGCCGAGGTCGGCTACATCTACATCCGGGGCGAGTTCACCGAGCCGTATGCGATCATGGAGCAAGCGCTCGCCGAAGCGAGCGCCGCTGCCGTGTTCGGCGATCTCAAGATCCACCTGCACCGCGGCGCGGGCGCGTACATCTGCGGCGAAGAGACCGCGCTGATGAACTCGATCGAGGGAAAGCGCGGCAACCCCCGGATCAAGCCGCCGTTCCCCGCCGCCGTCGGCGTGTTCGGCCTGCCGACCACGATCAACAACGTCGAGACGCTCGCCGCGGTGCCGCCCATCCTCACGAACGGCCCGGCGTGGTACAAGAAGCTGTCCCTCTCCAACCCGAAGAGCACGGGCACGAAGCTGTTCTCGGTGTGCGGGCAGGTCCAGAAGCCGGGCAACTACGAGGTGACGATGGGCTTCCCGCTCAAGGACCTGCTGTACGAGCTGTGCGGCGGGATGCAGCCGGGCCGCACCCTGAAAGCCTGCATCCCGGGCGGCTCGTCGGTCCCGATTCTGAACCGCGACGAAACGGAAAGCTGCCTGCTGGATTACGAGGGGGCCGTCGAGCAGGGCACCATGCTGGGCTCGGGTGGCGTGATCGTGTTCGACGATTCCGCCGACCTGGTCTATCAGATCATGCGCCTCGCCCGCTTCTACGCGCACGAGTCGTGCGCCCAGTGCACCCAGTGCCGCGAAGGGACCGCGTGGACCACGAAGATCCTCGAGCGGATCCTGGCGGGCCAGGGGAAGACGTCGGATCTCGACCTGCTGCTCGACCTCGCGGAGAACATGACGGGAAAGACCATCTGCGTCCTCTCGGACTCCTGCGCTGCCCCCGTCGTCTCCGGCATCAAGAAGTTCCGCAGCGAGTTCGAAGACTACATCGCGGGCCGGCGGCGCCCCGTGATGGTGGCGTGAAGGCTGACGGTCGATGGCTGACGGCGCGGTCAATCTGACGATCGACGGGATGCCCGTCAGCGTGCCTCCAGGCACCCTCGTCATCGAGGCGGCGAAACAGGCGGGCGTGCTGGTCCCGCACTACTGCTATCACCCGGGGCTGCCGGTGGCCGGTGTGTGCCGCATGTGTCTCGTGCAGGTCGAGAACGCCCCGAAGCTGCAGATCGCCTGTGCCACTCAGGTGACCGAGGGGATGGTGGTGCATACGCAGTCCGAGCCGGCGAAGAGCGCCCGCATGGGAGTGCTCGAGCTGCTGCTCATCAACCACCCGCTCGACTGCCCGATCTGCGATCAGGCGGGGGAGTGCGAGTTACAAGACTTCACCTTCCAGGAAGGCCGCCCGGCGACGCGCTACAGCCCGGACTATGCGAAGCGCTTCAACCCGGTGGAGGACTTCGGTCCCGACGTGCTGTACGTCCCGAACCGCTGCATCCTGTGCACCCGCTGCGTGCGTTTCATGGAGGACGTCGCCCAGGAGCCCGTGCTCAACGTCTCCGAGCGGGGCGACCGGGCCTACATCGGGATCCACCCCGCGGCGCGGCTCGACCACCCGTGGGCCGGGAACGTCGTCGATTTGTGCCCGGTCGGCTCCCTCCTGTCCAAGGATTTCCTGCACCGGGCACGCGCCTGGGAGCTCGACAAGTCGGCCTCCGTCTGCACCGGCTGCTCGCAGGGCTGCAACGTCACGCTCGACACGCGCGACAACATCGTGGTGCGCGTGCGCCCCCGCCCGAACCTCGAAGTCAACCGCTACTTCCTGTGCGACCACGGCCGCATGCACTACCGCTGGATGAACCGCGGCGACCGGATCGAGGCGCCGCTGGTGCAGCGCGGCGGCGGTGAGCTACAGGCAGTGGACTGGGACGAGGCGCTGGAGCGCGCCGCGACCGTGCTGCGGGGGGCGAGCGGCAAAGCCGTGGCGCTGGCGTCACCCAGGATGTCGACTGAGGCGCTGTTCCTCGCCCGCGAGCTGCTCGCCGGCTTCGACTGGACCGGCGCCGTGCAGATCGTAATGGGCGAGGAGGCGCCGCTCGCGGGAGTCCCGAACCTGGCGCTGCGGGCGGAGCGAGCCCCGAACGGCACCGCCGCCGATCTGCTCGGGTACGGGCGCGATTATGCCGCCGCGCTCCGGGCGGCGGAGTCAGCCGGGGTCGTCCTCGTGCTCGACGAACCGGAGATCACGGTCCAGCCGGCGGGGGCCCTCGTCTACCTCGGCACCGTGCTGCCGGACGGCGCGCGTCACGCCGAGGTCGTGCTCCCCATCGCCAACGTGGCGGAGGAGGACGGCAGCTTCGTGAACCGGGATGGGCGCGTGCAGCGCTACTTCCAGGCGAAGCCCGCGCCCGGGATGGCCCGGCCGGCGTGGTGGGTACTCGCCGAGCTGCTCGGGGCGCTGGGGAACGGCGCGCCGCTCGCGGGACCGGCCGAGGTGTTCGACCGGCTCGCCCAGTCGGTGGGGGGGGAGCCGTTCGCAGGGCTGAGCTACGCGAGCCTGGGACTGCTCGGCAGGAGGCTCACCACGGCAGTCGGAGCGACGGCGTGACGTTCTTCCTGGTCAGCTCGATCATCAAGATCGTGGTGGTGTTCACCGTGATCATGGTGGGCGTGGCCCTGCTGACTCTGGCAGAGCGGCGCATCTGCGCCTGGATGCAGGATCGTCTCGGCCCCAACCGCGTGGGGCCTCAGGGGCTGCTGCAACCGGCGGCCGACGGGCTCAAGAATCTGCTCAAGGAAGAGACGCTGCCGGCGCAGGCCGACAAGGTGCTGTTCATGCTCGCGCCGACGATGTCGTTCGTGCCCGCGTTGCTCACCTTCGCCGTGATCCCGTTCGCCACCCCGCTGCCCACGCCCTGGGGCGACGTGGACATGGTCGTGGCGAACCTGCCGGTCGGGTTCCTCTACATCCTCGCGTTCGGCTCGCTGGGCGTGTACGGCATCGTGCTCGCGGGGTGGGCGTCGAACAACAAGTACTCGCTGCTCGGCGGCCTGCGCGCCTCGGCCCAGATGATCTCCTACGAGATCGCCATGGGGATGAGCACCGTGGCGGTGCTGCTGCTTGCGGGCAACGTGACGCTCACCGACGTCATCGCGAAGCAGTCCCAGTCGCTCGTCACGTGGAACGTGTTCCCACTGTCGCTCGCGTTCTTCGTCTTCATCGTCGCGGCGTTCGCAGAGACGAACCGGCTGCCGTTCGACCTCCCCGAGGCCGAAGGCGAGCTGATCGCCGGCTACCACACCGAGTACAGTGCGATGAAGTTCTCGATGTTCTACATCGCCGAGTACTCGAATATGGTGACGGCGTCGGCGCTGATGACCACGCTGTTCTTCGGCGGGTGGGACATCCCGTTCACGAGCTGGGACAACACCCCGCCGTGGTCGCCCCTCAAGACCCTCCTGACGCTGGGGGCGTTCTCCTTCAAGGTCCTGGTGTTCCTGTTCCTCTACATCTGGGTGCGGTGGACCCTGCCGCGCTTCCGCTACGACCAGCTGATGGCGCTCGGGTGGAAGGTGATGCTGCCGCTCGCCCTCGGCTATGTCACCGTGATCGCCACCGCGATCTGGATCCTGCACGGGCTGCTGGGTTGGGACTATGATCGGCAGTTCGGGCTCGCGCTGTTCGGGCTGAACGTGCTGCTCGCCCTGCCGCTGTTCTTCGTGCTCGATCGGGGCCGCCTGGTGGCGGGCGCGGTGGCGCAGGAGACGCGCTGACATGGCCATCGGCGTGAAGGTGATGAAGCGGCCCGGCGCCCAGGCGTCCTACCTCCGCGCCACGCTCAAGGGCATGGCGCTCACGTTCAGCCACCTGTGGCGGCCGAAGGTGACGATGCAGTACCCGGAGGAAAAGAGCAGCAAGGACTGGACGCTCTCGCCGCGCTGGCGCGGCACCCACCGCATGCTCACCGACGAGCAGGGGCGCGCCAAATGCGTCGCCTGCGGGCTGTGCCCCCAGATCTGCCCCGCCAACTGCATCAAGCTCGTGCCGGGGGAGGACGAGCAAGGCAACCGCTACCCCCTGATCTACGAGATCGACGAGTTCCGTTGCATATTCTGCGGCTACTGCCAGGAAGTCTGCCCCGAGGAGGCGATCCACGTGGGCGTGCACTTCGAGAACTCGGAGTTCTCGCGCGATCGCTTCGTCTACGATCTCGAGCGCTTGTGCGCGCAGACGCATCCCGTCTCGACGCTATGGGACCCCTCCGACCCCAACGGCGAGTAGGACATGTCCTGGACGCTGATCATCTTCTGGGCGTTCGCGGGCCTCGCGCTCGTGAGCGCACTGTGCTGCATCACGCGCCGCAACGCGGTGGCCAGCGCTCTCTGGCTCGTCGTGACGCTGTTCTCGCTGGCGGCCCTGTTTGTCCTGCTCGATGCCCAGTTCATCGCGGTGCTGCAAGTGTTGGTCTACGCCGGCGCCATCATGGTGCTGTTCCTGTTCGTGATCATGCTGCTCAACCTGGGCCGGCAAGGCCCGACGGACGTGAAGGGCCCGCTCGGCCTCGGAATCGCCGCGCTGCTCGGCGGCGTGCTGCTGTTCCAGCTGTGGATCCTGCGCCACGCCGCGCCCCCGGAGGCGATCCAGCTTCCGCCCGGCAGCATGGCCCGCCTCCAGCAGGAGCAGGGACTCGTGGGCGCGATCGCCCGGCCGCTGTTCGACACGTATCTCATCCCCTTCGAAATCACCAGCCTCCTCCTCCTCGCCGCTCTCGTCGGCGCGGTAGTGCTGGCCAAGCGGAAGCTCTGAATGCTCCTCGGACCCGCCCTGTTCGTTTCCGCCGCACTGTTCACGCTCGGTGTCTTCGGAGTGCTGCTGCGGCGTAACGCCATCGTGATCTTCATGTGCGTCGAGCTGATGCTGAACGCGGTGAATCTCACGTTCGTCGCGCTGGCGCAGCGTCTGGGCGTCGCCGGGCAGCTTTTCGTTTTCTTCGTGATGGCGGTGGCCGCTGCGGAGGCGGCGGTCGGACTCGCGATCATCCTCGCGATCTACCGCCACCGGGGGACAGTCAACCTCCAGAACATCAACCTGCTCAAGGGCTGATGCCGGCCTCCGCGCTGCAGCTGCTCTGGCTGGTCCCGGCGCTGCCGCTCGTGGGCTTCCTCCTGAACGGCGCGCTGGCGCTGTGGCGTCCCACCGCCAAGGCCGCCGTGTCGACGATCGGGGTGGGGGTGCTCGTGCTGGCGTTCGCCGCAGCGGCGGCCGCCGTGGCCGAGTTCGCGGGCCTCCATCAGGCCGCGCCGCTGGTGTTCCGCTACTGGGCGTGGATGCCGGCCGGCGACCTGCGGCTCGACTTCGCACTCCAGTTCGACCAGCTCGCCGCGGTGATGGCGCTGGTCGTGACCGGCGTCGGCGCCCTCATCCACCTCTTCAGCGTCGGCTACATGCACGCAGACGCGGGGTACGCGCGCTACTTCGCCTACCTCAATTTGTTCGTGTTCTTCATGCTGATGCTCGTGCTGGGGGCGAGCTTTCCGGTGATGTTCGTGGGGTGGGAAGGGGTGGGACTGTGCTCCTACCTCCTGATCGGCTTCTGGTTCAACGAGCAGATCAACGCCGACGCCGGCAAGAAGGCGTTCATCGTGAACCGCATCGGCGACTTCGGGTTCCTGATCGCGATGTTTCTGATCTTCCGCGCGACCGGCTCGCTCGACTTTGGCCCGGTGTTCGGCCGGGCGCAGGCGGTGTTCCCGCCCGCGGGGACCACGATCACCGCCGTCACGCTCTTCCTGTTCCTCGGCTGTACGGGAAAGTCGGCGCAGATCCCGCTGTACACCTGGCTGCCGGATGCGATGCAGGGCCCGACACCGGTGTCGGCGCTGATCCACGCGGCTACGATGGTGACGGCGGGCGTCTATCTCGTGGCACGCTGCAACGTGCTGTTCGCGCTATCCCCGCTGGGGAGCGCTGCGGTCGCCGGCGTCGGCGCCCTGACCGCACTGTTCGCCGCCACCATCGCGCTCAAACAATGGGACATCAAGCGTGTGCTGGCGTATTCCACCATCTCGCAGCTCGGCTACATGTTCTTGGGTGTGGGCACTGGCGCGTACGCCGCCGGAATCTTCCACCTCGTGACGCATGCGTTTTTCAAGGCGCTCCTGTTTCTGGGCTCGGGCAGCGTCATCCACGCGATGCACCGCGCCTACCACGCCACCCACTCCCACGACGACGCCCAGGACATGCGGAACATGGGGGGGCTACGGCGCTATCTCCCGTGGACCGCGACCCTCATGTGGATCGCGACCCTCGCCATCGCGGGCATCCCGCCCCTCTCGGGCTTCTTCTCCAAAGACGCGATTCTCGGCGCCGCGTTCGCGCTCGCCACGGCCGAGCCGATCTGGTACGTGTACTGGGGGATGGGCGTCGCGGCGGCGCTGCTCACCGCGTTCTACATGACGCGGCTGATGCTCTACACCTTCCACGGCCCCACCCGCACGGGCGAGCAGGAGCGGCAGCACCTGCACGAGGCGCCATGGGTGATGACCGGACCGCTGGTCGTGTTAGGGCTGCTGAGCCTGGTCGGGGGCCTGCTCGACCTCCCCGAGCTCATGGGCGGTGGCGCTTTCCTGCAGCACTGGCTCGAGCCGGTCACCGGGCTCGCCGCCCGGATGCGTCCCGCGGTGGAGCTGTCGCCCGTCGTCGAGTGGGCCGTGCTGAGCAGCGCGGTCGGGGTGGCCGCACTCGGCATCTTCGGCGCGGTGCGGCTGCTCGAGCCGGAGGCGCTGCTGCCGGCGCGACTCGCGCCTCCCGAAACCGGCCTGGGGCGCCTCCTGTGGAAGAAGTGGTATGTGGACGAGCTGTACGACACGATCATCGTGCGGCCCATCCAATGGCTGGCCCGTGAGGTCCTGTGGAAGACCATCGACGCCCGCATCGTGGACGGGCTGATCGTGAACGGCAGCGCCACGGCCTCCCGCGCGCTCGGCTGGCTCGGGAGCAGGCTGCAGACCGGCGAGGTGGGCTTCTACGTCGTGCTGTTCGTCGTCGGGGTGTTGCTGGTGGTCGGCGGGGCGGTGCGATAACCGATGTACGCTCAATCGGTTCTCACGGCGCTCATCGCCTGGCCCGCGATCGCGGCCGTCGTCGTCCTCGCCGCGCCGGAGCGCTGGGCGAAGCACATCGCGCTTGCGGCAAGCCTGCTCGAGTTCGCCATCTCCGTGCCGCTGTGGTGGGTCTTCCAGCCCGCGGGCGGGATGCAGCTCCAGCTCGACGTGCCCTGGATCCCGAGCTGGGGGATACACTACACGGTGGGTGTCGACGGGATCTCACTCTTCATGGTCCTGCTCACGACGTTCCTCGTGCCGCTGTCGATCCTGGGGAGCTACAACTACATCACGACGCGCGAGCGGGCGTTCTATGCGCTCATGCTCGTGCTCACGTCCGGGATGATCGGCGTGTTCGTGTCGCTCGATCTCTTCCTCTTCTACGTGATGTGGGACGTGATGCTCATCCCCATGTACTTCATCATCGGCGTGTGGGGCGGACAAAACCGGCTGTACGCGGCGCTCAAGTTCTTCGTCTACACGTTTTTCGGATCGCTGCTGATGCTGGTGGCGATCCTGACGCTCGTCTACCTCGTCGCCCAGCGCACCGGCGTCTACTCGTTCTCCTACGTCCACCTGATGAGCAACATCGGCGCGCTGGGGACCGTGGCGTTCTGGTTGTTCGGCGCCTTCTTTCTCGCGTTCGCGATCAAGGTCCCGATGTTTCCGTTCCACACCTGGCTCCCGGACGCCCACGTCGAGGCGCCGACTGCGGGCTCGGTGCTCCTCGCCGCGGTCCTGCTGAAGATGGGGACGTACGGCTTCCTGCGCTTCGCATTGCCGTTCTTCCCGCAGGTGGCGCTCCACCCGGCGGTGCAGGCGGCGATCGTCACGCTGTCCCTGATCGGGATCGTCTACGGCGGGCTCGTCGCCATGGCGCAGCCCGACTTCAAAAAGCTGATCGCGTACTCTTCGGTCGCGCACCTGGGGTTCGTGATGCTCGGCATCTGGGCCCTGACGCTGCAGAGCGTGCAGGGCGCGCTCATGGTGATGATCAATCACGGCATCTCGACCGGCGCGCTCTTCTTCCTGGTCGGGATGCTGTACGAGCGGCGTCACAGCCGGCTGATCGAGGCGTTTGGCGGCATCGCGAAGGTCGTGCCGCTCTTCGCCGCCGTGCTCACGATCGTGTCGCTCTCATCCATCGGGTTGCCCGCCACCAACGGGTTCGTCGGGGAATTCCTCGTGCTGCTCGGGGCGTTCCGCACCTACCCCATCGCCGCGGGCGTGGCGACCACGGGGGTCATCGTGGCGGCGATGTACCTCCTGCCGGCGTTGCAGCGGGTGATCTACAACCCGCTCGACAAGCCCGAGAACGCGCAGCTTGCCGACCTGTCGCCGCGCGAGCTGGCCGTGCTGCTGCCGCTCGTCGCCTGCATCGTGTGGATCGGCGTGTACCCGACGCCGTTCCTGCGGCGCATGGAGCCGAGCGCGCAGCGATTCATCGAGTCCGTCCGGCCCGCCGCGCCGGCCGCGGCCGCGCGATGAACGTCGACCTCTCGACCCTCGATCTCTCGCGCCCCGGCGACCTGCTCATCGCGCTGGCGCCGGAGCTGGTGCTCACGACGACGGCGTTGCTCGTGCTCATCGTGGTCGCCTGGCGGCACCGCACGCCGCAGGATCTGCGTCTCGCCGGGTGGGTGACGCTGGCCGGGCTCGGCGCCGCCGGTCTCGCCGCGTGGTTCCTGTGGTGGCAGGCCGCCCACGCGCCGGGGATCGCGGCCATGATCGCCGTGGACGACTTTCGCTTCGTCGCCGACTGGCTGTTCCTCGGCACGGCCGGGCTGACGGTGCTCGTCTCGTTCGAGTATCTCGAGCGGGAGGCGCTGCTGGTGCCCGAATACTTCGCGCTGCTGCTCTTCGCGACGCTGGGGATGATGCTGATGGCGGGCGCCCAAGATCTGATGGTGCTGTTCCTCGGTCTCGAGCTCATGTCGGTCGCGGTCTACGTGCTCGCCGGGATCAATCGCCGCAGCGCGGCGGCGGCGGAAGCCGCACTCAAGTACTTCCTGCTGGGGGCGTTCGCCTCCGGCTTTCTGCTGTACGGCATCGCCCTCGTGTACGGCGCGACGGCCACCACCAACCTCACCTTGATCGGCGTGCAGGTCGCGACCCTCGGCCTGCAGCACAACACCATGCTGCTGATCGGGCTCGGGTTGCTGCTCGTCGGCTTCGGGTTCAAAGTCGCCGCGGTGCCCTTCCACATGTGGGCGCCCGACGTGTACGACGGCTCGCCCACGCCCGTCACCGGGTACATGGCGACGGCGGTGAAGGCCGCCGCGTTCGCGGCGCTGTTCCGCGTGCTGGGGGAGGCGTTCGACGCGGTGCCCGCCTGGCACGCGGTCGTGTGGTGGCTCGCCGTCGCCACCATGGTGGTGGGAAACCTGATCGCCCTGGCGCAGCGCACCCTCAAGCGCATGCTCGCCTATTCGTCCATCGCGCACGCCGGGTACCTGCTCGTCGCGGTGGCGGTCGGGACGGCGGTAGGCTCTGCAGCGTTCCTGTTCTACCTGGTCGCCTACACGCTGATGACGCTCGCGGCGTTCGCGCTGCTCGCCGCCAAAGGCACGGACGGCGAACGCGACGTGAGCATCGACGACCTGGCCGGGCTCGCCCAGCGGCGGCCCTGGCTCGCCTTCGCGCTGGCGGTCTGCATGTTGTCCCTGCTCGGCATCCCGGGCACCGCGGGCTTCATCGGGAAGTGGTACATCCTCGTGGCGGCCACGGCGACGGGGCAGGGGCTCCTCGCCGCCGTCCTAGTGCTCGCCAGCGTGATCTCCGCAGGCTACTATCTACCGGTGATTATGGCGATGTACATGCAGCCCGAGCCCTCCGAGCAGGCGCATGCCGGCATGCGGCTCGGCCGGCTCGGAGCCGCCGTCGTCGCGGCTTCGGTCGCGGGGCTCCTCTTCTTCGGCGTGCGGCCGAACCGCTTGCTCGACATCGCCCGGACGAGCGGCGCCTCGGTCCGGGCGGCGCCCGCGGTCTCGTCGGACGCGCCCCCCGCGCCCCGAGAGCCGACGGGCCGCTGAGACGGGGAGTCCATGCAGGTCCCCGCCACCATTTTCCGCGAGTACGACATCCGGGGCACCGTGGGCGACCAGCTCACGGGGGAGGTCGCGCACGCGATCGGCAAGGCGTTCGCGACCCTCGCCGCCGAGCGGCTGGGGCGCGCGCCCCGCATCGCCGTCGGCCGCGACAACCGACCCTCCGGGGCGGACTTCGCCGCCAACGTGCTGTCGGGCATCGAGGACGCCGGGGCGTTGGCCCTGTTCGTGGGCATGGTACCGACGCCCGCCCTGTACTTCGCCACTCACACGCTCACGGTCGACGGCGGCCTCCAGGTCACCGGTTCCCACAACCCGCCCGCGTTCAACGGGTTCAAGATGGTGCTCGAGGGCGGCGCGATCCACGGCGAGGACATCAAGCTGCTGCACCGTATGATCTTGGAGGACCGCACGCCCGATCGGGCCGGCGGGTCCCGGAAGACGCACGGCGACGTGCTGGACGGCTACCGGAAGGCCATCGTCGCGCGGAACGGCCCGCTGCCGCGGCGGGTGAAGGTCGTCGTCGATTGCGGCAACGGCGTCGCGAGCCTGGTCGCGGTCGAGACCCTCCGTACGCTCGGCGCCGACGTGGTGCCGCTGTTTTGCGAGTCAGATGGCACGTTCCCGAATCACCATCCCGATCCCACCGTGCCCGAGAACCTGCACGACTTGCAAGCCGCCGTGCGCCGGGAGAAGGCCGAGCTCGGGATCGCGTTCGACGGCGACGGCGATCGGATCGGGGCGGTGGACGAGCAGGGGCGCATCCTGTTCGGCGACCAGCTGCTGGTGCTGCTGGGTCGCGACCTGGCGCGCCGCATGGGCCCGGGGCACGCTGTGATCTTCGACGTGAAGTGCTCGGAAGTGCTGGCGAAGGAGCTGGCCCGCGTCGGCCTGAAGCCGACGATGTGGAAGACCGGACACTCCCTGATCAAGCAGAAGATGAAGGAGCTGCAGGCCCCCCTGGCCGGTGAGATGAGCGGGCACATGTTCTTCGGCGGCGATTGGTACGGCTTCGACGACGCGCTGTTCGCCGCCGCGCGCCTGCTGCGCTACATGGCGGAGCTGGGAGGCCCGCTGTCCCGCCTGCTCGCCGACCTCCCGCCGACGGTATCCACACCGGAGCTGCGCGTCGACTGCGCCGACGAGCGCAAGTTCGCGATCGTCGAGCGCGCCGCCCAGCACTTCGCGGCCCGGTACTCCGTGTCCACGCTCGACGGGGTGCGCATCACGTTCCCCGACGGCTGGGGGCTCGTGCGCGCGTCGAACACCCAACCGGTCCTGGTCCTGCGGTTCGAGGCGGGCAGCGCCGCCGCCCTCGCTGCGTACCGGGCCGAAGTGGAGGACTGGCTCGCCGCCCAGGGCATCCGCGCGTGACCCGCGCGCGCCGGCGGTCGTGGCTGGTCGCCGGCGCCGCCGCGCTGGTCGTGGTGCTCGTGGGCGGGCGCTGGCTGGCGCTCGAGATCGCCGAGCGGGCGTGGGCCGCGAGTGTCCCAGGCGGACACGTCTACGTCGTGGGACACGACGTCGCGCGACTCGTGAGCGGGCTGATCCTGCTGCTCACGATCGGGTGGGGCACCGGCAACGTGTTCCTCGTGTACCGGGCCATCGGCTCGGTGCAGCTGCCGCGCCGGCTCGGCGATCTCGAGATCGTGGAAGCGGTGCCCCAGCGCGTGTTGCTCGGCGGCACCATCACCACCGGTCTCGTCTTCGGCCTCCTGCTCGCCCTCGGGACAGGGGACTGGTGGATGGCGGCGCGGCTCGCGGCGCATGCACCGCGCTTCGGCGTCGCCGACCCGCTGCTCCAGCGAGACCTCGGCTTTTACCTGGGCCAACTCCCCTGGCTCGAGCGGATGCAGGGCCTGTTCCTCCGCGCAAGCGTGACGAGCACGATCCTCGTCGCCCTCTTGTATCTCGGCATGGGATCGCTGCGCTTCCGCCGCTGGCTCCCCCAGGCGAGCGCGCACGCGCGCGGCCACCTCGGGCTGCTGCTCGCCGCGACGGCCCTGGCGCTCGCGTGGGGCGCGGTGCTCGACCCCGCGGAAACCGTGGCCGGGCTGCACGGCGCGCTCGACCGGGGCACACTCGAGGTGCGTCTCCCCGGCGCCGCGTTCGTGACGGCACTCGCGACCGTCGCGACGATCGCCAGTCTCGTGTGGGCGCTGCGCGACCGGCCGGCGCTGCTCGTCGCGAGCTGGAGCGCGCTGCTCGGCGCAGCGGCCATCGTGTACCTGGTAGTCCCCGCGGTCTGGCACGGCGCCGCCCCGGACACGGACGCGACGTTCCTCGCGGAGCGGACGCGCCTGGAGCGGCTCGCATTCGGCGCCGAGTCGCTGGCCGACCGGGTCCCCCCGGCGTGGCCGACGGCGGAGGCGGCGGTGCTGGCCTTGCCGTTGTGGGATCCCGGCCGCGTCGGCGCGGCGACGGCCCGGCGCGCGCCGCAGCTGCTGGGCCCGCACAGCCAGGTGGCGGGGATCGCGTTGTCGGCGCACGAGCCCGGCGGTAACCGCGCCACCTGGCTCGTCGCCCAAATGCCCGACCTCGATGCGGTCGCGCACCTCCAGCCGGCGCCGCTGTGGACCGACCTGCACCGGGGCGGCTGGGCGCACGCCGGCCGGCCGGTCGTCGCCGTGGAGGCGGACAGCGGGCTGCGCTTCGCCCCACTCGCCACGCGCGACTCGGCCGCCTGGTTCGGACCGGGCTTCCGCGAGTTCGCCGTCGTGGCGGCGGACAGCTGGCCGGCGCTCCGCGCCTCGGGCATCGCGCTCGCCGGCTGGTGGCGACGCACCGCGCTCGCGTGGGCGTTGCAGAGCCCGGAGCTGACGCGCAAGGAAACCGACGGGTTGCTGGTGCTGTGGCGCCGCGACGTCGTGGAGCGGCTCCAGCGGCTCGCGCCGTTCGCCAGGTTCGACGCCCCCGGGCCGCTGGTGGCGGACGGCACGCTGTGGTGGGTCGCCTACGGGTATCTCGAATCGGAGGCGTTCCCGCTGGTGCGGCGGCTCGAGTGGCAAGGGCGTCCCGTCCGCTACCTGCGCGCGGGCCTCGTCGGCGCTGTCAGCGCGGCGAGCGGTGAGACGCGCCTCTACTTGGCACCCGGCGCCGACTCGCTCGCAGCAACGTGGGCCCGCGTCCTCGACCCTCTCGTGCAGCCGAGCGACAGTCTCCCAGCCGCGCTCCGGTCGCAGCTACCGTATCCGCGCCAGGCGTTCCGGATCGCGGCCGCGCTCGTGGCGCCGACGCGAACCGACTCGGCCGCCTGGCTGCCCCGCTCGCGCGAGCCGTTCGAGCTGGTCGCGCCCGTCACTGAAGCGGGAGCGGAGACGCGCGTCTGGACCGCCCAGGGGTTCGAGACCGGCACGCCAAGAGAGGTAGCGGCGCTCGTGGCCGCGACGATGGGACCGCAAGGGCCGGAGCTGTTCGCCTGGCGCCCCAGCCCCACCGTGCGCCTGCCCGGCGTGCTGGTCGGTTCGCCACAGCCGCCGACCGCCCCCGGCGTGCTCCGACTGTGGAACGTGGGCGGCCTGCTGTTTTCGGAGCAGGCGTTGTTCAACGAGCCGGTGAGCGGGGGCCCGCCCGCCGGCATCGACGCCGTGTTTCTCACCTGGAGCGACCGACGCGGCCAGGGAGCGACACCGTGGGCCGCTTTGCGCGACCTTCTGGTCGCGCGGCGCGGCGAGCACCTGGCCGCGGACACCTCGCTCGCGGCCCGCTGGGAGGAGGCGCGCCGGCTCGCTGCCCAGGCCGACGCCGCGCTTGCCGCGGGTGATGTCGAGGCGTTCGGACGCTACTACCGGCAGCTCAGGCAGCTCCTCGATCTGGGCCGGCGCACGCTTGCTCCCGCCTCGGGGCCGCGCTAGGTTGCGCCGCCGTGAGGCCCGGGACGATCGTCGTGGCGGTGGGTGGGAACGCAGTTGCACCACCGGGAGAGCGGCCCACCATCGCGAACCAGTTCCGGCACACGCGCGAGAGCCTGGCGCCGATCGTGGACCTGGCGCGCGAGGGGTGGGCGATCGCACTGGTGCACGGCAACGGCCCGCAGGTGGGCGACGAGCTGGCGCGCAACGAGCTCGCCGCCGACCAGGTGGAGCCGCTGCCGCTGGGCGTGCTGGTCGCGGCGACGGCGGGGTGGATGGGCTACATGATTCAGCAGTCGCTCCAGAACGCCCTCGCACGCGTCGGCGTCGAGCGGCAGGTCGTCACGCTCGTCACGCAGACGCTGTGCGACGCGAACGATCCGAACCTGCGCATCCCGACCAAGCCGATCGGGCACGCACTCGACGCGACCCGCGTGGCGCGGCTCCTGGCGCGCGGCGTTCCGGTCCGGGAGGAGCAGCCCGGCCGCTGGCGGCGGCTCGCGCCGAGCCCGAAGCCGATCGCCGTGGTGGAGCGGGACATGATCCACCACCTGGTCGCCGCCGGGCACATCGTCGTCGCCTGCGGGGGCGGCGGGCCGCCAGTCTACCACGACCCGGTCCTGGGCTTCGAGGGAATCGACGCGGTGGCCGACAAGGACCGCGTCGCGGCGATCCTGGGTCGCGAGATCGGCGCCGATGTACTGTTGATCCTCACTAACGTGGACGCCGTGTACCACGGGTTCGGCACGAAGCACCAACGGGCGATTCGGCACCTCGACCTCCCGAGCGCGGATCATCTGCTCGCCGGGAAGGAGCTCGGCACGGGAAGCATGCGCCCCAAGGTCGAGGCCGCGGCGGACTTCGTGCGAGCGGGCGGGGGGGCCGGCCGACGCGCCATCATCGCCGAGCTGGCTCAAGGTCTTCCCGCCTTGCGGGGCGAGGCCGGCACCACGATCACCTTGGAGCGCGCGTGAACCTGCACGAGTATCAGGCGCGGGACATCCTCAGGCGCTATGGCATCCCCATCCCGGACGGCGACGTCGCCGAGAGCCCGGCCGAGGCCCGCGCCGTCGCGCAGCGCCTGGGCGGCAAGGTCGTGGTGAAGGCCCAGGTGCACGCGGGGGGGCGGGGCAAGGCGGGGGGTGTGCAGCTCGCGGCGAACGCCGACGAGGCGGCGGCGCATGCGTCCCGAATCCTGGGGATGACGATCAAGGGGCTCACCGTTCACAAGGTCCTGGTGACGCCGGCGGCCGACATCGCGTCCGAGAGCTACGTCGGGATCATCGTCGACCGCGCCTCGCAGCGCCCCGTGCTCATGGTGAGCGCCGCGGGCGGCATCGATATCGAAGAAGTGGCAGCCACGACGCCCGAGCGGATCCACCGCGTCGCGATCGACCCGCGCTACGGGCTCCTGCCGCATCAGGCGCTTGGCCTCGCCCTCCGGCTCTACCGGGATGTCGGCCAGGCGCGCGGCGCCGCGGGGATCATGGGAAATTTGTACGCCGCGTGCTACGCGGTAGGTGCGTCGCTCGTGGAGATCAACCCGCTCGTCGCCACGCCGGACGGGAAAATCCTCGCGCTCGACGCCAAGATGGTGATCGACGACAACGAGCTCGACCGCCGCCCCGAGATCGCCGCCCTGCGGGACGCCTCGGCCGAGGCGCCGTCCGAGGTACAGGCGCGGGAGGCGGGGCTCACCTTCATCAAGCTGGACGGGTCGGTCGGCTGCTGCGTGAACGGCGCCGGGCTCGCGATGGCGACGATGGATCTGGTGCAGTACTACGGCGGCGCGCCCGCGAATTTCCTAGACATCGGAGGCAGCTCCAACCCGCAGAAGGTCGTCGCTGCGCTGCGCATCATCACCGCGGACCCGCACGTGAAGGCGATTCTCTTCAACATTTTCGGCGGCATCACCCGGTGCGACGACGTGGCGAACGGCATCGTGCAGGCCACGCAACAGTTTCCCCTCCACGTCCCGCTGGTCATCCGGCTCACCGGCACGAACGAGGCGGAGGCGGTGCGAATCCTCACCGCCGCCGGCTTCTCGGCGCTCACCGACATGGACGAGGCCGTGCAGCAGGCGGTCGCGCAGGCGGGGGGGGGGGGGGGGGCGGGGGCGGCGTGAGCATCTTCATCGACCAGGGCACACGCCTGCTGGTCCAGGGAATCACGGGCCGCGACGGCTCGTTCCACACGCGCCAGATGATCGGCTACGGCACCAAGGTCGTGGCGGGCGTGACGCCGGGGAAGGGCGGGCGGCTGTTCGACGGCGTGGTGCCGGTATTCGACACCGTGGCGGACGCGGTGCGCGACACGCGGGCCAACGCCGCCGTGATCTACGTGCCGGCCGCCGTCGCCGCCTCGGCCGTTTACGAGGCGGCCGACGCCGGGCTCGGGCTGATCGTCTGCATCACCGAAGGCATCCCCGTGCTCGACATGACGAAGGTGCTGCCGTACCTGCACGAGCGCGGCGCGCGGCTCATCGGCCCCAACTGTCCCGGCCTGATCTCGCCGGCGCAGAGCAAGGTCGGGATCATCCCGGGCAACATCTGCACGCCGGGGCGCGTCGGGGTCGTGTCGCGCAGCGGCACGCTCACCTATGAGATCGTGCACCAGCTCTCGACCCACGGGTTCGGCCAATCCACGTGCGTCGGCATCGGCGGCGACCCGTTGATCGGTACGCACTTCACCCACTGCCTCTCGGCGTTCCAGGCGGACCCGGAGACGGACGCCGTGGTGATGATCGGCGAGATCGGCGGCACCGACGAGCAGCAGGCCGCCGAGTTCGTCGCGAAGGGGATGACCAAGCCCGTGATCGGCTTCATCGCCGGGCAGACCGCCCCTCCCGGGCGCCGCATGGGCCACGCCGGCGCGATCATCTCGGGCTCGAGCGGCACGGCGGCGGAGAAAATGGCGGCGTTCGCGCGCGCCGGAATCTCGGTGATGAAGCGGCCGGCCGACGTCGCGCCGCTCCTGAGGGAACGACTGTGAAGCTCACCGACGTCTTGAGCCCCGAGCACATCATCGTCCCGCTGCGCGCCGGCACCGTCAAGGAGGCCACCGAGCGGCTCGCCGAACAACTCATTCAAGCGGGCGCCGTGGCCGAGCCCCAGCGTCTCAACGCCGTGATCCGCCACACGTGGCCCGAGGACATGGTGTCGGTCGGGGAGCACGCCTTCCTCCCGCACTTCCGCACCGAGGCGGTGCGCCGTCTCGTCACGGCGGTGGGAATCTCTCCGGCGCCGATCCGCTGGGAGAAGGACCCCCACCGCGCCGCCCGCATCGTCATCTTCATCGTGGCCCCGCTGCGCGACGCGGCGCTCTACCTTCAGGTCGTCGGGGCGTTCGCCCGCACCCTGTCCGATCCGGAGACCGTGCTCGCCCTGCTTGCCGCGAAGACGGCGGAGCAGGTGGTCCACCTCGCGGCCCTCGACGCCGTGCAGCTGCCGAGCCAGCTCACGGTGCGCGACATCATGACGTCCCACGCCTTCACGGTGCGGCCGGCGCAAACCCTCGGCGAGGTGGCGCGCACGATGATCGAGCACGACATCCGGGCGATGCCCGTGGTGGACGACTCGGGCGCGCTCATCGGCATGGTGACCCACCGCGAGCTCCTACGGCACCTCATGCCCGACTTTCTGCAGCGCACCAAGACCGGCGAGGTCCGCGCGCCGACGCGGAGCCAGCTGCAGCGCGGCGCCGCGGACCCCCGGGCCATCCCGGTGAAGGACGCGATGGCCCGCTCGGTGCTGTGCCTGTCGGAGGACCAGACACTGAGCGACGTCGCAAACCTGATGAGCTCGAAGGACGTCGACCGCTTCCCCGTGGTTCGCGAAGGCGTCGTGGTCGGCTTCCTGACGCGCGCGGATGTCGTTCGCCGCCTGATTGCGCCCTGACACCCGCCCCCCCCCGACACCCGATGCTCACACTCGCCATCATCAAACCGGACGCCGTGCGCGCCGGCAAGACCGGGAAGATCCTCGCCCATCTCGAGGGCGCCGGGTTCAAAATCCGCGCCGCGCGCCTCGTGAAGCTCACCACCGGCCAGGCCGAGGCGTTCTACGAGGTGCACCGCGAGCGCCCGTTTTACCGCCCCCTCGTGGCGTTCATGACGTCCGGGCCCGCACTGGCGCTGGCGCTCGAGCGCGACGACGCCGTCGCGCGGCTGCGCGAGGTGATCGGCGCCACCGATCCCGCCGCAGCGAAGCCCGGGACGGTGCGCCAGCTGTACGCTGAGTCCAAAGAACGGAACGCGATCCACGCCTCGGACTCGGCGGACTCGGCTGCCCGGGAGGTCGGGTTTTTCTTTCCGGAGCGGGAACTGCGCGAGCTTGCTTGACGCAAGTCCCACAAGGGTTTAGGTTCGCTCGTCTATGTTACAGGTTGACCTGCGGGAGCTTTCCAGCGGCCCCGTCGACACCCACGCCGAGCTGGCGGGAGATGATCCGCTCTTCGAACAGCTGGAGGTCGCTCTCGCCGGGCCGGTGCGCCTGGTCGGCCGGTTGCACGCCGCCGGCGAGGGGCGCTTCTACTGGCGGGGCTCCCTGCGCACGCGGGTTGCCGGGGAATGCCGGCGCTGTCTGGCGTCCGTCGCGGTGGCCGTGGCGGCCGACATCGACGCCCTGTTCACGCAGGACCCGGACGCGCTGGAAGACCCGAACTCCTACCCGCTGGCGCGGGACGCGACGCAGATCGATCTCCGGCCCGCGCTGCGGGAGGAGTTGCTGCTCGCTGTGCCGCAGTGGGTGGTGTGCCGGGAAGACTGCCGCGGGCTGTGCCCGCACTGTGGCAAGGACTTGAACGCGGGCCCCTGCGGCTGCCCGCCGGCCGCCGATGCGCGCTGGCAGGCGCTGGCCGCACTCAAAGGCAAGCCCCGCAACTGACAAGGACCACTCTATGGCCGTACCGAAACGCAGAACGTCCAAGCGGAAGAAGCGCGCTCGCCGCACCCATTACAAGGCGGCGCACATCACGCTCCAGCCGTGCCCGCGGTGTGGCGACCTGAAGCGGCCGCACCGGGTCTGCCCGACCTGCGGCTACTACCGCGGGGAGCAGCGGGTGGCGGTCGAGGATTGACGTGATCCGCATCGCGCTGGATGCGATGGGGGGCGACGAGGCCCCGCGGGTGGAGGTCGAAGGGGTCGTGCAGGCGCTGCGCGAGCTGCCGCCCACGTTCCGCATGCAGCTCGTGGGGCGCACGGCGGATATCGAGGCGGCCCTCAAGCCCCACGGCGATGTCGACCGCGGGCGGCTCGAGGTCGTCGAGGCTCCGGAGGTGGTGGGGATGGGCGAAAAGCCGCTGGCCGCGATCAAGAGCAAGCGCCGCTCCTCCATCGCGGTCGGGCTCGGCCTGCAGCAGAAGGGTCAGTCCGACGCGTTCATCTCCGCCGGCAACACCGGGGCCGTCATGGCCGCCGCGACCCTGATGCTGCGCGTGCACGAGGGCGTGGCGCGCGCGGCGATCGGCACGCCGTTCCCGACCGCGGGCCGGCCGGTGCTCGTCATCGACGGCGGGGCGAACGTGGACTGCGACGCGCGCGAGCTCGTGGGCTTCGCGCACCTGGGCTCGGTGTACGCCCGGGACGTGATGGGGCGGTCGAGCGCCGGTGTCGGGCTCCTCAACGTCGGGGAAGAGGACGAGAAGGGGAATGCCGTCGTCAAGGAAGCGCACCAGCTCCTGAAGCAGACTCCCGGGATCCGCTACGTCGGGAACGTGGAAGGGCGCGACATCCTGGCGGGCCGGGGCAAGGGCGGCGAGATCGACGTCGTGGTGTGCGACGGTTTCGTCGGCAATGCGATCCTCAAGTTCTATGAGTCCGCCGGCCGCATGTTCGCCGGAATGCTGAAGCAAGCACTCCCCGACGTGCTGGGCCGTCCCGAGGTCAAGCAGCTGTTCAAGTTCCTCGACTACTCCGAGTATGGCGGCGCGCCGCTGCTGGGCGTGAAGGGTGTGGCCATCATCTGCCACGGGGCCTCCCCCGCGCGAGCCATCATGAACGCGGTGCGAGTCGCCGCCCAGATGGTCGCGAGTCATCTCGATCAGGACATCGGCGCGGAGTTCGCGGAAGGAGGCGCCATCCGGTGAAGCGACCGATCGCGGAGCTCTGGGGCACGGGGAGCTACACGCCGAAGCGCGTGCTGACCAACGACGAGTTCTCGAAGATCCTCGACACGTCGGACCAGTGGATCCGGGAGCGCACGGGGATCCGCGAGCGTCGCGTGGCCGGGCCCGACGAGTCGAACGCCTGTATGGCCAAGGCCGCCGCCGAGCAGGTTTTGCGGGAGACGCGGCTGACTCCGTTGGACGTGGACGCGGTCGTCGTCGCCACCTGCTCCCCTGACCGGCTGCTCCCCTCCCAGGCGTGCGACCTGCAGGCGATCCTGGGGGCGAAGGACGCCGTCGCCTTCGACGTGGGCGCGGCGTGCACCGGCTTCCTGTACGCGCTGAACGTGGCCGAAGGCCTCGTCGCCACAGAGCAGGCGCAGCGCGTGCTGGTGGTGGCATCCGAGAAGCTCACGAGCATCATGGACTGGACCGACCGGACGACCGCGGTGCTGTTCGGCGATGGGGCGGGGGCCACCATCGTGCGCCGCAGCACCACGGGCCGCGGCATCTTGTCGAGCTACATGAAGTCCGACGGTACGCTCGCCGAGCTGTTGTACCGGCCGGGCGGCGGCGCCGCACACCCGCCGGACGAGGCGCTGCTCAAGGACCACTCCTACTACATCAAGATGGCGGGTCGCGAGGTGTTCAAGGCCGCCGTGCTCTCGATGGCGGACGCCTGCGACAAGGCGCTCGCGCGCGCCGGCCTTACGGCCGCCGACATCGACCTGCTCATCCCCCACCAGGCGAACATCCGGATCATCGAAGCCACCGCGAAGCACGCGGGCCTGCCGATGGACAAGGTGTACGTGAACGTGGACCGCTTCGGCAACACGTCGGCCGCCTCGGTCGCGATCGCGCTCGATGAGGCCGTGCGGTGCGGTCGGATCCAACCGGGCATGAAGGTGATGTTCTGCGCCTTCGGCGCTGGTTTCACGTGGGCGAGCATGGTGGTGCAGTGGTAGCTGCCACTGTGTGGCTCTGCCCGGGGCAGGGCGCTCAAAAAGTCGGGATGGGCAAGGACCTGGCCGAGCGGTTCCCGGCGGCCCGGGACACGTTTCAGGCGATCGACCAGGCGCTCGCATTCGGCCTCAGCCGGTTGATGTTCGAGGGACCGGAAGAGGAGCTCACGGCGACCCACAACGCCCAGCCCGCCATCCTCGCCCACAGCGCAGCGGTGTTCGCGGTCATCGCGCCCCGGGCGGACGGCGCCGCCGCCGCCGCCGGCCACTCCCTGGGCGAATACTCCGCATATGTGACGGCCGGGGCGCTGACGGCGACCGACGCGGCCACGTTGGTCCGCCGCCGCGGGGAGCTCATGCATCAGGCGGGCAGTGAGCGGCCGGGCACCATGGCGGCGGTGCTGGGGCTCGCGACGGCGGAAGTCGAGGCTGCCTGCCGCGAAGCGTCCGTGGGTGGTGCGGTCGCCGTGGCGGCGAACCTGAATGCACCGGACCAAACGGTCATCTCGGGCGACCCGGAGGCCGTGGCGCGAGCGAGCGCGGCCTGCAAGGCGCGCGGTGCGAAGCGGGTGATCCCTCTGAAGGTGAGCGGCGCGTTTCATTCCTCCCTCATGGGCCCGGCGGCGAATCAGCTGCGCGTCGCGCTCGAGCGAGCGCCCTTCCGCGACCCGCGCTTTCCGGTGATCGCCAACGCCACGGCCGAGCCCGTGCGTGACGCCAACCGGGCGCGCCGCCTGCTGGCCGACCAGTTGACCACACCGGTGCACTGGGTCGCGTGTATGCAGCGTGCGGCCGAACTGGCCGGCAGCGACGCGTGCTTCCTGGAGATCGGACCGGGCAACGTGCTGGCGGGGCTGCTGAAGCGGACGGTGCCGGGGGCGAACACGGTCTCGCTGGGGACTGCCGATGAGGTCGCCCGCTTCCTAGAGGCGGCCTGACGCAATGCGGAATGCGGAGTGCGGAATGCGGAATTGCTGGGAAAGTTCGCTCGCCTCCCGACGCTCCCACGTACACTCCGCATTCCGCATTCCGCATTCCGCATTCGGGGCAGCGGGGGGATGAAGATCGACCTGGCCGGCAAGGTCGCCCTGGTAACGGGGGGAAGCCGCGGCATCGGCTACGCCATCGCCCAGGCCCTCGCCGGCGCGGGCGCGCGGGTGGCGGTGCTGGCCCGCGACGGGGCGAAGGCGCAGGAGGCGGCCCAGTCGCTCGGCGATGGGCGGGGGCGCGGCTACTCCTGCAACGTCGCCGAGGCCGGACAGGTCGAGCGGGCGGTCGCGACGGTCGAGCAGGATTTCCACCGGATCGACGTGCTCGTCAACAACGCGGGCACGACGCGCGACAACCTGTTGTTCCGGATCAGCGAAGCCGACTGGAACACGGTGCTCGACACCAACCTGAAGGGCGCGTTCCTGGTCACCAAGCACGCCGCCCGGGGCATGATCAAGCGGCGGTGGGGCCGGATCATCAACATTACGAGCATCGTCGGGATCTCCGGCAACAAGGGCCAGACGAACTACACAGCGTCGAAGGCCGGCCTCATCGGGTTCACGAAGTCCGTGTCCAAGGAGCTCGCCTCGCGCAACGTGCTGGTGAACGCAGTGGCGCCGGGGTTCATCGACACCGAGCTCACTCGGGGGATCAGCCGCGAGGCGCGAGATAGCCTGATCAAGGCGATCCCGCTGGGCCGGCTGGGACAGGGGCAGGATGTGGCCGCCGCCGTGCTCTTTCTCGCCTCCGACTTCGCCAGCTACATTACGGGGCAGCTGCTGGTCGTCGACGGCGGGATGGTGCTGTGACCCATTTCCCACACCTCCATTGAGGACACCCATGGCAATGGACATGAAGCAGCTCGAAGAGAAGGTCAAAGACATCATCGTCGAAGAGCTGGGGGTCGAGCGCGACAAGCTCACGTCCGACGCGAGCTTCATGGAGGACTTGGGGGCGGACAGTCTCGACACCGTCGAGCTGGTCATGGCCTTCGAGAAGGAGTTCGACATCGACATCCCGGACGAGGAAGCTGAGAAACTGCGCACCGTGGGGCAGGCGCTGCAGTACCTGCACGAGAAGATGGGGAAGTAGCGGATGGCCCGCCGGGTCGCGATCACGGGTCTCGGGTTGGTGACGCCGTTGGGGACGAACGTCTCGAGCACGTGGGAAGGCCTGCTGGCGGGCCGCTCAGGGGCGGGGCCCATCACGCGGTTCGACCCGGTGCAGAGCCCCGTGAAGTTCGCGTGCGAGGTGAAGGGGTTTGACCCCGCCCAATACCTCGAAAAAAAGGAGATCCGCCGCTACGATCTGTTCGCCCAGTACGCGATCGGCGCGGCGGAGCAAGCCGTGACCGACGCCTGCCTCGCGAGCGACTGGAGCGCGGTGGACCTGAAGCGCGTGGGTGTCCTGATCGGCACGGGGACCGGCGGGCTCCAGACCTTCGAGGAGAACTGCCGTGCGTTGTTTGAGAAGGGGCCGAGCCGGGTGTCGCCGTTCTTCGTGCCCATGTACATGCCGAACGTGGCGGCGGCGCTCATCTCCATGCGGTACGGTGCCAAGGGCCCGAACTACTGCACCGTATCCGCGTGCGCGTCGTCCGCCCACAGCGTGGGCGACGCGCTCGAGCTGATCCGCCACGACGCCGCCGACCTGATGATCGCGGGTGGAGCGGAGGCGGCGATCACCCCCCTCGCGGTGGCGAGCTTCGCCAACATGAAGGCGCTCTCCGAGCGCAACGACGACCCGCGGACGGCGAGCCGCCCCTTCGACAAGGACCGCGACGGCTTCGTGATGGGCGACGGCGCCGCCGTCCTCATCCTGGAGGAGTGGGAGCACGCGCGCCGCCGCGGCGCGAAGATCTACGCGGAGGTCGCGGGCTACGGTATGACCGCCGACGCCTACCACATCACCGCCCCCGCGCCGGACGGCTCTGGCGCGCAGGAGGCGATGCGGCTCGCGATGCAGGATGCCGGCGTGACGCCGGAACAGATCGGCTACATCAACGCCCATGGTACCTCGACGCCCCACGGCGACGCCGCCGAGACGGCGGCGGTCAAGGCGGTGTTCGGCGCGCAGGCGCGCACACTGGTATTCGGCTCGACCAAGTCGATGACCGGCCACCTACTCGGCGCCGCCGGCGCGCTCGAGGCGGCGGTGTGCGCGCTCGTCGTCCAGACGGGGGTCATTCCGCCCACGATCAACCAGTTCACCCCCGACCCCGCCTGCGACCTCGACTCGGCACCGAACAAGGCCGTCAAGCGGCCAGTGACCGTCGCGCTCTCGAACTCCTTCGGCTTCGGCGGGCACAACGTGACGCTGGCGATCAAGCGCGCGGCGTGATGCCATTGATCACCGACCCCGCCCTCGGACCGATTGGCGAGAAAGTCTCGCGCAACGAGCGCCTCACGCGCGATGACGCGCTCGTGCTCTTCAACTCGTCGGACCTTCTGACGATCGGCCGGCTCGCCGATGTCGCCAACCGTCGGGCCAACGGTGACCGCGTCTACTTCGCCGCGAACCAGCACATCAACCCCACGAATGTGTGCGTGCTGCGGAACACCTGCGTGTTCTGCTCGTTCGCACGCATGCCGCAGGAAGCTGGGGCGTACACGCGGAGCCTCGAGGAGGTGTTCGCCGAAGCGGACGCCGCGCGCGACAACCCGACCCGGGAATTCCACATCGTGGGCGGGCTGCACCCGAAGCTGCGCCTGGCATACTATCTCGACATGTTCCGCGGCTTGCAGGCGCGGCACCCGGGCGTCCACATCAAGGCGCTTACCGCCGTCGAGGTCGCGCACCTCGCACGCCTCGAGCGGATGAGCGTGCGCGACGTCCTGATCGCGCTGCGGGACGCCGGAGTCACCAGTCTCCCGGGGGGCGGCGCGGAAGTGTTCAGTCCTGCGGCGCGCGCCACCATAGCGGACAAGAAACTGTCCGGCGAGGAGTGGCTCGCCGTCCATCGCGAGGCGCACCGGCTGGGCATTCCCTCGAACTGCACCATGCTGTACGGCCACGTGGAGACGATGGCGGACCGCGTGGACCACCTGCTCGCGCTGCGGGCGCTCCAGGACGAGACCAGCGGGTTCCTCACCTACATCCCCCTGGCGTACCACCCGGACCACAACGAGCTGGGGGAGGCTCTGGGCAGAACCGGCACGGCCACCACCGGCTGCGACGACTTGAAGAACATTGCCGTGGGGCGGCTCGTGCTCGACAACATCCCGCACGTCAAGACCCACTGGCCGATGGTGACGCCGTTCATCTCTCAGGTGGCCCTCACCTTCGGGTGCGACGACCTCGAGGGCACCGTCGTCTTCGAGCGGGTCTACCACGAGGCCGGCGCCGGTACGCCGATGTGGCTCGGCTACGATCAGGTCGTCTCCCTCATCCGCGGGGCGGGGAAGCAGCCGGTCGAGCGCGACTCGCTGTACCGGACGGTACGCACCTTCAAGGACTGGGCACCCACTGACCCCGGGCGCAAGCCCGGGGTCCCCGGGGTTCCCGGTGTCAGGCCGCAGGGCCCGGAGGGACCGACCTTCCAGATCTCGCATCGTCCCCGGGCTCGCGCCCGGGGTCAGCGCGAGCTGCCGGTGCTCTCTGCAGTGGATGGCGCCGAATGAGAGTCGGCCGCATCGGCTACATCAACTGCTACCCGGTCTACGGGGCGATCGACCGGGGGCTCGTGCCGCTCGCGGCCGAACTCGTGACCGGGACGCCGTCCGAGCTCAACGACCTGCTCGCGGCGGGGGAGCTGGATGTGAGCGTGGTGAGCGCCGTCGAATACGCCCGCCAGGCGCGGCACTACATCCTCCTCCCCGACCTCGCCATCTCCTGCGACGGGCCGGTGCGGAGCGTCGCCCTCTTCTCCAAGCGACCGGCGCAGGAGCTGGATCAAGCGACGGTGCTGCTCACGGCGTCGTCGCGCACGTCGGTGCTGCTGCTCGAGCTGTTGTGCCGGGACGTCTGGCAGGTGCAGCCGCGCTTCGCGCAGGCGCGGGCCGAGGCTGCGGACCTCGATGACCTCGCGGGACTGCCGCACGACGCGGTGCTCGTGATCGGGGATCCGGCGTTGCTGCTCTCGGCACGGCACACCTACGCGCACCGCTATGACCTGGGGGAGGAGTGGCGGCGCTGGACCGGCCTGCCGTTCGTGTTCGCGGTGTGGGCGGCCCGCCGCGCGGCAGCGCGCGACGCGGTGTACGGGGTCCATGAGGCGCTGCTCGCGTCGCGAGACTGGGGGCTCAGGCACCTCGACGTGCTCGCTGAGGCAGCGTCGCGCGCCACGGGCGTCGCCGTCGCGGAGTGCCGCAGCTACTTCGCCGGTCTCGACTACGCCCTCGGCTACAAGCACCTCGCGGGGCTGACGGACTTCTTCCGCCGGCTCGCCGCCCGCGGGCTGGTGCCCGACGGGTCGCTCCAGTTCTTGCAGGTAGCGTGACCATGGTGGACCGCTCTGCGCCCGAATTCCGCTCCGCGCTCGAGCTGTACGACCGCGCCTCGTTGCTCGAGCTCGGCGCGCTCGCGGACGCGGCCCGGTGGAAGCTGCACCCGGAGAACGTCGTCACCTACATCATCGACCGGAACATCAACTACACGAACGTGTGCGTCGCGGACTGCAAGTTCTGCGCGTTCTACCGGCGCCCCAAGCACGACGAAGGCTATGTGCTCTCGTTCGAGCAAATCGGCAGAAAGATCGACGAGCTCCGGGCGTTGGGCGGGGTCCAGATCCTGATCCAGGGGGGACACAACCCGTACATCCCGTTCCAGTGGTACCTGGACCTGATGCGCTACATCAAGCGGCATCACCCGATTCATATCCATGGCTTTTCGCCGTCGGAGATCGATTTCTTCGCGGGGCGCTTCGGGATGACGCTCGAGGAGGTGATCCGCGAGCTCGTCGCGGCGGGCCTCGACTCGGTCCCGGGCGGCGGGGGCGAGATCCTGGTGCAGGAGGTCCGCGACCGCGTCGCGAAGAAGAAGGCCGGGGCCGACCGCTGGCTCGAGGTGATGGAGACGGCGCACCGGCTGGGCCTGAAGACGTCGGTCACGATGATGTACGGCCTGGGCGAGACGACGGCCGACCGCATCGAGCACTTGTTCCGCGTGCACCAGGTCCAGGCGCGCACCGGCGGCTTCACGGCGTTCATCTGCTGGCCGCTGCAGCCAGAGCACACCGAGCTCGCCCACCTCCCGAAGACGGACGCGGTCACCTACCTGCGCACGCAGGCGATCGCGCGTATCGTGCTCGACAATGTGCCGAACATCCAGGCCTCCTGGGTGACGATGGGCCCGAAGATCGGGCAGGTCGCCTTGCGGTTCGGCGCGAACGACTTCGGCTCCCTCATGATGGAGGAGAACGTCGTCTCGGCGGCGGGCACGACGTGGCGCATGACCCTGCCGGAGATGCAGCGCCTGATCGCCGACGGTGGCTACGTGCCGCGCCAGCGCCGTCAGGACTACAGCGTCATCGACGAAGCCGCCTGATGCCCGACGTGCTCATTCTCGTCGGCTCCGAGAGCGACAAGCCCAAGATCGAGCCCGCCTTCGAGGTACTGAACAAGGCGGGCGTTTCGTACGAGTTTCACGTGTCCTCTGCCCACCGCCAGCCCGAGCAGACGGCCGAGCTCGTGAAGGCCGCCCGTAAGAAAGGCTTCAAGGTGCTGATCGCCGGCGCGGGGCTCTCGGCCGCGCTGCCCGGGTTCGCCGCGTCGCTCACCGACCTGCCCGTCATCGGCGTGCCGTTCGCCGCCGGGCCCTTGAACGGGCTCGACGCCCTGCTCGCCACCGCGCAGCTGCCAAGCGGCGTCCCGGTGGCGACGGTGGGGATCGACAACGTCAAGAACGCGGCCCTGCTCGCGATCCGCATTCTCCAGGTGTGACGTGCAGGATGTGCATTCTGCACATTGTGCACGTGGATTTGTTGAAGCCGGAGCGGGGCTGTTGCGTCCGCGCCACATGAGCGAGGAGACGGAGCCATGCGTGTCGGCATCGGGTACGACTCGCACCGTTTCGCCGACGACCGCAAACTTATCCTCGGGGGGGTCGAGATTCCGCACCCGCGGGGCCTCGCCGGCCACTCCGACGCCGACGCCGTCGCGCACGCCCTCACCGACGCCGTGCTGGGCGCCGCCGCACTCGGGGATATCGGCAGCTTGTTTCCCGACTCGGACCCGCGCTGGAAGGGCGCCAACTCGCTCGAGCTGTTGCAACAGGCGTATCGCATGGTCGCGGCCGCGGGCCACCGGTTGGTTCAGGCCGACATCACGGTCATCGCCGAGCGGCCGAAGATCGGGCCGCACGTAGCGCAGATGCGCGAGCGGCTCGCTGCCGCCTTGTCCGTTGCGGCGAACGCCATTTCCGTGAAGGGGAAGACGAACGAAGGAATGGGGTGGATCGGGCGTGGGGAAGGGGTGGCGGTGATCGCGGTGGCGGTGCTGGAGTGACCGACCTCCTCCACTCCCTCGAATCCCTCCCCCCAGCTCCCCTCTACGCGCTGATCGCCGTCTTCGCCGCCCTCGAGAATCTGTTTCCCCCGGTTCCGGCCGACACCGTCGTCGCCCTCGGCGCGTTCCTGGCGGGGCGGGGGGTGCTCGACGCCTGGGGCGTGTTCGGGCTCACCTGGAGCGCCAACGTGAGCGCCGGGGCGGTGGTCTACCTGCTGGCTCGGCGGTTCGGGCGGCCGTTCTTCCGCGGCCCGCTCGGGCAACGGCTGCTCTCCGAGCACACCCTCGCTCAGATCGAGCAGCAATACCACCGGCACGGCACGTACGGGATCTTCCTGAGCCGGCTGCTGCCCGTGTGGCGTGGCGTGGTGATGCCGTTCGCCGGAATCGCCGGCGTCCCGCCGGTGCGGGCACTCGTCCCGCTGGCGCTCGCGTCGGCGCTGTGGTACGGGCTCCTCACGTACCTCGTTGCCGTGCTGGGCACGAACCTCGATGTGGTCCTGCGGGCGGTCACGCGCGTGAACGGCGCCCTGGCCGTGGTCGCGCTCGCGGCGGTGGTGACCCTCGGGCTATGGATTTGGCGCCGCCTGAGGCGTTAGGAGCCTGGGTGGTACCCGCTCCGCTCCACGCGAATCCGGTACAGACTTTTCCGCGCCGTAATGAACAACGTCTGCTTATCCGCCCCGCGGCCGAACTTCACATTCGTCGGGGGGTCCGGCGTCGGGATATAGGCCAGCTCCTTCCCGGCCGGAGAGTAGACATGGATGCCCGGTCGCTCGCCCGGAATCGCGCAATAGATGTTGCCGTCCCGGTCCACGCTGATCCCATCGGGCCCGACGCCCGGCGAGAAATCCACCACGGTGCGGCGGAATTTCGCCGAGCCGTCCGGCGCCAGGTCGTACGCGAGCAGCGCCATGCGTCCGGGCGTAACCGGCGTCTCCGGCGGCAAATCCTCGTCGAACGATCCGTTGTCGATGGAGGCGACGTACAGCGTGGCCTGATCGGGAGACACGGCAATCCCGTTCGGCTTGCCGGCATTTGCTGCAACCAGCGAGACGCGTCCGTCGGGATCGATGCGGTACACCCCCTGCACCGGCTGCTCGACCGGCTCGTAACCCGAGTAGCGCGGATCGGTGAAGTAGATGCGCCCGCGCGCATCGAGCACGAGATCGTTCGGAGAATTGAAGGGTCGTCCGTTGTAGAGCCCGGCGAGGATCACGGCCTTGCCGGTCTTCATATCGGTCCGGGTGATGCGGCGGCCGCCGAACCCCGCCCCCTCCGCGACGACCATGCGGTCTTGCTCGTCGAACACGATCCCGTTGGACATCCCGCTCGGCGAGCGGAACACCGTGGTCGTCCCGGTCCGCGGATCCCAGCGCCAGATGTGGCCTGCCTGATAACCGGATGCCTTGACGAAGGTGATGTCCGAGAAATAGACCGACCCGTCGGGCGCCTGCGCCGGACCCTCGGTGAAGAACCCGTCGCCGAATAACCTCTCGAGTTTGGCGCCAGGGGCCACGATGGACGGATCCTGCGCGAGCAGCAGCTCGGGCGCGAACGCCATGAGCATTGCCACGACACGAATCCAGCGTTGCACCGAGATCACGTTCGCTCCTTGGTGAGGTGGAGACCGGCCTCGAGCGCCGCCACGATGCGATCGACGTCGTACACGCAGCCCGCCCAGGTGCCGCCGCTCGCCCGCTGGAGCGCCGCCCACAGGCGCGTGTCCGCGGGCAGGGCGGGGTGGGGCGCGAGCCCGGGGTGCGGGCTCCGTTGCCCCAGCAGCGCGGCGCATGCGGCCGCGTCGAGCGGCTGCCCGGCCGCTCCCACGAGGTCGACCGAACCCGCGAGCGTGCCGCGGTCGATCACGATCTCGATCAGGTCGTCGTCGCGCACCCGGCCGATCGGGCCGCCGTGCAATGCCTCGGGTCCGATGTGGCCCACGCACGCGCCGCTCGAGAACCCGGAAAAACGGCCGTCGGTGAGGAGCGCGACGTGCTTCCCCCAGGGGAGATACCGGAGCGCGGTGGTGATCTGCGCGGTCTCCTGCATCCCGGTGCCCGATGGCCCCGTGCCGATCAGCACGATCACGTCTCCCGGTCGGATCGGCCGCTCGGTCGCTCCTTTCACCGCCCGGATCGCGTCCCGCTCGTCGACGAACACGCGCGCAGGGCCGCGGTGGCGGTATATCTGATCGTCTCCCACGACGGCGGGGTCGAGCGCGGTGGCTTTGATCACCGCCCCTTCGGGTGCCAAGTTCCCCACCGGGAAAACGACGGTGCTGGTCAGGCCCGCCCCGCGCGCGGCGTCGGGACCCATGATGACGTCGTCGGGAGCGACCGCCGCGGCGGCGGCGAGCCGCGCTCGCGCCGCGCGTCGCCGCTCGCTCGCCTCCCACCAGTCGAGCGTCGCATCGAGGGTGTCGCCCGTCGCCGTGAGCACGTCGCCGTGCAGCAGGCCCATGCGGCGCAGGTGCAGCATCACCTCGGGCACACCGCCGGCCATGAAGACCTGCACGGTAGGATGACCGCGCGGGCCGTTCGGCAGGGCATCGACCAGGCGCGGCGTGGCCCGATTCACGCGGATCCAGTCGTCCAGCGTGGGCGGCCGGAGCCCCGCCGCATGCGCAATCGCCGGGATGTGCAGCAGCAGGTTGGTCGACCCGCCGAACGCCGCGTGCACCAGCATCGCGTTCTCGAGCGCGTGCTGGGTCAGGATCCGCTTGATCGGAATCCCGAGCGCGTGCAGCCGCACCAGGGCGAAGGCCGAGCGGGCGCCGAGTTCGAGCCACACCGGCTCACCGGACGGCGCCAGCGCGCTGTGCGGTAGTGCCAGGCCGAGCGCCTCCGCCACCACCTGAGACGTCGCCGCGGTCCCCAAGAACTGGCAGCCCCCGCCGGCCGAGCCGCAGGCGCGGCAACCCATCGTGGCCGCGTAGTCGAGGCTCACGAGATCTCGGGCGAAGCGCGCGCCCAGGCTCTGCACCTGGCCCGCGTCCTCGCTCCCGACCGCCGGCAGCGTGACGCCGCCGGGGACGATTACGCCGGGCAGCTCCCCGCAGCCGGCGAGCGCGAGCATCGTCGCGGGCAGGCCCTTGTCGCACGTGGCGACACCCATCACGCCCGACGCGGTGGGGAGCGAACGGATCAACCGGCGCATGACGACGGCCGCGTCGTTGCGATAGGGCAGGCTATCGAACATCCCCGTGGTCCCCTGGGTGCGGCCGTCGCAGGGGTCGCTACAGTACGCCGCAAAGGGGATCGCCCCCGCGGCGCGCAGCGTCTCGGCTGCCGCCCGGACCAGGAGCCCAATCTCCCAGTGCCCGGTGTGGTATCCCAGCGCCACCGGGCTCCCGTCCTCGCTCCGCAGGCCGCCGTGGGTGCTGACGATGACGTACTGCGGGCCGTCGAGGGCCGCGGGGCTCCAGCCCATGCCCACGTTCTGCGTCAGGCCAAATACGTTGCCGCTCGGCTCCTCGCGCAGCATGTCGGGAGTGAGGGGGAGCTGGCCCGCGGGCCCGTCACCGGCGAGGCGGCCGGCGGCGACCGCGCTGGCCGAACCGAGTACCGCATCGAGCGGTGGCGCATCGAGCTTCCCGTGCATGCCCACAACGTTGCGGCGACGGGCGCCGAATCGCCAGCAGCGTCCGCGTCCAGCGCAGGGGCACGAGCAGCACGAGCACGACGAGCGGCGGTAGCCGCTTGCTGTCTTACGCCGCGGCGGCGGCCGGCGCCGGGCCTGCGTCCACCAATTGTTTGGTGACGGGCTCAATCCGGAAGTTGAGCCCTTCCAGCGTGCGTGAGCCCAACAATACGAGGTCGCCGGGCTCTCCGAACACTACTTCGTCCGCCGCCCGCTTCCCGACCACGTAGACGGACACACCGCCAGTCCACCGCTCCAGAATCGTTCCGTCGGCCTGGCGGAAGCGCCACTTGTTGTTGCGCTCGACGCCCAACGATTCGAGAATCTCGGCCGGAACCCACGACAATTCCGCGCCGGTGTCCACCAGCACCGATTTGAGGGCTCGTCGCTCGCCCGGGCGGGCGGGGTTCTCGATCTCGACGTCTACGCGGAAAGTTCCCATGTCGTGGGGCATAGTAGCTCCTGAGGTCATGCCGAGTAGTGCCATATCGTTGCGGAGGGTGTAGTCTATCTCGCGATCGACCCGAAGCACCACCGTCCCGTCGCAGTCAAGGTCCTCCACCCCGAAATCGCCGCCGCCCTCGGCCCTGAGCGCTTGAAAGGCTGGTGAAGGGGAGTTGAGGCGCGTGCGCCTCCCGAGGCGACGTCCACAACGATTCGCACGTATGGACAACGCGCTGTGGCCTTCGTAGCTTCGCCGCACCATTCAACCCTATGTCACCTTTCCTTGCAGAACTGCTCGGCACCATGCTGTTGGTCATCCTGGGCGATGGCGTGGTCGCGAACGTGGTGCTCAATAGAACCAAGGGCCAGAGCGGCGGGTGGATCGTTATCACCGCCGGCTGGGCATTCGGCGTGACGGTCGCGGTCTATGCCGTCGGCACCTTCAGCGGCGCGCATCTCAACCCTGCAGTGACCATCGGCCTGGCCTCCATCGGCAAGTTCGCGTGGGCCTCGGTGCCCCTCTACATCACCGCCCAGATGCTCGGCGCATTCCTCGGTGCGGGCGTAGTTTGGCTCACTTA
>Ga0209235_1000031_pt1 | contig 50145 bp, 38 predicted proteins | sample GraSoi013_1_20cm_4_FD_185817 | JGI IMG/M metagenome (GOLD analysis project Ga0209235, IMG submission 185817) | Grasslands soil microbial communities from the Angelo Coastal Reserve, California, USA - Sample 09_25_2013_1_20cm (SPAdes) (version 2) | ecosystem: Environmental > Terrestrial > Soil >... | reverse complement strand
TTCGTACGCTCCACCTCATCGAGGAAGCGATCCATCGGGACCGCGACCTGCGCCAGGAACCTCCGGAGGAGGTCGGTTCCACGACTCCAGGTACTCATGAGGAGAAAGACGCCGCCGCCGATCGCGAGCGGCACCCAACCGCCATGCGCGATCTTGATGATGTTGGCGCCGAAGAACGCGAAGTCGATCGCTAGGAATGCGCCGGCCAGCGCGCCCGCTCGCACCGCTGACCAGTGCCAGCGCTGTCGCGCAATGACGTAGAACAGCAGCGTCGTCACCGCCATCGTTCCAGTCACGGCGACGCCGTACGCGGCCCCCAGGGCGCTCGAGGACTCGAAGCCGAGGACGAGCAGCAAGCAACCGATCATCAGGGCCGTGTTCACTTCCGGGATGTAGATCTGCCCCACCTCCGACCGCGACGTATGAACGATCGAGACGCGGGGGCTGTAGTGGAGCTGCACGCATTGCTGCGTCAACGAGAACGCGCCGGAGATGAGGGCTTGTGACGCGACGACGGTGGCGAGCGTCGCGATCGCGACGAGCGGGTAGAGGAAGGAACGCGGCGCCAAGAGGTAGAACGGGTTCTGGACCGCGTCGGGAACGCGCAGCACCAGGGCGCCCTGCCCGAAGTAGTTGAGTAGGAGCGCAGGGAACACGACCCCGAACCAGGCCAGGCGGATGGGTGTGCGGCCGAAGTGCCCCATGTCCGCGTACAGCGCTTCCGCCCCGGTCACGGCGAGCACGACCGAGCCGAGCACAAGAAAGCTGCCGATGCCGTGCTCCAGGAAGAACTGAACGCCGTACCACGGGTTCAGCGCGAGCAGAATCGCCGGCTCGCGAACGATCTCGCGGGTCCCCAGCGTCGCGATCGTCCCGAACCACACAAGCATGATCGGGCCGAAGACGCTGCCCACCCTCGCCGTCCCGTACTTCTGGACGAAAAACAGCAGGAAGAGGATGAGCAGGGTGGACGGAAGCACGTAGGGTTTGAACGCCGGTGTGGCGACCTCGAGACCTTCGGCGGCGCTGAGCACGGAGATTGCCGGCGTGATGACGCCGTCGCCGTACAGGAGGGCCGCGCCGAAGAGCCCCAGCGCGAGGAGGACACCCCGGCGCCGCTTCTGGCGCAGCAGGGCGAGCAGGGCCACGATGCCCCCTTCGCCGTGGTTGTCCAAGCGCATGACGACGATGATGTACTTCAGGCTGACGATCAGGATGAGTGACCAGACGATGAGCGACAGCACGCCGTAGACGGTGGAGCTCGTCGGCGCCAACCCGTACTCGGCGTTGAAGCACGCCCTGAGCGCGTAGAGAGGGCTCGTGCCGATGTCGCCGTACACGACACCGAGGGTAGTCAACGAGAGGGCCGCAAGGTGCGGTCCTGTCGGACTCGCTTCCGCGCCCGGGCGATGCCGTGATCGTGCGGTCCCGCGATCCGCTGGAAGTTGCGGGTTCGCGTCGTGAACGCTCGTCCTCACACTGATCACAGGATACTTGATTCATCGGTCTCCTCGAGATCCTCCTCTCACTGGATTCTTAGCGAGGACCCAGGGCGAGGACTGTCGAAACGCAGTGGGCTGCGGGGCGTCGACTTCGGCCGATAGTCCCGAGGACGACGCGCTGATGGCGGGAGTCTGCTTCGTGCAACGCTCCGGAAAGCGGGAGGACATCAAGCACGGGAGCCCGGTCAGGAATGACTATCTGGACATGAGATGGTGCGAGCAATACTCTTTCGTCCAGCCCTTCGCCTCTTCTTGAGAAATGTGCAGGAGTCGGTCCTGAGTGAAGCCAAAGCTCGCCCGCCGGAGAACGTCGCGTCGCCGTCGTATCGTTTTGTGGTCCCCCGGGATCAGACGAGTGACGCGAACACCAAGCTTGTAGGCCACTTCAGCGACCGGCGATAGCAGCGACGGCCTTCCGCAGCAGCTCGACCGCCCCGAGGATCGTGGCGATCACCACAACCACCGTGCCGGCGACGCACACCGCCAGAACGTCATTTAGCATGGCGTTTCCGAGCTAGCCCTCACCGCGGTCCTCCCTGGAGAACGTCTCGCCCCGTCGTTCATCCGAGCGTTCAGCGAGGACGCCACCCAGGCTCCACCCGCCGCTGAGCGGATCTCTCCTGACCCCGATGCGCCCCTGCACGCGCTGGTAAAACGCATTTGGTGTTCAGCGAGCTTCAGCCCAGGAAACACGCGAGCCCGCCCGAGCACGTCCTCGCGGAAAGTAAGGAGAATCCTGTTATTCGCGAACATTGCCACCACCGCCTCTCTTGCTGACACCGTTCCTAAGCGTGCGCGACCTGCGCGGGCCAGATCTTGCGCTGGAGCGTGATCATGAGGACCGCCCCGACGAACGCGGCAATACCTGTCCCGCCCCAACCTGCCTCCGGCGCACCCAGGGTTTGGAAGATCCAGCTCCCCACGAAGCTCCCGCTGAGACCGAAGATGATGTCCCAGAGCAGCCCGTACCCTCCGCCCTTCATGGCGATCCCGGCCAGCCAGCCGCTCATCAGTCCGACGAGAACCGACGCCCCGAACATTTCGAAATGCATGACTCGTTCTCCTTGACCGGGTGCTCCGGCCTCGCTCCCCGCGATCTCCCTTGACTTACTAGGTATATCATTATATAAATTATATATCAAGTAAGAATTATATAACGCTAAACGGTAGGTTGGGTGTCCGGTCAGGAGTCCGCTGGGCCGGCAGGGGGTGAGATGATGCTCACGAACAAGACGAAAGTCCTCCTCGTTCTCACGCAGGACCTCCTGGACCGGGCTCGGGTCTTGGCGGGGAAGGCGACGACCGCGCTCAAGCTCCCGGTGAGTCTCCAGATCGTCCTCCGGGCCCTCATCGAAGTGGGGCTGAAGCGAGATAACCACCCGACCCTCCTCGCCAACGTTGAGGGTCAGGCCAAGGCGGTTCGCCACCAGCGGAGCGTGGCGGGTCGAGCAGGACTGAGGGAGAACTGACCGCAGAGGCGCAGATAGGAAACCGTCGTCCAGAGCGCGGGAGCCCTGGCGGTACGAAAACAGACCTGTCCGGGGTGGCTTTAACCCGGAGGTATTCACACGAAGATCTTCGAGAGGAGAGCACCATGAACACCATGCTTCGCTGGTCCCCGACCCGGCAGTTCCACTTCCACCACGACGTCGACGACCTATCCGAGAGATTCTTCGGCGGCGCCACGGATGAGGCCGCTCAGCGTCCGTCGTGGCTTCCCGCTGCGGAGGGGCGGACGGAGGACGGCACCTACGTCATCCAGCTCGCCCTGCCGGGCGTGGATTCGAAGGACGTGAACGTGTCCTTGATGGACAACGTCCTCACCGTCAAGGGCGAGCGCAAGGCCGATCACGACACCGCGGGCAAGGACTATTTCGTCCGCGAGGTCGCATACGGCGCGTTCGAGCGAAATTTCACCCTTCCTGAGGGCGTCGACGCCGCCCAAGTGGAGGCGAAGTACGCGAGGGGCATGCTCGAGGTGAGGGTCCCCGCGCCGCAAGCCGCGACGCCGAGGACGATCGAAGTCAAGGCCGCCTGATCAGGCCGGCCGGGGCCGAGGCCGTGCCGGTGTCGACCGGCACGCGCCCTGGCCCTCGCTCGTCACCACTGCAGAGATCGGCACGCCACCCACCGCGGAAAGTAGTCACTGGTCATCACTATCGCTTCGCGGAGACACACGCGGAGTAACATCGGAAACGGTCACCGCGAAGTCGGATGGGCAGAGATGAGGGGTGCGCCCACGCGCCGGGGCCATATTTTCGAGGTCGTCGGAGGCCCGCAGACGACGCAACTGATCGAGAAGTTCAGACCTCCGGGCCGGCCTCAGTGCGAGACATGGCTCCTCCAACGAGCGCGTTCCTGTATACTCGATTTCTCTTCGTGGAAGAGGCTGGCGGGCCTTAGCGCTCCCGCTACAATCTCTCGTCCTCGCGAGTAGTTCACCAGATTCCTTCGCTTCTGAGACGGCAATGCCCGGCGCCCACCCTTCTGCGGAGTTTGCACCACAGCCATTCGAAGAGCCAATCCGCGCGGAACTCTTCGGCGTCGAGCGCCTCGAACAGCACGCCGAGAGCCTGGCTGCGGCCCAGCCTGTCATGAGCGAGTTAGAGAAGGGCCGTCGACTGTTGCCGCGCGTCGAGGACAACGGACGCGTGCTGCGCGAGGCGTACCGGGCGATCGCCAAGGCCATTCGGGAGGACCGCGCGATCACTCCGGCGGCGGAGTGGTTGGTCGACAACTTCCACATCGTCGACGAGCAGCTCCGCGAGATCCGAGATGACCTGCCGGCCGGCTTCTATTGGCAGCTGCCCAAGCTGACCGAGGGGCCCCTCGCAGGCTATCCGCGCGTCTACGGAATCGCCTGGGCGTTCGTCGCGCATACGGACAGCCGGTTCGACCCGGAAACGCTCCGTCGGTTCGTGCGCGCTTACCAGCGGATACAGCCCCTGACCATTGGTGAGCTCTGGGCGGTCGCGATCACCCTGAGGGTTGTGCTCGTCGAGAATCTTCGACGCCTGGCGGAGGCGATCGTCCGCGGGCGAGCGGCGTGCCAGGAAGCCGACGCGCTGGCGGACGACATCCTCGGACTCGGCAGCCAACCCGTGAAGCGTGTGGCGATGGCCCTCCAAGCGTTCGAGCATGCACCGTTGGTGACGGCGTTTGCGGTGCAGCTCGTCCAGCGGCTGCGCGATCAGGACCCGACGGTCACCCCGGCGCTGCTCTGGCTGGACGGACGCTTGGCGGACCAGGGAACGACACCCGACGACATCGTCCGGGTCGAGCATCAGCGGCAGGCCGCAATGAACGTGACCGTCCGGAACGTCATCACGAGCATGCGTCTGATGTCCGCGCTCGACTGGACCGAATTCTTCGAGAGTGTCAGCCTGGTCGACGAGGTGCTTCGAGTGGGCACCACCTATGCCGCGATGGACTTCTCGACCCGCGACCGCTACCGGCACGCGATCGAAGAGCTCGCGCGGGGCTCGGGCCGGTCCGAACTCGACGTCGCCCGGGAAGCAGTGCTCCTCGCGACGCGCACCGGACTCGGGGCCGGGAGGGCCGACGACCCCCACGACGCCCGGCGAGATGACCCCGGCTACTACCTCATCGCGGACGGGCGCACGGCCCTCGAGCTGGCGATTGGCTTCCGGCCTCCCGCGACGCGCCGGGTGTTTCGCGCGTACGTCGCGTCGGCGACGGCCGGGTACCTCGGAACCATCATCGTCCTCAGTGGGCTCACGCTCGCGCTGCCTCTCCTCACTGTCGGTGCATCGGGGACGATGCCGGCGAGCCTGATCCTGCTCGGGCTTCTGGCCGCGGTTCCCGCCTCGGACCTCGTGATCGCGCTCCTGAATCGTTGGGTCCCGGTGCTGCTCCCGCCGAGGGTGTTGCCTCGGCTCGAGCTGCGCGACGGCGTGCCCTCGAGTCTGCGGACGATGATTGTCGTGCCGACCCTCTTGACCGATCGCACCGAGGTCGCCGAGCTGATCGAGCGGCTGGAAGTGCATTACCTGGCGAATCCGGACGGCGATGTTCGTTTCGCTCTTCTGTCCGACTGGACGGATGCGCCTACGGAGAGCGTGCCCGGTGACGAGGAGACTCTGGCAGCGGCGCGCGAGGGGATCGGGCGTCTGAACTCGCACTATGGCGATGCCCTGGAGGGCGGCCAGCGATTCCTCCTCTTCCACCGCCGGCGGCTCTGGAATGAGAGCGAGCAGACGTGGATGGGGTGGGAGCGAAAGCGCGGGAAGCTCCATGAGCTGAATCGCCTCCTTCGAGGCGCAACGGACACCAGCTTTCTGTCGGCGGGTGGCGCGGCGCCCGTCGCGCCCCCCGACGTCCGGTACGTCATCACCCTCGACGCCGATACGCGGCTGCCCAGAGGGGCCGTCAATCGGCTGGTCGGGACGATGGCGCATCCCCTCAATCGGCCGAGATTCGATCCCGGCACCGGGCGCGTCGTCGAAGGGTACGCCGTACTTCAACCGCGGGTGACGCCGCCCCTGCCCGGTGGCGAGAGCTCCTTCTTCCAGCGCCTTTCGTCGGGTCCATCCGGTATCGACCCGTATGCGGCGGCGGTGTCCGATGTCTATCAGGACCTCTTCGGGGAGGGTTCATACACCGGCAAGGGGATCTACGACGTGGACGCGTTCGAGGCGGCCCTGGCGGGACGGGTGCCAGAGAACGCGCTGTTGAGCCACGATCTCTTCGAGGGGCTCTTCGCGCGAGCCGGCCTGGTCACCGATATCGAACTGTTCGAGCGTGCGCCATCACATTACGGGGTCGCCGCCGCCCGCCAGCACCGATGGGCGCGCGGCGACTGGCAACTGCTGCCGTGGATCGTCGGGTACGGCTCCCACCTGCCGATTCCGTTGATCGGGCGGTGGAAGATGATGGATAACCTGCGCCGCACGCTGTCAGCGCCAGCCACCTTTCTGACATTGGTGGTCGGGTGGACGCTGCCGGCCGCGTCGCCCGTGGTGTGGACCGCGTTCGTCCTTACGACGATCGCGCTCCCCACGCTCGTGCCGATCCTCACCGTGGTAATTCCCCGAAGGCGTGGCATCTCGAAGCGAAGCTACACTCGCGCGATCGGCCGGGACCTCGGGTTGGCCGCGTCACAGACGGCGTTCGTGATCACGATGCTCGCGCACCAGGCCTGGCTGATGAGCGATGCGATCGTGCGGACGCTCGTCCGCGTGTACGTGACGCATTGCAAGCTGCTGGAGTGGGTGACCGCTGCACAGGCGAAGGCCGGTCTCCGGCTGGATCTCGGCGGCTTCTACCGACGTATGGGTGGTGGCGTCACGCTCGCCGTGGCTGCGGCGGCCGTCGTCGCGTGGGGGCGCGCGGAGGCCTGGTCCGTCGCGCTGCCCTTGCTGCTGCTGTGGGCGGCGTCGCCCGCGGTGGCTCGGTGGATCAGCCTCCCCCGGCTCACCGCAAGGACCACACCGCTGTCGTCCGGGGATGCGCGAGCCCTGCGATTAATCGCCCGACGGACATGGCGGTTCTTCGCGACGTTCGTCGGCCCCGACGAGCACGCCCTGCCTCCCGATAATTTCCAGGAAGAGCCGAACCCGGTCGCGGCGCACCGGACCTCGCCCACGAACCTCGGGCTGTATCTGCTGTCGACCGTCGCCGCTCACGATTTCGGCTGGCTTGGGACACTCGACGTCGTCGAGCGACTCGAAGCGACGCTCGCGGCGATGACCGGCCTCGAGCGCTTCCGCGGCCACTTCTACAACTGGTACGACACAAAAGACGGCCGTCCGCTCGACCCAAAGTACGTGTCGTCGGTGGACAGCGGGAATCTCGCGGGTCATCTCATCGCGCTCGCGCACGGCTGTCGGGAGATGATCGACCGCCCGGTGCTGGGTCCGGCGGCGCTCGCCGGGATCGAGGACGCGGCGCTCCTCGTGCGTGAATCGGCGCGCGCCCTGGCGGGCGACGGGCGGACGCAGGCGGCGACGCGACAACGCCTCGACAAGGCGCTCGACGCCGTCACGGCGGCAGTCCCGGCGCTTCCCCGCACTCCGGCTACGTGGGCCGGGCGGCTCGCGGAGCTTGAAGCCCGTGCCCACACGGTGACGGCAATCGCGCAAGCTCTGGTCGAGGAAGATCCGGGCGCGCAGACCGTCCTTGTCTGGGCGGACGCCCTGCGCACGACCATCGAGAGTCACACGCGCGACCTCGACATCATGAGGCCTCTGGACGGCCATGTCGCCGCCCTTCCGACGCTGGCCGACACGCCCGACCTCGTCCAGAGCCTGGGGCGTTCCGCGACGGCCTCCGGGGCACTGATCCGTCGTCTGACGATCCTCGCCCGGGATGCGGAGACGATGGTCGACGCCATCGACTTTGGCTTTCTCTTCGACCCCATGCGGAAGCTGTTCTCGCTCGGCTACCGTGTCACCGACGGGAGTCTCGACCCCGGGCGTTATGACCTCCTCGCCTCAGAGGCCCGTCTCACGAGCTTTGTCGCGATCGCGAACGGCGACGTCCCCGTCTCGCACTGGTTCCGGCTGGGGCGCGCCCTGACGCCGGTAGGTCCGGACTCGGTGCTGGTGTCCTGGTCGGGGTCGATGTTCGAGTATCTGATGCCCGCGCTCGTGTTGCGCGCGCCAGCGGGGAGTCTGCTGGACCAGACGTGCCGGCTCGTCGTCCGGCGTCAGATCGCGTACGGCGCCGAACGCGGCGTGCCGTGGGGGGTGTCGGAGTCGGGCTACAACGCGCGTGACCTCGCGATGACCTACCAGTATTCGCACTTCGGTGTGCCGGGCCTCGGGCTCCAACGGGGGCTCAGCGACGACGTCGTCATCGCCCCCTATGCGACGGCGCTGGCGGCGATGATCGATCCGGCGGCCGCCGTCAGGAACTTCCAGCGCCTGGCGGAAGCCGGCGCGTGCGGTGCGTACGGGTTCTACGAGGCCCTCGACTACACGGCTTCCCGGCTCCCGGAGGGCACGGGCGTGGCGATCGTCCGTAGCTACATGGCGCACCATCAGGGAATGGTGCTGGTCGCGCTCGCGAATACCCTCCATGAGGGGGTGATGCGCGCCCGCTTTCACGCCGAGCCGAGCGTCCAGGCGACCGAGCTGCTCCTCCAAGAACGGACACCCCGGGGCGTTGCAGTCGCCCGGCCTCGTGCCGAAGAGGTACAGGCCGCCGCTGACGTCCGCGAGTTCGTCCCGCCGGTCGTCCGGCGCTTCAGCTCGCCGCACAGTGTAACGCCGCGCACGCATCTCCTGTCCAACGGGCGCTACGTGGTGATGGTCACGGCCGCGGGTTCCGGATACAGCCGATGGCGTGGGCTGGCGATCACCCGCTGGCGGGAGGACGTCACGCGCGACGTCGGGGGGACGTACGTGTTCCTGCGCGACGTCGGGAGTGGCGAGAGCTGGTCGGTCGGTTACCAGCCGAGCGGAGTTGAGCCGGATAGTTATCACGTGGCGTTCTCTGAGGATCGAGCAGAAATCACCCGGCGCGACCGCGCGATCACGGCCACCCTCGAAGTGATCGTGTCCCCGGAGGATGACGCCGAGGTTCGGCGCGTCTCGCTCACGAACCTCGGCACGCGGACCCGGGAGATCGAGCTGACGTCGTATGCCGAAGTCGTGCTGGCGTCACCGTCGGCCGATGCGGCCCACCCGGCGTTTTCCAACCTGTTCGTGCACACCGAGTGTGCGCCCGAGCTGGACGCTCTCCTCGCGACGCGCCGGCCACGGGCGCGCAGCGAGTCGACGATCTGGCTCGCCCACGTGGTGGTCGTCGAAGGCGAGACGGTTGGCGGCTTGCAATGGGAAACCGACCGCGGTCGGTTCCTCGGCCGCGGCCGCGGGATCCGGACACCGACCTCGGTGATCGACGGCCGGTCGCTCTCCAACACGGTCGGCGCGGTGCTCGATCCGATCGTCAGCCTTCGACGCCGCGTACGGCTTCCGCCGGGCACGAGCGTCCGCGTCACCTTTTCGACGCTGGTCGCGCCGTCGCGCGAGGAGGTGGTCGACCTCGCCGACAAGTATCGCGACCCAGCGACCTTCGAGCGGGCGGCCACGCTGGCGTGGACCCAGGCCCAGGTTCAGCTCCGCCATCTCGGCGTCGGGCCCGATGAGGCCCACCTCTTTCAGAGCCTCGCCGGCCGCATTCTCTACTCGGACCGGACGCTGCGGCCCTCCACGGACGTGCTGACGCGCCACGCGGGCGGTCCCGCCGCCCTGTGGGCGCACGGGATTTCGGGTGACATTCCGATCGCCCTGGTCCGGATCGACGAGCCCGACGATGTGGGAATCGTGCGGCAATTGCTCCGCGCCCACGAATACTGGCGGATGAAGCAGCTTGCGGTCGATCTGGTGATCCTGAACGAGCGGGCGCCGTCCTATGTGCAAGATCTGCAGGCACTGCTGGAGGCGCTGGTCCGGACGAGCCAGTCGGCGGAGCACCATGAGGGACACGAGCCGCACGGGAGCGTGTTCATCTTGCGTGGTGACCGCGTGACGGCGTCACAACGCGACGTCCTCCAGGCCGCCGCGCGCGCGGTGCTGTGGAGCCGACGCGGGACCCTGACCGAACAGGTCATGCGCGCGGAGCGACCCGAGACCGCTGCGGTCGTTCACCCGCCGCGCCACGCCGCGACGAAGCCGCCCGCCGACGTCCCGCCGCCGCGGCCGGCTCTCGAGTCCTTCAACGGCTTGGGCGGCTTTGCGGCGGATGGACGGGAGTATGTGACCATCCTCGGTGAGGGACAGTGGACGCCGGCGCCCTGGATCAACGTGATCGCGAATCCGGCCTTCGGCTTCCAGGTGTCCGAGTCGGGCTCGAGCTATACGTGGTCGCTCAACAGTCACGAACACCAGCTGACCGCGTGGTCGAACGATCCGGTGAGCGACCCGCCGGGTGAAACGATCTACATCCGGGATGAAGAGAGTGGCGAGCTGTGGGGCCCGACGGCGCTCCCGATTCGCGGGACGACCGGAGCCTACGTGACCCGCCACGGGCAGGGCTACAGTCGGTTCGAACGCGTCTCCCACGGTGTCTCGCTCGAGCTGCTGCAGTTCGTGCCGCTCGACGACCCGATCAAGGTCTCCCGCCTCACACTGAAGAACCAGTCGGGTCGGTCACGACGGCTGTCCGTGACCGCGTATGTCGAATGGGTTCTCGGCGCGTCACGGAGCGCCGCCGCACCGTTCACCGTCACCGAGATCGACCCGGATACGGGCGCGATGCTCGTGCGCAACGGCTTTAGCAGTGACTTCGGCACTCGCGTGGCGTTTGCCGACCTGGGCGGGGTTCAGACGGCGTGGACGGGTGACCGGACGGAGTTCCTCGGGCGTCACGGCACACCCGATCACCCGGCGGCGCTCGAGCGCGGAGGCCGGCTCTCGGGACGGGTCGGCGCCGGCCTCGACCCGTGCAGTGCCCTCCAGGCACTGGTCGAGCTGCCCGCCGGCGGACGGGCCGAGGTCGTGTTCCTCCTCGGCGAGGCGGCGACCCGGGAAGAGGCGAGGGGATTGATCGCGCGGTACCGGACGGCCGACCTCGATGGGGCCCTGCGGGCTGTCGCGGAGCGTTGGGACGACGTGCTCGGCACGGTCCAGGTGACGACGCCGGACCGGTCCATGGACATGCTGCTCAACCGCTGGCTGCTCTACCAGACGCTCGCCTGTCGCGTCTGGGCGCGGTCGGCGTTCTATCAGGCCAGCGGCGCCTACGGCTTTCGCGATCAGCTTCAGGACGTGATGGCCCTCACGGTGTCCAGGCGAGACCTCGCGCGTCAGCACGTGCTTCGGGCCGCCGCGCGGCAGTTCGTCGAGGGCGACGTCCAGCACTGGTGGCACCCGCTAACGGGTCGCGGCGTTCGGACCCGCATCTCCGACGATCTGCTCTGGCTTCCGTACGTGGTCCTCCGGTATCTCGAGGTCACCGAAGACGCGGGCCTCCTCGACGAGATCGTTCCGTTCCTCGGGGGGCCGCTCCTCGCCGCCGGGCAGTCCGAGTCGTATTTCGAGCCACGCGTGTCCGGAGAGCGGGGTACGCTGTTCGAGCACTGCGCCCGCGCGCTCGACCGCAGCCTGTCGGTCGGGAGCCACGGTCTCCCGTTGATGGGGACCGGGGACTGGAACGACGGGATGAACCTCGTGGGCGCCGAAGGGAAGGGGGAGAGCGTCTGGCTCGGCTGGTTCCTTCAGACGGTCCTGACGGAGTGGGCGGAGCTAGCCGACGCGCGCGGGGCGGTGGAGCGCGCGAAGACGTGGCGCTGCCACGCCGGCGCGCTGAAAGAATCGCTCGAACGAGAGGCCTGGGACGGCGAGTGGTATCGGCGCGCGTACTTCGACGACGGCACGCCGCTCGGATCCGCGGCCAACGATGTGTGCCGCATCGATTCGATCGCGCAATCGTGGGGCGTGATCTCGGGAGCCGCCGAGGCGGCTCGGGGACGGCGCGCCATGGCGGCGGTCGAGGAATACCTCGTCCGCCGGGAGGCCGGCCTCGTGTTGCTCCTCGCGCCGCCGTTCGACCGCACCCTCCTGGAGCCCGGCTACATCAAAGGGTATCTGCCGGGCGTCCGAGAGAACGGCGGCCAGTACACCCACGCGGCGCTCTGGTCGGTCATCGCCTTCGCCACGCTCGGCGACGGAGACAGGGCCGCCGAGCTCTTCGCGATCCTGAACCCGATCAACCACACCAGCACGCCAGCTGGCATTCACCGCTACAAGGTCGAGCCCTACGTCCTCGCCGGGGACGTCTATGCCGAACCCCCGCACGTCGGCCGCGGGGGCTGGACGTGGTACACGGGGTCCGCCGGATGGATGTATCGAGCCGGCCTCGAGTGGATTCTCGGATTCCGGTTGCGTGGCACGCGGCTCGTGGTCGATCCTTGTATCCCGCGTGCGTGGCAGGGCTTCAACATCGCGTTCCGCTATCACTCTGCGCGGTACGACATCGCTGTCGAGAACCCGCAGGGCGTGACTCGGGGGGTGTCGTCCGTGGAGGTCGATGGCGTGCCGTACGACGGCCAGGCGAGTATCCCGCTCGCCGATGACCAGAAGAGACACCGGATCCGGATCGTTCTCGGCTAAATTAGTTTGCCCGTCAAATCAGACCGAAGTGCCGAACCAATCTCATTTCTTCAAAAGAAGTTCAAGCCCATCGGCGCATGCTCGGGCTACAGCATAGCCAGCCTTTTCTTGCCCGGGCATCTTATCCCAGCCACCCTTTTCAATGACTTCAGCTCTCTGCCAGCTACTTACGTCCCCGAGTTCTTTAAGTTTCTTTTCGTGGTTCGGTTGCTTCATAAATTGGGCGACGCAGATCGCCGCCTGACTCGCCAAGACCGCCTCTTTGGTCATCGTTTGCGTCGTGCTGGAGGTTGTCCAACCACCCCACGCAAAGCCGATGATCATTGCGATGACTGCCCCACAAATGAGGCCCCAAACTCCATACTTCATCTTCGCTGCAGTCTCTGGCTTCATTGACACGACCTCCTGAACCCGGATTTTCGATATGGCCCTGGAGCTTGTGTGACCGGTGCTTCCGGGTTAGGTCACACCGACCGTGGCGTCGAGAGACACCGCCGCCGAGTCGCCGCCCACTGCCTATTCCCGCCGATCCGTATGCGGCCCTCCGTATCATGTCGGGTGCGAGTCGCTCGTTGCGCCCGAGGATCTTCGCAAACAGGCGCTGCGTCAAGTGGCTCCCGGCCAGTTGCCGCTGCTAAATAGAACTGTCCTCCCTATCTGTTCGATAGAAGTGTCCCCTTATGGAGACCTTCTCGATGAGCAGAAAGGAAGTGCCGCGGGCCGGGCTGCTCAAGGCCGCGCTGGTCGGACGCATCACGAATGCGCAAGGAGCGAGGGCGCTGAGGTTGAGCGTACGGCAGTTCCGACGACTGAAGAGGCGCTTCCGGGAGGGAGGCGCCCGCGGCCTGCTCCACGCCCTGCGCGGGCGGCCCGGTAACCGACGGCTGGCCCCGCAGGCCCGGGAGCAGGTCGGCGTGCTCATGACCACGACCTACGCCGGCTTCAATGACGTCCATCTCACGGAGAAGCTGCGCGAGGTCCATCAGCTCGCCGTCAGTCGCTCCTCGGTGCGCTCCATCCGCCTGGCTCTCGGGCGCCCGGCCACGCGCCGGCGGTCGGCCCCGCAGCATCGCAGCCGGCGCCCTCGCAAACCGGCGCTCGGCCAACTGGCCCAGCTCGACGCCAGCCCGTTCGCCTGGTTCGAGGACCGCGGCCCCCTGGCGACACTGCATGGGGTGATCGATGATGCGACCTCCACACCGCTCGCCCTGTGGTTCCGTCCCCATGAGGATCTGCATGGCTACGTCGCCGTGCTCGAGCGCACCTGCCGGACCTATGGCCTGCCGCTGGAGCTCTACGGCGATCGCCTCAACGTGTTCGCCCGCAATGATCCCCACTGGACGCTGGCCGAAGAGCTCCAGGGCCACCAGGACCCCACGCACTTCGGCCGCATGCTGCAGGCCCTTGGCATTGGCTTCATCCGGGCCCACTCGCCTCAAGCGAAGGGACGCATCGAACGGCTCTGGGGCACACTCCAAGATCGCCTCACCAGCGAATTGCGGCTCCGCGGCATCAGCACGCTCGAGGGCGGCAACGCCTTCCTGCCCGAGTTCCTCGCGGACTTCACTCGTCGCTTTGCGCGGCCGCCCGCGGACGCCACCCCCGCCTGGCGGCCGGTGCCGCGCGATCTCGCGGACCTCTTGAGCTGTCGGTATCACCGCACCGTGGCCCGCGACAACACCGTGCACCTTGGGGCGCGCTGGGTGCAGATTCCGCGCGGCCCTCGTGGGCGCTCCTATGCCGGCTGTCACGTCCAGGTCCATGAACGCCTCGACGGCCACCTCCGCGTCGTCTACCACGACACCGTGATCGCCAGCCAGCCGTCGCCCGACCCCGCCTTCGTGCTTAAGCCGCGCGAGGGGCCGGGGCAGGTGCGCCGCGGTCCCCAGCGCGGGACCCTCCGTCACGCGCTCGGTGAGCTCGGGCGCGCTTCGCTCACGCAGGCGCGCGCGGTGTCCCCCTCGCGCCCGCGCATGGATCCCGAGGACCCACGCGCCGCCAGGACGCGCGATCGCGAGGCGGCCCGCCATCTCCCTACCCCCCAGACCACCCCAAATCCTTGCCCGGCGCCGGCCTCATCCCGCCGTCGCAATTCGCCCACGCATCCCTGGAACGCCACCTTTTCACGCCGCCAACGCGCTCTGAACGCCGCACAAACGACCGAGGAGGACATTTCTATTTAACAGTGAGGAGGACATTCTCGTTGAACAGCGACAGTGGCTCCCGGCCAGTTGGAGCCTCAAAGGACCGGGCATGTCGCACGAGACGCCCGCCGGTCTTGAAGAGCCGCTGCCGCAGGCTCGTCAGGGACCAGCTCTGGATGGTGACGGGCAGGGCGAGCCGTCGCAGGCGATTGCCCAAGTCGTAGGCCGTGCGCGAGGAGGCCACGCTGCGCTCGGTGCTCCAACAAACCCGAATTTCTTCGGGGTCCCAGAGCCAGTCGGCGGTTTAAGACAATTCCCCCAAAGTTGCGCGGTCGATGCCCCAGGATTCAATGAGCGGATCCAAGAAGGGGACGCAGTGCTCAGTGCGATTCTCGAGGATCGCACTCCTCAAACGCCAAGCAATGGCTCGAGCGCACCTGTGTCATACTGCTGCGGTCTGGTTCGGTCGTCGGTTCGCAGTGAACCCCCCTCCTCATCAGACCAGGTCTCTGGCGCTCGCTTCCGCTGTTCCCCGGTCGAGAAGTTCAACGACCAGGAAATGGACGACCGGACATTGAAGGTGGAGATCGCCAAGTCCGTGGGCGCCGGCGGCAAAGACGGCGGGTATCGCAGCAGCGGCGGGCGCAGCGGTCGCAGCGGTCGCTACTACATATGGAGAAGTGCTGGAGCGAGCTTGACGACGCCGTCCTCGCCTGTCTCACGGAGCCCGGCGGGAGGAGCCCAGGGGAGATCGGCCGCCGGCTCGGCGGGTCGATACGGGGGCGATGCGACGTTCCAAATCTCGAGCTCTCGTCTTGGTGTTTTGGCCCGGATGATCGGCCAGGAGGATAGGATGTTCACGATGCCCTTCAGAAAGCTAGAGCGCGAACAAGGCTGCTTTCCGGAGCGTTGCACGAGGCCGGGAAGAGACTCAAGGCCGAGGCCCAGCGGTTCTGCAGCGAGCAGTGCCGGGGCGTTATCTTGGAGCGATTGAGGCATGAGACACGGAGCTCGCGCGGCCGAACTACCGCGAGACGGCGGCGCAGGCGCGGACGCTGAAGGGTCACGAGAATGTCCGTGCTGATCACCCAGCCACGGCAGCAGCTAAAATTTGCGGACGGCAACGCCTTCCAGCTCGAGCTGCGGCGCCGGGTCGAGGAGTATTTTCGAACCACCGGCCGCCGGCCACGCGACTGCTGGCAGATGTACTTGAAGACGGCCATCCTCCTCGCCGGTTTCGCGGTGTCGTATACGCTGCTGGTCTTCGTGGACCAGACTTGGTGGCAGGGCCTCCTGCTGGCAGTGCTGCTCGGCCTCTTGGCGGCCGGGATTGGCTTCAATATCCAGCACGACGGCGGCCATCAGGCCTATTCCAACCACCCCTGGGTCGACAAACTCATGGCGATGACGCTGGAGTTGATCGGCGGGAGCTCCCACCTGTGGCGGTGGAAGCACGTCGTCCTGCATCACACCTATGTCAATATCACAGGCCATGACACCGACATCGATCTCGGTCTCCTCGCCCGGCTGACTCCGCATCAAAGGCGTCTCCCGTATCACCGGTGGCAGCACCTCTACCTCTGGCCGCTTTACGGATTGCTGGCCATCAAGTGGCAACTTCTTGATGATTTCCGAAAGCTCATCAGCGGTCGCATCAGCAACCAGCCGTTCCCGGGCCCGAAGGGCCGGGAGCTGGTGATCTTCATCGCCGGCAAAGCGATCTTCTTCACCATGGCCTTCGGGATCCCGCTGCTGTTCCACTCCATCGGGGTCGTCCTGCTCTACTACGGGGTAGCCGGGTTGGTGGCGGGTATGGCCCTGAGTGTGGTGTTTCAGGTCGCACATTGCGTGGAAGAGGCGGAGTTTCCGCTGCCCCGGGAGGATACTGGGCGCGTCGAGCACGCGTGGGCCATCCATCAGGCGGAGACCACCGTGGACTTCGCCCGGCGGAGCCGAGTTGTCGCTTGGCTCATCGGCGGCTTGAATTTCCAAATCGAGCACCACCTCTTCCCCCGGCTCTGCCACGTCAATTATCCCGCGATCTCAAAACTCGTGGAAGAGACCTGTCGAGAGTTCGGGATCAAGTACACAGAGCACAGGTCATTCCGGGCGGGTCTAGCGTCGCATTTCCGGTGGCTGCGGCGGATGGGGATGCCAACGACGAAGTCGGGAGAAACCGGCGCTTGGCCGGAGGCGGTCGACTCGAAGAGCGCGCCCCGCGTCCGCCCGGCGAGGTGGAGCCGTCGCTGCTGGCCGAGGTCCTCTGTGAAGAGGACGAGCCGATCTTCCCCGGGCAAAGCCTGAGAATTTCAATGTCTCCCATCAGATCGCAGCCGGCGTATCGTTCGATCTTCACTCCAAGCACTTCCCGCGAGCGGCAAGAGAATTTCGCAGCCTACTGGTCCTTCTCCCGGGCCCATTCCGGTGAGCTGTTCGAGGAAGAGAAGGATCTGTCGAAGTGAAGATTCGCGACCTAAAGCGAAAGCATCGAGAGGCTGTCGTTTCTGTATGGCCGCCGCAAGTGCTGGCGGATGCTGGCGCTACCTTAGTGCGCCCCGGTGATGGCGTGCTCAAGGGCGTGAGGAGGATAGCCAAGCGCCTGTCACTCGTTATCGAGCACCGGGGGCGAGAAGTTGTCGGCCGTCTCGAATGCGACGAACCATCAACGCTGGACGCCGTCGAGAAGGTGCTCAGGGCGCACATTGATGAACCAATCCAGGCCATCGGCGATCTGGACGTTTAGCCCCGCTCGCAAGGCGGCGCAGGCGAGGTAAATGGAAGGCGCTATGGTGAGTCTCGTGAGCGTCGGGCAGTACACGGGGCTTCGCCGCTTCTTCGGCAACCCGCCGGTAGGCATTATCGGAGCTGTCGCGAGCGTTGTGAGCCTCATCCTTGCAAGAGTCTTTTACCTTCAGGGCCAGCGCTATCCAGAATTGGAATACCTCGCTCATCCTGCACCCGTGGTATTGGCTCCGCCGGGCGGGGCGCTACAGGTCCAGTTCAACCATCGAGGGGCAATCATCATTGCGAAACCTCGGGGCGAAACCCGAGCCACCACTTTCGCCGCAGGACTACCACCTGATTCGCATACCGCTCACCGCTAAGCGTCTAGCCTCTGTTTGCGATGCCTAACGACTAATGAAGATTACCAGGCCAAATCAAAGAGGAAAGAACGTTATAGTACGAGATATTAAAAGACAGTATCACGTGAGGCGCCTCTGGGACTTCGATGAGGACGCGGTGTACGTAACTGACGAGTCGGGGTATCAGAAGCTTTCTCTAGGGCAAAAGGTAGTACCAGTCGGATTCCCACGTCAGGACGTGTTCGAGTACGACGAAGAGGCGGTAGCTACGGCGGACTGGGCGCGGCTACAGCCGTGGCGACCCTCCTTCTTTCCAGCCGGACCGCGTTAACGGCGCGTCGGTCGCGACGCGGCCTGCCAGATCCGCTCCTCGATCATGGCCTCGAGGTGGTCCGCCGCTTTAGGAGGGGGTGGCGTTCTTCTCCCTACGGCTCCCCCACCGGCACGTAGTCCTGTCCTTAGCCAAAACCGCGTCCAACTCGGGTGTTTTAGGCCGTTGGCCTCGTGGAGGCGCAGCGCGTAGAAGCGGATGGCGTCGCCTCCTTCAACGACTGGACGGCGTAGTCGGAGCGGGCGACGTAGCCGCGGTCGAGCCGTCCTCTGGGTCAGCGGCCTCGAAATGCCGCGTTCAGTGACAATTCCGGTGACAATGCAGTTACAGCGTGGAGAGGGCGTTCGCTAAACGGCTGAAAACCTGGTTGGCAGCGAGCCGGTAACACCAGGATTTTTCGTCCAGTGCGCGAGGGCGCGTAAGTGACTGGAATGGTGGGCAGGGACGGGATTGAACCGCCGACACCAGGATTTTCAGTCCTGTGCTCTACCAACTGAGCTACCTGCCCACCAGACGCGACAGGATAACAAAGGGGCGCGGGACTGTCTATTCGACGGCCGCGACGACGCCGATCGCCCCGCTCTTCTCGAAGACGAGCGTGACGATGACGACCTCGCCCGGCTCGAGCGCGCGCGTGAGCGCCGAGAGCACGACGCGCCGGCCGTCCGGCTCGAACCGGACGAGCACGCCACCCGGCACCTCGAGCCGCCCGAGCGGCGAGCCCGACGGCCCGACGAGCTCCGCGCGCCCGGCGACCGGCGTCTCGACCCGCGTGAGCACGTCACCGAACTTCCCCGTGTTGTTGAGGTCGGCGTAGAACACGGCCTGGTCCCCGTCCCGGATGACCCGCCCGTTCGCCGGCTGGATGCGGATGCCGCCGACGTCCGTGATGCTGGGGTAATAGGTGCAGGCGCCGAGCGCGAGCGCACCCACGGCGAGGACCGCGCGCGCGACGCGGTGCCGCGTCATGCGCCCCCGAAGGCGCCGTCGGCGACCATCGCCCGGAACGCCTTCTCGTAGCCCTGAAGCGTCCGCTCGAGGGCCTCCTCGGTGTGGACGGCCGAGATCCAGCCGTGGTTCGCCGAGCAGTCGACGCCGTTGTTCAGCAAGGCACAACGGAGCAGGTGATAGAGGCTCCCCTTGCGCGGCCGGTCCGGGCCGGCGAGGCCGGGCTTCCCCTCGAACGACACGTGGTAGATCGAGGCCTCGCCGTAGCAGGTACCGGGCGCGCCGACGCGCTTCATGACGTCGGCGAGCGCGCGCCGGAGCTCGTCGCCCAGCTTGTTCGCGCGCGCCTGGAGCGAGGCGTCCGCGCAGAGCTCGAGCGTCGCGATGGCCGCCGCGGCGCAGAGCGGGTTCGCGTTGAAGGTCCCGGCGTGGGCCACGCGCTGGCTCCGGTCCCAGTCGGGATCGCCGCGGAAGGCGAGCATGCCCATGAGCTCGCGCTTGCCGCAGAGCGCGCCGCCCGGAAGCCCGCCGGCGACGATCTTCGCAAGCGTGGTGAGGTCGGGCGTCACGCCGAAGTAGGCCTGGGCGCCGCCGGGCGCGTAGCGGAAGCCCGTGATCACCTCGTCGAAGATGAGCACGACTCCCTGGCGCGTCGTCAACGCCCGAAGCTCCTGGAGGTAGCCCGGGATCGTCGGCGTGGTCCCCGCCTGGCCGCCAGCGGGCTCGAGGATGACCGCGGCGACGTCGCCGCGGGCGAGTGCCTGCTCGACGGCCTTGATGTCATTGGGCGGGCAGATCACGATCTGATCGAGCGTGGCGCCCGGGACGCCCGCCGACATGGGCACGTCGTACGGCGGATTCACGGCGGCGACGGCGCCATCGTGCCAGCCGTGGAAGTGGCCCGCGAGCTTCACGATCCGGGACCGTCCCGTGTACGCGCGCGCGATGCGCATGGCGAGGTGCGTGGCCTCGGTGCCCGACATGGTGAAGCGCACGAGCTCGGCGCAGGGCACGAGCCCGTTCACGAGCTCGGCCCACCGCACCTCGAGCTCGTGGCAGGCGCCCACGTGGGTGCCCCGCGCCATCTGCTCCTGCACCGCCCGGACGACCGCCGGGTGGCAGTGGCCGAGGAAGAGCGCGCCGTGGCCCATCCAGTAATCCACGTACTCGTGGCCGTCGACGTCCCACTTGCGGGGACCCTGGGCGCGGTCGACGTAGATCGGGAACGGCGTCAGGTGGCGGATGTCGTGCGTGATCCCGCCCGGAATCGCCGCGCGGGCCCGCTCCCAGAGCGCCGCCGACTTCGGATGCTTGGCGCGGTACTCGTCGTGGATTTTCATGCCGGTATGATACCCGAACGCGCGGCCCACCGGAGCAGCTCGACGACCGCCGCGTGGGCCTCGATCGGCAACCCGTCCACCGTGGGCTCGCGCCGCCGGGTGACGCCGTCGGAGGCCCCGGCGGCGACGCACGCCTCCACCAGGTGCCGCTCCAGCTTCGGCGTGTGGAGGAGGTCCCGCCCGGCGAGGCGCGAGAGCGCCGCGACGACCCCGTAGCCGCCCCAATTCGACACGCCGGCCACGACGAGGTGATCGACGCCCACGACCGACGCGATCCGCGCGTGGAGCGGCCCGAGCCGCCGAAGCCCCGCGCGCGCGACGCCCATGCCGATCTCGTTGCCGCCGTCGCCGATGCCGATGGTGCATGGACGGAGCCACCGCGCACCTCTCTCAGGCCGCCGACGGTGGGAGCCGGCCCCGCGACCCCCGCTACAAAGGAACATGCCGTCGAGCGGGGCGTTCCACGCCGCGACCGACTCGCCGCGCATGCTCAAGTAATCGCCGGCGCGATTCCGGCCCGGACGCTCGATCGCGACGAGGTGCGTCGGGCGCTCCTTGGCGAGCAGCGCGCGCGCCGCGTCCTCCTCGTCGGGGCCGACGAGGATCTCCGGAGGCTCTCCGAGCGCGGCGAGCGCGGCGCCCACGATGGGCGCGCTCACGCGGTCCGTCACGTAGCGCACCCGGGCGCCGAGGCTCCGGAGCGCGCGCCCGAGCACCGCGGCGCCCGGCGGTCCGTCCGTCTCGGGCGTGTCGCGGTTCACGGCGAAGCCCGTCACGATCAGCACCCGCCGCGCGCGGATGAGCGCGCGCCCCGCGGCGAGCGCGGCGCCGGGCCGGAAGAACGTCGCGATCCCGCGCCGGCCTGGATCGAGCGCCAGGATCTGATCGAGGAGGTCGTGGGGGGGTCGAGCGCGGGCCGGCGACACGCCTCGCGACGCCGTCACGTGAGCCGCTCGTACAGCAGGAGCTGGTACGCAGCGAGCGGCGTCGCGGCGCCCGCGCCGCCGAAGACCGCGGCGTCGCTGTCGAGCACCAGGCGCCACGCCGTGTCGGGCAGCGACCAGGCGCGCCACGCTGCGCCGAGGTTTGCGATCAGGCGGACCTCGTCGCCAGCCGGCGTGGCGCGGGTCAGCGTGAGCACGGCGTCGTCGAGCGCGACGCGCGTGAGATCCTTGTCGCGCGCGCCGAGCGCCGCGTGGGTACGGCGCAGCGTGAGCCAACGCCGGTAGTACTCGCGCAAGGCGCGGTGGCGCGGGGCCCCGCCGAGCGCGTGGTTGAGCCGCGAGGCGACGAACGTCGCCGGCGCGTTCGGGTCGGCGATCGTCCCCTGCCACCCGAACCGGCTGAACTCTTCGAGGCGTCCACGCCGCACGCGCTCGGCAAGCTCCCGGTCGATGAACGACGTGAAGAAATGGAACGGCGCCGTCTCGCCGTACTCCTCGCCCATGAAGAGGAGCGGGACGGCGGGAGCGGCGAAGAGCAGCCCGGCCGCGAGCTTCACCGCCGCAAACGGCACCAGCGTGCTGAGGCGCGCGGCCTGGGCCCGATTGCCGACCTGGTCATGGTTCTGGACGAAGATCACGAAGCGGTCGGGAGACAGGTCGCGGCTCACCGTCCCGCGCGGCCGTCCCCAGTACTGCGAGGGCTCGCCCTGGAACGCGAAGCCCTCGGCGATGGCGCGGGGCAGGTGGTGATCGCCCGTGAAGTCCGCGTAGTAGCCCGCGGTCTCGCCGGTGAGTTGGTGGTGAAGCGCGTGGTGGAAGTCGTCTGACCAGATCGCGTCCAGTCCGAGGCCACCCTCGGCGGGCGCGAGCACGAGACGACGGTCGTTGTCGTGGGACTCGGCGATCACGTGGACGCGCCGCCGCCCCCGCGCCCCCTCCTCGTGGACGGCCTCGGCGAACTCGGTCAGGATGTGCACCGGGCTCGCGTCGTGAATCGCGTGGATGGCGTCGAGGCGGAAGCCGTCGATGTGGAACTCGCTCACCCATGCGCGCCCATTCTCTACGACATGACGTCTGACTCCATGACTCCCCTCGCCGTCGAAGTTCACGGCGGGACCCCACGGCGTCTTGTACCGGTCGCTGAAGTACGGCCCGTACTCCGCAAGGTGGTTCCCCTCGGGCCCGAGGTGATTGTAGACGACGTCGAGGAGGACCGAGAGCCCGGCCGCGTGGCACGCGTCCACCAGACGGCGCAGTCCGCGCGGGCCCCCGTAGGTGGACTGGGGCGCGTAGAGGTGGACGCCGTCGTAGCCCCAGTTACGCGAGCCCGGAAACTCGGCGACGGGCATGAGCTGGACGGCGGTGACGCCCAGGTCGACAAGCGCGGGAAGATGCTGGATGATCGCCTCGAAGGTCCCGGCCGCCGTGAACGTGCCCACGTGCAGCTCGTAGATGACCAGGTCGCCCGGTGCGTGGCCTCGGAAGTCCTCGTCGGTCCACAGGAAACGCCGCGAGTCCACCACGGCCGAAGGACCGTGCACGCCCTCCGGCTGCCAGCGCGCGGTCGGATCGGGACGGTACCGCTCGCCGTCCAGCCGGTACCTGTACCGCGTGCCCGGCGCCACGTTGGCCATGGTCAGGGTAAAGACGTCGTCCGCGCCCCGGGTCATCGGCTGGGGGCGCCGGCCCTCCATCGCCACTTCCACCGACCGGCACCGGGGCGCCCAGACGGCGAAGGTGACCGTATCTTCACGAACGCTTGCGCCCAGCACGTTCATACGCTCCAATGAACCAACCTATGGGCTCGGCCTTCGCGCTGGTCTTGCACACCCACCTCCCGATGGTGCTGAATCACGGCCGGTGGCCTCACGGCAGCGACTGGCTCTGCGAGGCCGCGTTCGAGTGCTACCTCCCCCTGCTCGAGACCGCCCACCGCCTGGTCGCCGACGGCATCTCGCCCAAGTGGACGATCAACCTCTCCCCGATCCTCACCGAGCAGCTCGCCTCGCCGGAGTTCCAGAAGGAGCTCTCTTTTTACTACGAGAACGTCCGGCGCGCCTGCGTGGAATCGCGCGCGCACTTCGAGGGCGCCGGCAACAAGGAGATCGTGCGGCTCGCGTCCTTCTGGGAAGAGTTCTACGAGCGCATGTGGGAGATGCACCGCCGGATCGGCGGCGACATCCCCGGCACCTTCGCCGAGCTCCAGCGCGGCGGCCACGTCGAGATGATCACCTGCGCCGCGACCCACGGCTACCTCCCGCTCCTCGGCCGCGACGAGTCGATCCACCTCCAGCTCCGCACCGCCGTCGAAACGCACCGCCGCCACTTCGGCCAGGCGCCCCGCGGCATCTGGCTCCCAGAGTGCGCGTATCGGCCGCGCTACGAGTGGACCCCGCCGACCGGGCGCGACAGTGGCCGCGTCCGGAGGGTCAGGCCCGGCATCGAGGAATTGCTCGCCAGGCACGGGCTCGAGTACTTCGTGGCGGACGCGCACCTCGTCTCGGCCGGCGATCCCGTCTTTCTCTACCGCGACTTCGTGCCGTTCAAGGCGAGACGCGACGAGCCCGCCACGTCGGTGCCTGGGACCGAGGCGCGCTCGCCCTACGCGTCGTATCGGGTCGCGTCGCGCGGCGGCAGCGGGACGGCGGTCGCGTTCTTCCGCGACCCGAAGACCACGCTCCAGGTCTGGAGCCGCGCGCACGGCTATCCGGGGGACTACGCGTACCTCGAGTTCCACAAGAAGCACTTCCCCGGCGGGCTGCGCTTCTGGCGCATCACGGACAACTCCGGCGACCTCGGCCGCAAGATCGCGTACGACCCTGCGCTCGCCGTGCAGAAAGTCGGCCTCCAGGCCCGCCATTTCGTCGAGCTCGTGACGTCCACGCTGGCCGCGGCCCGCGCCGACGGGCCGGCCGTCGTCTGCTCGCCCTACGACGCGGAGCTCTTCGGCCACTGGTGGTTCGAGGGCCCGCTCTGGCTCGAGCAGGTCACCCGTGAGATGGCGCGAGGCGGCGGCGTGACGCCGGCGACGCTCGGTGAAGCGCTGGCCGCCGTGGAGCCGCGGGCGACGCTCGCCTTGCCCGAAGGCAGCTGGGGCGAGGGCGGGGACCACCGAGTCTGGCTCAATCGCGACACCGAGTGGACGTGGGACCGCGTGTACAGCGCCGAGGCCGAATGGGCGGCGCACCTCGCCGCCACGCGCGCGGCGAAGGGCGACCTCGCCCGCGCGCTCACCCAGGCCACGCGGGAGCTCCTGCTGCTGCAGGCGTCCGACTGGCAGTTCCTGATCACGACCGGCACCGCGCGCGACTACGCCGAGCGCCGCGTGGCCGAGCACTACGCGGAGTTCAAGCGCCTCTCGGAGATGGCGCGCGGGCTCGCCTCGGGCGAGCCCCTCTCCCCAGACGACGCGAACTCGCTGCGCCGCCTCGAGCGCGAGGACTTCTGCTTCCCCGACCTCGAGCCGGCGTGGGGCATGGGCCCGCCCGGGCAGGGCTGAGCGCGATGCCGCGGCGGGCCCGGGTCCTCGCGCTGATCATGGCCGGCGGCAAGGGCGAGCGGCTCCAGCCGCTCACCCGCGAGCGGTCCAAGTCGGCGGTGCCGTTCGGTGGGCGGTTCCGGCTCGTCGATTTCGTGCTGTCGAACTTCATGAACTCCGAGCTCCCGTCGATCTACGTGCTCGTCCAGTACAAGTCGCAGTCGCTCATCGAGCACCTGCGGGTCGCGTGGCGCACGAGCGGACAGCTGCCCGACTTCTTCGTCACGGTCGTCCCGCCGCAGATGCGCTTCGGGTCGGGCTGGTACCGGGGGACCGCCGACGCCGTGCTCCAGAACCTCAACCTGATCGACGACTTCAACGCCGACGTCATCGCGATCTTCGGCTCGGACCACATCTACCGGATGGACGTGACTCAGATGCTCGCCTTCCACCAGGCGGCCGGCGCCGACGTCACGATCGCCGCGCGACCGGTCCCCGTCGAGGACGCGTCCGCGTTCGGCGTGTTGCGCGTGGATCGGCGGGGGTGCGTCGTCGAGTTCGCCGAGAAGCCCTCGACGCCGGCGCCCATGCCCGACCAGACGGGCTGCGCCCTCGTCTCGATGGGCAACTATCTCTTTTCGCGCCAGGCGCTCATCGCCGCGCTCCTGGCCGACGCACGGCGCTCGACCGACCACGACTTCGGCCGCTCGATCATCCCGGAGCTGGTGCCCGGCGGGCGCGTCTACGCCTACGACTTCCAGACGAACGAGGTGCCGGGGGTGAAGCCGTACGAGGAGCCCGCCTACTGGCGCGACGTCGGCACGATCGAGGCCTACTGGGAGGCCCACATGGACCTCCTCGGCGAGTCGCCGCGCTTCGATCTCGACAACCGCGCCTGGCCGATTCGGAGCGAGCACCATCCCGGTCCGGCCGCGCGGTTCATCGGCGGGGACGTCGACAACGCCCAGATCGGCGAAGCGTCGCTCGTCAAGCGCGCCACGATCCGCAACTCGATCCTCGGCCGGAGCGTGTGGGTGAACGAGGGCGCCGCCATCGAGGACTCCATCGTCATGGACCACACGACGGTCGGCAAGGGCGCCCGGCTCCGGCGCGCGATCATCGACCGCTTCAACATCATCCCCGCGGACACCGAGATCGGCATCGATTCTGCGCAGGACCGGCGGCGGTTCTTCGTCGACCGCACCGGGCTCGTGGTGGTGCCGCGCGGCGGGCGTCGCGAGTTCCTGAGGGGTCTCGAGGAATTTTGACCCGCGCGATCGTCATCCACGGCCACTTCTACCAGCCGCCCCGCGAGAACCCCTGGCTCGAGTCCGTCGAGGTGCAGGATGGGGCGGCGCCGTTCCACGACTGGAACGAGCGGGTGACCGCCGAGTGCTACGCGCCGAACACCGCGGCGCGGCGCGTGGACGAGCAGAACCGCGTCCTGGACATCGTCAACAACTTCGAGAAGATCTCGTTCAACGCGGGTCCGACGCTGCTGGCGTGGCTCCAGCGCCATCGTCCCGACGTCTACGCCAAGATCGTCGCCGCGGACCGCGCGAGCGCGAGCGCGCGCGGCGGTCACGGCAACGCGATCGCGCAGGTGTACAACCACATGATCATGCCGTTGGCGCTCCGGCGCGACAAGGTGACGCAAGTCCGGTGGGGCGTCGAGGACTTCCGCGCCCGGTTCGGCCGCGAGCCCGAGGGCTGCTGGCTCGCGGAGACGGCCGTCGACAACGAGACCCTCGAGGTGCTCGCCGAGGCCGGCCTCCGGTTCACGATCCTGGCGCCACACCAGGCGTGGCGCGTCCGGCCGCTCGGTGCCGAGGCGTGGGACGAGGTCAACGACCGCGTGGACCCGAGCCGCGCCTACCGCTGGCGCGGCCCCCGCGGGCTCGAGCTCGCGCTCTTCTTCTACCACGCGCCGATCGCGCGGGGGATCGCCTTCGAGAACCTCCTCGAGCGGAGCGAGCATCTCGTCGCGTGGCTCTACGCGGCGTTCGCCGACACGCCCGACCGGCCGCAGCTCGTCCACTGCGCGACCGACGGCGAGTCGTACGGCCACCACCGCCGCTTCGGTGAGATGGCCCTCGCCGCGGCGGTCCGCCAGATCGAGGCGGAAGGGTCGGTCGCGCTCACCAACTACGGCGCCTTCCTCGCCGCGCACCCGCCCACCGACGAGGTGGAGATCCACGAGCGCACCTCGTGGAGCTGCGCCCACGGCGTCGAGCGCTGGCGGTCCGACTGCGGCTGCCGGACCCGGAGCGACTGGCGGCAGGGGTGGCGCGCGCCCCTCCGGGAGGCGTTGGACTGGCTGCGCGATGCGATCGACCCCTTGTTCGAGGCGCGCGCCGGCGCGCATCTCAAGGACCCGTGGGCCGCGCGCGACGCCTACATCGACGTGCTCCTCGACCCGAGCCCGGCACGCCTCGACGCGTTCTTCGCGGCGCACCAGCGCACGCCGCTCGACGCGGCCGCCCGCATCGAGACCCGGCGGCTCCTCGAGCTCGCGCGCCACCGCCTGCTCATGTACACCTCGTGCGGCTGGTTCTTCGACGAGATCTCGGCGCTCGAGCCCGTGCAGATCCTCCGCTACGCGTCCATCGCGCTCCAGTATCTCGGCGACCTCGGCGGCGGCCGGCTCGAGCCGGAGTTCGTCCGCCGCCTCGAGGCGGCGCCGAGCAACATCCCCACGATCCGCGACGGCGGTGAAGTCTACCGTCGGCTCATCCGCCCGACCGCGGTGGACCTCCGTCGCGTCATCGCCCACTACGCGATCACCGGGCTGTTCGACGAACACCCGAGCGAGGCGCGGATCTATGCCTACCGGGTCGCGCGTCTCGACGAGTCGCGCGAGGCCTCCGACGACACCGCACTCCGCATCGCCCGCGTCCGCGTGAGCGCCCTGGCGACGGGCGAAACGCGCGAGATGATGTACGCCCTCGCCCACTACGGGCGTCACGACTTCTCGTGCGGGATCCGGGCGTGGGAGGACGAGACGACCTACGACGCGCTGCGTGCGGACCTCCTGCGGCGCTGGGCGCAGGGCAGCGTCGCGGACGTCGTCCGCGGCATGGACGAGCACTTCCCGGGCGAGCCCTTCACGCTCGCCCACCTGTTCCTCGACGAGCGCCGGCGCGTGCTCACGAGCCTCATCCACGCGGTGCTCGACCGGCACGAGGAAACGTACCGTCGCATCTGGGAGGAGAACCGAAAGCTTGTCCACGACCTCCGCCAGGTCGACGTGCCGATCCCGGAGGCGCTCCGGCTGGTCGCGCGGCACGTGCTCGAGCGGCAGGCGCGCGACGAGCTCGAGCGCCTCGACGTCCTCGACGCCATCCCCGAGCGCGTCTTCGGGATTGCGGCGGAGGCGAAGACGCTCGGCGTCGAGCTCGACCTCGGGCCCGTGCGCTTCGCGATGCGTCGCGCGGTCCAGCGCGCGCTCGAAGGGGTGGCAGCGGCCCCCACGGCCGAGCGCGTCGCCGCGGCGATGGCCCTGATCCGGGGCGCGCGTTCGCTCGCGCTGCCGTACGGCCACTGGGCCACACAGAACCAGTTCTTCGAGCTCTGGGGCGCTCACCCCGAGGCGCGCGCCGTGCTCGAGCCGCTCGCCGCGGCGCTCGGTTTCGAGCTCCCCGCGTGAGGGCACCCGGCGTGGGCGCGATCGTTCATCCGCGCCGCACCGTCGTGATCGAAGCCGTCGCCCCCACGGTCGATGGCGGCCGGTATCCCGTGAAGCGCGAGGTGGGCGCCGTCCTCGAGGTGACGGCCGACATCTTCAAGGAAGGCCACGAGGTGCTCGTCGCCTCTCTGAAGTACCGGCGGGCCGCCGAGCGCACGTGGCGAGACGCTCCGATGCGCCACATCGACAATGACCGCTGGGCAGGCACGCTCCCGCTCGACAGCGTCGGGCGGTGGGTCTTCACCATCGAGGCGCTCGCCGATCCGTACCACTCCTGGCTCGCCGACCTCGCCAAGCGCCACGCGGCGGGGCAGGACCTCACGAGCGAGCTCGAGGAGGGGCTGGCGCTGATCCGCGCGGCGGCCGCGCGCGCCGGGGGTGAGGACGCCCGGCTCCTCACCGCGGCCGCGCGGCAGATCGAACGGGCACCCGGTCCCGACACGGCGGTCGTCTTCGCCAGCGAGGAGCCGCTGGTGCGGCTCATGGAGCGTCACCTCGACCACACCGACGCGACCTGGTGCGAGCGGGAGTTCGAGGTGATCGCCGACCGCGAGCGCGCGCGCTTCGCCGCGTGGTACGAGTTCTTCCCGCGCTCGAGCGGGACCTTCAAGGACGCCGAGGCGCAACTCGAGCGCGCGGCGGCGATGGGCTTCGACGTCGTCTATCTGCCGCCCATCCACCCGATCGGGCGTACGAACCGCAAGGGCAAGAACAACGCGCTCACGGCGCGGCCCGGCGACCCTGGAAGCCCCTGGGCGATCGGCAGCGCGGAGGGCGGCCACACGGCGGTCCACCCGGAGCTCGGCACCCTCGACGACTTCGACCGGTTCGTCGAGCGCGCGCGCAGCCTCGGCCTCGAGGTGGCGCTCGACTTCGCAATCCAGTGCTCGCCCGACCACCCGTGGGTCGCCGAGCACCCGGAGTGGTTCTTCCACCGTCCCGACGGCACGATCAAGTACGCCGAGAACCCGCCCAAGAAGTACCAGGACGTCTACCCGCTCAACTTCCTCTGCCCGGACCCGGTCCCGCTCTGGCAGGAGATGCGGCGGATCCTCGAGTTCTGGATCGCCCACGGCGTCCGCGCGTTCCGCGTCGACAATCCCCACACCAAGCCGGTGAAGTTCTGGGCCTGGCTGATCGGCGAGGTCCAGGGCGCCCACCCGGACGTCATCTTTCTCTCCGAGGCGTTCACGCGGCCCAAGGTCATGAAGGCGCTCGCCAAGGCGGGATTCACGCAGTCCTACACCTATTTCACGTGGCGCAACGAGAAAGGGGAGCTGACCGACTATCTCGCCGAAATCACGACGTCGCCGGTGGCCGACTACTTTCGTGGCCACCTCTGGCCCAACACCCCCGACATCCTCCACGCGACGCTCCAGGAGGGCGGCCGGCCCATGTTCAAGCTGCGCCTCGTGCTGGCGGCGACGCTCTCCTCGCTCTACGGCATCTACTCGGGATACGAGCTCTGCGAGAACACACCCGCGGCGACCGGATCGGAGGAGTATCTCGACTCGGAGAAGTACGAGTTGAAGCGGCGCGACTGGAACGCCCCCGGCAACCTCGTGGACTTCGTCTCCCGCGTCAACCGGATCCGCCGCGAGAACCGTGCCCTCCACCTCTACACGAATCTGCGCTTCTACCACGCCGACAACGCGAGGGTCCTCTTCTACGGCAAGACGACCCCGGAGCGAGACAACGTCGTCTTCGTCGCGGCCAGCCTGGACCCGTTCGCGCCGCAGGCCTCCGTCGTCGAGCTGCCGATCGGCGAGCTCGGCATCGCCCCAGACCAGCCCTACCGGATGCACGAGCTCCTGAGCGACCGTTGGTTCGAGTGGCGGGGGCCCCGCGGCTACGTGGAGCTACACCCGGAGGTCGACCTCGCGCAGATCTTCGTCCTTCACGGCTGAGGCGCCTTCGGAGCCGGCGGGTCGGGTGCCTCCGGAGCCGGCTGGAGCCTCGCCGCCGTCGGCTGAGGCACCGTGAAGACCATCGCCTGGACGTCCCAGCCTTGCTTGTCGAAGTAGACGAGCAGCCCGTCCTCGTAGAGGAAGATCTCGAAATCGCCATCATTGCCGACCTTGGACGGGTCGCCCCAGCCGTCGAGGACGAGCTTCTTGTTGAACGAGCCGGGCTTCGTGTCGAGCCGGAAGTCGCGGACGACGTCCTTCTTGTAGCCGTCCGCGGTGAGGAGCCCGAACTCCACGGTCATCCTGTACGTGCCCACGGGCGCCTGGGCGCCCTCGTAGACCCACTGCAGCGTGTCGTAGGCGTCGACCTTCTTCGGCGTGGTCTTCGTCGGTTGCCCGTACCGCGCGCGCACCGCCTCGGTCGTCGTCGTGCCCGGCGTGATCAGGCCCCACTCGGCCGCCCCCGCCGGGCAGGCGGCGAGCGCCAGTACGAGCAGGCCCGCGGCGGCGCCGCGCACGGCTAGTTGGCTCGGAGGGGGGCTTCGCCCCCCTTCCGAAACCTCCCCCCAGGATCGGTTGCGCCGGCAAAGCCGGCGCTCGGAGGGCGGCTGCTTCGCACTAGAACCCCAGCGCCGCGCCGTCGCCGCGTGGATCGGCGCCGCCCATGAGCGTGCCGTCACGCCGGACGATCCCGTGGGCGTGGCCGACCCGCGTGAAGAACTCCGGCGCCGTCTTCACGCGGTGGCCCCGCCCTTCCAGCGCGGCCACGACGCGGCCCGGCACGCGCGCCTCGATGTGGGTCGTGTCCGCCGGCTCGTCGGGCAGGAACGCGCCGATCAGGAAGCGCGGCCGCTCGATCGCTTCCTGGATGTCCATGCCGTAATCGAGGACGTTGGTGACGACCTGCGCGTGGAACATCGCCTGACCGTTGCCGCCCATCGTCGCCAACGCCAGCAGGGGCTCGTCGTCCCGCGTGACGATGGAGGCGATGAGCGTGTGGAAGGGGCGCTTCCGGGGCGCCAGCGCGGCGGGATGCGCCGGGTCGAGGCTGAAGTGCCGGCCACGATTTTGTAGGACGACGCCCGTGCCCGCCACGACGACGCCGGAGCCGAAGGCGTTGAAGAGGCTCTGGATCACGCTGATCACGTTGCCGGCCGGGTCGGCGACGACGAACCCCGTCGTGTCCCCCTCGGGGTCGCCGAACGCGAACGACTGCGCCTTCTCCGGGTCGAACTGCGCGCGCCGACGCGCCGCGTACGCCTTCGAGAGCAGCGCCTCCACCGGCAGGCGCGCGTGGGCCGGGTCGCCGATCCACCGGTCCCGGTCGGCGTAGGCGAGCTTCACCATCTCGAGGAGCAGGTGAAGGTGCTCGACCGAGTGGACCTTGAGCGTCGCGAGCGGGAAGCCCTCGATCAGATTCAGCGCGAGCAGCGCTGCGAGCCCCTGGGTCGGCGGCGGCGTCTGGAAGACGCGGACGCCGCGATAGGTCGTCGCGATCGGCTCACCCCATTCGCCGGTGTGCGTGGCGAGGTCCTCCACCGTGAGGAAGCCCTCGGGCTCGAGCCGGCCCGCGATCGCCTGGCCGACACGCCCCGTGTAGAAGAGGTCGGGCCCGTCCGCGGCGAGGTCGCGGAGCGTGCGGGCGAGGTCGGGCTGGGCGAACCGCTCGCCGAGCGCTGGCGCGCGGCCGCCCGGGGCGAAGACCCGGTGCCACTCTGGATCCGGCGTCACCGACGCGTACTCGTGAATCGCCTGACTCACGAGCGACGAGATCGGGAACCCGTCGGCGGCGCTGATCGCCGGCCGCAGCAGATCCCCGAGCGGTCGTGTGCCGAAGCGCTCGAGGAGCATCGCCCACGCGCGGACGCAGCCCGGCACGCTGACCGTGGGCGGGCCGATCACCGGCAGGCGGTCGAGCCCGCGGCGGGCGAGCTCGCCGAGGCTCGCGCGCGCGCCGGAGCGGCCGCCGCCGTTCAGGAAGTGCACACGGCCCGTCGCCGCCTCGTAGTAGAGGCAGAAGAGGTCGCCGCCGAGGCCACAGCTGTTGGGCTGGGTCACCGCGAGCACGCCGTTGACGGCGACGGCCGCGTCGGCCGCCGTCCCACCCGATTTCAGCGTCTCGATGCCCGCGAGCGTCGCGAGCGGGTGCGCGGCGGCCACCATCCCTCGCGTGCCGAGCGCGACAGGCCGATGCGAATAGCCGATTTGCGGCATGACCTCAGGCTCCCCTGAAGAGCTTCGAGATCTCGTCCTGGGCGAAGGCGGTCAGCGGTTCGCGCCGGCTGCCGCTCACCAGCGTGAGGCCCTCGCCGCGCTCCACGACCTGGCCGATGAAGTGACAGTCGATGCCCTCGCGCGCGAGCGCGTGGATGACGATGGACGCGTCGCCGGGGGCGAGCGTCATGAGGAGCGCCCCCGACGCGATCGTGCCGAGCGGATCGAGACCGAACGCCTCGCAGAGCGTCCGGCCCTCGGGCAGCACGATGATCCGGTCCCGGTCGATCCGGAGCCCGACGCGCGCGGCGTCGGCCAGCTCGACGAGCGCCGTCGCCACCCCGCCCTCCGTCGGGTCGTGCATGGCGTGGACCGGGGCGAGCTCGCACGCGATCTCGACCTCGGGGAGCACGCTGAGCCCGGGCGCCCTGAGGAAGTTCCTGGCCTTCCGGATGGTCGCCGGCGGCACGCCGCGCGCGCGGAGCTCGGCCTCCTTCTCGCGCGCGATGATCGCCGCGCCCTCGAGCGGCACGCCCTTGGTGAGCACCACCGCGTCGCCGACGCGCGCGCCGCCCGTCGTCACGAGCCGGTCCTTCGCGACCTCGCCGAGCATCGCGCCGACGACGATCGGGCGGTCGAGGCCGTGCGTGATCTCCGTGTGGCCACCGACGAGCGCCACGTCGAGCTCATCGCACGCCGCGTGGAGCTGGTCGAAGAGCGACGCGACCGCGGCCTCGGTGGTCGCGCCGGGTGGAAGCAGGAGCGTCGCGAGGAACCAACGCGGACGCGCGCCGCGTACGGCGATGTCATTGGCGTTGACCTGGAGCGCGTACCAGCCGATCTCGTCGGTGGCGAACGTGATCGGGTCGGTGGTGGCCACGAGATAGCGGTCGCCCATGTCGATGACCGCCGCGTCCTCACCGACCTTCGGACCGACGACGACGCGGGGATCCCGGAGCGGGTGCTTGTCGAAGATCGCCTGCAGCGTCTCGGCACCAAGCTTGCCGATTGGCAGGAACTGCATGCCGCCGAGTAGTATACACCGCATGCCGGGCGCTGCCGCCGCGGGAGGGCCCGCGGCCGTGGTCGAGTGCGTACCGAACGTGAGCGAGGGCCGCGACCGTGCCCGCATCGACGCGCTGGCCTCGGCCATTCGCGCCGTCCCCGGCGTCACGCTCGCGAACGTCCACGCCGACCCGGACCACCATCGCTCGGTCATCACCTTTCTGGGCACGCCCGACGCGGTCGAAGGCGCCGCGCTCGCCCTGGCCGCGCGGGTCGTCACGCTCGTGGACATGCGCCACCACCGCGGAGTCCATCCGCGCGTCGGCGCCCTCGACGTGCTCCCGTTCACGCCGCTCGTCGGCGTCACGCTGGAGCAGACGGTCGCCCTCGCCCGGCGCGTGGGGCGGGCGATCGGCGAGCGCCACTCCCTGCCGGTCTACTACTACGGCCAGGCCGCCACGCGCCCGGGACGGGAGACGCCGCGGCGACTCCGCCGGGGCGAGTATGAAGGGCTGCCCGCGCGCCTGGCCTCGCCAGACGGCGCGCCCGACGACGGGCCGGCGCGGTTCGACGCGCGCTCGGGAGCCGTGCTCGTCGGCGCGCGCGGCCTGCTCGTGGCCTTCAACGTGTGGCTGGCGACGGACGACCTGACGATCGCGCGCGAGATCGCGCACGCGGTCCGCGAGTCGTCGGGCGGGCTCCCGGCGGTCCAGGCGATGGGCGTGCGCTTGGCGAGCCGCGGGATCGCGCAAGTCGCGATGAACCTCCTCGACTACCGCCGCACCTCGATCCCTCTCGCCTTCGATCGCGTCGTGGACGAGGCGCGCCGGCGCCACGCCCGGGTGAGCCGGAGCGAGCTCGTGGGGCTGGCGCCGCGTGCCGCGTTCGCCGGGCGCGCGCCCGAGAGCGTCGGGCTCGAAACCTTCACGCCGGAGCTCTGCCTCGACACCTACCTCGCGGCGCCCCGCGCACCCGGCGCGTCCCGCCTCGGCTAGGCGCGTGTCGGGTCAAAAGATCGCCGCTCGAGGCTCGAGCGCCCCCCTCCGAGGTTCCTATGACAAGAGCTTCAGGAGGTCGGCGGTCAGGTCATAGAGCTGGGCGCAGCCGGCCGGCCCCCCGAGGTGCGCCTGGACGCGCTTGCGCAGGGCCCCGTCGACCGTCTCGCCCAGCATCGCCGAGATCTTGCGCTGCGGCTCGGTGCAGATCCCCATGTACGGCAGTCGCGGCGTCAGGTGCTCGGCGCTGACGATCGTGCCGCTCGCGAGGTCGATCTCGTAGGTGACCTCGAAGCCGTGGACGTTGTCGTGCATCGAGTGGAACAGCCGCAGCCGGTCGTCGACGCGCTCGAGCCGCGCGACCTTCCGGCGCTCGAAGACGCGGCGCTGGCCCGGGCGGGGGCTGTAGAGCTCGGGCTGCATGGACGTCGCCACCGAGCGGGTTTCGAAGAGGGCCCGGCCCGCGTCGCTGTACGTGAAGCACGAGTTTGGCAGGTCGACCCAGCCGGTCGTGTCGAGCTGCCAGCACTCCCAGGCGTCGCCGCCCGCCGCGCGCGCGGCGCGCGCCCGCGGGAACTTCGCCACCTGCCGCGCGAGTCGCGCGATCTCGATGACCGCGTCCAGCACGAGCGCAGCGCCCTCGCCCGCGCCGGTCGCCACGGCCACGCGCCCTGTGAGACCGCCCACCATCGGCGTGCCGGTGAGCCTCGAGACGCCCTCGACCACGGTGGGCGCGACCCCGCCGGCGAGCGCACGGCAGCGCGCGTGTCGGATCTCGTAGGTCGGCGACGGGAGCGCAACCACCGCGACCTCCACGGCGCGGTCGTCGTCCGAGAGGCTCACGGTGTGGGTGAACGCGTCCACGTGCGTGTTGTCGACCCACCCCTCCATGACGCGCTCGTAGCGAGCGCGGCCGCGCAGCAGCGGAGGCTCGTTCACGTGGCGGCGAGGTACTTCTCGGGGTTCGTGTCGAACGCCGCCGCCTTCGCGGGCTCCACGTTCATCGTGCAGACCGGATCAACCGCCATCGTGTGGCCTCCAGCGCTTGAGCCTGAGACTGTTCGTGACGACCGACACGGACGAGAACGCCATCGCGGCGCCCGCCAGGATCGGCGAGAGCTGGACGCCCCAGAGAGGATAGAGCGCGCCGGCCGCGACGGGGATCAGGATCGTGTTGTACCCGAACGCCCAGACGAGGTTTTCTCGAATCACGCGGATCGTCCGCCGCGAGAGCTCGATCGCCGCGACGACTCCGACGAGATCGCCGCGCATGAGCGTCACGTCGGCGGCGTCGATCGCGACGTCCGTGCCCGAGCCCATGGCGATGCCGACCTCGGCCTGGGCGAGCGCGGGAGCGTCGTTGATCCCGTCGCCGACCATCGCGACGCGGCGCCCCTCCGCCTGGAGGGCCCTGATCTCGCGCGCCTTGTCCTCGGGAAGCACCTCGGCGAGCACGCGGTCCAGGCGCGCCTGGCGCGCGATCGCCTCGGCCGTCAGGCGGTGGTCGCCCGTGAGCATCGCGACGCTCACGCCGAGGCGCTTGAGGGCCGCGACGGCGCGCGTCGCGTCGGGCTTCGGCACGTCGGCGGCGGCGATCACGCCGAGGAGCCGACCAGCGAAGGCGAGGTAGACGGCCGTCTTGCCCTCGGCGGCGAGCTCCCGGACCCGCCCGGCGAGGAGCCTCACGTCGATCCCGCGCGCGTCCATCAGCGTTCGGTTGCCGAGGAGCACGCGACCGTCCGTGGCCATCGCGTCGATCCCCCGTCCCGGCACCGTCGTGAACTCGGCGATCGGCGGCAGCGCGAGCCCGCGCTCCTTGGCGCGCGCGACGATCGCCTCGCCCAGCGGATGCTCGGAGGCCTGCTCCACCGCGGCGGCGAGCGCCAGGATCTCGTCCTCGCTCGCCGCTCCGACCGGGACGACGTCGGTGACGACGGGACGGCCGACGGTGAGCGTCCCGGTCTTATCGAACACGACCGTGTCGACCCGATGGAGCAGCTCGAGTGCCGCCGCGCTCTTGATGAGCACTCCGAACTCGGCGCCGCGACCCGTGCCGACCATGATCGCGGTCGGCGTCGCGAGCCCCATCGCACAGGGGCACGCGATCACGAGGACGGCGACCGCGTTGGTGAGGGCCACGAGGCCGGCAGGCTCGGGGCCGACGAGCCACCACGCGACGAACGTGAGCGCCGCGATCACCAGCACGATCGGCACGAAGACCGCGGCGACCCGGTCCGCCAGACGCTGGATGGGCGCGCGGGAGCCCTGAGCCTCGGCCACGAGCTTGATGATCCGTGCCAGGGTCGTCTCGCTGCCGACCCGCGCGGCGCGAAAGACGAAGGTCCCCGTTCGGTTGACGGTGCCGGCGAAGACCTTCGCCTCCGGCGCCTTCTCGACGGGGAGGCTCTCGCCCGTCAGCATGGACTCGTCCACCGTGGACGCGCCTTCGGTGACCACCCCGTCCACCGGCACGCGCTCGCCCGGCCGGATGCGAACGAAGTCGCCGACGCGCACCGCCGCGGTGGGGACGTCGGCCTCCACGCCGTCGCGAATGACCCGCGCGGTGCGCGGCGCCAGCGTCATCAACTTCCGAATGGCCTCGGAGGTGCGGCTACGGGCGCGCGCCTCGAGCCACCGGCCGAGGACGACCAGCGTGATCACCACCGCGCTCACGTCGTAGTACGTCATCGCGCCATGCGACACGAAGGCGTGGGGCCAGAGCGTCACGGCGACGCTTCCGAGATAGGCCGCGTTCGTGCCAATCGACACGAGCGTCGCCATGCTGGCCGTGCGATAGCGGAGGTCGTGGACGAAGCCCCGATGGAATTGCCATCCGACCCAGACCTGCACGGGCGTCGTGAGGACGAGCTGGAGCCACGGGTTCTGGAGCAGGGCCGGCACCCAGGGAACGACGTGTGGCATGCCGCCCAGGAGCACCGGCGCCGACAGGACGGCGCCGACGACGAACCTCACTTTCTCCCGGCGCAGGGCGGCCTCGCGCGCGGCGCGCTCACCGTCGACCGCCTCGCCCGGCACGGGCTCTGGGCGCGGCTCGGCCAGTTCGTAGCCGGCGGCGGCGACCGCCTCGCGGAGGCGCACCAGATCCGTTCGCGCGGGATCGAAGGCGACGGTCGCCTGTTCCGTCGCGAGGTTCACCGAGGCTGACTCCACGCCCGCCATGGCGGTGAGCGCGCGCTCGACCTTGCCGACGCACGCCGCGCAGTGCATCCCGCGGACGGGCGCGGTGATCCGCTCCATCACTTCCCCCTGAATCGGGCGAAGACGTCGAGGAGCTCGCCGATCTTCTGCTGCCGCTCGCTCCTCGAGCCAGAGCGCATGGCGTCGGCCACGCACGACTCGATGTGGCGGCCCAGCAGGAGCTTTTCGACCTGCTCGAGCGCGCCCTGGACGGCGGCGACCTGCATCAGGATGTCGACGCAGTACGCCTCGTTGTCGACCATCCGCTGGAGCCCCTGCACCTGCCCCTCGATCCGGCGGAGCCGTCCCAGGACCTTGGCCTTCGTCTCCTCGTTGATCACGCCTATACCCCCTGGGGGTAGTATCCCTCCCCGCGACCGGGGCGTCAACTCGACGGGGCGGGTCCAGAGCGGTGACGGGGGCGGGCGCGGTGGTCACCGGCTCACAGGTCGAAGAGCGACGGTTGTTCCGTGGTCGAGACGGGCGTGCGCCGAGACCCGACGACGCCCTTCTTTCCCTTCGTCGCCCTCTTCCTCGCCGCGTCGGCGGGCGCGGGCCTGGGGAGCTTCCACCCTTTCTGGTGGGCGATGCGGTCGCCCTGCTTGATCGCGAGGAGATCGATGAGCCGCGCGAGGGGGTTCGAGAGCAGCATCAGGTACCGCTCCCAGTAGCGCGGTGAGTGGGCGAGGGTGCGCATCTGGTCGAGCGCGAGCGAGAGCGCGGTGCGGTCGCCCTTCCGCGCCGCGAGGCGGAGGTTGGCGAGGATCTTCCCCTGGTTGATCCGCGAGGGAGGCGTGCGCGCCGTCCGCTGGCGCGTCACTGAACGGCGTCGACGCCGCCCGTGCGCACCCGGACCTCGTACGCCTCGCGGTCGGGCTGGTTCGGGACCGCCTGGACCGTGACCTTGCGGTCGATGATCGCGCCGAGTCGCTCGACCGCCTGGGCTCCGTCGCCCTCGAGGTAGCGCGCGACGTCGGGATGCACACGCACGACGACCTCGCGCCCCGGCGGCGCGTCGGGGGCCGCGGCCTTCGCGCGGACCGCGCGAAAGATCTCCTCGGCCAGCGTCGCCTCGGCCTTGATGACGCCGCTGCCCCGGCAGGTGGGGCACTGCATCGAGAGGAGCGCGCGGAGATCCTGGCGCACACGCTTGCGCGTCATCTCGACCAGCCCGAGCTCGGAGATCTGCAGCACGTTGGTGCGCGCCTTGTCCTCCGCGAGGGCGCGCTTGAGCGCCTTGAAGACCTGCTCGCGGTGCTCCTCGCGCTCCATGTCGATGAAGTCGATGATGATGATCCCGCCCAGATCGCGCAACCGGATCTGGCGCACGACCTCGCCCACGGCCTCCAGATTGATCTTGAGGACGGTCTGCTCGAAGTCGCGCTTGCCGACGTACTTGCCCGTGTTCACGTCGATCGACACGAGCGCCTCGGTGTGGTCGATGACGATGTAGCCGCCCGACTTGAGCCAGACGCGTCGCCGGAGGGCCTTCTCGATGTCTTTCTCGATGCCGAACGCCTCGAACACGGGCTGGCGGTCCTCGTGGAGCCGCACCCGCTCGGCGAGCGCCGGCACTAGCGTCTCGACGTAGCCGAGGCATTTGTCGTAGACCTCCTTCGCGTCCACGACGAACTCGTCCACGTCCGGTGAGAGGAGGTCGCGCACGACACGGAAGGTCAGGTCCCCCTCCTCATGGAGCGCCGCGGGCGCCGCGGCCGACTCGAAGCGCGCCTGGATCTGCGCCCAGAGGCGGCTCAGGAACTCGATGTCGTTCGCGAACTCGGCCTCGCCCTTGCCTTCCGCGTTCGTTCGCAGGATGAACCCGCCCGGCGGAAGCGGGATGGCGCGGAGCGCCGCACGGAGCCGGTCCCGCTCGCGCTCGTCGCGGATCCGGCGCGAGACGCCGATATGGCGGGCCTGGGGCATGTACACCAGGTAGCGGCCGGGCAGGGAGATGAAGGCGGTGATGCGCGCGCCCTTCGTGCCGAGCGGTTCCTTGGACACCTGCACGAGGACCGCCTGGCCCTTCCGCAGCATGTCCTCGATCGGGGGCGCCGCCTCCCGCCGTGCCTCAAGCTCCTCGACGTCGACGTCCGCGTCGCCCTCCTCGTCGCCGCCCGCGAGCATGGCACGCGCGTAGTCGCCCAGGTTGGTGGTGTAGTCGCCGGCGTAGAGGAACGCGTCCTTGTGGAGTCCGATGTCGACGAACGCCGCCTGCATGCCGGGCAGCACGTTCGTCACGACGCCCTTGTACACGCTCCCGACGATCGAGCGGTGCCGGTGGCGCTCGAGGTAGAGCTCGGTGAGGAGATTACCCTCCTGAACCCCGACGCGCGTTTCGGTCAGGCCGGCGTTGACGACGATCCGTTTGCCCACGGCAGCACCTCGCTGACGCGCCGAACGGCGCCGGGAGCGCGCGCGCGTCGCGTCTCATTGGAACTGCCGCATCCGGACCGAGAGGAGGAGCCCGATCGCCACTAGGGAGGCGAGCATCGAGGAGCCGCCGTAGCTCATGAGCGGCAGCGGGATCCCGACGACGGGCAGGAGCCCGGTCACCATGCCCACGTTGATCATCACCTGCACCGCCAGGAGCGACGTCAGGCCGAGCGCCACGAGCCGTCCGACCGGCTCGCGCGACGAGGCTGCGATGTCGAATCCGCGGAGGAGGAGCAGGAGGTAACACGTGAGCAGCGCGAGACATCCGACGAACCCCCACGTCTCGGCGAACACGGCGAAGACGAAATCCGTATGACGCTCCGGGAGGAACGCGAGCCGGCTCTGCGTCGCGCCGGCCACGCCCTTGCCCAGGAGCTGACCCGAGCCAATCGCGATCTTCGCCTGGATCACGTTGTACGCGCTCCCGAGGGGATCGCGGAACGGGTCCAGGAACACCAGGATGCGTTCGCGCTGGTAGTCCTTCAGCACGAGCCACGCCAGGGGCAGCGCCGCGAACCCGGCGGCGAGGGCGCCGCCCAGGAGCCGGAGCCGGAGGCCGGCACCGATCAGGAGGACCATCAGCACGGGGAAGAGCAGCAGCGCGGTGCCCAGGTCCGGCTGCTTGATGATGAGCACGAAGGGCACCGCGGCAATCGGCAGCGTCATCGCGAGCGTGGCCCGGCCCGCGGGCTGCGCCCAGCGGGAGGTGATCACCCACACCGTCATGAGGACGAAGGCGACCTTGAAAAGCTCCGACGGCTGGACGGACAGCGGGCCGAGCACGATCCATCGCCGCGCGCCCGACACCGCGCGCCCAAAGGCGTAGACCAGCGCCAGCCCGACGAGCCCCAGGAGGTACAGGGCGGGCGCGGCACGCACGAGCCGCCGATAGTCGAGGCTCGCAACCGTGAGGAGCGCGAGCAGGCCGACGCCGAACCACGCGGCCTGGCGCACCGCGATCACGCCGGCGGCGCGCCCCACGCTGAGGGTCGCGAGCGTCATCACGCTCATGAGGACGAGCGCGCAGGCGGCCGTGAGCAGCACCCAGTCGACGTTCTGGAACAGGCGGCGGTCGACGTGCAGCATCAGCCGCGAACCTCGATCGCCGCGACCTTCTCGAAGAAGATCGCGTTCAGGATCTTCCGCGCGATCGGCGCGGCGACCTCGCCGCCCCGGCCGCCGCGTTCGGCGAGCACGACCACGACGACCTCGGGGTCCTTCACGGGCGCGAACGCGGCGAACCACGCGGTGTCCTGGCCGAGCGCCGCCTTCGACTTCCCGATGAGCTGCGCGGTGCCGGTCTTGCCCGCGATGTCGAGCCCGGGAATGCGAGCCGCGGCGCCGGTGCCGTCGTTCACCGCCGCCAACAGGCTCCGGCGCAGGAACTCCCACACGACCGGGGAGAGCTCCACGTGGCCGTTGACCTGACCGGCGTCGCTGTACAGCACGCCGCTCTCGGGCCGCTCGATCCGCTGCACGATCCGTGGGCGCCAGAGCACGCCACCGTTCGCCACCGCGGCCATGAAGCGCGCGACCTGCGTCGGCGTGACCAGCACGGCGCCCTGGCCGATCGAGAGGTTGACCGTCTCGCCCAGGGGCCAGGTGCGGCGCGCGGGCCGCGGCACCAGGCCGAACTTCTCGCCCTGGAGCTCGATCCCGGTCGATGCGCCGAAGCCGAAGGCGCGCGCGTAGCGCACGATGGTCGTGCCGCCGATCTTCAGGCCCGCGTGGTAGAAGAAGATGTTGCACGACTGCACGATCGCGCGCTTCAGGTCGACCGTGCCGTGGCCGCCCTCCTTCCAGTCCCTGAACGTCTGCGGGCCCAGTTGGAACTCGCCGGTACAGTGGGTCGACTCGCCCGGCGTGAGCGAGCCCTCCTGCAGGCCGGCCGCCGCGACGAGGATCTTGAAGATGGAGGCCGGCGCGTACTGGCCCTGGACCGCCCGGTTCATGAGCGGGAAGTGCGGGTCCTGGACCACGCGCAGCCACGCGCTCCGATCGATCGACTCCGTGAAGCGGTCGACGTCGAAGGCGGGCGTCGAGACCATCGCCAGGAGATCGCCGTTGCGTGGATCCATCACGACGACCGCGCCCGTGTGCCCTTCCATCGCCCCTTCCGCGGCCTCCTGAATGCGACGGTCCACGGTGGTGATCACCTGCGCGCCCGAGCGCGGCTCGCTCTGCTGGATCAGGCGCACGGGGCGGCCCATCGCGTCGACCTCGATACGCTCGCCGCCGTCCTGGCCGCGCAGGTACTCGTCGAGCAGCCGCTCGAGGCCGCTCTGGCCGACCATCTCGCCGCGCCGGTACCGGCCCTGTTTGAGCTGGTCGTCGCTCGCCTCGCGGACGTACCCGAGCAGGTGCGCGGCGAAGCGGCCGGTCGGGTACACGCGTTGCGGCTCGACCTCGGTGATCACGCCCGGGAGCTCGAGCTTCCACTCCTCCACCTTCGCGACGTCCTGCAGCGTGAGGCCGCGACGCACGCGAACGGGCAGGAACGAGTCGGTCTGCACGCGGGCGACCGCGTCCTGGAGCTCCCGGTAGGGGATGCGCAGGAGCGAGGCCACGCGGCCCAGCACCGCGTCGCGGCTCTCCGTGTCGCGCGGCAGCTCACGGGGGATCAAGGAGAGCGTGAACGCCGGGCGGTTGTCGACGAGCGGCGCGCCGTTGCGGTCGAACAGGACGCCGCGCGGCGCCGCGATCGGGCGGATCCGGATCCGGTTCCGGTCCGAGGCGTCGAGGAAGCGTCCGCCCTCCAGCACCTGGAGATACCAGAGCTGCCCGATGATGACGACAAACGCCACCGTGACCGCGACCGCCATCGCCAGGATGCGCTGCTGCACGGCGTCGCGGCGCCCGGGCATGCGGCGGCGGCCGAAGACGCGGCTCACGAGGAGAGGCTCAGGCCGCGCGGGCGCGCAGGGACTCGACGCATGTGAGGGCCACCACGAGCGCGGCGCCCAGGAAGCCGTTGTAGAGCGCCTGCGGGAGGACGACGTAGAGCATCACGTCGCCGAAGGTCGCCGGGAAGTGGAAGATCTTCAGCAGCGCGAACCGGGCGAGGCCCTCGGCCACCGTGAGGAGCACGAGCCCGGGCACCTGGACGAGCGGCTGGGTCACCGCGAGCCGGCTCCCCGCGGCCCCCATGGCGAAGCCGATGACGGCCTTCGTGAGCGCCTGCACCCCGATCAGTCCGCCCCCCGTCGCGTCCTGGAGGAGCCCCGCGGCGAAGCCCGCCACGCACCCAAACTCGGGGCCCTGACGGAGCGCCAGGAGCACGACCACGATGAGGGGAAGGTCGGGGGTCACGCCGTGGATGCCGAGCGCCGGGGCGAGCGTCGCATGGGCGACGCCCCCGCCGAACACGGTGAGCGCGAGCAGCGCACGCATCAGCCGCCCGTGGGGAAGTGCGCGGCGAGGTCGTGCCGCGTATCACCGGTCACCAGCAGCACCTCGTCGACCCGCGCGAAGTCCACCGCCGGATCGAGCGCGGCGTAATAGAAGAGCGCGGGCCCGCGCTCGTCGACCGCGCGGACGCGTCCGATCGGGATGCCGCGCGGGAACAGCCCGCCCTGGCCCGACGTGACGAGGGCGTCGCCGATCTGGATCCCGGCGCCGTCGCGCGCCATGTATTTGAAGCGGAGCGTGCCCCGCGCGTCGCCCTCGACGATGCCCGGCGTGCGCGTGCGCACCACATGGGCGCCGACCGTCGAGGCCGGGTCGGTGAGGACCTGGACGATGGAGACGCCGGACCGCACGTCCACGATCCGCCCGATCAGCCCGTCCGGCGAGATCACGGCCGTGAGGCGGGGCACGTGGTCGCCACGCCCACGGTTCACGGTGAGCGAGCGGATCCAGCCGCCCCAGTCGCGCGCGATGATCTCTCCGGACAGCGTCGTGAGCGGCAGCCGCTGCTGGAGCGCCAGCAAGTGGCGCAGGCGGCGGTTCTCGTCCTCGGTCTCGCCCACGCGGAGTGCCTCGACGCGCAGCTGCTGGTTCTCGTCGCGCAGGCGGTGGTTTTCGGCGCGAACGTTCTTCCAGTCGCGGTAGGTGTCCCACGCGCCGAAGGCCGCGCGGTGCGCCCGGGAGACGCTGGCCTGGATCGGCGTGGTCACCAGGGCCAGGAGGTCACGGGCGGTGGCGCCGTAGCCGCGGGTCTGGAGCGTGAGGAGCAACAGGCAGACGCCAACAATCGCGGCGAGCAGCGCGAACTTCCGAATCTTCACCCCAACCCTCCGACTACCGAACGCGACGACGCGCTAGGCGGGGATCGCCACCTTCTTCAGCAGATCGAGCTCGTCGAGCACTTTCCCCGTGCCCAGCGCGACGCACGACAGCGGATCCTCTCCTTGGGTCACCGGGAGGTTCGTTTCCTGGCGCAACAGATGATCGAGACCGAGGAGCAGCGCGCCACCGCCGGTGATGACGATGCCCTTGTCGACGATGTCGGCCGCGAGCTCCGGCGGCGTCCGCTCGAGACAGGTCCGCACCGTCTCGACGATCGTCATGACGGGCTCGCGGAGCGCTTCGCGGATCTCCTCGTCGGTGATGACGATGGTCTTCGGGATGCCGTCGATGAGATCGCGCCCCTTGACCTCCATCGTCCTCCGATCCCCGCCCATCGGGTAGGCGGAGCCGAGCTTGACCTTGATCTCCTCGGCCCGCCGCTCGCCGACCAGGAGGTTGTAGTGCTTGCGGATGTACTGGACGATCGCCTCGTCCATCTCGTCGCCGGCGATGCGCACCGACTTCGAGTAGACGATGCCGGAGAGCGAGATCACCGCGACCTCGGTCGTGCCGCCGCCGATGTCCACGATCATGTTCCCGCCCGGCTCCTGGATCGGCAGGCCCGCGCCGATCGCCGCCGCCATCGGCTCCTCGATCAGGTACACCTCGCGCGCGCCCGCCTGCATCGCGGAGTCGCGGACGGCGCGCTTCTCGACCTGGGTGATCCCCGACGGCACGCCGATGACGATCCGCGGCCGCACGAGGGTCCGGCGCCGGTGCACCTTCGAGATGAAATAGTGGAGCATCTTCTCGGTCACGTCGAAGTCGGCGATGACGCCGTCCTTCAGCGGCCGGATCGCGACGATGTTGCCCGGCGTGCGCCCGAGCATCGCCTTGGCTTCGTGACCGACGGCGAGCACCGAGTGGTCCGCCTGGTGGATCGCGACGATCGACGGCTCGTTGAGGACGATGCCCTCGCCGCGCACGTAGACGAGCGTGTTCGCCGTGCCGAGGTCGATGGCGAGGTCGTTCGAGAACATTCCGGCCAGCAGGTTGTAGAACATCACCGCTCCATCGTTTTAGGTCGTCCCGCCTCGTCCTTGAAACCAGGCGACACAGTAGCACAGTCCGTGCCAGAGAGAAACGAAAAGTCCGTCTTTCCAGGACTTTAGAGCGTTTTCACCGACCACGGTGCCAGTCGAGGGACCACCGCCGCGAAGAAAACCGCCGGGTTTTCAGCGGGTTCCCGCACCGGCGTCTGATGGCATACGGGGGCCGCGACCACGTAGTTGGGCGTGGCTGGAGGGCAAGTGGGTAGGGGACGCGGCTCCGAGGGCATCCCGTCCCGACGTCCAGGATGGCACCCCTTTGTGACGTCAATGCCACCCGGCGTGTCGTCCTATGGTCACTGGGTCTAGTCACCACATCGCCGTCCGAGCCCTTATGGTGTGGGGCGAGCCACGCCAGCGCCGTGGGCAGCTCGTGATAGCATTTCCCGCGCTCGGATGACGACCGACGAGTTCGAGATCTGGTTCGAGAAGGGTGTGACCGACGGACTGCCGGTGGTGCCCCCGACGCGCTCGCGCGTCGCACGCATGCTCGCCGGGACGCGCCGCGGCCCTGACGAGCTCATCGGCGAGATGGCGCCGAATTACGGGCGCCTCACGGTCGAGAAGGCCGCGACCAACGCGGTGATGGCGGGCTGCCGACCCGAGTATCTCCCCGTCGTGATCGCCGCCGCCGAGGGCGCGTGCGACCCGGCGTTCAACCTGCACGGCATGTCCGCCTCGACGCACTTCGCCGCGCCGCTGATCGTCGTGAACGGCCCGATCCGTTCCCGGATCGGCCTCAACAGCGCCTTCGGCGTCTTCGGTCCCGGCTACCGGGCGAACGCCACGATCGGGCGCGCGCTCCGGCTGCTCATGATCAACGTCGGCGGCGCCCGGCCGGGCGAGACATCGATGTCCACCTTCGGCCATCCCGGGCGCTACACCTACTGCATCGCGGAGAACGAGGAAGCGAGCCCCTGGCCGCCGTACCACGTGAGCCGCGGCGTCGCCCCCGAGACGAGCGCGGTGACGCTCTTCGCCGGCGAGGCGCCGCACGGCATCTCGGACCACGCGAGCCGCACGGCGAAGGCGCTCGCGGGCTCGCTCGGCTGGTCGATGGTCGGCATCTGGAACAGCAAGCACTTCCCGCTCTACTCGCACACGATGCTGATCGTCGGGCCCGAGCACGCGCGCACGTTCGCTGACGACGGCTGGACCCGGGAGCGTCTCGCGCGCCACCTCCACGAGACCGTGCGCGTGCCCTACCGCACGCTGGTGCCTGACGACGACCACGGCGAGGGCACGAACTTGAGGTACGGAAAGACGCCCCCGGCCCTCGACGAGCTGATCCCCAAGTTTCCGTCGCCGGACGAGATCCACGTCGTCGTCGCCGGGGGGACGGCGGGCCGGTTCTCGGTGGCGATCCCGGGCTGGCTCGGCACCAAGAACGGCTCGCGACCTGTCACCCGGCCCGTCGAATTCGATTGACTTGGCCGGAGCGGCGTGCGATGCTGTGGCACGGTTCTGGTACAAACGGAGTTGAGTACACGATCGTGAGAGATCGAGACACACGCCGCGCGGATCCAGTTCGCGCGGCGTTTTTGTTTGCCTTCCAATTCCGGAAGGCAACCCCGCCGCCTCGGCGGGAGCACCCAGGGGCCTGAAGACCCCCTTTAAGGAGAGGTTCGAGGTATGGCGACAGGACAGGTCAAATGGTTCAACGACGCAAAGGGTTACGGGTTCATCACGCAGGAGGGCGGTGAGGACGTCTTCGTCCACTACAGCGCCATCCAATCTCAGGGCTTCAAGAGCCTCGCCGAAGGTGACAAGGTGGAGTTCGAAGTCACCCGCGGCCCGAAGGGTCTTCAGGCAGCCAACGTCAGGAAGGTTCAGTAACCCAGCGCTCGCTCCCGCCCGGGCCCGCTGACGGGCCCGGGCGTTCAACGCTCACAACCAACCCGAAAGGTTCAGATGCTTATGGTCCGCTCATTCACCGACCTCCCGCTCACGCCCGCCAGCCTCGACGCGATCGCGGCCGCCGGCTACTCCATGCCCACGCCGATCCAGGCCCGCGCGATCCCTCCGATCCTCGACGGATCCGACCTCATCGGCTGTGCCCAGACGGGCACCGGCAAGACGGCAGCATTCGCGATCCCGACGATCGAGCGGCTCACCGGCGCCGGCGCACGCGCGCTCGGGCGTCCAGGCTCCGGCCCCCGCGCGCTCGTGCTCGCGCCGACGCGCGAGCTCGCGCTCCAGATCGCCGAGACCTTCGACACGTTAGGCCGCACGCGCGGCGTCAGGACGATCGTCCTGATCGGTGGTGAGTCCATGGGACCTCAGCTCGCCGCCCTTCGCGACCGCCCCGACGTCATCGTCGCCACCCCTGGTCGGCTGGCCGACCACCTCGAGCGCGGCACGGCGAGCCTGGGCGCGATCCGCGTCGTCGTGCTCGACGAGGCCGACCGCATGCTCGATATGGGGTTCGCGCCCCAGGTCGAGCGCATCCTCCGGGTCGCCCCCCTCGATCGCCAGACACTCTGCTTCTCTGCGACGATGCCACCCGAGGTGGAGCGGCTCGTCCGACGCCATCTCGTCCGGCCGGCACGGATCGAGGTCGGCCTGGTGGCCCGGCCCGTCGCCGGAGTCACGCAGGTGCTCTACCGGGCGGACGCGCAGCGGAAGACCCCGCTGCTGCTCAAGCTCCTCGGCGCCGAGCGCGGTCGGACGCTGATCTTCACCCGGACCAAGCACCGTGCCGATCGCGTCGCACGGGCGGTCACGGCCGCCGGTCACCGCGCAGCGCGCCTGCATGCGGACCGCTCGATGTCCGAGCGGCGCGAGGCGCTCAACGGATTCCGAAGCGGCCGATATCGGGTCCTCATCGCGACGGACATCGCCGCGCGGGGCATCGACGTGCCCGAGATCGCGCACGTCGTGAACTTCGACCTGCCGGGGACGCCCGAGGACTACATCCATCGGATCGGGCGGACGGCACGGGCCGAGGCGAGCGGCGTCGCGTCGAGCTTCGCCGCCCCCGAGGAGCAGGACCGCCTGCGCGCGATCGAGCGCCATCTCGGCCACCCGCTCGTCGCCGGCTGATCCGCGGGGCGCGCCGCGGTCGGGAGGCGTGCTGCCGGAAATGAAAAGCCCCGACGGAGGCTGCGGCGCGTGGTGACTTCCTCACTGCGCGTCGCGCCGCCCCGCTGGTGAGAGCGGGACCGTCGGGGCCGGTGGTGCCTGGGGCTCCCAGGCGCGCCACCTCGAGCTAGCGTGGACCCTGCCTAGGAGGCAACCACCTCACAGATCACCGTAGGGGTACACATCGGCTGGATCACCTCCTATCTCGGCAAGGGCGCCACGCAGGCCCAGGTTCCCACCCACCCAGAACCGGATGCCGACTCCCGGCCCGGGGCTCGACCACGTCAGCCGCCGGCGGAATTGCCCGCGGGGACGCTGAAGGAACGCTGTGACGTTCCGGTCGATTTGCCCTCATCCTACACCGGGGTCCTGCGGCGCCAAAGAAAAACTGCGGCCAGCGTTACTTGACGACGATGCGGGCGCGATTCCGCTCCCAGAGACCGCTGCCGATCCCCTCCACTCTCCGGATCTCCTCGGGCTTCTGGAACAGACCGTGGTGCTCACGGTACTCGACGATCTTCTCGGCGACCCTCCGGCCGACGCCCTCGAGCCTCATCAGCTCCTTGACGTCCGCTGTGTTGATGTTGATCGTACCGCCGGTCGTCTCGGCCGCGTCCGCGGGCTCCGGACGGCCGGGCGGCGCCGCCTCCGCGGGCCACGACACGACGCTCACGGCGGCGATCAGCAGGACGATGACGAGCGCGCTGCGACGGATCATTCGCGTTCCTCCTCGGGATACGAGTTCACGATCTCCACGTTCACGGCCGTCACTCGAGTGCTCGCGAGCGATGCCATTGAACGCGCGCCCACCGGAACGCGTCAACGTCCAATGATTCAGACAGCGCCCTGTCAGTCGTCGGAGACGGCGCCGAGCGAGCGGAGATACGCCTGCCACTCGACCGGCACCATCGACTGCTTTTTCGAGTTGCAGTCCTTGCAGGCGGGAACGACGTTGCCCCGCGTGGATCGCCCGCCGCGGCCCATCGGGACGACGTGATCCATCGTGAGATTGCGGGGCCCGACCCGGCGGCGGCAGTAGTAGCAGACGCCGTCGGCGAGCCGACGCTTCCACCACGGGCTCGCACGGAGCTCACGCGCCTTCGCGCGCTCGCGCCGGAGCGCGCCCGGGTCGATCGGAACCCAGAACTCACTCATGGGCCGCGAGCGCCGCCGAGAGCTCCTCCCACTCGTGCATGAGCCACGCGACCCGCTCCTCGGCGCGCCGCCGTTCCGCCGTGACGGCCCGCGCCCGCTCGCCATCGGTGTAGAGCGCGGGATCGCCGAGCGCCGCGCCGATCTCCCTGAGCCGCGCCTCGAGCGCGTGGATCTGCGTCTCCACCTCCTCCAGGCGCTGCCGCAGCGCGCGCACCTCTCTCGCCACCTTGCGCTGCTTTGGCTGCGCTCCGGATGCTCGCGTCGAGCGGGCGTCGCGTACCGGCGAGG
>Ga0209235_1000030_pt1 | contig 50640 bp, 44 predicted proteins | sample GraSoi013_1_20cm_4_FD_185817 | JGI IMG/M metagenome (GOLD analysis project Ga0209235, IMG submission 185817) | Grasslands soil microbial communities from the Angelo Coastal Reserve, California, USA - Sample 09_25_2013_1_20cm (SPAdes) (version 2) | ecosystem: Environmental > Terrestrial > Soil >... | reverse complement strand
CATCCGCCACCGAAAACTCTACCTGGTCGCCGAGAACTCGGTCTGGCTGCAGCAGCTCCGGTTCCTGAAACCGGAGCTGCTGGCGAAGCTCTCGTCGTGCGCCGGCGGTGACGCCATCACCGACATCATCTTACGTGTAGGAACGAAGCCTGCCCCTGACGTCGCAGCAAGCGCTGCAGCCCAACTTCCTCCTGCCACGGCAGAACCAAGGGCTGCGGTGCCTGATGACGCACGGACCTCCATTGAAGCGGCCCTCGAACCAGTCCACGATCCGGCCCTCCAAGCACGGCTCCGCGCCCTGTTTGAGAAATCGGCCTCCTCCTAGGTCTTTCCCGCCTTGCCTTGAAAGAGGACGCGCGCGCCCACGGATGGCCGCTCCCCCTTTGCACCCGATTCCGGCACGAACCCCATGGCACCAAGCTCCGTGTCGGACGTGAGACGATACAGCCCTCGCACGGCACGTTCGAAGCCGGACCGGGCCAGCGGATCCCTGCCGCTCAGGTACTCCTTCAGCGAAGCGTCGTCCGACAGGCCCGGGTTGTCGAACACGTAGATCGTCACGCGCTGGTACAGGCCGGCCGGATCGGCGGGTGTGGTGGGCTTGATCTTGAGACGCGCGAACTGGTTGCGGTCACCGTGGCCCACAGTCTGGAACCGCACGAGGAGCGCTTCGATTTCAGGGTCCCTCGTGCTGGGCGGCACGTTGACGGTCACGATCTCTCCCTGCTGGGCCATCACGCTATAGGGGGGAATGGAGCGGTCCGGCGCGGTCAGGACCATGCCAACCACGGTAATGACGATCAGGCTGATGCAGAGCGCGAGCGCGGTTTTGACAAGGGGATCGAGGGGTTTCCTGGACTGCTCACCCTCCATTGTTCCCGGTGGCGGGGCTGGGCTCGTCCCCGTTTGAACCCACGCCGCCACCCTCGGCGGTTCCCTCGCTGGCTCCCTCGCCTGACGACTCGGCCAGCTTGGCCACACCCACGACCCGGTCGGTGTCTGCCATGTCGATCAGGCGCACCCCCTGCGCGTTGCGGCCGATCTCGCGCACGTCGTCCACCCGGGTGCGGAGGATCTTGCCCTCGGCCGTCATGACCATGATCTCATCATCGTCGCGGACCTGATGGAACGAGACCGCATGGCCGTTCTTCTCGGTCACCTTCACGCTGATGATGCCCTTGCCGGCCCGGCCCTGAAGGCGATATTCGCTCACGAGGGTGCGCTTCCCATAGCCACGCTCCGTGACGGTGAGGATGGACGTGGTGGAGTCGGGGGTGATCGTCTCCATTCCGATCACGTAGTTCCCTTCGTCCAGCGTGATGCCGCGCACCCCGTAGGCGGGGCGGCCCATCGGCCGGACGTCCTCCTCCCTGAAGCGGATGACGATCCCGTCGCGAGTGCCGAGCAAAATCTCACGCTGGCCGTCCGTGATCTCCACGCCGATCAGCTTGTCGCCCTCGTCCAGCGTCAGCGCGATAATGCCGCCCTGGCGCGGATTCCCGTATGCCGCAAGCTCCGTCTTCTTGATGGTACCCATCCGCGTCGCCATGACCACGTAGCGATCCTCGCGGAACTCCTTGACGGGCAGGGTGGCCGTCACCTTCTCGTCCCCGGAGAGGGCCAGGAGGTTGATCATCGCCTTGCCCTTGGCGGCCCGGCCGGCTTCGGGGATCTCGTGCACCTTCAGCCAATACACCTTCCCGGCGTCCGTGAAGAACAGGAGGTAGTCGTGCGTCGAGGCCGTGAACAGCGTCTCGACGAAGTCCTCCTCCTTGGTCCCCATCCCAATCTTCCCCTTGCCGCCGCGCCGCTGGGCCCGGTAGAGGGAGACGGGATTGCGCTTGATGTAGCCGGCGTGGGAGATGGTCACCACCACTTCTTCCTGCGCGATCAGGTCCTCGACGTTGATCTCCGCTTCCTCCGGGATGATCTGCGTGCGCCGCTCGTCCTGGTACTCCGCTTTGAGGGCTAGGAGTTCGTCCTTGATGAACTGCCGGACCAGGGCCTCGGAGGCCAGAACGGACTTGAGGTAGGCGATCTTCTTGATGATCTCCTCGTACTCCTGCGTCAGCTTCTCCCGCTCGAGCTGCGTGAGGCGCTGCAGCTTCATGTCCAGAATGGCGGTGGCCTGGATCTCCGACAGGGCGAACTGCCGCATCAGGCCGCTGCGCGCCTCCTCCGGCGAGCGGGACCGCTTGATCAGGGCGATGACGGCGTCGAGGTTGTCCAGCGCGAGCTTGAGCCCTTCGAGGATGTGGGCGCGCTCCTCGGCCTTGCGCAGGTCGAACGCCGTGCGGCGCAGCACGACCTCGCGCCGGTGCTCGATGAAGGCCTGAAGGATCTGCTTGAGGTCCAGGACCTCCGGCCGGTTGTGGACCAGCGCCAGCATGATGACGCCGAATGTGCTCTGCATGGGCGTGTGCTTGTACAGGTTGTTCAGGATCACGAGCGGGATCTCGCCTTTCTTGAGCTCGATGACGATCCGCATGCCGTCGCGGTCCGACTCGTCCCGGAGATCCGCGATGCCCTCGATGCGCTTGTCCTGGATCAACTCGGCGATCTTCTCGATCAGCCGGGCCTTGTTAACCTGGTAGGGAATCTCCGTCACAATGATCCGGTCGCGGTCCGTCCGCTCGTCAGTTTCGATGCTCGCCTTGGCGCGCAGCGTGAGGAGTCCCCGGCCGGTGGTATAGGCCTCCTTGATGCCCTGCGTACCGTAGATATAGCCAGCGGTGGGGAAGTCCGGCCCCGGGATCAATTCCATGACCTGCTCGATCGTCGTGTCCGGGATATCGATCAGCCTGATGAGGCCGTCCACCACTTCCGCCAGGTTGTGCGTCGGGATGTTCGTCGCGTATCCGACCGCGATCCCGCCGGCGCCGTTGATGAGGAGGTTCGGCGCCTTGGCCGGCAGGACCAGCGGCTCCAGGCGCGACTCGTCGTAGTTGGGGCGGAAGTCGACGGTCTCCTTGTCGATGTCGGCGAGCATCTCCTCAGCGAGCTTCGTGAGCCGCGCCTCGGTGTACCGCATCGCGGCAGGGGGATCGCCGTCCACCGAGCCGAAGTTGCCCTGGCTGTCCACCAGGCAATAGCGCATGTTGAAGTCCTGGGCCATTCGCACGAGGGTGTCGTAAATCGCCGCGTCGCCGTGCGGGTGGTAGTTCCCCATGATCTCGCCGACGATCTTGGCCGACTTGCGGTAGGCCCGGTTGTGGACGAGGCCCATTTCGTTCATGCCGTAGAGGATCCGCCGGTGGACCGGCTTGAGCCCGTCCCGGACGTCCGGAAGCGCGCGTCCCACGATCACGCTCATCGCGTAGTCGAGGTAGGACGACCGCATCTCGTCTTCGATCGGAACCTGAATTAATCGTTCATCAACCGGCATCCTTTACCTCCTACACATCGAGGTTGCGCACTTCGAGCGCGTGCTGCTGGATGAAGTCCCGCCGCGGCCCCACCTCGTCCCCCATGAGGATCGAGAAGATATCCTCCACGCCGGTGAAGTCCTCGAGCTTGACCTGGAGCAGGGTACGGGTTTCCGGGTTCATCGTGGTCTCCCAGAGCTGCTCGGGGTTCATCTCGCCCAAGCCCTTGTACCGCTGCAGCCCGATCCCCTGCTTGCCGATCTCCAGGATGGCGCGGACTAGCTCGGCCGTGCCGGGACACTCCTTCTCCTCCCCTTTCACCTTGAGCTTGTACGGAGGGCGCCCCAGCCCGATGGCGGATGGGGTAAGCTTCTGCAGTTCCCGGAAGTTGGCCGACCCGACCAGTTCGTGGGTGATCTCCATGGTCTGCGCCATCCCGTTCGCTTGGATCCGGCAGAGGACCTTGTTGGACTCGTGCTCCTCGTCTTCGGCAATGTCGAGCGCGATCTGCGCTTTGGGATAGGAAGCCGTCAGCGCCTTCTTGGCGTTGGCCACCGCTTTCTGGAGCGCCGCCGCGTTCTTGAGGAGGTCCCGGTCAATACCCGGCTCGTCCACGAAGGCGCGCAGGACGCTGGCCTCGTGCTGTTTCTTCCCGAAACGGGTCAGCAGCCCTTCGAAGGCGATGAGCTTCTTGAGGATTGGCAGAAGGCGCCGGCCGGTCACGAAGGCCTGCCCGCTCTCGACGTAGACCTCCACTTCCTCGACCGCAAGGTCGGCCAAGTACTCGTTGAGGGCGTTCTCATCCTTGAGGTACTTCTCGGTCTTGCCCTTCTTGACTTTGAAGAGCGGCGGCTGCGCGATGTAGATGTACCCGCGCTCGATGAGCTCGTGCATCTGGCGGTAAAGGAAGGTGAGCAGGAGCGTCCGGATGTGGCTGCCGTCCACGTCCGCGTCGGTCATCAGGATGATCTTGTGGTAGCGGGCGCGGGAGATGTCGAAGGCCTCCTTGTCGTCCTTACCGTCCTTGCCGGAGTCGCCATCTTCCCGCGCGCGCCCAATGCCGGTTCCGAGGGCCATGATCAACACCCGGATCTCCTCGCTGGAAAGCATCTTGTCGAACCGCGCCTTTTCCACGTTGAGGATCTTGCCTTTGAGGGGCAGGATGGCCTGGAAGCGCCGGTCGCGGCCCTGCTTGGCGGAGCCGCCGGCCGAGTCCCCCTCCACGATGAACAGCTCGCTGTTGGCTGGATCCTTCTCCGAACAGTCGGCGAGCTTGCCGGGGAGCGCGCCGCTGTCCAGGGCGCTCTTGCGGCGGATCAACTCCTTGGCCTTGCGGGCCGCCTCGCGCGCCCGCGCGGCGTCGACGGCCTTGCCGACGATCCGGCGGGCAATAGGCGGATTCTCTTCGAAGTACGCCCCGAGGGCCTCGTTGACCGCCGCCTCGACGATCCCTTTCACCTCGCTGTTCCCCAGCTTGGCTTTGGTCTGGCCCTCGAACTGAGGGTTCCGCAGCTTCACGCTGATGACGGCGGTGAGCCCCTCGCGGACGTCATCCCCGGTTAGCGACTCTGCGTCTTTCTTCAGCAGGTCGTTCGCGTTCGCGTAGTTATTGATCGTGCGGGTCAGCGCCGCCTTGAAGCCGACCAGGTGGGTGCCGCCCTCCCGCGTGTTGATGTTGTTGGCGAAGGAGAAGATGTTCTCCGCATAACCGTCGTTGTACTGGAGGGCGACGTCTTGGACCATGTCGCCCTTCTCGACGCTGATGAAGATGGGCTTGTGCAGCGGGGTCTTGGCTTCGTTGAGGTGCTCGACGAACGACACGATCCCACCCTTGTAGCGGAACACCTGCTCCTTGGCCGGCTCCTTGCGCTCGTCCTTGAGCGAGATCTCCAGACCCTTGTTCAAGAAGGCCAGCTCGCGCAGGCGTTGGGCCAAGATGTCGAAGCTAAACTCCGTGCTCTCGAAGACCTCGGGGTCCGCCTTGAACGTGATCTTCGTGCCGCGCCGTTTGGTCTTGCCGGTAACCTTCAGGGGAGCGGTGGGCTTGCCGCGCTCGTAGCGCTGCTCGAAGACCTGGCCGTCCTGCCAGATTTCCATCTCCAGCCACTCCGAGAGCGCGTTCACCACCGAGATACCCACACCGTGGAGGCCGCCCGACATGGTGTAGGCACCCTCCTCGAACTTCCCGCCAGCATGGAGCATGGTGAGGGCCACCTCGGCGGCGGACTTCTTCTGGGTGGGGTGCAGGCCCGTCGGGATGCCCCGGCCGTTGTCCACCACTGTGACGCTGCCGTCGATGTGGATCGCGACCTCGATCGTCTCGCCGAACCCGGCCATGTGCTCGTCGACGCTGTTGTCCACCACTTCGTAGACGAGGTGGTGGAGACCCTCGGGACCGGTGGTCCCGATGTACATGGCGGGGCGCTTGCGGACGGCGTCGAGGCCCTCCAGCACCTTGATCTGCTCGGCGCCGTAAGAGTCGCGCTGCCCGCTCTCGATCTTGGTCTCGTCCGTGGCCATAGACCTCCTTCGCTCTGCCCTCCCTAGATCTTCATCGGCATGACGACGCACAGGAAGCCTGGGTCGCCGTCCGATTTCATCAGGCAGGGGCTCAAGGGAGTGTTGATCTCCATGGTGACTGACTCGCCGTCCATCACCGCCAGCGCATCGAGGATGTATCGGGCGTTGAAGCCGGTGGTCAGGCTCTCCCCGCGGTACTGCGCGGGCACCTCTTCGGTGGCCTCTCCAAGGTCGGGGTTGCTCGTGTGCAGGGTGAGCGTGCCTGCCTGCAGCATCAGCTTGACCGCGTTCGTCTTGTCTTTCGAGAGCACGGCGACCCGCCGGAGCGCGCCCTCCATCGCCGCCCGCTCGATCACCGCCTTCTTGGCACTCTCCTTCGGGATGACCTGTTGGTAGTTGGGATAGGTCCCCTCCATGACCCGCGAGGTCAGGTACAGCCCGCTCTTCTGGAACGTGACCAGATTCTTGGTGAAGCCCAGCAGCGGCTCGCCCTCCTCTTCCTCGAGCAGCCGCCGCATCTCCTGTGCCGCCTTGCGCGGAATGATCGCCTTAACCTCTTTGGGAAGGTCCGTCCCTGCATGCGCCAGTTCGCTTTCGGCGATCGCCAGGCGATGCCCGTCGGTGCCGACCAGTTTCATCGTGACCTTCTTTTCGGAAGAGTGCAGCGTGATCAATAGGCCGTTGAGGATGTAACGCGCGTCGTTGTCGCCCACTGCGAAGAGGGTCTTGCGAAGCAGCGACGAGAGCCCGCTCCCGGGAATGGCCACCCGCCCTTCGCGCTCAATCGTGGGCAGCGCCGGGAACTCCGACGCCGCCATGCCAACGATCTTGAATTGGCTCCGGCCGGCTTGGATCTGGACCCAGTTGTTCTCCTGCGTGGTGAATGTCACCTCGCCGTCTGCCACCTCCTTGAGGATCTCGTAAAGCTTGCGCGCGGAGAGGGTGACGCTCCCGGCCTGAAGGACCTCGGCTTTGTAGTGTCCCCGGATGCCAATCTCAAGGTCCGTCGCCACCAGTCCGACCCCGTCCTGCTTCGTCTCCAACAGGATGTTGGAGAGCACCGGCATGGTATTGCGCTTCTCCACTATCCCCTGGACGCGCTGCAGCCCCGTCAGCAACTCGTCCCTGGCAATCTTGATCTTCATCGCCCTGCCTCCTTCTGGGCTTATGCGCCGGTGATCTGACGCTTCAACTCCTCGAGGATTCCGAGCAGGCCGGGAACGCTCTGTTTTCCTTTCTCGACCTGCTTGCACGCGTGCATGACGGTGGTGTGGTCCTTGCCCCCGAAGTGCCGCGCGATTTCGGGATAAGACTGCTGCGTGATCTCCCGGCACAGGTACATCGCGATCTGCCGCGGGTAGACCAGCGCCCTCGTTCGCCGTTTGGACTTCAGATCCGCCATCTTAATGTGGAACTTCGCCGCGACGGCCTCCTGCACCGCGTCGAGTGTGATCACGTGCTTCTTCTCGTCGACCAGCTCCTTGAGCACGTTTTGCGCCATCTCGAGCGTGATGGCCTGGCCAGTCAGCGACGCGTAGGCCCCGAGTCGGATCAGTGAGCCTTCCAGTTCCCGGATGTTCGCTTTGATGTTGGTAGCCACGAACAGCGCGACATCGTCCGGGATGCTGATGCCCTCGCGCTCGGCCTTGTCCCGGAGGATAGCAATCCGCGCCTCAAGGGGGTAGGGCTGGATGTCGGCCACGAGGCCCCAGTCGAGACGGGAGCGCAATCGCTCCTCCATCTCGGGGATATCCTTGGGGTATCGGTCGCTTGAAAGGACGATCTGCTTGCGGGCCTCGAAGAGGCTGTTGAAGGTGTGGAAGAACTCTTCCTGGGTCGCCTGCTTGCCCGCGATGAACTGGATGTCATCCACCAGCAGCATGTCGATGTTGCGGTACCGGCGGCGCACATCAATCATCTTGTCGTACCGGATGCCGTTAATGACCTCGTTGGTGAACTGCTCGGACGTCACGTACGCGATCCGGAGATCTGTATGCTCGAGAATGTAATTGCCTATTGCGTGCATGAGATGCGTCTTCCCGAGCCCCACGCCTCCATAGATCAGAAACGGGTTGTACGAGGCAGCCGGAGACTCAGCAACCTTCATACTTGCGGCTCGGGCCAGTTGGTTGTTGGGAGAAGCAACGAAATTTTCGAAGGAATATCTCACGTTGATCTGTCCCGTTCTTCTTCCCCGCAGTCCTCCCGTGCCCCCTGGCCGGTCAACGTTCTCGCGGGACGGGGCTTTCGCCTGTGCTTCTGGTTCTGATACGACAAACCCCACGCGTAAGTGATCCTTCCCCGTCGTGTTCCTTAAAGTCTGCTCGAACAGGCCTTGGTAGTGATCCCGTACCCAGTCGCGATAGAATCTATTGGGCACCCTGATCGTAGCCTCGCTGTCATTGAGTTCTCCTAGGGACAGGCTCTGGAACCAGGTATCGAAGATTTCTTTCGACACCTGCTCTCGAAGCCGGCTCACGCTGGTTTCCCAGATCGCGGTTATGTCCACAGCAAGCCCTTACTTTTCAAGGACTCCACAGCCCCTTCCACTCCTGTGGATAACATCCGTACGACTGCCCCCATCTCTGCCTTCCAGTCCTAGCAGGGACTGCCGTCTTTGCACCCCCACTGTCACTCTATCCCCAGCGGGCGTTGCAGGTTGCCCCCACTCTGCTCAGACACTCAACCAGCCTATATGGTTGATCGGAGACCGCATTTTTTTCTATCCACAGCATCAATGGGCATTACTCTTACGACCGACTCCTTCTATTTTTTCTCTCAAACAACACTAGGAGAGTGAGGAAGCAAGTTCTTACCATGTGATGACCCGATCTGCCGTGAAGATCATCTCTACGAGCTGCTCATATGTGAGCTCGTGCTGTTCTTGCGAGGGAGGACCTTCCGTGAGACGGTACACTACACGCTGGGGCAACAATGATGCGGTGTTCCCTGCCGACAGGAGAACGACGAGAGGGGACGTGGCAGAAGGAGGCTGAGACCCAAGAACCTGGAGCGCAAGAGGCTTAGGAGAGCCTGTGAGCAGATGGAGCGTCATCTATACATTCCTATGAAAAGATGAGAGCACGGTCTGCTGATTCCATGGCAGCGGCAAGTTCGGCTGGGGTGACCGGCTTCGTCACAATGTCAGGCGTATACTGATGCGGTGTGTCCGCATCAGTTGCGATAAGGAAAGGAGTTCCCCACTCAATGAAGACAGGCAGGTGCTTGTCCAAGATCTCCGCATCAACAATGTCACCAGTATCCTCAGCCAGGAGATGAGGAGCACGGCCACATAAGATGATGCTAATGTATTGCCCTTCGTTGTGAGAGCCTAACCCCAATGCAATGCGAAGAGCTTCCACAGCACGATGACTTTTGGTCGGGTCTGTCTGGATCACAACCAGCGTTCTCGGAGAAGGACGGACCATCCCGCACACTCAATTCAGAGCAACAAACCGGTCACAAGCGGAAACGATGTTGGAAAGAACGACTAACCCACAATAGGTGGCCTTATCATCTTTCCTTGGGACACCAAGGCGTTGAGCGCCATAGGCACAGGCGAACAATTTGAGCCCTGCATCCCGCAAGGGCTGAAAGCGTGGATCATCGACTGTTAACACTCCCTCGTCGATGAGGTACAGGTAGACATCAGCGCCTCCTTTCAGCGCAGCGCCGGAGAGGCCGATGGCAGTGGTCAGATTGGGGTTATCAGGACCTGTGGACAGAAGAATACCTAAGGCCCTTTTTTTCATCTTAAATCCACAGGGCTGCAATCATCGTAACTTAGCATAACAAAAGGGGAAATTGGCGAGTCAGCCACTATGAAAACTTTACCATAAAGGGCTATCCAGAGTCAAACAAAAAAACGGGAAATTCTCCGGGGCTACAGGGGAGGTAGTACCTAGGTTCTTAGCCCGGGGATTCTGTGTGAAGCCGGGTCTTGAATTCCTGGAGAGACAGAGTGTGGTCTTGTCTGGTTGGGATATAGCGAACGGTGATAGTGGAGGTGGCTGCCTCGAAGCGCTTGATAGCCCAGGTTATCCCTGCCGCCTCCGCGTACTTGAACTGCTTCCCGACATCGTCATCATCCAAGTAAACTTCGACGCCAATCCCTTCACTGCGGAGACCTTCGCGAAGCTTCTCAGCCTGTTGATGGAGATGGATCGTGTCTACGCCATCTCGAATGAGTAGGACGCGCGGTAGGACGCGAGGCGACTGAGGCGAAGCCTTTTTAAGTTCCTGCTCTTGCAGGAGCGACAGGATCCGTTCAAACCCGATCGAACATCCCACAGCAGGAATTTTCTTGCCGGCGAACTGCCCGATCAGCTCATCATACCGGCCGCCGCCGAGGATTGAGGATGAAAAACCCTCCACGACGGCTTCGTAGACAGGGCCCGTGTAATAGTCCATGCCGCGAACCATGATGGGATGGAATATGATGCGAGACCTCGGATTGATAGCACGCACAGAATTTATAATGGCGTCTAGGTTCGAACAGATGCTATCAATTTCATCGCGAACTACCTGATCATCGACCTTATCAAGCAGATCTTTATAATGCTGGTACTGGGTAGTGCTATGGAGCAGCACGTTGTGATCAACGTTAGTGATGGATTTTATAGTTAACCCTTTAACTTTGAGCCAAGGCTTGGAATCCTTCTGGAGAAGGTTACTTAGCTCATCCTCGAACTGTAGAAGTGTGATTTTGTCCAGTTTGTCGAGGAGGAGGGTAATGGCATGGACCTGCTGCACGGGTACGGCATAACCACGAAGGAGAAGAGGCAATAAACGCTTATCACTTATCCGAAACCAATACTGACCTAATTGAAACTCCTCTTGGAGCCTCTGGAGCACCCGTTCCGTCGCGGTGATGATCTCGACTTCATAATCAGGAGTGGCCCCACCCACCACGTCGATGTCGCACTGGTAGAACTCACGGTAGCGCCCTTTTTGCGGGCGGTCTGCGCGCCAGACCGGCCCGATGTGGTAGCGCCGGAATACCTTGGGGATTTTCCCTTGGTGAGTCGCTACGAAACGGGCGAGCGGCACTGTGAGATCGTAGCGAAGACCGTAGTCTGCCAGCTCGTCATCTTTTGCCTGGGCCAGCTTCTCACCCCGCTTCAGGATCTTGAACAGGAGCTTCTCGTTCTCTCCTCCCCCCTTGCCGAGGAGGACGGCCAGGTCTTCCATGGCCGGGGTGTCGATCGGGAGGTAGCCGTAAAGCCGGTAGACCGAGCTGATGGTCTCCATCAGGCGCTGGCGGAGGAGCGCGTCCTGAGGCAGCCAGTCGCGCATGCCTGTTGGGGGACCGATCGAGGACATCGCCGCGTATCCTAACGGCTTCTTGGCCGGCTATCAAGCCGGCACGTGGAAGGCTTCCTTGATGCCGGTGAGGACGAACTGGACGGCGATCGCCGCCAAGATCAAGCCCATGACGCGGGTGAAGATGCGCATCCCGGTCTCCTTCAGCAGGCGGGTGACTGCGGTGGCGCTGCGCAGCACAACGTACGCGATCAGCACATTGAGGGCGATGGCCAGCAGCAGCAGGACGAATGAGGGGACCACTTTCGGGGCTTTCGCCGCCTGGCCGGTGAGCGCGATCACGGTGGAGATCGAGCCGGGGCCACTCAGCAAGGGGATGGCCAGCGGGATGATGGCGATATCCTCGCGCTGGGCCCCCTCGGCGTCTTCTTCAGGCGTGTGGCGGACCCGCGCCGGTCTGGCCTCCATCATGTCGAAGGCGATCTTCAGCAGGAGGAGTCCCGCCACGATGCGAAACGCCTCGATGGTGACGCCGAAGAACTTGAAGATGAAGTTCCCAAACGCGGCGAACAGCACCAGCACGGCAAAGACGGCCAAGGCAGCACGCCTGACCATCGCTGCCCGCTCGGCTTCGGAGCTGTGCGGTGTGATGGACAGAAAGATAGGGACGTTACCCACTGCGTCCAGCGTGACGAAGAGAGAGACGAACGCGGTGACGAAGAACGTCAGCAGCGGGTCCATCAGCGGCCAGGCGCCCTGGCCTTACTGAACGCGCTGCGCGGATTCTCAGTGGACAGCTTGCCGAGCTCCTTGTACAGCTCACGCTCGCGGGGGCCGACGGACTTCGGGGTTACTAGAACGAAGCGGACGTACTGATCGCCTCGGGTGCCGTCTCGCCGTGGAAGCCCCTTGCCGCGCAGGCGCAGACGTTGACCCGCCTGGCTCCCTGGCGGGATGCGCATCGAGACGGGGCCATCCAGAGTGGGTACCTGGACTTCCGTGCCCAGGACGGCTTCCCAGGGCAGCAAGGGAAGGTCGATCTGGAGGTCCTCAGGGGACTCCTCGAGGAGCGTGTAGAACGGATGGGGCTGGAGACGAATCTTCAGGTAGAGATCGCCGGGGCGAGCCGCCCGCCCGTTCGTGGCGCCTTGGCCCTTGAGCCTGATGCGGTCACCCGGGCGCACCCCCTTCGGCAGAGTGACATCGAGTTGCTTGGGTCGGAGGCGCCCTGACGCGTCCCGGGCCGTGAGCGTGACGCGCCTGGTGCCTCCCTGGGCCAACTCCTCCAGGGGCAGTTCCAGTTCCGCCTCCAGGTCGGCGCCCTGGTCCCTGCCGCCGGCCTGCTCGTCCAGATCCCATTCCCAAGACGACTGCCCTCTGGAGAACGGACCGCCGCGCCCTCCGAACAGGGCTTCGAAAAAGTCGCTGAAACCGCCGCTGAAGCCCTCTCCCCCTGTCCAGGTCCAACTTCCCGCCTGACCGCTGCCGGGCGGCGGCGTGAAATCCATGCCGTCTTTCCAGCGAGAACCGAGCTGATCATACTTCTTGCGTTTTTCCGGATCGCCGAGGACCTCGTGGGCCTCGTTGATCTCCTTGAATTTTTCCTCGGCCACCTTCTTCTTCGCCGGCGTGTCTTGCAAATCAGGATGGTACTGGCGCGCGAGCTTGCGATAGGCGTCCCGGATCTGCTTCGCGGTTGCATCGCGAGGAACGCCCAAGACCTCGTAGTAATCTCTATATTTGACGCTCATGGGTGAAAGAGTACCACACCCGCGGCGTTTGTCCAGCCTGGCCTCAGCGTTGTGCGCCTCGCGGCCCTTTGCTATAGTGCCGCCCTATGCTTGCGGTGATCACCGGGGCTTCGCGTGGCATCGGAGGGAGCTACGCGCGCCAGCTTGCCGCGCGGGGCTATGCGCTGCACTTGGTGGCGCGTGACGCAGAGCGGCTCGCCCGCGTCGCGGGCGAGATTCGGGCGGCGCACGGCGTTGCGGTCGAGGAGATTGTCCTCGACCTGGCCCAGGCGGACGCAGCCGAGCGCTTGTACGCGGACGTGCGCCGACGCCGCACGGAGCCCGTGGACCTCCTCGTCAACAACGCCGGGTTCGGCCTGTATGGGGAATTTGCGGACATGCCGATGCCGCGCATTCAGGAAATGCTCGTTCTGCACCTGCTGACGGTCACCAAGCTGATTCGCCTGATCCTCCCTGAGATGCGGGAGCGCCGCAAGGGCGCCATCATCAACGTCGCGTCGGTCGCCGGCTTGCTGCCGCTTCCCTATCTCTCATTGTATGCCGCGACCAAGGCCTTCCAGGTGAGCTTGGGGGCAGCCCTGGACTTGGAAGCCCGGAAGCACGGGGTGGTGATCCAGACCTGTTGCCCCGGTCGAACGGCCACCGACTTTCATGCGACAGCCGGCGTCAAACAATATTGGGCCCCTGGCGATCAGCAAACGGCGGATGAGGTGGTAACCGAGTCGCTCGCGGCGTTGGATCGTGGACGGTCATTTGTCGTGACCGGATGGCGAAACCGCCTGCTGAATCGTATCCAGCAGCTCGCACCCCGGCGTGTTGTGCTGCGGGCCGCCGAGCGGCTGATGAGGCCGTGACGCGAAAGGCAAGGCCGAGCACCGACATGAGCGGGGTCTTCAGGTCCGGCATGGCTGCCCTCGTGGCATTGGCATGGGGAACGGCATGCTCTTCGCCCGGCGACCATCACCACCCCTTCGCTCAGGACGGCCCTCCAGCCATCACCGGCAATCCCGCCGCCGATCCCACGTTGCCGCCTCGGCTCGGCCACCCGGGCCGGCTGCTCCTCGGATGCAGCGCCAGGACCGCTCGCGGGCCTGAGACGGCGGAGCTGTACGCCTCCGCGCTCGACTTCGACGAAGGGCGGCAGAGCTTTTTCCTCAAGCGGCTGGACTCGGCGGGCCGCGAGAGCTTCTATCCACTCCACGGGCATTTTCTAGACGGGGGCCGCTCCGGCATTTTCATGGTCCACGACGGGAAGGGCCTCAAGGACGGAGACGCGTACCGGATTGACCAGAGCGTCAATATGGGCGTGCTGTTCCTCCACACGGCGGACGGCGGACTGCGCGCCATCCTGGACGTCTTCGCGGAAGAGAATGTGGGCAAGCTAGGCGAGGGAGCAGGGCGGCCTCTTGGTGAGTACTCCTGCCGCTGGGCGGAAGAGGGCCGCCGCCTCTCCTCGCAGCGCGAGCATGTGCGGGCGCAACCCAACAGCGGGGCGACGCCTCCCAGCCATTGGTACCGAGAGTCCGATCGAACCGTGCTTGCCTGTCTCGGGTCATCGATGGATGGAACATATCGCTTCGAGTTGCGGGGCTCGAAAATCTGGCCTGGCCACCTCGGATTCCTCGTCGTGCGAACTCCAGGGATGGACCAGCCCGTCGGCTACAACGTCCACATGCTGGAGGGACCGGGGCGGCTGCTGATCCACGCACACAGCTTCCCGCATCGCACGAAGGCCAGCATGCTCGACACGTTGGAGGAGACCGAAACCGTGATCGGCGGGCTCTTGCTGGTCCCGTCAGAGACAGGATACACGGGCTGGATCGGTCTCGCGGGGTCGAGCGCCGATCCGTACAACCTTTCGTTCTCGCGGGACGCGACGGTTGGAGATTACGCCGCGCAGGGTCGGATCGTGGTGCCCCCGCTGCCTGTTGTCTGTCAGTAGAACGCCGCTCAGCCAAGACTTCGCGGCTACGGAAGCCGCGGGCGCTCCTCATTCATCATTTCAATGGCGGAATTTCGCGGCCGGTGGCGTCGCGACTCTGCTCCCAGGGAACCAGTGGATAGGTAATCTCGTCATACCCGACATTGATGCCTTCCGCATCGGACGCGACGACCCGTAACGTCAGTCGGTCCTTGCCTTTTAGCCACTTCGGGATCGTGTAGTCGCCCTGGAAGATGCCCTTCGGGCCCTGGTGAAAGAATTCCACATGCCCGATCACCGTGTCGTCGACCCGCACTTCTCCGTAGAGTTCCATCATGCGGGAGTCCCAGTTTCCGAAGGGCTCGACGATGCAGTCGCACATCATGTTGACCGTCGTGCGGATCGTGACGCCGTCGCCGATCCCTAGAGGCCGGTCTGGGGTCGGCGAGACGATCTGGACGATCAATCCGTTGATGTCCAGCACGATCCCGTCGCCGGTGACGTGCTTGCCGGGATAGAGCAAGACGGTTTTGCTGGCGCGCCGCTTGGCGCGGGGAAACTTCAGTGGGCCTTCTCCGGTAATCTCAACCAAGGTGGGCTTCGTCAAGCTGAGGGTGGCCGTGAAGGACGCGGCCCCTTTCAAGCTGTAAATCTGCTCGTGCTGCTGTCGTGGGGTCATCATGATGGATCGGAGATCGCCGCCAGAGCCCGTCTGGACCCCGGAGGCCAGGACGGCGCCCGTCTCCAGGTCCTTGATCGCGACGGCCGCCCCGCCAACAGCGTCGCCCAACACCATCGCGCGGTTCCCCACCACACGGACCATCACCGTGGTGGGAATCCCTGGGGACGGCGCGTCCGCAGCCCAGGCAGCCACGAGGGCCAATAAAAGACTGATAGCCCCTGCGCCGAGGAGGGCGGTGCGCTTCGCCATACTCGGCATGAATCGGCATGTGATCATTGCGATGCCGGTATCTTATCAGATCGGTCCAGTAGCTGGAGGGGGCGAGGCTCAGGGAGTGAACACCTCGTTGACGTTGCTGAACGACCCGCCGGGAGTGGGCCCTCCGCTGATCACGTAGATCCGACCGTCCAACGAGGCCGAGCCCAATCCGTGCCGGGCCGTTGGCATGGGCGCCAGGGCCTCCCATGAGTCGGAAGCCGGATGGTAGGCTTCATTCTCGCGGAAGGTCCCGGACGGGGCTTCCCCGCCGAAGACGTAGATGCGGTCTTTGACGACGGCGGCTGTGATCCCGCTCCGGGGCGTCGGAAGGTCAGCCTTGCGCGTCCACCGATCGGTTGCGGGGTCGTATTCCTCGGTGACGCCGAGGTTCTGGCCGTACTGGCGGTTCAACCGGCCACCGATCGCGTAGAAGCGGCCGTTGAGCGGGGCGGCGGCATGGTGGTCGCGGGCCGTCGGCATCGGCGCGCGCACGGTCCAGCTATCGGTCGCCGGGTCATAGACCTCATGCGCGCTGGTGTTGCCGTCCCGGTTATAGCCGCCCACCGCATGGAGCTTCCCGGCGAGCGCCGCGACGGCCAGCGCCCCGCGCGGTGTGGGCATGGGTTTGCGGGCCATCCACCGATCGGCGACCGGGTCGTACTCATACAGGCTGGTCACCGGCGACCAGATGGAGAACAGCGAGAGTTCGAACCCGCCGATGACGTAGAGCCGGTCATTCACCACTCCGATCCCCGCATGGTGCAGACCGCTGGGCAGCGGGGCGCGCTCGTGCCAGGTGTCGGTAACCGGATCGTATTCTTCAACGGCTGGCGTGATGAACGGGAGGCCCGGTTGAAAGCCTCCGACCACGTACACCTTGCCGCGGACGGCGGCGACCGCCACTTCGGTCCGGTTGAGCAAGGCCGGCGCCTTGGCGACCCATCCGCCCTTCGACGGGGCCCCTACGGCAACGGCGACCGACGCGAGAGTTCCTGCAAGAAGAAATCCGGCGAAGGCGACGCGAGGCATGGCGCCATTGTAATCGCAACCTGGCGAGGGAGTCTATGTCTGGTCAGGCCTTGTGGACGCTGTGCTCATCGATCAGCAGGGGCGGCCGATCGAAGCGCTGCCTGATGCGATTGATGGCCTGTAGGACCAGGGGCCGGCTGACGAGCTTGCGCTCGATCGCCCGCTTCCCCGGGAAGTCCATCAGCGACACGCCGATCAGTATCGTGAGCAGGCCCTGCCCAGGCAGGACCAGCATGGCGATCCCTCCCAGCAGCAGGAGCCAGCCGACGACATTTTTCACCCCCAGGGCGATGAGCCGGAGGATCGGATGATGGTCCTTCATCCAGGTCCTCGGATGGCGCTCGCAGAAATAGTCCTGGGGGAGGCGAACCAGGATCCATGGAATGGCGATCACGCTGCCAATGAAGCCGACGATGGACAGCGCGAACAGGAATTCGAGAATGACCGGCGAGATGAGCGAGGTGATCTCGGCCACTCAGCTTCCAAGCGCCCGGTCAAGCTCGTAGATGAGCCCGTTCACCGCCTGTTCCAGGGACACGGCGTGGACCTCGCCAGGCGGGAAAGTCGCGCGCTGAGGATAGATGAAGGCGCTATTACCATAGCCAGGCGAGATGCGCGGGAAAAAGGGGCGCGCGTCCTCGTAGTCGGTTGCTAGAAGCTGTGCCTGTCCGTAGGCCGTGACCGAATACAGGCTCTTGCCGCTGTTCAGGTCCAGGCCGACCAGGGACACGGTGAAATAACTGTCTGTGCGGGTCCCAACGGCGCGGCCGGCGCGGCCGTACTGGAGCCATACAGGGCTGACCACCTCGGTCCCTGTTGGCATGACGACTAACACCTGATTGACGTTGAACGGCGCACTGGCCTTGCGGACTTCGGCGAGCATGTCGCCATGCGGAACCGCGATCATCGTGGCGCCGACGATTTCCAGACGCTTGCCCGCCGCGAATTGGGCCTTGATCTTGTCAACGAGCTTCTGTTGCGCGGCCTGAGGGGGAACAGCCGAGCCGACCGGCGCCAGCCAGACAAGCCCCACTTTGGCCGGTTGGGCGAGTGTCGTGCTCGCTAATGGAGGAGCGTCAGTCAGGAAGGGATTGGCGGGCGGGGGATACGCTTCTGGCAAGCCGGCGCAGCCCGCGAGGAGCAGTGTAAGGCCCGCTGCTGCGAGAGCACGGCTGAGTAGATTGGTGCACATGGCCGAGCCTCCTTGTACGCGATGATAACCCGTGGCGTTATCGTACCACAACTCACTTTAGAACGGCATGTCGTCATCGGACAACCCGAAATGGTGGCCGATCTCGTGGACCACGGTTTCCTGCACCTCTCTGATGACCTCCTCCTCGGTTTGACACAGACGCAGGATCGGGCCGCGGTAGATGTAAATGCGATCCGGCAGTTGTCCGCCGGTATCAAAGAAGGAGTTGCCATGGATGGAGCGACCCCAGTATAGCCCGAGCAACTCGTCCGCGTCTTCAGGCTCAAGGCCGACTGCTTCGAGCGCCTCCATGCTGGGCTCCTCTTGGACCTCGATCGCCACGTTGTCGAGGTAACGGCGGAAACCCTTGGGCAGGTCCTTCACCGCCCGGGCCACGAGGGCCTCAAAGTCCTTATGCGAGAGCCAACTGCGTGGCATGTCAAATGAGACAGGGACGATATAAAAAAAGAGGAGGGCTCTCCGCGAACCCTCCCCTTGTTTCTCGATCGGGACGGTTATTTCTTCCGCACCTGGATGCCGTGCGGGTCGGCCTTTTCAGCCTTCACCGGATTCCCGTCCTTGTCTTTTTCTTCCACCATCTTGCTGATCGGGGCGATCCCCACGAACGTGCCGCGCCTCCCGCCGTCCTCGACCTTGATGACGCCCACGCCCGGTGTGCTGCCGACCGCGTTGCCGACGTCTTTGTTATTACCGGTGAGCGGGCTTGGGCCGCGCAAGGCGGCGAAGACGTAGCTGCTGTCCGGAGCCGAGTCCATCAAGTCCGGCGCGGGGTCCTTGCTGACGTCACCTGCCAGGAAGATCGATCCGACCTTGAGATCGTCGTTCTTCGAATCGTAGACGTCGATCGTGTTGAGATGACGGTCCCCTGCCCAGATGTAGCGGTTGTTGACCGCCACCATGCCGTGCGAGTCCCCGCCGTCGCGCCCCCCGATCCGGATGGGGACGGACACCTCCGGCAGCGACATGGTTGTGAAGTTGTACACGTCGTGGTTCAGCGGCGTCGCCGGCCAGCCGCCGCCCGAGTTGAGGTACATGTGGGTTCCGATCTGGACACCCCCGCACCCGGCAGGCTTAACGGCATCCCTCGTGAGTGATCCCGAGGGAGTTAGAGGGCTTGTCGCAAGGTCGAAGACGACTAGGCCGCCGCCTCGCGGGGTTACGAAGACAAACTGACTTTTGTTTTCGACAATGGGACAGATCGGCGACATGTCCGGTAGCCCTGCGGCTTCCAAGGGGGCCAGTGCCACGACATCGTTCGGCGGGTTGATGGTGAACTTCTTGTTGGCGTAGTCGGTCCAGATGCGGACCAACTTCTTCTCGGCGATGTTCGCGCCGATCGCCACTTTCATGTTTGGGGCGGGGTAGGCCGCGTGGGCGTTCTTGCCCAGGCTTACGCACCCGATCGGCGCGCGGGCGGCCGCGTCCAGGAACACGACGTGGCCGCTGGCCACGTAAGAGAGGATCCCGTATTTCCCGTCCTTGGTGAAGAAGAGCATGTGGGGCCGCTTCGGGTAGCCCCCGGCTTCCTTGCAGGCCTCAGCGAACTTGTCGCCCAGGTCCAGCGTTTCAGCCTTCGCGCTCTTCGCATCCTTCGAGAGGCTCTCGCCGTCATAGATGTAGAGAGTCCCTCCTCCATCTTTCGAACTGTCCGACTGATCAATTACCCAAACCTCGTAAGAAGCAGCCGCCGCGGCCGGCGCGGCGGGCGGAGCGGCTGCGGCAGGCGGCGCGGCGGGAGGAGGGGGTGCTTGCTGGGCGAGGACCGGGTCCGGGGTGATACCAAGGAAGAGGACTAGGAGGGGAAGAATCCAAATCAGGGCAGAGCGTCCGATTATCATGTGGTGACCTCCTTATGCTAACCGTTCGGATAATCCGCAAGAGTTAAGCGTTGTCCAATAGGATCGGCTATGCAAGGGCGAGTACATAAACCGGCTCCTCGAAAGGCTGCTATGGTAGTCGGGCGGCTGGAGTCTGTCAACGACGAAAAACTGCGCCTATTTCACGACAATTTGGGCGCGCATGTTATGGCCCGGCAGGTCGCAGATGTAGGGGAACACGCCGGTGGTCTTCGGCGTAAACCGCAACTCGGCCCTCCCGTGGGGAGGAATCAAAACACGGACGAACCCGGTCTCGTTGAACTCGGGTGCGCCGTTCCCGCTCACCTGGACGTTTGTGTGTTGCAGGAGCAACAGGGGGACAAAGGCGTGCAGATCCTCATCGTCGTTGCGGATGACGAGCGCGACTGGCTTTCCCTGCAGCAGAGTCAGCGTCTCCGGGCTGAATGCCCGTTTGCTGGCGACGATCTCGATCGAGGCGGCTGGCGCTTCCCCCGCCTCGGTGATGGGGCTCAGGAGGGGGACCGCCAGAGCAAGACCGAGGAAGGCGCCGGCTGTCCTCATTTGGTTTTCGCGAAGATGCGGATCGGGGTGCCGGCGAAGTCGAACCGCTCCCGGAGATGGTTCTCAAGATAGCGCAGATAAGGCGCGCCGATCTCCTCCGGATGCCTGCAGAAGAGGACAAACGTGGGAGGCTTGGCGGCGACCTGGGTGATATATGCCGATTTGACGGGTTTCCCCTTGCGGATCGGCAGAGGGTGCGTCGCGATCGCGTCCTGGAAGATCCGGTTGAGCTGCGCCGTTGGCACGCGGTGCCCGAAGGCCTTGAGGGCCCGGTTGATCACCGGGAAGACGCCCGCGACCGTCTTGAACTCGAGGGCCGAGCCATAGAGCACCGGCGCCCATGAAACGAAGGCGAAGCGGCGGCGCAACTCGGCCTCGTATTTCGCCTTGGCGTCCGGATCGTCGGCCCGCTGGTCCCACTTGTTCACCAGGAGCACGCAGGCCCTGCCGCCACGCAGGGCCAGGCCGGCAATCTTGGTATCCTGCTCTGTCACCCCTTCGACCCCATCCAGGATCAGGACGGCCAGGTCGGCCCGGCCCAGCGCCCGCATGGCGCGCGCGACGCTGTAGCGTTCCACCCCTGGATCGATCCTGCCGCGCCGGCGGATACCGGCCGTGTCGATGAAGAGGTAGTCTGCTTTCTTGTAATGGACCAGGGTGTCGATGGCGTCGCGCGTCGTGCCCGGCTCCTCGTTGACCACTAGGCGTGGCTCGCCCAGCAGCGTGTTGATGAAGGTGGACTTGCCGACGTTGGGACGCCCCACGACGGCGACCTTGGGAGTGTCCGTGTTCGCCGCACCCTCGGTGGCGGCCGGGAGCAGAGGATACAGAGCGTCCAACAATTCCGCAACGCCGGCGCCGTGCTCGGCGGAGAGCGGGTAGAGCGGCTCCCATCCCAGTTCATAGAACTCGCTGATGAGCGGGTCTGATTTGGGGGTGTCGATCTTGTTGATCGCGACGGACACGGGCTTGTTCACGCCGCGCAGGAGGCCGGCGATCTCCCGGTCCATCGGAGTCAGGCCTTCGCGCCCGTCCATCAGGAAGATGAGCGCGTCCGCGTCCGCGATCGCGCGACGGGACTGCTCGCGGATCAGGCTGAACATCTGCTCGTCAGTGGAAGGGACCAGCCCGCCGGTGTCCACCAACTGGAAACGCCTGCCCCGGTACTCGCACTCGACGTAGTGGCGGTCGCGCGTCACGCCAGGGAAGTCCTTGACGATGGCCTGGCGGCGGCCCAGGACACGGTTGAACAGCGTGGACTTGCCCACGTTCGGGCGACCGATGATGGCGACGGTAAACATGATAGAGGTGACGGTAGCATGCAGCCGACGGACATTACAATCGGCCTTTCGGTATAATGCCCTCATGTGCACTACCGTCTATCCGGCCCCCGACTGGGCCACAATCCGGACCGTCTTGCTGGACATGGACGGGACGCTGCTCGACAGGGCCTTTGACGATCATTTCTACTTGGAGGCGCTGCCGGCGCACTATGCGGCCGCGAACCGGATGCCGGTCGAGGCGGCGCGCGAGCGTCTGGTGGCGCTCTACCGCGCTGTGGAGGGTGAGCTGGATTGGACCGACGTTGACTACTGGGCCCGCACGCTCAAGCTCGACGTGCCGGCCATCAAGGACTCGCTGCGCCACCGGATCGCGCCGCACCCAGACAGCCTGGTCTTTCTCACGTTCCTGCGCGAGCGGAAGATTCCCGTCCACCTGGTCACGAACGCGCATCCCAAGACGTTGGCAATTAAGATGGCCCAGACCGGCCTGGAGGCGTACCTCGACCGCGCCATAACTGCGTTCGATGTCGGCTGCCTCAAATCCAAGGTGGACTACTGGGTCAAGTCGGAGGTGATTCTGGGGTTCCTTCCTGCCGCCACGCTCTATGTGGACGACGATGAGGCCGCGCTGCTCTCGGCCGAAACGCACGGGATCAGGCACCTCTATCATCGCGCAAGGTCGAGCTCCACCTCGCCGCCCCAGGTGTCGGCGAAGTACCGCTCGATCGAAACCTTCCACGCCCTGATGAAATAAAATAAGTACGCGGGTGGCGCTGTCTTGCGGGTGGTGCCGAATGGGACTCTGGCGGAGCGCAGCGCGACTTGCTTGGCTTGTGCCGGCCGGATCGCATCGTAGGTGCGACTTGCTTGGCTTCCCGGAGCACCCAAGATGCGGCCGGCCGCGCGAGCTTTGACCCGTTGCATTCGGCGGAGCAACGGGTGCCCCGGTAATGCGGTGACAGGACCCGCAAGCCGCAGGTGACAGCACCCGCGTCTACGGCAGGTCCATCCCGCGCTCCTGCCCTTCCACGTGCACGCCGTAGGGCGGGAGCGTCGTGAGGCGGGGATCGTCCACCGGGCCGCCGACGGTGAAGTGGTAGAGCGACTGGAAGGCGAGGTCCTTGAGGCCGAAGGCCTGGTGCACCGGTTCATCGAAGAAGCAGCCGATGCCCGTCGCCCGCACACCCGCCGCTTCGGCCTCCAGATACAAGACCTGCCCGATCACGCCCGTTTCCCAGAACAGCCGCCGATAGAACCACGGCCCGTGCTTGAACAGGGCCTCCTGATACTCCGCGATCATGCCCAGGGAAAAGGCGCCGTCTCCGGCGATGTCCTGAAAACAGCTCACCTGGGAGGCCAGCCGCTTCGCGTCGCCGTGCTCCAGCAGGTACAGGGGCAGGTCAGGAGGACACCCGGGCGGGGTGGTCCAGGCGAATCGCTCGTGCATGGCGTGCTTGAGCTTGTCCACCTTTCCTGGGTCGCGGGCCAGCATGTACAGGCCGGGGTCAAGGCCGTCCACCCGATGGACGAACAGGGCCAGGTGAATGGTTGGATCCCACGGGAGGGCGTCCCACGGCATGGGCCGCCGGAGCACCTCCAGCTCGGGATGTGGCATGATCCGCGCGAGCATCTTGTAGAACGTGTCAGCCGGGATCGAGGTCTTCCCGTCGCAGGCGAGGAGGCTTCGCCGCTGATGGATGATGCGGCCAGCGGAGGGACCTCCAGCAGACGAAGAAGCTTCGCGCGGTGTCTGGGGCGGGTCAAACCAATCGAGACCGTGCCATTCGCTACTGCGTTTCCGCGATGCGACTGCTACAGCGTCGATGATCTCCCACGGCACGGGATCATCAGGGCTGAGCCGGTTCGCCTTCCCGTACCACCGTTGCTTCGTCATCTCGGACACGAGGACCGGATCGAGGAAAAGCGGGAACACACGGTCGTCGCCTTTCCGCCAATCCCGTGCGAGGTCGGTCGGCCAGACGACCATGACCAGGTCAGGATGTTCGCGTTCAGCACCTGCGAAGTAGTCCGTGCGGTTCAGCCCCAGCAAGTCTTCGACAGTCTCGTCGGCCAGACAGTGCAGGACCACTGCGGACCAGCCAAGCGTTGCAGCCGCGATCCGGACCGTGGCGATCGCGTGGCCCGCGTCATGCTGGCAGTAGCGGAACGCGCGCTCGCCGTACTTCCACGCCTCCCGCCAGTGAATGGACGAGAGTCCCACCAGGAAGGCCTGCGGCGGAAACGCGTGCAGCAACTCCGCGAGCAATTCGTCGGGGCAGTCCGCGCGCCGCTCCAGCCCGTGCTCCCTGGGCGCGTAGTGGTACAGCCCTGGCGTGAATGCGACGCCGGGTACCGCACCGATCAGCAGATAGCCCTCGGTGGGGTGCAGGTTCCCGCTGGAGGGGTTGCTGCGCAGCGCCCAGCGCGTGCCGCCAGCTTGCTTCCAGGCGGACAGGGCAAGCGCGTATTCGAACAACCGCGAGAGGGTGCGGATCGTGACCGGCGCGCTTGACACGGCGCCCGAGCGGTACAGGTCCGCATACGGCGGCGAGAGCGGCTCCTCGTCCGGGCTCAAGATCGGTAGGCGCCCGAGCGTGGCGCCCTCGTAGCGCCGGAACGGGTTCGGCTGGTTCGCCCAGTCCATGTAGCCGAGCGCCCGCGCGTAGCGGTTGAAGTGATGCTTGGTCTCTTCGTGATACCGCATCACTATTTCAAGCTGTTTTACGTCGTGCATGCTGGGCAAACATCTTACCCGAATTGGGTCTGATAACTCCTCAATTCATGTCACCCTGAGCGAAGCGAAGGGTCTAGATTCTTCGCTATGCTCAGAATGACGGCAATGAGCTTGACTCATGTCGTCCCTCGTGGTACGCAATCGAAGCGATGGGCAAGCTGGACCTCGCCAAGGCCATTCTCGCGACCGGATCATTCCACTGGAAGACGAGGCCGCAGTTCACGCTGGCGTCAGGGCGCGTCAGCGAATACTACGTCAACTGCAAGCAACTGCTCTCGCACCCCAAGTACCGGCGGCTCCTCGCCGAGCTGATTGCTGACCATCTCAAGGGCTGGGACATCCAGGCTGTGGGCGGGATGGAGATCGGCGCGATCCCGATCGCCACCGCGGTGGCCGACTATGTGTATGACCGCACGGGGGGAGAGTTGCGGACCTTCGTGGTCCGTAAGAAGCCCAAGGACCACGGGATGAAGCACGCGGTGGAAGGTGCCTTTGAGTCAGGGGACCGCGTGCTGGTCGTGGACGACGTGCTCACCACCGGCCAGGCGACGATCGATGCCATCACGCATGCGCGTGCGGCGGGCCTCGACGTCCGCCACGCGCTTGTGCTCGTGGATCGGCAGGAAGACGGCGGCCGCGCGCGCGTCGAGGCTCTGGGCGTCCCGCTCACCAGCCTTCTCACCCTCCAGGATCTGAAAAACCTCAAGGGCCAACCGGACCCGTAACGCCTACCCCCGTTTCTTGCCCGCCTCCTGTCAGTGTGTTAGATTCGCGCCGATGAGCGAGCGCACGTACAATCCCCAGCAGATCGAAGTAAAATGGCAGCGGAAATGGGCTGAGCAGCAGACCTTCCGTGTGACCGAAGACTCCTCTCGTCCCAAGTTCTACTGCCTGGAGATGTTCCCCTACCCCTCTGGCCGCATCCACATGGGCCATGTGCGTAACTATGCCATCGGGGACGTGCTGGCACGGTTCAAGACGATGCGCGGCCACAATGTCCTGCACCCAATGGGCTGGGACGCCTTCGGCCTGCCGGCGGAGAACGCGGCGATCGAAAAGGGCGTGCACCCCGCCGTCTGGACGACCGAGAACATCCGCTACATGAGGAACCAGTTGGAGCGCCTGGGGCTCTCCTACGACTGGAGCCGCGAGATCACGACGTGCGAGCCGGACTACTACACATGGAACCAGTGGCTCTTCCTCAAGTTTTACGAGAAGGGTCTCGCGTACAAGAAGCGGTCCTCGGTGAACTGGTGCCCGAGCTGCGAGACCGTGCTCGCCAACGAGCAGGTGGAGGAAGGCCGCTGCTGGCGGTGCGAGAGCGTGGTGGTCCAGAAGGAGCTGGAGCAGTGGTTCTTCCGGATCACGGCTTACGCCGAGGAGTTGCTGGCCGGCTGCGATCGGCTCCCCGCCTGGCCGGCGCGCGTGCTGACCATGCAGCGCAACTGGATCGGCAGGAGCATCGGTGTGGAGGTGGACTTCCCGCTGGCCGAGCCGCTGTCCGACCTGCCGGCGATCCGGATCTTCACCACCCGCCAGGACACGATCTTCGGCGCGACCTTCATGAGCCTCGCGCCCGAGTCGCCGCTGGTCGAGCGGCTGATCGAGGGCCGCCCGGAGGCAAAGGCCGTGCGGGAGTTCGTCGCGCGGGTCTCCCGACAGGAGAAGGCGCTGCGGACCGCCGCCGACCTGGAGAAAGAAGGAGTCTTCACAGGCGCCTGCGCCGTGAACCCCTTCACGCTGGAGCCGATTCCGATCTGGGTGGCGAACTTCGTCCTGTACGAGTACGGGACCGGCGCGATCATGGCGGTGCCGGCGCACGATCAGCGCGACTTCGAGTTCGCCACCAGGTACGGGCTCCCGATTCCGCTGGTCATCCAAAACCCGGAGGGCACGCTTCGCGAGCCGCTGACGGCGGCCTACGAGGAGCAGGCAGGCACGCTGGTCAACAGCAGCCGGTTCTCGGGCCTCCCGGTGGCTGAGGGGAAGGAGCGCATCGCCGACTTCATCGAGGCCTGCGGGATGGGCGCCCGCACAGTGAACTACCGGCTCCGCGACTGGGGGATCTCGCGCCAGCGCTACTGGGGTACGCCGATCCCGATCATCTATTGTCAGACGTGCGGAACCGTGCCGGTGCCGGAAGCCGATCTGCCGGTGATGCTTCCCAAGGATGTGCCGTTCACCGGCAAGGGCGCCTCGCCGCTGGCCCAGTCGGAACAGTTCGTGAAGACTCAATGCCCAAAGTGCAAGGGGCCGGGCCGGCGCGAGACCGACACGATGGACACTTTCGTGGATTCGTCTTGGTACTTCCTCCGCTACTGCTCGCCTCACGACACGACGAGGCCGGTAGATCCCGAGAAGGCGGACCGGTGGATGCCAGTGGACCAGTACATCGGTGGGATCGAGCACGCGGTCCTGCATCTGCTGTACGCCCGTTTCTTCACCAAGGCCGTGCGCGACCTGGGGCTGGTGAAAGTGGACGAGCCCTTCACGAGCCTCCTGACGCAGGGCATGGTCTGCAAGGAGACCTACCGGTGCGAGGAGCACGGGTGGCTCTTCCCCAGCGAACTGATTGGAGGCGAAAAGAGCGGGTGGCGGTGCGCGCACTGCAGCAGGCCAGTCGAAAGGGGCCGCGTCGAGAAGATGTCCAAGTCGAAGAAGAACATCGTGGACCCGGAGCACCTCATCGCCACCTACGGCGCGGACACGGCGCGTCTCTTCTCCCTTTTTGCCGCGCCGCCGGAGAAAGACTTGGAGTGGAGCGACGAGGGCGTGGAAGGCGCGTTCCGGTTCCTGGGACGCGTCTGGCGCCTGGTGCACGACTTGGCCCCACTCATCGCTCAGCAACAGGTCGCTGGGGGAGCGCCCGTGGCGTCCAAGCGGGAGCAGGATCTCCGGCGTCTCACGCACCGGACAATCAGGAAGGTGACGGACGATATCGAGCATGAGTTCCAGTTCAACACGGCCATCGCGGCGCTGATGGAGTTCGTGAACGGGCTGTACAAGTTCGCGGCCGGGACCAAAGGCACGGACCAGCCTGGCGAGGTCGCCGCGCTGCGGGAGGCGGTCAGCGCCTTGCTGGTGCTGCTCACGCCTTTCGCGCCCCACATTGCGGAAGAGCTCTGGGCGGAGACTGGCCACACGACGACCTTGGCCCGGCAGCCCTGGCCACGCTACGAAGAGGCGCTGCTCCGGGAGGCAGTCCTGACGATCCCTATACAGGTCAATGGGAAGCTCCGAAGCAAGGTAACAGTCCCCGCCGATTGGAACGAGAGACAGATCGTCGATACGGCGAAGGCGGATGCGAAGGTCGTGGAATGGATCAAAGGGAAGACGATCAAGAACGTCGTGTACGTCGAGAAGCGGCTGGTGAACATCGTGGTCGAAGGATGAGCGGGTCCTGCCCCCGCATAGCCCAGCGCAGCTGGGCGTTTCGCCGTCGAGGCCCCGCAGACCCGGCTGTACGCCCCGCGCTGCAGCTGGGCGCCCATGCGGTGTCACCCGCTCAATTGCTTAGGAGAGGGTGGTTACTGGCGATGGGCATCCTTGTAGTATTGGCCGGCTGCGGGTACGAGTTCGGCATGACCGTCAAGCCGGGGGCCGCACGGGGCCTGCACCTGGCGGTGCCGGTCTTTCACAACGACACCTTCGAGCCAATCTTGGACAAGCGTGTCACGGAGTTCGTGCGGCGGCAGTTCCTGCAGGCCGACGGCCTGACCCTGGTCAACGACGTCGGCGCCTCGCCGTTTGTCATCAAAGGCCGCATTCGCGGCTACGGACTCCAGATCCTCTCGTTCCGGCAAGGCTTCGTCAATGAGCAACGGGTCAATCTCCTCGTGGAGGTGACTTTCGAGGATACGGCCGCCCGCACGGTGCTCTGGAAGGAGTCTTACCGGACATCGGCCGAATTCTTCCAGACCACCGACCTCGCCACGAACCGCGCGAGACAGGACCGGGCGACCGAAGAAGCCTGCCAGGCGATGGCAGAGCACATCGTGTCGCGGGTCCTGGAAACCTACCCGCGATGAAGGCCAAGCGCGAGGACATCGGCCTCTACGAGCTGAAGCGACAGCTTGCGGCAGGCGACTTCGCGTCTCTGTATTTGATCGTTGGGGAGGAAGCGGTCCTCCGGGACGACGCGGTGGCGGCGATCTGGGCCGCGGTCCTCGGGCTCGATGAGGCCAACATCGGGGTGTTTAACTCCGATGTGGTATACGGGGATGAGACCGAGGCGGCGGAGATCCTGACGTTCTGCGGGAGCCTTCCGCTGTTCGCGACGCGACGCCTGGTCGTGGTCAAGGAAGTCGGCGGGCTCAGAGCCCACGAGACCGAACGGCTGCTCCAGTATCTCAAAGAGCCGGTCGAGACCACCTGCCTCGTGCTGACCGGCGGGAAAGTAGACGGCCGCCTGAAATTTTTCCAGGCGCTCAAGCAGGTAGCCGTGACCGTGGCCTGCGCGCCGCTCGATGCACGCGCGCTGCCGGCCTGGGTGCAGGACCAAGCCGGCGTGCTGGGGCTTCGCCTCGAGGAGGCGGCGCGGGCGTTGCTGATCGAGGCCAGCGGCGGCGACCTCGGCGTGTTGTGCCGTGAGATGGAGAAGCTGGCGGCCTATGTGGCCCCAAACACGCGCGTGACGGCGGCAGACGTCGAGGCCGTGCAGGGCGCGGACACAGGTGGCTCGGTGCACGACCTCATTGATGCCTTACAGCGCAGAGATCGCGCAGGCTCATTGCGGTTTTTGGGCAAGGTCTTGGACGCTGGGGAGCCTCCGCTTAGAGTGCTTGGCTTCCTCGTAGCCTGCTGGCGGAACATGTGGAGAGCACGGAAGTTCTCGGAGGAAATGCTCCGCGACTTCGAGTTGTTCCGAGAGACCGATTCTCGCTTGAAAGGCGGAGGCGGAGGGCGCCGGAAGGAACGGCTTGAGATGGAGCGCCTGGCTCTGAAGCTCTGCCGGGGCGCCGGGCGGGCTACGCCGTCACGCCCTTTCGCATCTGCGCGGTAAGGCGGGACAGTTTGCGGGAGGCGGCGTTGCGATGGATGACGCCTTTGGATGCGGCGCGTTGCAAGGCCCGCGAGGCTTCGCGGAGCAGTTCCGTCGCTTGGCCGGCCTGTTTCTGCTGGATGGCGGTCTGCAGCTTCTTGATCACGCCCTTGACGCCGGACAGCACGGCACGGTTCCGGGTCCGCCGTTTCAGGGCCTGGCGGGCGGCCTTCAGGACATTCCTATGGACAACCGGCATGGTATGGCTCCTTTGTAAGACGGAGCATGACTGCTACCACGGCGTTTGCTCCGAAGTCAAGGAACGCGCATGGCGATTGAGCCCCGAGAGCGGTTGATCCTCGCGCTGGACGTACCGTCGGCCGATGAGGCCAAGCGCCTGCTCGACCGCGTGAGGGACGCGGTGGCGTGCGTGAAGATCGGCCTGGAGCTCTTCACAGCGGCCGGGCCCGACATCGTGCGCTGGGCCCTCGCGCAGCGCAAGCGGGTCTTCCTAGACCTCAAACTGCTCGACATTGGAGAAACGGTGAAGCGGGCCACAGCAGCGGCCGCCGAGCTCGGCGTGACGTTTCTCACCGTCCACGCCGCCGGCCAGACCGTGCGGGCTGCCGTCGAGGGCCGCGGCCGGAGCGCGATGAAGGTCCTGGCCGTGACGGTGCTGACGAGCTTTGATAACGCGGACTTGCTGGAGATGGGCATCGTGGAATCCGTCCATGACACGGTCATCCGGCGCGCGCGCCTGGCGATCTCGTTGGGCGCCGACGGCGTCGTGGCCTCCGGCGTCGAGGCGGCGATGATCCGGAGGGAACTGGGTAAGGATCCGATCGTCGTGATCCCCGGGATCCGTCCCGTCGGCGCCTCGCATGACGACCAGGCCCACGTCACGACGCCGGCCGATGCCATTGCCGCCGGCGGAGACTACCTCGTCGTCGGGCGGCCCATTCGCGATGCCGTCGACCCCGCGGCGGCCGCCCGGGCCATTCAGGCCGAAATCGAAGTCGCCCTGACGCGCCGAGGATAAGTTGCGGGGCGCCCGCCGTGTTTGCTAGGATGCGGCTCTCTTCCTGATTAGATCCGCCACGATTCTTCGACAGGTGGTGGGTGTAGCTCAATGGCTAGAGCGCCGGACTGTGGCTCCGGAGGTTGGGGGTTCGAAACCCCTCATCCACCCCATTCAGTTTTTCCCGATGTCTGAGTCAGGCACTGTCCGGCAGCAGATCGTGCAGGCGATCACCGGCACGCGCTGCTCAGCCCGAGACCTTGCGCATCGCCTCGGCGTCTCCGAGCGGAGCGTGGAAGAACATCTCGCGCACATCGTCAAGTCGGTGGCCGCGGCCCGACAGGGCCGGTTTCGTCTTGAGCCGTCCACCTGTCAGGACTGCGGTTACGTCTTTCGCGGGCGCACCCGCCTGACCAGGCCCAGCCGGTGCCCGAAATGCCGCAGTGAAGCGATCCTCGAGCCACGGTTCGGCATAGACCCCTAGTCCGCATTCGTATATGATTGCCTTGTTTGGAGGCGCAGGGAGGAAAGCGCATGCGAAAGGCTGCACGATCCAATTCACGTGGGAATGTGAAAGCCGCGCGACTATCACATCGGGAGGGGGCCCCACGGACGCCCCTCCCGCACCCACTGGTCGGCGTGATCATGGGCTCCAAATCCGACTGGGAGACGATGGCCCACACCGCCGAGACGCTGGAGAAGCTGGACATTCCGTTCGAGGTGCGCGTGGTCTCGGCCCACCGCACGCCAGACCAGCTCTTCGAGTACGCCGGCTCGGCCGAGCGGCGCGGGCTGGAAGTGATCATTGCGGCCGCCGGGGGCGCGGCCCACCTCCCGGGGGTCACGGCGGCCAAGACGGCCTTGCCGGTCCTGGGAGTTCCGATGGAGTCTCAGGCCTTGAAGGGACTCGACTCGCTGCTCTCCATGGTGCAGATGCCGGCCGGCGTCCCGGTGGGTACCTTGGCGATCGGGCGAGCTGGAGCGGTAAACGCCGCGCTGTTTGCGGCGGCGATCCTGGCGAATAAATATCCGAAGGTCCGCGAGGCGCTGTCCCGCTATCGCAAGGTCCAAGCGGAGGCGGTGCTCGCCCAGCACGACCCGCGCAAGGCTGGCTGAGCTATCGGCTGAGGGCCCACAGCATGCCGGTGAGGCCGTCCACGACACGGGCCAGCGCGTCGTAGTTCACTTTCTCCGGCGTGTCCTGCTCCGTGTGGTATTGCGGGTACCGATACAGCGCCGTATCGGTGACCATGAGGGCGGGATAGCCTTCTACCCAGAAAGAGCCGTGGTCGCTCCAGTCCACCCCCGGCACCCACTCGAACGTCGCGATCGATTCGGCCGGAAAGGGCGTTACCTGTCGAAACGACTCGACGGCCTGACGCAGGAACGGTCGCGAGCCGAAATTTGACACGAACAGGACGAAGTTCCCCCGGTCTGGATAGAAGAGCCGGTACAGGGCAGACGGGAACGGGAAGGCCTGGCTACCGGGCGCCTCGCTGTAATAGCCGAGGGTTTCGAGCGAGAGCATGGCGCGAATCCGGTCCCCGTGGGCGCGCGCCTGCCTTGCGTACACGCGGCTCCCCATCAGGGCCGTCTGGAAGTGCGGCGGCTCCTCGTTCACGAAGGCGACGAAGCGTACGGTCTTGCCAAGGCCCCTGACGGCCGACAGCCTGGACAGCTCCAGCAGCGCCGCGATGCCCGTCGCGTTGTCGTTGGCGCCGGGGCTCCCGATCACCGAATCATAGTGGGCGCCGATGAGGATGATGTCGTCCGGATGCTCTCGCCCGCGGCGGGTAATTTCCAAGTTCGCCCACGTGTCCCGGCCCATGGCGTACTCCTGCCGCGTCACGGCGTACCCCTGGTCGCGCCAGGCCTGTTCGATGTAGGCGGCCGCGCGGCGCAGGGCCTGGGGGCGAAACGTGTTCCGCTCGCCGATCTCGCCGGCCAGCACCTGGACGTGCGCTCTAAGCGTGTCGGTGGGGATCGTCACCGGCGCCCTCGCCTCTTGGCTGGAAGTGCTCATTCCCAACGCTGTCGCGAGCAGCACGATCACAAGCGCCGGCCTTGCTAGCACGGAGGGCACCTGCACGCGTCGCGGCACAGGCGCAGTGTAGGCCTGACCAGGCGGCCCATTCAAGGTGGCGGTTCGAATTGACAGAGGCGGCGCTCTGGAGGTAACGTGCCGCGAATTCCCTGACTACCGCGTGAGCACCCTACCAACTGCCGCTTCCTGGCGTCACGGCGTCACGCCCTACCAGTGGCTGGTCCTGTTCGTGGCCTGGCTTGGCTGGGTCTTCGATTCCATGGACGCGACGATCTACGCGCTGGTCCTCCATCCGGCGTTACACGATCTGCTCCAGGTTGCGTCGGGCGGCGCGCCAGTCAGCGACAGCGACATCGGCTGGTACGGCGGCATTGTCTTCTCTATCTTTCTGGTCGGCTGGGCGATCGGCGGGGTGCTGTTCGGCGTCGTGGCCGACTACGTCGGGCGGACCAGGACCTTGATCGTCACAATCCTGATCTACGCCGTGTTCACAGGTATGGCGGCCCTGTCGCAGGACTGGTGGCATCTGGCGATCTATCGGTTCCTGACGGCGCTGGGGACCGGCGGGGAGTGGGCGGCTGGCGCGTCGCTGGTGGCCGAGGTCTGGCCGGAGGAGAAGCGCGCCAAGGCGGCCGGCATCTTGCAGTCAGCCTGGGCAGCGGGGTTCTTTCTCGCGGCCCTCTTCAACCTGCTCCTGCGCGGATACGGCTGGCGGGTCCTGTTCGTGGTGGGCGTCGTGCCGGCCATCGTGGCCTTCTTCGTTCGTCTGTGGGTCAAGGAACCGGAGCGCTGGGTGACGGCGCGCAAGCAGGAACTGGCCTCAGGGACCGGTCACCGGCTCAAGATCGTCGAGCTGTTCCAGGGCAGCCTGCGCCGTCCGACGCTCGTCGGATCGGTCTTGGCGTTTGTGGCCGTCTTCGGACTCTGGGGCGCGACGAATTGGACGCCCACCTTGATCGGGGCCCTACCTGACATGCGGGGCTTGGACGCCAGGGCGCTGGAGCAGTACAAGAGCTATGCCATCATGGCGCTCAATGTGGGTGCGCTGATCGGCTATCTCAGTTTCGGGGTGCTGGCGGATCGCTTCGGGCGGAGACCCGTCTTCGCGCTGATGTGTGCGGGTAGCCTCGTGATGGTGCCGGTGACGTTTCTGACGCCGCACGCATACGTGCACGTGCTGCTGCTGCTGCCCCTGCTCGGCTTTTTCAACAACGGGATCTTCAGCGGGTTCCCCATTTATTTTCCGGAGCTCTACCCGACCCGCATCCGTGCGACCGGTGCGGGCTTTTGCTTCAACGCCGGGCGCGTGCTCGCCTCGGGCGGTCCGTTCCTCACAGGCTATTTGGTGACGTCGTTGGGCAGCTTCGGCCGCGCGGCCAGCGCCGTCGCCCTGATCTATCTCGTGGGTCTGCTGATCTTGCCGTTGGCGCCTGAGACGAAGGGGCAGCCCCTGCCGGAGTGAAGGTCAGGGGTTATCCCCTGGCGGTGCGCTCGTACACCTTGGCGTCGATGAAGAGATGAAGCAAGGCGGAGTCCACCTTGCCCTCCTTCACTTCGTCCCTGAGGATGTCGAGGGCCTTCGAGGCCGGGACGGCCTTTTTGTACGGGCGGTCGGAGGCGGTCAGCGCGTCGTAGATGTCGCTAATGGTCATCATCCGGGTCTGAACCGGGATCTCCGGGGCGGTGATCTGCCGCGGGTAGCCTTTCCCGTCCAGCTTCTCATGGTGGCCGTAGGCGATCTCCGGAATGCGCCGCAGTTTGCTGGTCCACGGGATGGTCGCGAGGAAGCGGTACGTATGCGTAACGTGGCTCTCGATCTCCTGGCGGTCCTCGCTGGTCAGGCTCCCCTTGGGGATGGAGAGGCTCACGAGCTCGGGAGCCGTGAGATACGCTTTGGGGCCGTCGAACGAGTGGAACGTCCTGGCGGCGATCTCGTTGAGCCGCTCGAATCCGCCCTTCGCCAGCACCGTCGGGACATTGCACGCCAGCAGGAAACGCAGGATCTCGTCGGTGTCGTCGAGCCGGTGGCCGAGCTCCCTGTCGAGCTTCGCCAGCAACTCGGCAGTCTCGCCGGGATTGGAAAACTGGTACACAGAGACCTTGCGTTCCAGCGCCTCCTTCTCCAGCGTCCGCTTGATGAACTCGAAGCGGGCCTTGAGGAGCGCCACCTCGTTGGGGTAGAGCTTCTCGGCCTTGACGAGCACGTGCTCGCGCACGCCCACCTTGCCGAAGTCGTGCAGGAGGGCGGCGTAGCGGATCTCCTTCATCTGGTCGTAGTCGAAGGTGACCTTGGCGTAGGGGCCAGTGTCGACCCGGTCCACGACTTCGGCAAGGCCACACGTCAGGGTGGCGACACGGCCGGAGTGGCCGGAGGTCGTGGGATCGCGGGACTCGATGGCCACCACGCTGGCCGCGATGAAGCCTTCGAACAGTTTGTTGATCTCGTCGTAGAGGATCGCGTTTTCGATGGCCGAGGCGGCCTGCCCGCCCAGCGCGAGGAGCATCTCCTCGTCTTCCGCATCGAAGGGAGGCCCAGGGGCGCCTTTCTCGACTTCGGCCCAGTGTTCCCCAGGGTTTTTATTGAGCACCTGGAGCACCCCGACCACTTCATCCTTGGTGGAGAGCATCGGAACGGTAAGCATGTTCCGGGTGTGAAATCCTGTCGCCTTGTCCACCGCGGGGTTGAACCGGGGGTCTGCATAGGCATCGGGAATGTTCAGGGGTTTTTTCGTTTGGGCGACGTGGCCCGCGATGCCCTTGTCGGCGGGAAACCGGATTTCCCGGGCGCCCTGGGCCACCTTGCTCCAGAGCTCGTTCTTGTCCTTATCGAGGAGGAAGATGCTGCCGCGCGTGGCGTCGACCACCGAGCGGGCGTGTTCCACGATCTCTTCGAGCAGGACGCCGAGGTCCCGCTCCGTGGACATGGCCTTGGCCACATCCAGGATAATCTCGAGCTTTTGAATGCGCCGCTCTTTTGGATCGAGTTGTGCCACGCCGCGCCCTCATTGAGCGTTCATAGGGTACACCTTCCGATCGGTGGGATCAACGAAGTACGCTATAATGCAGGTCTCCATGCGGATCTGTCCCCAATGCCGTCTCATCGCCTCGGATGATCCGGTGTGCCCGGAATGTGGATGGAACGTCGCGACGGGCCGCGTCACCGGGCCGGCCTCTGAGCGTGCGGCGCGTTACGCAGAACACTTACAGTACATGGTCCTCTTCACCGCCCTGATGTTCGGCGCCTCGCTGATCGTCTCCTTCGCGACGACGCGTGGCAACCAGTTTCTCCCTGCTGTCTCGATGGGCTTGCTCGTCACCGGACTCATCGCCGACGTCTTCCTGTTGCTGCTCATCTACAAGACGGCAGCCATGTTCGCCGAGGCCAGCCGCTGGATGGTGGGCGCGGTCCTCACCTTCCCGTTCGGCACCCTCATCTTCGCCTGGGTGCTCGCGCGGCGGGCCCGCTTGGGCGGCCCCGTCGTCCCCCCTGCTTCCGGGACCGGGGACTGACCGGCCCCTGGCGCTTGCGCGGCTCTTTCGTGATCGGCTAAGCTCGACCCATCGGTCGAACTGTTTCCATGAGCGAATCTCTAGCGGAGGGAGGAACGGCGGTGAGACACGGTGTGTGGTCGGTGGCGCCGGCGATGCTAGCGCTTGCGGTGGTGGGATGCGGGGGGCCCGGTCAGACGGTTCCCCTCTCGGTCAACATGGACGCGGTACCCGCTCCGGCGAAGGTCACCGCTCCGTTGCGGGTGGCGGTGGTCCCGTTTGAGGACGTGCGGACTGACAAGTCCGGGATCGGACGTTACCAGCATTACGTGGAGTCGACCGTGGACAGGTTGGTGCCGGCCGGCGGGTCGGCGGCCGATCAGATCACGAACTTCGTCGTGGAGTACCTGAAGCGCGCGGGCTTTCCGGTCACCCGCGTGCAGCCGGGGCAGACGGTCGTCCCCGGCTCGGCCGATGTGGTGCTGTCTGGGCAGATCGAGTCGTACTGGAGCGAGGCCGTGACCCGGTTTGCCCGGACCGAACTGGCGGCCAAGAACCGGCTCGTTCTCAAGGCTGTCAACGTGGGCGATGGCAGCACGGTCCGCACCACGGTGGTCGGCGAGGAGACCAAGACGGTGGTCTTCTTCGATCTCGGAGATCTGGAAAGGCTCAACAGCGAGGCGTTGGGCCAGACCCTCGCGCGGTTCCTGGCCGACGTGGTCGTGGCGGACCGGACGTTCAAGCCAAAGCAGTAAGGGTGCGCGGAAAAGGTAGCGACGATGGCCACAACCCCGGTCCCCGATGACCGCCTGCGACAGCAATTCGAGGCGTTACTTGCGCTGCCGGAGGCCGATCCGCACGCGGCGATCCTGAAGGAGCTGGTCGGCGCGGTCTTCCGGCTGAACGAGAACCGGCTGGAGACGCTGGACCTGAAGATCCTGAATCGCGCTCTCAAGGAGATGCGCTATGCCTTCCGGCTCTTCAGGCAGTACCGGAATCGGCGGAAGGTCGCCATCTTCGGTTCCGCACGGATGCCTTCGGAGAATCCCCTGTACGATCTCGCCCGGCGCTTCGCCCGCCGCCTGGCCGAACATGGGTACATGGTCATCACGGGGGCGGGAGGGGGGATCATGCGGGCGGCGAACGAGGGGGCCGGCCGGGAGAACAGCTTCGGGGTGAACATCCTGCTCCCTTTTGAGCAGGAGCCCAATCCGGCGATCGCGGACGATCCCAAGCTCATCCACTTCAAGTACTTCTTCACCCGCAAGCTCTTCTTCGTGCGGGAGTCCCACGCCTGCGCGGTGTTCCCCGGCGGGTTCGGTACCCACGACGAGCTCTTCGAGATCCTCACCCTGCTGCAGACCGGCAAGAACAATCCCCATCCGATCGTGCTGGTGGACCTGCCGGGGGGCACCTACTGGCGGGGATGGGTGCGGTTTGTGCAAGAGAAGATGCTGGCGACCCACATGATCGCGGCGGAGGATCTGGGGCTCTTCCGGGTGGTCTACTCGGCTGAGGATGCTGTGGCCGAGATCGAGGGCTTCTATCGGAACTACCATTCCAGCCGGTTCGTGAAAGGGCGGCTGGTGCTGCGTCTGCAGCGTCCTTTGACGGCCGGGCAAGTGGACGACCTCAACGTGCGGTTTGCATACTTGTGCCAGGACGGCAAGATCGAGCAGCGGTCTGCCCTCCAGGAGGAAGAGGACGAGCCTGAACTCCTGGCGCTGCCCAGGCTGGTCGTGCCCTACGACAGCCGGAGCGCGGGAGGCCTCCGCCAGCTCATTGATGTTGTGAATGGGCTGCCAACCTGACGGGCTCGAGCCGGCCCCGGCTCGGTCCCGGTCAGTTGCGCTCAGTAACGCATGGTGACGGAAGCGGTGCTGCTGCGCGCTCCGAAGAACTTCCGGGAGAACTCCTCCACCAGCGCAGGGTCGTAGCCCTTGCAACTGAAGATGTCGAGGTACGCCCGGTTCGTCTCGTTGGCGAAGTGCCCGCTGATCAGGGACGTCTCGATGAGCTGGAGCATCGAGTAGCCTGCCACCCGTCCTTCGCCGAAATGGACGATCTGGCACTCCCCGAATCGCTTCATCCTGATCAGCGTGCAGAGCGCGATGACGTAGGCCTCGATGTGGTTACGGTCCCGGATGGTTTCAGGTCTACAGTCGTGGAGATCAACTGCAGTGGAGAGGCCCCAAGCTTTCCCCTCCCTGATCAACTCCTCCGCGGATTCTACGGGAGCGGACGTTGGGGCCATCGTTGGTAAGACGGCACCTTCAGCGTTATCTAATGCGTTCATCGATACGGAGCACCTCCTTGTTGATGTGACGGTTGTTAGGGTGACTGGCTACGCTGAACTCTCATTATGGAAACGCACTATAGCACAGTATTTTCCACACGCAATATTTTTTTTCATGACGCTCGAAATTTTTTCGCTCCCAGTCAGTACTCCTTGGAGGGCGTGTAATCCTGGATCCGCGCGTGCGCTTCCTCGACGCTCATCCGCTTCAACTCCACCTGCCGGCGCACCCACAAGTCGTGCTGATTGCGAAGCTGAAACTCCTGCCGGCGGCGCAGCGCGCCGCCGCCCAGCGTCCAGATCGACGTGAAGAACGTGTCCTGCTGCGACGACAGCAGGCCGGCCTTACCCAGGACTGCCTGCTCGTCGTACACCGGCGAGTCCCAGGTCCAGCTGTCGTCGTAGGCCGGCGCAGTGGCGCAGGACGCCAGCACGAGGCAGGCCAGCAGGAGCGCCGCAGGCTTCATGGCGGCAGGATAGCGAGCGGACTGGGCTGAATCAAGATCGTAGCGGAGGAAGGGCTCAGGAACACTCCGGGCTGAACCCGCGTCTCAGCGTGTTCTCCGAGATGACAGAGCTCGAGACGAACTGGAGGAGGTAGTCCGGGCCTCCAGCCTTGGCCCCGATCCCGGAGAGGCGGCCTCCGCCGAACGGCTGGCGGCCCACCAGCGCGCCAGTGATACCCCGGTTGATGTACAGGTTGCCGACCAGGAACTCCTCGCGCGCCCGCGCGATGTTCCGGGGGCTACGGGAAAAGAGCCCGCCGGTGAGCGCGTACTCGGTCGAGTTGGCGAAGGCCAGGGCCTCGTCGAAGTCCCGCGCCCGCAGCACGGCCAGCACCGGCCCGAAGATCTCCTCGCGGGCCAGGCGGTGCTCGGGGCGGATGTTCGTGACGACCGCCGGTCCGACGAAGTTCGGCCCTGACCGTCGTGCGGGGTCCGGCAGCAACGCGGGAGTCCCTTCCTGCTGCGCGAGCGCGAGGTACTCCAGCACCTTCTGCACCGCCCGTTGATCGATCAAGGGGCCGAGCCCCGTGCCCGGCTCTTCGGGTGGGCCCATGCGCACGCTCCGTGCGGCCTCCACCAGCCGCTCGACGAAGGCGTCGTGGATGGCGTCCAGGACGATCGCGCGCGAGCAGGCGGAGCACTTCTGTCCCTGGTAGCCCAGGAAGGAGGCACTCACGCCTGCCACCGCTTCATCCAGATCGGCGGTGTCGTCCACGATGATCGCGTTCTTGCCCCCCATCTCTGCGACAACCTTCTTCACCTCCCGCTGCCCCGGCGAGACTTGCGCCGCGGCGGCGATGATCTGGAGTCCGACGGCCTTCGAGCCGGTAAAGGCGATGACGGGGACGTCGGGGTGTGCGACCAGGCGGCGGCCTGCCTCCGGTTCGCCGGGGAGAAATTGCAGGACGCCGTCCGGCAGCCCGGCCTCGCGGAAGACTTCCACCAGCGCGTGCCCGGTCACCGGTGACCTTTCCGACGGTTTGAATACGACGGCATTCCCTGTGACCAGCGCTGCCCCCACCATGCCGGTCGGGATCGCGAGCGGAAAGTTCCACGGGGATAGGACCGCCACGACGCCGCGCGGCCTATACAGCAGGTGGTTGAGTTCGCCCGGTAGCGTCCCGAGCCGGATCGGCTCCGCCAGGCGGCGCATCTGTCGGCGGTAGTATTCGAGGAAGTCGATGGCCTCGGCCACGTCGGCATCGGCATCGCGCCAGCCCTTGCCTACTTCGAAGACTTCCAGCGCGGCTAGCTCGAACCGGCGCCGGCGCAGCAGGTCGGCGGCCTTCGCCACGACCTCAATCCGATCCGCCGCGGAGGTTGCCGCCCAGGACCGGCCGCTTGCCACCGCGCGGGCGACGGCCTCGTCCACGTCCTGGGGGACCGCGGCGCTCACGACGCCGACCACCTCCTCGGGCTTGGCTGGGTTGCGTGGGGTCAGGGTCGGTCTGGTGAGGCCCCTGGGCACGGGGAAGGCCGGATTGATGCGCCGCCAGAGGGTGGTACGCACAGTGGCGACCGCGGCGCGCATGCGCTTGCGGGCCTCGGCGCGGGCGAAATCCGTGTGAGGCTCATTCGTGAACTCGGGCTCACCCTCACCCTTCCCTCTCCCCAGGGCACCCGTTGCTTCCTCGTTGCAACGGGTCGATGAGAGGGTGGGGGAGAGGGGGGCGCTCTCGACAGCGGATGGCTTCAACAACTCATCGAGGCTCTGCTTGCCGAGGAACTGTCGGCGCAGGATGGACTCGTTGGCGGTGTTCTCCAACAGGCGCCGGACGAGATAAGCCATACCGGGAATCAAATCGCCGACCGGTGCGTAAACCCGCACACGATATCCGGCGTCCACGACTGCGGCCTGAAGCGGCTCGGCCATGCCATAGAGCATCTGGAGCTCCACGACGTTCGCCGCGAGCCCGCGCCCTTCGGCTTCGGCCATCACCATCGCGACGTGGCGCAGGTTGTGGGTGCCGAACGCCGGCCGGATCACCGCGTGGTGCTCCAGAAGGAGCGGGATCAGCTGTTCGTAGCTGGCGTCGGTGTCGTCCTTGCGGGCGAAGACCGGCACGGGCCACCCGCGCTGGCGGTGCATGATCGTCTCGTAGTCCCAATAGGCGCCCTTGACCAGGCGGACGCCCATCGGCGTCCCGCGGGCCTCGGCCCAGGCGAGCAGGTCCCTGACGTCGCCTGCGGTGTCCCTGAGGTACGCCTGCAGCGCGAGGCTGGCGAAGGGATAGGCGCGAAACTCGTCTTCCATAAGGAGTTGGCGGACGATCCCGATCGTCAGGTCCTTCCACTCGTAGTGCTCCATGTCGAAGGTGATGGCGGCCCCACGTTGCACGGCCGCTCGGAGTAGCGGGCGCAACCGGGCTGCGACGGCAGTGTAGCAGCCCTCCGGGTCGATCGGATCGAACTGCGAGTAGAGCGCCGAGAGCTTGATCGACACCTGGGTGCGTGGCAGCGGGCCCAGGTGGTCGGCTTCGAGGAGGGGTGAGGGGCGCCACTCGCGAGCGGCCTCTGCCAGGGCCGTGATGGCCTCGTGATAGCGGGCAGCGTAGGTCTCGGCTTCCGCCTCGCAGACCGTCGCCTCGCCCAGGAGGTCCACCGAGTGCGCCATGCCGCGCTTCCAGAGGTCGGCGACGACCGGGAGCGCCTCCTTCGTACCGGCGCCCACGATGAACTGGTTGGCCATCTGGATCGCCTGGTTGTAGATCGTGTCGGCGGTCACGCCGACTCCGAAGCCGACGGTCGAGAGGGCCCGCATGCCCCAGCGCATGAGCGAGCGCCCGCCCGGCGCGTCCCGCAGGCCAGCATCCTGGCCGAAATACTCGTCCACGAGGCGCTTGATCTGGGACGGAGTCTTCAGGGTGGGCAGGACGTCAATGAAGCGGAAAAGCTGGACCTTGAAGGTTTCGTCGCGGATGGCCCAGTCGAGGAGCCGGCCGGTCCACCATTTGCGGTCGAAGAGGCGGGGCGTGGTCGCGGCCGCGGCCTCGTACAGCCGCGTCGCGTGGCGGCGGATGTCGACTTCTGTGGCGACGCGCATGGCCTCGGATCCCCTCAATCTCCATTATACACCGCGCTTTGGCGCCGTCCCGTCCTTGAATTCCCTGGATAGGCTGGGCTAGACTGCACGCATGGCTGAAATTCCCGTCATCACCATCACCGGCTCCCAGCAGAAGGAACCGAAGGAGTTTTTCACGCGGGTCTTCTGCCTGCGCAAGGAGACGCCCCCACTGGGACTGCTGGTCGAGTATCTGAAAGGTCGCGGGGCCACCCCGATCATCCCGGCGGAAGTCAACGAGAAGCTGTTGAATAGCTGGAACTGGGTCGGGATCGAGATCGGGTACGCGAAGGGTCGCAAGCCGATCCTCGTCACCTGCGTGCGCAAGGGCGGCGCCCAGGACGAGGTCTTCAAGCAGGACATCGACGGCCTGCTGAACTACGTGGAGGCCCACCGCGAGATCGATAACTGGCGCGTCGCGGACCAGTTGCGGGGCTGCCGGTTCTACATTGCGAACATCCTGGACAAGAACGACATCACGGACGAGGGTTACGACTTCAACAGTTGGATCCTCCAGTTCTTCGAGGAGAACTGCGACGGGATGGTCCAGATCGACGGCCAGGGCTTCTTCGACCCTCAGACCGGAGAGTTGATCTTCGAACTGCCGCCGATCGACGACGAGCCCGAGCCCGCCAAACCGAGCCAGCAGCCTAGCTAGACACGTCCCGAAACAATGTGTTAAGGTGCCCTTCGCTGGGCCGGTGCGCCTGTAGCTCAGTGGATAGAGCACAAGCCTCCGGAGCTTGGGGCCACAGGTTCAAATCCTGTCAGGCGCGCCATATCCTGGCTTCTCGCCGATCCTTCCTGGTGGGCCGTTAGCTCAGTTGGTAGAGCAGCTGACTCTTAATCAGCGGGCCGCAGGTTCGATCCCTGCACGGCCCACCAAACCGAACTTCGTTCGTACCGCCCAGCAGCCTCCTTCGTATGCTAAATTTTCTTGACAAAATCCCGCCAAGGTCGTGTAATCAAGGAAATTTTGCTCTTCGGCCAGCCTTAGCGGGCAGGCGCAGAGGCCTGTAAGTTGAAGGCGCAATCGGTCCTCTCCCTTGTACCAAGCGGGAGAATGCGATTGCGCCTTCTTTTTTGGGGGTAGACCTCGACATGAACGAAGCAGGCGACCAAGTCTCACTGAAACAGCCTTCTCTAAGCGGAGGGGAGCCAGCTGGCCCACGGCGGCGTGGTCGCCCGAAGGGGCAGAGTTACATGGAACCGGCCCTCCTCGTGACCATTCGGCATCGGCTCAAGCTTTCGCAGGCGATCCTCGCCAAGATCGTGGGCGTCTCGCGCACCACGGTCAGCATGTGGGAGAACGGACACGTACCGATTCCGAAGGCGGCGGTTGAGTTGATCAAGAGGCTGTTTCCCTGGCTTGATCGACAAGAAAGACAATATGCGCCGCATCCCGCAGGGAGTTCCGCGCACGGTTCCTCCTGACGGCAACCGGACATTTTCCCTCTAGCAGGCTCTCTTCACCATTATCTCTCAGCTACCATCCGCTCGCCTCCTTGGAACCGGGGTTGCCCTTACGGGTAACCATGCGCTTGCCTTGACAACCCATGCACTATGGGATAGGGTGATTATTCCTCAAGAACAACCAGACGTTAGGTACTAGATCGTATGGAGCCAGCTGAATCGACAGCGCCGCCGGAACCCAGCCCTCCCGAGCCTCTGGTTGCCACTCGTCCTTCTCTGCCCACCTCGCCTGCCCGACCCGAGGCCATCGCTCCAGGAGCCTCTCGTAGCGTCTCGTTGGAAGGGCGCAAACCCTTCTTGCTCAAGAACTTCGAGCGGCTGTTTGTCTTGCTCACTCTCGTCGCGACTGTCCTGATGAATTCCTTCGTCCCGCAGAAGATCGCCTTCCTGAACTTCTTCTTTCTCCCGATCATCTTGGCCGGCTACTACCTGGATCAAACGAAGGCTGTGCTGGGTGCCGTCTTCTCCTTCCTGGTGATGCTGGTGTACGTGTACCTGCGACCCGAGGCGTTTTTGGAGCCGGTAGGGTATCTGGCGGGCAAGCCGGTGTTCGCCCTGTACCTTCAAGTCTTCATCTGGGGGTCCTTCCTCATCCTGGCTGGCGCGGTCGTCGGAGGGCTGCATGAGAAGCTGGCCCGGGAGTTTGAGAACACACGCCGGCAGAACGAGGTGCTGCAGAAACAGCAGAATGAGCTCAACGTGGTCAACCTGGCGTTGAAGACCAGCGCCGAAAATCTGGCGTTCCTGAATCAGGAACTCCAGCTCCGGCAGGAGGAGGTTAACCACGCCCATGCGGCTCTGAAGGACTACAGTGAAAACCTGGAGGTCAAGGTGCGGGATCGCACCGAGGAGCTCAACCGCGCGAACGCGTCGCTGAAGGACTATGCCGAAAACCTAGAGTTCAAGGTCACGGAGCGGACCGAGGAACTGGAGAAGTCCAAGCAGTCCATCGAGGCCCTCAAGGCCAAGGTGGAAGAAGCGCTGTACGCCACCATGGACTCCTCCGTGGTCAAATTGCTCATCGAGGGGAGGCTACGGAACGAGAAGCGCAACGTCAGCATCTTGTTCTCCGACCTCGTCGGCTTCACGACCCACTCCGAACAGAATCCCCCCGAGATCGTGATCCGCGACCTCAACCGCTACATCGGCGACATGGAGCCCATCCTGCTGGCCTATCGCGGCCACATCGACCGGTATATGGGCGATGGCATCATGTGCGAGTTCGGGGCGCCCCTGGATTTTGCGACCTACCGGATACTGGCCGTCCTGGCGGCCATCAAGATGCAGGACAAGATGGCCAAGATGAGCTATCCGTGGGACATGCGCATCGGCGTGTGCTCGGGGTCCACCATCACGGGCCTGGTCGGGAACAAGCGCCAGACGTATACCGCCATCGGAGATGTGGTCAACATCGCCGCCCGGCTGCAGAAAGCCTGCGTGCCGGGCAAGGTGCTGATCGACCGGTACACGTACGAGTCTGTCAGCCTCTTCATCGAGGCCCGCAAGAAACGCGACATCCCTGCCAAGGAGGTCCTGGAGACGGACAAGGAACGGCAACTGGAGGCGCTCCACGAAAAGGTCGCGGCGGAACCGGGCAACGCCTTCCACCATTTCCAGATCGGGCAAATCCATCTCGAGCTCAACGAGCCGGTCGAGGCCTTCCAGTATTTCGAGCGCTCCTTGCACCTCGATCCGAACGAGATGAAGTACAAGCTGGCATACGCCGAGGCCGGCATGAAGCTGCGCGAGAGCGAAAAGATCGACATCAAAGGCCGGCGGCAGCGCATCGAGGCCTACGAGGTCATCGGCATCAAGGATCCCTTCGAGGACCGCAAGAAGGTCTCGCAGAGCTTCGCGCACGAATACCAGTACGTGCACAATCTCATCGAGATCCCGTCCGATGTGATCCTGCCCGTGGAGGCCTTGGACGGCAGCATCGGCCATTCCAAGATGGTCGCCATCTTCGCCTATGCCATAGCCACCTCTTTCAACCTGCCGGAGAAGGATAAACTCGACATCCTCCACGCCGGCTTTCTGGCGGACATCGGCAAGGAGATCGTGCCCCATCATCTGCTCAACCGAATGGGGAGCCTCAGTTCTTGGGAGTTGGACATGGTGAAGATGCACCCGGTGGAAGGGGCCAGGACCCTGCGGAAGATGGGTTACGATAACGAGGAGATCATCAAGATCGTGTACCACAGCCACGAGAACTACAACGGGTCGGGCTATCCGGACGGGCTCAAGGGCGACGACATCCCGCTCGGCTCCCGGATTGTGGCGGTGGCAGACGCGTACGACGCGCTGATCTCCTGGCGGCCGTACCGGGATCCTTGGGAGCGCCACGTCGCCCTGGACGAAATCGCCCGCGGGGTCGGCAAGGGCATCTACGATCCCAAGGTCGTGGATGGCCTGATCAAGATCATGACCCGCTGACGATGCCCCGGCGCGGTCGTCAGACCGTGCCGTGCTCCCTCGGCGTCTCACGGAGCCGCTTACACCATGACATCGTGTCCTGACAAGCCAACCGCGTCGGTGATGGGGTGGCTCTGCCTGGGGCTGGCTCTGCTGGGGCAGGCCTGCAGCGGGCCGGCGCCCGCACCAGATCGGAGCGTGCTCCCCCGGCATGAAGAGCGGGAACGCTTCGTCCGTCTGGAAGCCCGTTTGGGGGAACCCCTTTGGGAGGGCGTGACGCAGTTCTCCCATCCGCTGCGGTTGAGCCCCGCCGAGTGGACACGACTCCTGTCCGGCGTCCGCATCCAGAGCCGCAAGGACAGCTTCATCTTCACACCAGCCAAGGACCCGCCGGTCGAGGCGTTCGCGCCCGAGGAGGTCGGCTACCTGAGCCGAGTGCTGAGCGATGTCTTCGCCAAAGCCACGCCGGACGAGTGGGTCTCGTTCGGCGTGAGCCGGGTGCTCCCATCGGGAGTCAATGAGGTCACCACCGGCGGGCTGTTCGTGGAAGGCCCACGCCTCCATCTGATCCTGGCGAACTACCGGCAGAGCGTGACGAAATCCGCCGTCCGCGAGCACTTGTGGACGGCGCCGCTGCGCACGCTGTCCGCTCCCTTCTACGAAGTGGTTGAGGAGGAGTACAGAACGGTGGTGCGCGAGACGGGCCTGTTCAAGCGGCTCCTGCATAATGCCGGGCCGGAGATCGTCATCGAGTATCAGGCCATGCTCGCCGCCAGGCCGGTCGTCAGCCTGCCGATCCTGGTGCCGGCTCCCCCGCCTGCAGCATCGCCGGCGGAATCCTCCCGGCTCCCGGTCACGATCCTCGAGGAGAGCCTGCAGGCGCTCAAGCGGCTGCGGGACCAGGACTTGATCACGGAGGAGGAGTACCGGCAGAAGAAGAAAGAGTTGTTGGACCGGTTCTGAAGTGAGCGGGAGTGAGTTGCAGCGTGGTTGCGTCTGAGCGAATAAGCTTAGTATGATCCCTAGAGAGGCCTTCCATGAAGATCTACCACGTCATCGGCTGGGGACTCCTGACAGCGGCGGCCTGTCTTCTGCCCTCAACGGTCCAGGCCGATTCGCCGGTCCTGGCGACGGTGGGTGGCACGCCGATCACGGCGGCGGAGATCGAGCAGGCGCTCCGGCTCCCGCTCTACGACCTGGAAGTGGAGAAGTATCGCCTGACCCAACGGAAGCTGGACCAGACGATCGTCGAGCGGCTGCTCGCGGGGGCGGCGGCCGAACGCGGGCAGACCGTGTCGGCCTTCGTCACGGCGGCGGTCCAGGCCCAGATCGCGGCGATCACGCCAGAGGAGATCGCCGCGCGCGTTGGGACTGACCGGGCCAAGCTGCCTCCGGACGAGGAGCAGGCCCGGAAAGAGGCGCGGAGCGCTCTGGTCCGCGAGCGCGCGGGGCGAGCGCTCCAGGAACTGGTCGAGCGGTTATCCCGCGAGGCCCAAGTGACGGTGTCGCTCCGTGCCCCTGAGCCTCCTGTCATGACCGTCTCCGTGGGAAACGGCCCGGCGTGGGGTCTGCTGGCGGCGCCGGTCACGCTCGTCGAGTTTGCGGATTTCGAATGTCCGGTCTGCAAGGACAGCCTCCCGATCTTGCTAGCGGTGCGCAGCCTCTATCCGGAGCAGGTCCGGATCGTCTATCGGAACTTCCCCCTCGCGTCGCACCCGCAGGCTCGCCCGGCGGCCGAAGCGGCTCACTGTGCGCACGAGCAGGGCCAGTTCTGGGCTTATCACGACGCCCTCTTCGCCAAGGCGCCCGATCTCCAGGCGTCGGATTACGTGCGGTTGGCCGAGCGTCTGAAGTTGAACGCAGCGGACTTCGCCGCCTGCTTGAGCAGCGATCGACCGAAGGTCGCCGTAGCCAAGGACCTTGCGGACGCCCAGGCCTTGGGGCTCAGCGGGACGCCGACCTTCTTCATCAACGGGCGCTATCTGTCCGGCTACCAGACGCTGGACACTCTCAAGCAGTACATCGACCGCGAGCTGCAGGCTGTTCGCAATGGTGCGCCTCCGGGAGACGCGGCCGCGGGAGGGGGGACCCGATGAGCGCGCATGCGGGCAGGGGCCTCGCGCTCGGTCTGGCTGTGACGGTGGCCGTGCTGTCGATGCCGCCGGAGTCGGCTGCGGAGGAGCCCAAGACGTCGCCGGCCGTCGTGCCCTTGACCAATCCGGTCGGAGAAGGGAAAGGGAGTTTCCGCGGTGGCCTGTTCCGCAATGTCGTTACCGCGCGCGGGTTCGAGATCGACGACAGCCGAGCGGGGCAGCACAACGTGAAGGCCGTCGGGATCACCAATACGTTCACGCCGGACACTCCGGCGATCTATGTCGTCGTCGAGTTCCTCCAATCGACCTTCGATATCTTTCGCCTCGTCGGGCGCTTCATCCTGGAGGATCCGAACGGAAAGCCCATCGGGGCCGTCCTCCATGTCGACCGCGCCCAGTTCGAAAACGAAGACATGGGCGGTTACCTGATGATAAAGCAGCCGCCGGGCGGCTTTCCCAGCGGCAACTACCGCGTCGAGATCCACTATGAAAACATCACGGACATCAGCCTGCTGACGCTCGCCCGCTTCAAAGTCGTCCCGGCGACTGGCGCGGCCGGCCAGAAGCCTTAAGGCGCCCGATGCCTCCCGCTGCCCATCCCGCGCCTCCGCTCGCGGTGAGAGTCCGCCCCGCTGCCATGGGCGATCTTGAGGTGCTGGTGCGGTTCAACGCCGCCATAGCGAAGGAGACCGAGGGCCGCCAGCTCAATATGGAGCGGCTGCGGAATGGGACTCGCGCGGTTCTGGAGTCAAGCGAGCGCGGGTATTATCTGGTGGCCGAAACAGAATCGGTCGTCGTCGGCCAATTGTTCGTCACCTATGAGTGGAGCGACTGGCGTAACGGCATGTTCTGGTGGATCCAGAGCGTGTACGTCGAGCCTTCAGTTCGAGGACGCGGCGTGTACCGCGCCCTCCACGAACGTGTCCTGAAAGATGCCCGCGCGCGCGGTGACGTGTGCGGCCTGCGTCTCTATGTGGAGAAGGAGAATGAGGCGGCGCAGGAGGCATACGCCCGGTTAGGGATGACGATGACCCCCTACCGCGTCTACGAGCAGGATTTCGTGCTGTGATGGAACAGGTAGGGGCACGGCGCGCCGTGCCCCTCCAACCTTGACGTCGTGAGCCCCAATACAGTACAACACTGGTGTGTCTCTCCTGATCCTCTGCGAGAGTGGCGGAACTGGCAGACGCGCGAGACTTAGGATCTCGTGGGCACAACCGTGGGGGTTCGAGTCCCCCCTCTCGCACCAATGAGACCGTCGCAACACCGACTTCACTGATGAAACTCGAAGTGACCGAATTGGGCCCGGTGAAACGGGCCGTCCGGATCGAGGTGCCGGCTGAGGACGTCGCCAAGCGGTTCCGGGACGTCTACGCGGACCTCCGAAGCCAGGTGCACATTCCCGGCTTTCGCCCCGGCAAGGCGCCGCTGGCCCTGCTGGAAAAGCGCTACGCGAAGGCCGTCGAGGACGACGTCGTCCGCTCGCTCGTCCCCGAGTACTACCAGAAGGCCATGGAGCAGGCGGGGTTCACCCCGGTCGCCGTGGATCTGCCGCCGCTCGAACGGATCAAGATCAAGGACGGCACCCCGCTGGTCTTCACGACCACCGTGGAGATCAAGCCTGTCTTCGAGCTCCGGGAGTACAAAGGTATCACGCTCAAGCAGGACAAGCGGGCCATCACGGAGGAGGAGCTCGACAAGGCGATGCAGGTCCTCCGCCAGCAGCATGCCCAGATCGAAGTGGTCACGGAGGACCGGGGGATCGTCGAGGGGGATTACGTGCAGGTCCACATCGAGCAGGTCGAGGGGCCGAACCAGCCGGCCGGATTCAAGCCCGAATCCCACCTGTTCCGGGTCGGCGACAAGACCCAGTTCTACGGGCTGACACTGGATGGGGTGGTCCTCGGCAAGAAGAAGGGCGAGGGGATCGAAGTCAGCCAGGAAGGGACCGGCACCGCCCGGGGGACGGTGCAGGCGATCAAGCAGAAGGTCCTGCCCGAGCTGGACGACGAGTTCGCCAAGGACCTGGGCGACTACAAGACCCTGACGGAGCTCCGCGAGAAGGTCCGCACGCAGCTCGAGCAGGGCCTGAAGCGGGACATCGAAGAGACGTACAAGGACCAGATCATGAAGCGGCTGGTGGACCTCCACCACTTCGACATACCGGAGTCGCTGGTCCAGCGCGAGCTGGACGCCATGGTCCAGAGCGAGCGCACGCGGCGCCGCCGGATCCGACACCTCATGTCGCACGGGGAGGCGGGCCATCAGGAAGAGGAGACGTTCGATGTCCGGAAGTTCCGGGAGGAGAGCCTCCCCACAGCCCAGCAGCGCGTCAAGCTCGGCTTGGTCCTCGAGACGATCGCGCAGAAGGAAGGCATTGCGGTGACCGAAGCTGACCTCGAGTACGAGTGCCGCCAGATGGCGCGCGCGCTGCAAGTGGACGTGGCAGAGGTGGTGAAGATGCTCCAGGCCGGTGGCGCGGACGCGGTCGAAGACCTCAAGTCCCGCATCCTGGCGGAGAAGGCCTTGCAGTTTGTCTATGAAAAAGCCATCATCCAGGTGTGATGAACTCCTAACCTGAAAGTGTGAGATAATGAAACCTATGAGCGAGACTGGCCAGATGCTCATCCCGATGGTGATCGAGCAAACCAACCGAGGCGAGCGCGCCTACGACATCTATTCCCGCCTCTTAAAGGATCGTATTCTCTTCATCGGCACGCCGGTCGACGATATGATCTCGAACCTCATCATCGCCCAGCTCCTGTTTCTCGAAGCCGAGGACCCCGAGAAGGACATCAACGTGTACGTCAACACGCCGGGCGGATTGGTGACGGCCGGGCTGGCCATCTA
>Ga0209235_1000029_pt1 | contig 50821 bp, 52 predicted proteins | sample GraSoi013_1_20cm_4_FD_185817 | JGI IMG/M metagenome (GOLD analysis project Ga0209235, IMG submission 185817) | Grasslands soil microbial communities from the Angelo Coastal Reserve, California, USA - Sample 09_25_2013_1_20cm (SPAdes) (version 2) | ecosystem: Environmental > Terrestrial > Soil >... | reverse complement strand
GCTCTTCTTCGGTTTTGGTCAGAAGCTGCAGATGCGCCAGTACATGTGGGACATTGACAGGGGTCTACGACGCCTTGATGTCATCCGGGGCCAGGCCAAGGATTTGACGTTGAAGACCGTGAAGGAAATCGGCAAGCCGACGTCTGATCCTATGCCCCAGCTGAACGTGCTCATGGAACAGTTCTTGATCACGCCCGTCGACATGGACCCGTCTGGGATCGTGAGCAAGTTCGACCATCTCCTGGATGTTCACGAAATGAAGTTCAAGGAGGATGTTCACAGGATTGCACCGAGCGCTGATCCGGCCCAGCTGAACAACCTCTCGAATCTTGTGGAGGCGTCCTGGGCGTTGAACACGATCTACCGCATCATACGCCACTTCTACCTGTTGGGGAAGAAGACGAACAGTATCTTCATCATAATCCAGCTCCAAGCGTTGCTTCCTTTGATTATGCAAGAGGCGGAAGCCTATCTGGGCGCAGCGCGGGCCTTTGCTGAGGGTCAGCCGATAGGGGATGGCATTGGTCCTTTGGTCGCGTCGAGGCTGATGAAGGACAAGTCACAGCGGAAGGTCGAGAAGGACGTTATCGTGGCGGAGACGACCTTGGAGGATCGCAGGATTATTGCTCTGAAGGCTGAGGGTCCGGGAGGCAATGTCGGGAAGCCGGGGGACGCTATACGGTCGTTGATAGAGGAGAATGGAGGGAAGGTCTCGATGGTTGTCATGATTGACGCGGCGCTCAAGTTTGAGGGGGAGAACAGTGGCGAGGTAAGCGAGGGTATTGGAGCCGCGATCGGGGGTATTGGGACGGAGCGGTTCAAGATCGAGGAGGAGGCGACCAAGAACAAAATTCCGGTCTACGCGGTTATTGTGAAGGAGAGTATCTTGGAGGCTATTACTCCTATGCGGAAGGAGATCTTGGAGGCGGGGGAGAAGGTTCTTGAGAGGATTAAGAGTCTGATCGTGGAGCGGAGCAAGCCCGGCGATACTATTATAGTGGCCGGGATCGGCAACACTATCGGCATAGGCCAGTAGGGTCTCATTAAAGTGGCATCGGCGAGGCCGCGGAGCGGCCCATCAATAGCACTGATGATACTCTATATTGTGCTCGTGCTCGTCGGCTTCTACGCGTTGGTCAATCTCGTCCAGGTGGGCGGGAGTCCGATTAGCGAGGCTTTGTATTTTGTGGTGGCTACGCTGGCGCTCGGGTTTGTCGCGTTTTCGCTTATGCGTGTCCGGCGGAGTTTCGCCTTGGCGAATCCGGCTCCGAACCGGGTCTTCGAGATCGTCAAGTGTAAGCAGTGTAGCTTCAAGCAGATCAAGAACTTTGCACTCGGCGACTATGTCACGAAGACGCTGGGCCTCTGTACTCAGTGTAATACGGCGAACCTGTTCATCGACGGGATTTATGGCGAGCCGCCCCATCGCAAGTAGGGGTTCTACTTCGATCGCGCTTCAGATCCCAATTCTTGGACTAGGGCTATCCGCTCTTTGTTGAAAGTGTGAAGCATCTCTGGAGTTCTAGCATGCCCCCGGGGGGTCGAGAAATAGATAACAGAAAAAGAAAAGATAACGAAAAATAGTGAGACGTCCGTAGCTTCCGGGATTCGCCGGATCTGTCGCGCGAGGATCGATCGATTTAAAAATCTTCTAGACTTTCGGGCCCTTGCATCCTTAGCAAGGAGCTGTTATGGTGGATGGGTTGCCCTTTTGTTGGTCATTGAGAGGATTAACACTATGATGGATGGGTTTCCCGTTATAGGGCTATTCCAAGGCGTTTCCCTAGGGATGATCAGGCACCCCCGCGATTGTAAGCGCTCACTAGTTGCCCGTATCGCCTATCATCAAGAGTGCAGCCTTTCCGGATTCGGGATCCGGGCTTATTCTGAACGATTTTTTCGCAATCCTGGCGCTTGGGAAATCATAATGCCCTTGTGCAGAATCTCGGTTCTATGCTGCATGTGAATGAGGCTGATGTGAAGCGTCTCCTCCCCTTCCCGAAGGCTATCGATTTGGTGCGGGAGGCGTATGTGAGACTCGCCCAGGGAGAGGCTGCTAATCCTCCGCGGGTCCTGTTGTCGGTTCCGGGTGGTGCGTCGATGTTCTTCATGCCCGGGCATGTGTATGGTCAGGGAAGCGTCGCGGTCAAGGTGGCACGTGTCAATGCAGGGAATCCGAGGGTCTCTCTGCCAACTGTCCTGTTGACTATCTACGCGTACGATGCAACCACTGGAGTGCAAGTAGCAGAGGTCGAGGGGGAATGGCTAACGGCTGCCAGGACGGCAGCAAGCACCGCGGTGGCCACGGATATCCTGGCAAGTAAGAGTGTCAGGGTCTTGGGAGTGTTTGGAACAGGAATGGAAGCAACGACGCACGTTCCTATGCTTATGCTGGTCAGGGACTTTGACAGGATCCTTGTCTACTCCAGGAACAAGGGCAAACGGGAGTTGTTTGCAGAGAAGATGTCTCGGGACCTTGGGATCACGGTTGTGACATCTGACTCGCCTGAACGCGTGGCGAGAGAGTCGGATGTGATAGTTACCGCGACGACATCCAACACTCCAGTCTTCGACGGAAGCCTGGTCAAGGCGGGGTCCCATGTGAACGCGATTGGAAGCGCAACCCCAGAAGCCAGGGAGGTAGACACGAAGTTTGCCAAAAGGTCCAGAGTGGTCGTGGACTCAATAGCGCAAGCCCTCGCGACCTACGGCGACATTATCGGGCCGATCAGAGAAGGAGCGATTCGAGAGTCGGAGATTCTCGAGCTTGGAGAAATCCTGAACGGAAAGATGAAGGTAGTACACCGCGCCAGTGACGTAACTTTGTTCAAGTCTGGCGGCCTTGCGGTTCTCGACGCAATGATAACAGACTATGTTCTCGGAAAGCTGGTTCCGCAGGAAAGGGCCAAAGGAGCCAGAGCGTAACTAGCAACTGCGGCGGGTCGATTCCGACCTGTTCGAGTATTCTAAGTGAGACGTAGGGCGGGGGTTTGTGGGGTCTGAGGCGTTGACGCGCTGGGCCCTGGAGTTGGTGTCGAGGGCTTTCTTCTGAGAAAGAAGACTACCCCTGCGATAGCGGCGCCCGCCGCTACAGCGACTGCCATGTAAACGTATCTTAGTGGAAATCCGCTGTTCGGCTGGTTTGGCGCTGGTGCGCTGTTGACCGTGACGGTGGTCTGGGCGGAGCGCGTGGACCCGCCACCGTTGGCGTTGATAGTTACAGTATAGGCCCCAGGCTGACCGTTACATGTCAGTGTGGCGGACCCCCCTATCTCGACAGTGTCGTGGTCGAGTGTACAGGTAAGACCAGCAGGTGCATCTACGCTCAGGCTAATACTGCGGCTGAATCCGGCCTGGCCTATGAACCCAATCGTCGCAGTGCCTGAAGATCCTGTCTGGAATGTTATCGAGGAAATCGGGTAAATCGAAAAGTCCCAGACTGTTACGGTTGTCTGGGCTGACTGCGTGGAGTAGCCACTAACGGCGTGTATCATAACAGTGGAGCCTCTTGTAGGATTGTCGGGTACTGGCTGACTTTCACATGTCATCGTCGCGGTTCCCGAACCTTGGATCGTGTAACGGTCGAGCGTGCAAGTAAGATCACTAACAGTAACGACGCTCAAGCTGATCGTCGAGCTAAACCCGTTCTGGCCAGTGAGTGTAATTGTGGTGGTACCTGAGCCACCTGCTTGGAAGGTTATGGGCAAGATCGGGTCGATCATAAAGTCCGGAATTGTGGAGGAGAGCCAGATGTTGTTGTCGACCATTCCCAGGGCGAAAGCCGTCTGACTGTTTCCGTAGAGGGAGGTGATGGTAGAGTTGAAGGAGATTCCAATAAAGACGCCTGATTGCTGATCAAACGTGAATACCGTAGAGAGCAAGAACAACGACGAACCATAGCCGCTGTAGGAGGTCGTATAGTTGAGAGTGTTCACTGTTCTTGACAGGCCCAGCACTTGCTCCGTTGTTGTCTGATTAAGCGTGGGAGCAGTAGGCGCAAGGTTGGGGTCCCAGATATGGTCGCCCACCTGCAAGCCGCTCGCTAGCACAAAGTAGTCAGATGGTGCTCCACCCGCAAGACTTGTAACGTTGGAATAGCCAGAGGCGACATCGACTTGTGCTCCCTGCGAGGAAGTTGTCCCGTTCTTGTACTGTGTGAAGAGTTGGAAAGTGACGGTTGTCCCAGAAACGTCTACGATCCGGATCAGGCCGTAGGCTGTGTCGTTCAAATCCCCATTGCCCTGGCTCTGGCACATCGTAGGGTCGCTAGATTGGCATCTATCGTACAGCGTTTCGTACTTCGCCCATTGACCCACGCTGACCCCTGGAGCATAGGTCGCAGCGTGTACTGTGAAAGTTGAGGATGAGATTCCGATAACAATCAGCAGAAGAGTCAGGAATTGTATTACTTTTGATTGGCTCATTTACTCGAGACCGTAGAATGCTGAGAAAAGTCTCGTATTTAGGGAGTGTGGAAGGCTGACCCGCCTTGAACCATGGGAGAAGCGTTCTTCAGCAATATACAGGCATCCCTAGCTACCCTATCGCCGACGCAGGTCCTTGATGATAATCAAATTTGTGGAGTATTTTGTTGGGGCCGTGCGGACCCGTGCTCGGTCCATCGTCTCCTGAATTCCCTGACTTGTTTCTGGAAAAACTGGTTCAGAATGTATAGGAGCGGTAGAACTGCAAGAAAGCCTGCGAGTGATAATATGTAGCTTTTCACAAAGAACCAGAACGTGGCCGTTATTGCGAGGAAGATCAAACCTGCCCAATAAAGAACAGCAAGTTTGTTGATCCTGCTCGCATAATGAAAGAACTCCGGATGAAGAGTCTCGATGTGCTCACGTCTCGCCCGTCTGAGTTCTCGGAGACCAGTATGTGGAATCCCTGCGTCACATATTGGACAGTGAGACACTAGTGTCTTCGTTCCGTCGATATCCCGTCTTGTTCTCCGTGCGACGTCTCTGAAGCCAACGAAGACAAAGAGTGGAAGAAACGCTGCCATCGGTATGAGTACGAACGCGATGGTAAGCGGAGGGGCGATATTGTCGGGTATCCTTCCCAGAACGAAGAGGCAGCTGTAAACTCCACTGGTGGAATACCGGTCGTTAGCAATACGATTGCAATTCGGCTTGGGCGTCTCAAGTGCTAACAGACTATTCTGTTCCGTTGCGAGGACTTGGACCTGATTTCATCCGCTCGTACCAGCTGAGACGGCGTAGCCTCTCCAAATGCCAGTACCATAACTCACATGCTTTGTAATACGCTTAGTGGAAGGTTAGACTGCGAAAACGTACTGGCAGTAGGAAGACGATAACCATCCCATTTCGAACCAATATCTGGCCCAGTTGCTCGTCCTCTAGCTTAGGATAGGTAGAAGGTGAAGGGGTTGCCCCGCGATGTTGTCAACGTGATGGCGTCGCCTGGTGTGAAGGTGAACGGGCTTCCCGTCAGGACGCAGTTGGGGCAGGATGAGCCGATAAGAATGTTGACCGATAACTGTGTGTTCGGGCCTATGATTAGTCCCTCCCAGCCGTTCAGAAGATATTGATCGCCGGCAGCATCCTTGACAGCATAGGATGTGAACACGACCGAGGCAGTGCCGGTGTTCCGAATCGACAGGGTAACGTTCGTACCCGAGACCATGTAGAAGGATTCGAAGATGAGCGACTCCCTCGTGTTCTGGCTGTTGCTGACAACGGCGTAGGCACCATACGCGACAGACGCTGACCCCGCAATGAGGATCAACATTAGAGCCCAGAGAGGAGGTTTCCTTAGACCAGCCAAGACTAGTCCTTAGTCAATATGTGTGCCCGTCCAATGTGAGAAACGTAACTCCGCCCAATTCCGAGAAGTTACAATGCTCGAGGGTGAGGAGCATCGTACTTGGAAGCTCGCAATAGTTTTGTTGCCATAACTTCTATCCAGACGAAAGGCACAGCAAGGAACAATCTCTGTAGGAGTCCGACAAATCCGAGATATCCGAGGCTCGCAGCAGAGAAGATCGAGAAGAGTCCGATTGCTGCGACTCCCGTGATAAGGGAGTAGGGCCGGTATCCTTGCCAGTAACTATCGTGATTCAGACCCCTTGAGACTAAGAGAGGTGCAAATGCAAGTGCTACGAACGCGACAACTGCGTCCACATTGTGGGCTAGCTGAGAGAGAGACTGCGCGGCTATGGGACAGCTGGGGTCGCAGGGAAAGAAGCCCCCAGTCGCTTCCGCAACACCAAAGATTCCAAGTAGGGTCGAGCCAATCCCGGGCCACCGTCCACCTTTAATGTTTCTGAAGAGTCCTACTGCGAACGCGGTGATTAGTAGACCGGTGACGACAAAATTTGCATTCATGATGATAGCGTTCGGACCGGTGCCCAGTTCGCTGCCGTACTGGTTGAGCTGATTGTATCCTGGTCTCATTAGGCTGGCGAGGGTCCATAGAACCAACATGAGGACAGGACCCGTCACTCCACAAAGAGCAAGAGGCCGTACGAGTCTGTCCGAATAAGTAGGGCTCATCACTCAAGACGCTTTGTTATTACGCTGGTAGCTATCCACCCGCCGCTAGCCAGTAGCAGGAGGCCGCCTAGCACAGCGACTGTGGGTTGATAGATGTAGAGGGGGTCGATCCAGAAAGGTGTCGCGACAGCGTAGATGATTCCCGCCCACTTTGGGATTCTGTGAGATCGCCATATTGCGACGGCCAGGAGGAGTGAGCTGATGAAAAGCAAGAGGATAGCGGTTGCTCCGAAGATGAGAGCAGAAGGGTTGGAGGTTCTGGTTGATTCGGTTATTACGTTGATGGCGTTTGTGTCGCCGTTGAGGTAGTCTCTGCCTAAGACGGGGGCTGCGAAGGCGAGTATTCCTATGAACGGCATGAAGAGTCCCAATCCAGCGAAGAGTAGGAGTAATGCGCCGAGGGCCCATTTCTCAGCCGGTGTTCCTGCCAAGGATAGGTAGAGTGCTAAGGTTCCAATTGGGAGCAGAATCGCGGCTGGTATCCCAATCATGTTGGCCAGAGCGACATTCGTAGACGCCCGCGCAAAGCCTCCGGGATCTACTGACGGGTCGATCCACGCTCCGGGAATCAAGCTCGTTACTATCGCAAGCAGGCCCGAAGCGGGAAGAGCTAAGATGCCGTGACGAATCCAGGCCTGCATTCCTAGACCTTCTATTCCTCGGCTCCGTATTATTTGTGAGTCTTGGGTTACATGCTTCTCTTTTAGATGTTCAAGAAAAGAACGGATTCATGCAGAGAATTGAGTGGCTGGTGCTCGGAGTGATCCTATGCATTATGGCTCTGTTCATCGTCGTCGGCTTCCAGCACTCAAACCAGTTCGAATGTACAACAAACGGCGTTCCAAACTGCTTCGGTAACCCCAGCTACTCCCCTCTCGCATTTCCTGGAATAATCGCTGGAATGGCCATGACAGCGATAGGTTTGACGCTGGCAACCGTAGTCGTCTTGGGCAATCGCAAAAGCTAGAAGCCAGGGCGGCTTTGCGAACTAAGAAGAGTTGTGGCGATTTGTAAATTGAACCCGAGACATCGGTTGCAAAATGCTTTATCGTTGCGTGGTCTCGACAAAAAGTAAGGGCGAGACAGGGTATGGGTTTATGGGATGATGAGCCCACAAAGAGAACCCTAGGTATCAGGGAGAGACAGATCCTTCTACGATAGAGCGCATCACAAATGTGAGAATTGCAGTAGGGATATCGAGTTCTCTGACATGCAGGTAGGACACAAGACAGCTTATTCCAGAGGAGGTGCAACACTGAGAAACTCCGTCGCACTTTGCTATGGCTGCAATAAGAAACAAGGCACGGACAGCTGGGAAGTTTTTCAGAGGAAGCAGGGAAAAACGATTGCTGCAGACAAACTGAGAGATATATTGAACAAGTTGAGCGTTCGTGAACTGAAATACATAGCCACGAAACACGCGATAAAACTCAAAGGACGATATGTCGAAGGGACCATCTTCGAAGACGATTATTACCAAGCTCCCTCCAAACAAAGTTACATCAAGGAACTGGCTAAGGTCCTCTCGGAGAATTATGTAAAATCCGCTTTGAAAGAGTTGCTGAATTCGAGACTTCGGTAACAGGAGTCAACAATTCTTCACTCCCCCTAAGGGAATGAGCCTGCGGGAGAAGTGAAGAAAGCACAATAGTTCGTCTGGCTAATGCTATAATCTAAGGTCCTTCAGTGCCCAAGTCGGACCCTCAACTGGACATCTCCGGCTGGTTCCGGGAGGAATGGCTGAATAAGAAATGCTGTCAGGAGGATCATACCGATGATAGAGTTGCACTCCATTATGACGGGTTAGGCGCTTACGCACTTGTTTTGTCAGGTCGTATGGTGCTTTCTTGGCGGTGTATCTCGGACGTCTGTCGCGCCAAGCCCAGAGCGACTTGGGTGACCGCAGACCGGCTCCGAAGGAAGGAGGCCAGGGGGACCTACCAGTCTTTCTGCGATCTAGCGGGGCCGTTACGACCTGCCTTACTCTCGGTCACCGATACGACCTAGAGGTATGGACCTCCGTCGGCGTCTTTCGAGACTTTTCGGGTCAGTGTGGGCCCGGTTCGTTGGCTTGTACTTCGGAATCCTGGTCTTGATGGTAGCGATTGTTGCGGCTTATACAGGGGACTTGTATCTGGCAGGAGTCTTAGTACTCTTCATGATCAGCGTGCTCCTTCGGCTGCTTCTGATCGCGGTAGTCTTCTTCTGGCCCATCTGGATAACAATTATCATGGTGTGGACTGGCTACTGGGTCCTCTTCAAGAAGCGGTCCGAGACAAAGAGCAAAACGGAGCCTCGTCAAACGAAGAGCGGTCAGCTGGAATCTACCGCGAAACGTCAGCTCGTCCGACGATCATAGCCGAGGCCGCTAAGGTCCCGTCAGAATCGTGCAGCCTTCCCGGTTTACCAGCACAGTGTGTTCTGACTGAGCTACGGGATTCCCTGTCTGTTCTACGAGGACTGGGTAGGCGCTGACGCACTTGTGTTTTATCAGGTCGTATAGTGCTTTCTTCGCGGTTTCTCTCTCGAATGTCTTGTCGAGCCATCTGGACGCGAAGGGCAGGGTCGAGAAGTTTGACTGGATGTATGCGAGCAATTTCTTCGAGTCTTCCGTGGTCGCTCCTTTCGGTTTGACGTATCTGTAGATGTAGGCGCTGGACCCGTTCACCACAGCACCCGCCGCCTTCGCCAGCGTCGTAAACGGCTCTATGGCGTAGACCTCGCCCTCCTCGATCCTCGTCCCGTTCATCCCACCGACGTTCGGGACGGATTTTCCCGCGTGTATCGTATACCGTTCGATCTTGTGACCTGTAAGGTTGCTTATCGGCCGGAGACCATACTTCTGGATGGTCGACTGGACGACCCGTCCAATCTCCGACAACTTGACCCCGGGTCTGAACGCCCGAATCGCATTCCCCAACGCCTCATCGGCCGCTTGGGCCAACGGCTCAAGCCTAGGCTCGAAACAGACCGTAACAGAAGTATCCGTAACATAGCCGTCAACCTGGACCCCGAAATCGATCTTGGCCAGACAACCAGCAGGTATAGTCAACGTATCCCCCGGAGGCGAAGTATAGTGAGCCGCAACCTCATTGATCCCAACATTGACGGGGAACGCAGGCTTGCCACCATGGTCCCGCATCTTCTGTTCGAGTTCGTCACAAATTCTGAGAGCCTGGACCCCTGGTTTGACCATCATCTGGACTTCCTTTCTCAGCCTGGCTACGATCTCGCCTGATTTCCTGAAAGAGCCCAAAGCCTGAGTGTCGAACAATCCGGGTTAGCCGCCTAGGACAGTCGCCTTTGTGAGTTTCATCGGTTGGAGTTAAACTATGATTTGTTCCTAGCCCGGACCCATGCGAACCCTATTGGAAGGCCTAGCCCCCACGAACCGGATAGACTACTGCCTGGAGTCCTATAACTGCTGTCACCACTTATGGTGAACAACGGGACAGGATCAATCGGAGATAGTAGCAGAGGATAGTTTGCCGGGGTCATGCATTCGAGCGTTTCTTAGCTAAAGGATTGTTTACTAAAAATTTCCACAGAAAAAGATTGATTTGCGACAAGCGGCTAAGTAGAGAATGCGAACTGCTATGGCTGCAGATGAAGAAACGTATTCCGTGATGTTCTCATCCCTCAAGCATCCGTTGAGGAGAAAAATCCTTCGAATTCTAGCCGCCGGGCCGAAGACCTTCACCGAGGTCCTCCAGCAACTAGATGTCGACAGTGCCCACTTCAGCTATCACCTAGAAAGTCTCGGCGGACTCATCAGCAAGGAGGCAGACGGAAAATACCGCCTCTCAAATCTGGGAAGGGCCGCCTCGTCCCTCATGGCACGTGTCGAGGAGCCCCCTAAGTTAGTGACTCCCGCAATCATTGGTTCCCCTGAGCGTCTCAGAGTATTACAATTCTCGTTTCTGATTCTCCTAATCCTGGGAGCTGGGTTTCTTGTCACCGGGGTTCTCGCGGCTCCGAGCACGAATTACAGGCAAATGTATGTTCAGCAGAGTGTAGACACCGACTCCTGGACCGTTCAGCCTTACAAGATATCCGGCGCTCAGAGCTTTTCCTACCGCGGAGAAGGTATCTATGGAGTGGAGGTCGACCTTAATTTCCGTGACGCCTTCGCCTCATTTCCGCTAGTCGTGAGGCTCTCAACACCCACCGGAGGAAACCAGACTAACCAAGATATTTGGGACGAGTCATGGTACGAATGGACCCCACTATCCTATTCTGGACTGGGGGACACTCACGAGAGGCTCTCACTCACTCTTTCCGCGTCCGGGAGCACGGCGAGCATTATTTCTCAGACTTCCTGGGACCAGGTTCACCCGTCCCCTGGAAAAATCATAGGGGAGTTCCGGCCTACAGGGGCTTTGCTGCTCATGAAAGTCGCGTCGGAAATAGGCAACCGAAACGTCACCCTGGCAGGCTTCCGCGCCTTTCAGGTCAAATCCTTCTACTTTCCGAGCTCGGAAGCCGCTACCAAGAACGTTCAACTCGTCTCGGGACTGGCATTAGCGATTCCAAGCATGGCATTCCTTCTATCATCCAGAACAGTCTGGAACAGAAAACAGAATGAATAGTCTAAGGATCTTCGATAGAGTGTTAGGATTAAGCTTCTTGCAAAACTAGCCGACAAAGCCGCATGCCGGAGAAGCAAGGTGGACCTTGTTCCCTCTCGCGTTGAATGTGTCGACCAATTTAGATCCCATGGAGCGGATTGCTTGTCCACCTTTCTTATCGAGGGCCCTCAGGTCTAATGTCGGCATAACCCAGTCGCTATCAGCTTGTCCCGGTCTGTGGCATGATTCTTCCTTTCTTGGATTTCTAACGTTGTGTTGGTGTGTGCGGGGGTATCACGTGCGTCGCTTCGATCTTAATCAGGACCCGTTTCTCACCCGTACTCCGACGCGGATACTTGTCCGCACCAAAGTACTTCTTCGCCATCCGGTCAATATGCGCCTCCGCGCCGTTGAAGGTAACCGCCTTGACATGAAGGATCAGAAGGATCAGTAACGGTCAGAGCAACCTTCGGATTCCTACGCAGATTCCTACTCTTCTGGCTCCCCTCAAACGTGTTAACCAGGACAAGATCGCCCTCATGGTCAACCCAGGTCTGAGTGACCTGCGGAGAACCATCCGGCATAATCGCAGCCACATTAGCGTAAGTTTTCCCCTCAATCAGCTTGTTGACGATGTCCGACAGCGGCTTCATGACCTAGTCGGGTCTAGACATCACTGAAGTGACTCTCACTCTCTACGACGCCGGTAAGCTGTGAGCGATGAAAGCTTAAGCGTCAGTAGGCTGCAACTCTAACAGAGAGAATTGTCAGAGTCGTCTTCTCAGACCAGTCTTGCTGTGAAGTGTCCAAGCTGTAACGTTGCTATGGCTGACATGGGCGACATCCCATTCCGGACCGGAGGGACTAGCGGGGCGGCTCACCTTCTCTTTGGAAACTGGGCGGAACTCGGAGAGGGAGTCCTCCATCTGGACGCGTTCGTCTGTCAGAACTGTGGAAGAGTTGAGCTCTTCGCAGACTCGCAGACCAGGGATTCGCTCCGCTAAGCTCACCGTTATCGCAAGTTCGATAGAACAAATCGTTAAGTGCGAAGAATTCACTACTCACAGTAATGCCTAGGAGCGCAGTTACTAGCCGAGACGGTTCCAGCCAGGGAGTGTTTACTGAAAAGTGCCCCCTGGCAATGAGATGGAATGGTTAGACAAGAAAGGTCACAGCCACCACGTTGCATCATGTCCTTGTACGAGGTGCAACGTTTCCAGAGTCGCCGGGTTAGTCTCGGGAGGGACAATGGCCGAGAGCGTGTCCAGACTCGAGCCCCAAGGCTCAACTCTTTCGACCAGACTTGAACTGCCACAACCACCAGCGATAACTGAAACAGCCACGGCTCTGGCGCTTCGCAGACGCTGGCTAATCCTCGGCGTCGTACTCGTCGGCTCTTTCATGGCCATTCTCGACGTATTCATCGTAACCCAGGGCCTGCCCTCAATCAGGACGACTCTCGGAGCAGGGGTCTCTGATCTCGAGCTGGTGGTATCAGCTTACTCGCTCGTCTACGCCGTCTTCCTCATAACGGGCGGCCGTCTCGGTGATATTCTAGACCGGAAACTAATCTTCCTGTTCGGCATGACTGTCTTTACCGTCGCCTCCACCCTCGCGGGATACGCGCCCTCCCCCTCTTTCCTCATCGGTTCACGCGCACTTCAGGGACTAGGCGCGGCGCTGATGTATCCACAGGTTCTCTCGATCATCCAAGTCACTTTCAAAGGCGCCGAGCGATCCTTGGCGCTGGCACTGTTCGCGGCTATCAGCGGAATAGGCGCGATCACCGGCAACGTCCTCGGAGGCCTCCTCATCCAGCTCAACCTCGCCGGCCTCGCCTGGAGACCCATCTTCCTCGTCAACGTGCCCGTCGGCATAATCGGCGTCCTCGCCGGATTCCTCGTCCTCCGGCCAAGCAGAGCCGACAGACCGCCCAGGCTAGACTTGCCCGGCGTTGGACTCATCTCGCTCTTCCTCGTCTCGCTCATCCTTCCCCTCGCCGAGGGTCAGCAGCTCGGATGGCCGGACTGGATGGTCATGCTCCTCGTACTTGCCTTCCCAATCCTAGCTCTATTCGTCCTCTACGAGAGAAGGAGAACAGACAATGGAGAAGACCCGCTGGTCGATATGGACCTGTTCAAGCACCGGTCGTTCGCGGTCGGCATACCCCTAACGCTCATCTACTACGTCACCGCCAGCGGGATCTTCTTCACGCTCGTCCTCTTCCTACAATCAGGCCTAGGCTTCTCGCCCATAATCTCGGGGCTCTCATTCGCCGTGATCAACGTAGGCTTCATCAGCGCCTCACTCCTCGGCCCACGACTCCTCCCGAGATTCGGAACCCGTGTCCTCAGCCTCGCATACATCCTGCAGACAATAGGTCTGGCCGCGACAATACTCACCCTCAACTCTTATGGAACAAGCCTCAACCTGTACGAACTAGCTCTCCCTCTCCTAGTATTCGGAGCCGGCGCAGGGTTCGCCCTCTCACCACTACTGGGAGTTATACTCTCAGGCGTCCCCAGCCAGGACGCGGGCGCAGCCTCAGGCGTAGTCTCCACATCCATGCAGATCGGGAACACAGTCGGCATCTCACTCTTCGGACTCCTCTACTACAGCTTCCTCAACGGACAACTATCTCCGACTTCGTACTTGGACGCGTTCAAGCTGACTCTTCCCTTCTTCGTCATACTGGCTGTCTCCGCGTTCCTACTGGTCTTCCTCCTCTCACAACGTCGTGCGAGGCAGATCATCCAGCGCTTGGAGGTCAACCACTGAGGGAGACGAAGCTTCCCCTAGCAATCCTTTTTTCGTTAATAGGTCTCTCCAAGTAGAATGGATTGGGACACTCGCCGGAGAGAAACGACTGATTATGCCGAACGTCTAGATCAAATATGCAAACTCGGACTTTATTGTTTGGAGTTCGGAGTTATTTTGTCCTCTTGATTTACCTGCAGATGACTCTTCTTCTAGCATTGAATGGCATAGCAACCTTCCCATAGGGACTCCTGACAATTGGTCCTCAAGCGTTCGCGGACCAGGGAATAATCTTCGTACTGACCATTCCCGGATTCGTCGGCATGTACATCGTGAACACCAGGCGAAGACTCGAGAGCGGGCAGCCCAACACCACACGAAAATGAGTGCAACCACCGTTCTTGGTTACGCCTTTGCGAGTTGACAACTATTTTCAGAATACTAGGATTTGCTAAAGTCGTGCTTCCACATTTCTCGTGCTAGAGCACCGTCCTTCTTGTACAGGTGTACTTGTGTCCGTGCCTTCTCTCGCCGTTCTCTATGCTCTCGCAAGAATCCTGTAACCTTCTCCACCAGAATATCCTTCATCTGACCGGTTAGCATCTGACCACTCCTGTACTCGGCTCGTATCTCCTCTATCCTCTTATCATCCGGCTCAAAGAACATGTACAGCCACTGGAACGGAACGTCAACATCAGGATTACCACCTAGCTTCCGGTGTTCTTCTATCGACGATTGTCCTCCCGAGAAGGCGTGGCGGTAGATCTTGTTCCTGACAGTCTTGTCATCATCGTTGAGATAGATGGCCGTCTCAGGCTTCGACGAGCTCATCTTGTCCTGCATACCCGTCAATGGGGGCATGAACTTACTGTGAATCGCCGCCGCCTTATGATACCCAAGCGATTCGGCGATGTCCCGCTGGATCCTCCAGTACGGATCCTGGTCAATCGCGGACGGTATCAGACAGCGCTTCTTCTCGAAGAGGCTCGGAAGAATCTGGACGGCCGGATAGAAGCTGAAACCGATATTCGTCTCGCCCGTGAAGCCGAAGACAGACTTGGCCGTGCTATAGTTGACCCGGCGGGCAATCTTCAAGATCAACGGATAGGCGTGTCCCACAAACTCGGTGTCCTGGAGGATGAACGTCTTGTCAGGCTCGAAGCCTACAGCCGCAATCTCGAGAATATTCTCCTCAGCCCACTTCTGAGTATCCTCATAGGAGAGGCCTCGCTTCTCCTCTAGAAACTTTTCATCATCAGTAATCTGAATGTAGACCCTCGTCTGGAACTTGTCCTGGAGCCACTTGGTGAAGTAGAAGCTGAGAATATGGCCAATATGCATCGGCCCGCTCGGCCCTCGGCCGGTGTAGAGGAAGAACCCCTTCCCCTTCTCATAATCGTCCAGCACCAGGTTCAGGTCCCGGTGGGAGAAGAATATCTCGCGCCGGACCAAATATGCCGCGTCGTCCAGGCTCGATTCGAGACGCTTCGCGAGACCACCACTAATCGGCTGGGTCCCAAACTCGCGAATGAGACGCTCATAATCGACAACTCCCGACACTTCCCAAGGAGTAACTACGAACTTCTTCTCAACCATCTTCATCCATACCTGATCCGCCAGTATCTCCAGCTGCCGTCCAGCAACAGCAGGGCTCAAGCGTACAATTCGGACAATCGTTAGGCGATTCCGCTACTCGGCATTCCTTGGGCGAACAGCCGCAGTCAGCGCAACGGACCGGTTTGCTCGGCACTTCTCTTAGACCCCGGACGACATTTTCTGGGAAAGGTCGACTTCAAAGGCCGCGGCCGGAAGGTTGAGCCCCCAACCCTGGAGGACCTTGGGGCTTACTTCTCCGACTATTCCTATCTCGCGACCAGCGGAGACGACCTTGCCACACCGTCCTGAGAGGAAGCTTGGATGTTTAGTCTCCTTGACTTCGAACGTCTGGCCTACGTTCTCCATCAGCGCATCTAGCGATGATCGTATCTCGGTAAAACCAGCCTGAGCGTGAATAGTCACGGCTGCGACCTTCCTCTCCTCCCTGACTGGTTGCGACGAGTTCTCTCCTCGACTGATGCTTGCTCCCACTTCGAAGATCTTCTGAGGATAGTCGACATGCGTGTTCCGGGACAGAAACTCCAGAAGGCTCGGCAGGACCCAGCTTCTCATCGCAGTGTGAGTGGTCATTTTCGGGTTCAGGAGAGTAACAAGATTCTCGCTTCCTATCTGCATCTTTGCCGCAACCGCCTCAGGCGAGGTCAAAACACAGGTCAGGACCTCTTGAAATCCTAGCCCGACCATAATCTCTCCCAGCGCCTCCATCTCAATGGTCTCTCGTGAAAGGTCGCCGACCGTCCAGATCCCAGGCCACTCAGGCTTCAGCTTGTTAAGGTCCAATGCGATCGCGATATCCTCAATGACGTCGACGGGGTGCATGATGTCGATTCGATAGCATGGAATCTCTAGGTGAAGAGTGTCGCCGGACGCTCGCTGGACCCTGTACCCGGCCTTCTCAGCAAACCGCGCAGCATCCTTCAAGACTAGAGACGTGCCGAGTAGCCTGTTGATCCGTGACAGGCTCAGCTTCGTCAGCGTAGGGCTGAGATTCGGGCTCACGACCTTACGGGGCGAACCGTAAGCATACGTTTCCGCGCAACTGTAGACTCTTCCTCCCCGCTCGGCGAGACAGGCGACCATGATCTTCAGTGTGTTATGTACAGTTTCAGAATCTGTACCAGTAACCTCGACAAGGATGTTTCTCGTACCTGGGGTGATTCTTCCAAGATCGTTCGAGTTGACGACAGGTGGAAGGGAGAGAATCTTGTCTTCTCCATCCACCAGTATCGGCCACTCTTCAAAACGGGAAATTATGTCTCCATACTCTGTTCCTTTCGGATGATTTGTCACAATCTCCCGAAGACTCAACTTCGTCTCAGAGCCCAATGGAGCAAAACTGGCCTCATCAGGCTTGGCGACCGAGTATGAGAGAGGCGACGCGATCATGTCGGCCTGGTACAGGCCGATCGACGCCCTCTTCCGCTTCCTCCCATACGTCAAGTCCAGCTTTTCCTGCAGAGAAATCCAGCCCTTCAACGCCTCCTCCGAGGGCTGAAGACCCCTGACTATCGCGGTCGAAATGAAAGGACGAATAGGCTTCACACGCTTGTCGATGACAACTTTGAGGCCCGACTTGCCAGCAACAAGGATCTGTCTACTTCGACCAGTTCCCAGCTGATATCGCAGCGCGCGGGCAATTCCCTCGACCGACCAGATGTCGGGACGGTTGCTGTCCTTGACCTCGATCGAGACAGCGTCTCTCTCAAGCGATTCCACGTCCCCCTTGACGAACGCCAGGATCTCGTTGAGACCCTCCTTGTCTCGGGGAACTGTCTTGCCCAGCATTCCCTCAAGGTCGTCGAGCGAGAATTGTACGCTTGGCATTCTAGCTCACCGTCTGGTCCCGAATCCATTCCAGGTCAGAAGTGAACAGCTGGCGAATATCCTGGATCTTACGATGCATCATGTAGAGCCGGTCAATCCCGAGACCCCACGCCAGGACAGGAACTTTGACGCCCAACGGCTCCGTCACCTCCGGACGGAAGATTCCACTACCACCAAACTCCATCCAGCCAACACCCTCCCTGTAAGCCTGCAACTCAACACTCGGCTCCGTGAACGGGAAATAGTCAGGCTTGAACCGAACTCGATCCGCCCCCGCAACCTCCCTGGCAAACATCTCCAATATTCCAAGCAAGTTCCGCAAATTCAGACTCGGATCAAGAACAATGCCCTCCACCTGGTTGAACTCTGTCAGATGAGTCTTGTCAAGCATGTCCGGACGAAAGCATCGTGCGATGGCGAAGTATTTTCCCGGAATCTGGAGGTCCTTCGAGATCATACTCCGAACGCTGAGCGCCGTCCCGTGGCTTCGAAGAATCAACTTTGACGATTCATCAAGAGAGAATTTGTACCGCCATCCCGTCGAGCCCGTCTTCCAGCCGTTCTCATGGGTCTCCGCAACCCTCCTCACTAGATCGCCGTACTGTTCGAGGCTCGCTCTCGACGGGTCCTTCAGATAGTAGAGATCATGAATCTCCCTTGCAGGATGATTCTGCGGCATGTAGAGACAGTCGCAGTTGATGAAAGCCGTCTCGACAAGTGGTCCAACGGCTTCCCTAAACCCCAGGGCGACAAGCTTCCTCTTCACCATCCGCAAGAATCGAAGGTAGGGATGATACTTACCAGGAAAGACTTGAGGAACGGGAGAGGACACGTTGTAGCTTCGGAGTCTAACTCGCTCCCACTCGCCAGAGCTGATCATCTCGCCGGTAAGCAGGCTCACCTCCTGCCGCGCACTGGTCCCGGCTACAGCACTTCTCCCGTCAGGTGTAATCTCGATCTCTCGCAGGTTCCTGATTCTAGCCTCTAGAAGACTTCTCTTGATAAGCCGCTGGGCAGATTCTCTCAAGCTCGCCGGTAGCTCCTCGAGAATGATGCCTCCATTCTTCAGGCGAGCCAGAACCTGCTCATCCTCGTCACCGGTGGGCTCCCTATCCACTACGACTTGCGGATCCGAATCGGCCTTCTCGATCCTTCCCCAGCGCTTTCGGCTAATCCAGCCTGTCACTATTGACGCGTATTTCTCGTCCAGCCCGGCTCGACTAAGAGCCTCTCTAAGCCCAAGCCGTCCGCCGCTCTTGGCGACAGTCGAGACAATCCTCCGCTCCGGGAGGCCTTCCTCGAGGAACGACTTTCCCTCCATCGTCAGGGTGAGCTCTGTCTTCTTCTCGACCCGCTCCCTGACCAGTCCATTCTGGGAGAGGCTCAGTACCGCTCGAGCAATAGCGGAGTCGGCGAGACCCGATCGTTTCGCTAGTTCGTCAGGAGTCTTTGCTCCCTCGGACTCGATGAGAGCCTGCAGAACTCGGGCTTGACTCTGGCTAACATCTACCAAATGCGTCGGGTCTCCAGACGGCAGTTTTCGCTGGAGTCCGGTCCCGAACTATATTTGATTTGGAGCGTCTCCGAAACGGATACGAGAAAATCGAGCGTTCTGGTCCGTGAGCGTCATGATGTTCGTGCTATGGGCTTGGGTTCGAGTCGGTACCCGTAGACGAACGTTCCCTCATTCGCCTCTCCATCTCTTGAGGAGGCACATCTTCGACGCGGGTGGCGATCCACCAGATGTTCCCCGTAGGGTCCTTGACGGCCGCGGTCCGATCGCCGTAAAACTGGGTAGTCGGCACCTGTTCAGAGGCTCCCCCCGCTTCCAAGCCTCGCTTGTACGTATGATCGACGTCCTCAACGTAGACGTACAATTGGCTGGGTATGGGACTGTACTGACGGGTCGAATCGGCCATCATAACGATGGAACCGCCAATCTTGATCTCGGCATGACCCACGTGACCCTCTCTGTCATTGATCAACGCTCTCTCTTCCGCGTTGAAAGTGTGCTTAAGGAAATCGATGAGTCTTGGTACTCCGTCCACGATCAAGTATGGTGTAACAGACGCATACTCTTGAGGAACAGGTCTAACCTTGCCGGTGACAGATTGCATGCGTTTCCGACGCGCTACTCTTCGACTTAAGAATTGCTCTGTCACACTACGTTTAGAATTCGTTTCACTGTCTCGAATCTGAACTCGGACTTCTCGTCGGCTGGGAAGTATGGATAAATCACTGGGAGGGAGACTCCCGCTTTTCGAAAAGATTGCACGTATCGATGCAGTTCCTCGCTGCGGGGATTGGCCAGGCTGACTCTCACCAGTTCTTTCGGCACCTCGACAGATCCACTGTTCCAATGGTCGCTCTGCTTGATTTCCGAGATCGCCTTGGCGGTCCCATCTTGCAAGAACATCTCGTGGTACTGAGGGATGGAGTCGTAGTTGAGAAACTCCTGCAATAGAAGCCTCAGCGCGTTCTCGTCGCTCTGTGAAGATAAGAAGATTTTCAGATAGCACGCGAATTCGATGGGAGAGACCATCTGGCGTTTGACCGCTGCGATCAGGCCGTTAGCATGCCGTGGAGAACAGAAGTTCAAGAGGAGACCGTCCGTCCTGCCTACGGCGCGTCTTGCGATCCCCCGCTTGAGCGTAGCAACATAGGTCTCTGGGGGCCCTACTCCTCCGGGAAATGCGCGGAAGCCTTCCTTGAGCTCGTCCAGCCTCTCCAGCATTGCGATTACTGACTTGCCAGGTTTTGGACCGGGAGGACCGGTGCCCACTCCAAGAAAGAACCGGTTGGAGGAGAACGCCTGCAGTGTCTGGACCCGTCGCGTCAGCAGGGTGGGATCGTGCTCGAGTAGTCTGATGACTCCGCTTCCCGCGTGGACCCGGGTAGTCACGGCTAGGATCGAAGATACGACCTCGAGCGACTCGTATCCGCCCCTAACATCAGGAATGAAGATACTGGTGACCTTGCTGTTCTTGTCGAGAATGCTCGATGTCTCTCTGATTTCTCTAGGCGAGAATACCCCCCGGCCGAAGCGCGAACCCTATCTTTTCTGAACTCAAAGTCTCTGTACTGAGACTCTGAATGTTCGACCTTTAGATTATTCCGGTAGCCTAGGTTCTGAGAGTTGCTTGCAGCGAACCTACGAGCTGCCAGTCAGTCTCGATAGCGTCCAACAGGTGAGTATAGGTCGGAATCGGATTGTGACTCCTGAAGAGATATGAAAAGTGAATACCGCTAACCTCATTCCGAAGTCCAGCAAACGCACGTGCTATCACCTGGACCCCTCCCCCTAGCGGGTCTCGTGAAACGGTCTCCTTTACGCTCTCGGGGACTGGGATGCCAAATCGTCGACTCACAAATAGTAAGTTGTTGAGTCCGTGCGGGATGGACAGCTGGACGAAGATCGGTACCTTGAGCCCGCTGGATCGGAGGGCGTCGATGTAGTCGAGAACGTAATAGTCATCAAAAGCCGAGTTGGTGACGAGATAGTCTGCGCCCGCGTCCACCTTGGATAGTGTCCGAGAAATCTCCTTTTCCCGGTCCAGCGCGTACTGGTTCGTGACGGCTCCGATACAGGGTCTTTGTCCGTCGAAGACTGACCGGATTCCTCTGATCAGATCCTCTGCTCTCTTAAAATCGTAGGTTTTGATCTCGTAATTCGGATAGGGGTCTCCGAACACGACCAGAAAGTTCTCCAGACCCTTCTTGAAGAGAACCGGAAGGAGAGGGAGATCAGATCGGCGAAAATCTCTACAGGTCAGCGAAGGAACAGCCTCAAACCCTGTCTTCTTGACAATGACCGCTGAAGCCACGCTCCTCGTCTGTGGAGTGACCCGGAATTCTGACGGATAGCTAGGATCATTCTCGCCGTTTCTCAGGGCTGGGATCGTTATCGCGTCCACCCGCCCGTCCAAGAGAGGCAGGTGCGCCGGGACGACCCGGTCTGGAATCACCTCAGCAGTCACGATTGTGTGGTATTTCGCTCTCTCCGAGAGCTTCATTGTGAAGCCTCCCTCGCAAGTTCCGCTCCCTTCACGATGCTCTCGAGCTTGGCGTAGGTCACATCCCAGGTTCGGGTCCGCAGTCCGCAGTCTGGGTTTGCCCAGATCTTTCCAGGATCACCGACTATCTTGGTTGCGTGGAGGAGACGGTCTCGGACCAGCTCGGGCGACTCTATGATGTTCCGCTCGGTTGCTCTACCCGCGTCTGATGGAACTTGTCCCGAAAAGTCGTGGACATGGACGACCCCTACTCCGAACTCGCCCTCGAATCCGTTCTCGATGAAATACTCGAGGTCACGATATCCCTCTCGGTGCTTCGCATCAACTCCGAGACTCGTGCCGTCTCGGTTAGCAAATTCCAGTGCCAGCTGGCTGCACTTGTCAAGCTTCGGTGCATACTCTGCGAGTACCTTGTATCCTATCTCTGAGGGGTAGCATGTGTGGTCGCTGAACTTGCAGGTGAACCCCCTAACCGTCTCGTTCCAGCCCTCAACAAACAACTCCATGTCCGCAGGCTCTGGATGCGTGGTGATGGCCGGCTCGTCAATCTGGATCCAGCTCGCGCCAGCATCGACCAGGTCTCGGATCTCTGGGCGTATTACTTGTTCGACGAAGTCTAGTAGGAATTCTCTCTTCGCTTCCTGTTTCTGCATCTTGAGGCTCGACCCCGTCCGCTGTCCGGTGTAGTAGCCACCGAACGACCAGTCGACGAGAGTGTAGGGTCCAGTTATCGGGACCTTGATCGGACCCTTCGCATTCTCCTTAACGTCAAGAAACTCCTGGAGGTATATCGGATGCTTCCGGTGAATCTTGGATTCGGCAACTGCCTTGTTGAAGTATTTGTAGTCGAAGGACTGGACGTGGCCCAGAACCCGCATTCCTTCGACGCCTCGGATCACATGCTCATACATCTCCACCCTTTGCTGCTCTCCACCGACTCCCTCGTTGTCGAGTCCCGTCCGTTCGAAGAGGCGTAGCCCGTAGATTGTTGAGAGTTCCAGTAGTTCGCGGATGCGATCCTTCTGGTTCTCTGTGGATAGAAGCTGTTTTGCCCGGTCGTGGTAGTTTCCTATGCCGAGTCGTCCTGCCCATTCTTCGGCCTCGGCCAAGTCCTTGACCGTCAGCGGCTGAGTGAGACCCTTTGTCCGCCACCTGGGCTTTGCGAGGCTTCCGATCTCCTGGGTAGGATATAGCTTCCCCGTCTACTTCCTCTCCTCGACCAGTCTAGTTGCTTCGGCTAGGGCCCGCGACTTTGCATCGGCGACCTTCCGTGGTACGAACTTGAGGTCGGAATTCGGAACCAGGACGATATTGTCCGAAAATATGTGTTTGGAGACTCGGGTCGCGGTTTCGGCTATCCACTTCGGGTCCTCAACGTTCGATTCGCGTGAATCCACGATGCCGAGAGCGAGCGTCTTCTTGGTCTCGATCTTAGACCGTGTATGGTCGGTCTCGAAGAGGTCGAAACCGATTCCATCGACTGGAAGTTTGAGGAGATGAGGGAGTATCGTGGTTGCATCTCCAAAGAATGTCTGGATAGTGAACCTGGCGTCGATGCCATCGACTGTCCTCCGGATTGCAGCCAGAGCGATTTCTAGCTCGGCGTTGCTCAACGTTTGTTCTCTGTAGGGCCGATAAACTAGGCATGGTTCCGAGATCTGGAACTGCGACACTCCGTCGGCCTTCAATCTTCGAATAATCTCGTGCTCTGCATGTGCAAGGTCAGAGACAAGCTCTGACTGGGTCTTGTAATGCAGATTCTCAGCGAGTTCAGAGAAGGTGTAGGGGCCGACTAGGGATGCCTTCCACGGTTTCGATTTAGGTAGAAGGTCTGCATGTATGAATTTCTTCAGGTTGAATGGGGCGAGACCAATTTTGCCGCTGACTGTCGGTTTCTTGTAGAAGGTGTTGGTGTCAAACCATCTAGAGTAGCGTGTCCCGGTTGTTACGCCATCTAAGGATTCGACAATAGGTCTTAGCTGGTCTTGCCAAGAGAAGGCCCCGTCCGTGAAGTTCTCGAAACCCGACTCGTCCTGAAGCTCGACCAGTTCGATTGTGTCTTGTTCGATCTGTTTTTCCACGCTAGCGCGTTCGGTCTTTCCTCTATCGTAGGATCGCGTCAGTTCGATGAGCTGTTCTGAGCGGGGATAGATTCCGCCCAGCTCTGCGCTAGCGGGCATTTTCATGCTGTTTTCATTATTCTAATTATATAAGTTCTATTGTACCAATATTCCAATCAGAATGATAGCCCTTTCAGGATTGTATTCCGAAGGGAATATCAGGGAGGGTAGGCCCTCTATGTTCGAGTCATGCTTCCCACTCTCGACGAGATTCCCAAGAGGCGAAAAGCTCTTGGACTGACACAGTCCAGACTAGCCGAGCTGGCGGGTGTTAGTCAGTCCATCATCGCCAAGATAGAATCCGGGTCTGTCGATCCATCATACTCTATCGTTAAGAGGCTTGTTGAGACCCTTGAGAAGCAGAGCGTCGATACTGCGAGGCCGAGAGTCAGCGAGATCATGAGCAGGCCTGTCATCTCGGTCTCAAGGACTCAGCTCGTGCGTGAAGCGGTGGACCTGATGAGAAGACGAGGCTACTCACAGCTACCGGTGTTTGAGGGAACAAGATGCGTTGGGAGCATCTCGGAGAAGACCATCCTGGACCGTGCGGCCCGGGGAGAACCCCTCGAATCGCTTCTCAATAACCGCGTGCGGGACATCATGGATTCTCCGCTCCCGACGGTCAGCGAGGATACGCCGCTTGAGATGATGCTCGGGCTACTCCAAGGGAATTACGGTGTACTGGTGACTAGGGGAGAGAACACGATCGGGATTCTCACAAAATCGGACATTCTTAAAGTGAAACGATAGCGCCGCTGTATCCAGTCTGGTCTCCGTTGGGCCCGATGGTATCATTCGAACGTGCGTTTGTTTCTAGCGTAGGGTCTGGAGAGTAACATCATCCCTATCCAAGATTACACTCGTGCATCTCATCTCGAGATTACTCGATAAGCAGGGCTGTTGGTGGACAGGTTGCGAATAGGTCACGGGTTGATCAAATGCTAACAATTTTTGGCAAGAAGAAAAAGGAGGATCAGACTCCTGCAGAGTCCCTCTCTGCCTCGCAAACCGAAGCCCCGCAGCCACTGTCGACTCCAAGCCAGAGTCCAAGCTACACACCCATAGCCGGGACACAGAACCCGGTCGAGGATCAGCCCCAATACCAGCCGGTTGCGAGAGCAGCCCCTCCACAACAAGCCTTCAGGCTATCACCGACTGCACCTCTACCTGCTGAGGAGACGTCTCTCACGAGGCTCTTGCAGTCGCTCCTCCAAGACATCCCACTACCTCCTGGCGTCGATCTAGGCTTCGCCAGCGCTTCCCAAACAACCCCTGACTATGTACCGGTCAGATCGACCCCGCCGAGCAGGGCCATGGTGATTGGTCCTGGAAAGGGCAGCCGTGAGTGGGAAGAGCAGGGGGAAGAATCTGCTAAACAGCCTGCTGCTACTCCAGCTGGTAAGCAGACAAAACCGCCAGAGGTTCAGCCCCCGGCCGGCAAAGTCTCGATTCCCACCCCTGCAGTTTCGACGAAACGAGATCAGCCTCCTGAGAAGACGCCTGAGAAGCCTTCCAAGGGGGAGAGGCAACCGGATAAGCCATCAAAGGAAATGGTTGCGAAAAAGGAGGCACATGCTCCGCAGAGCTTCGATCACATATTCCAGCTGACGCAGGGTAACCTGGAGAGTACGGGCCTCGTGATAATCAACGGTGAGGCGGGCTCAGGCCGAACCACTCTCTGTTCGGGTCTCACTAGTAACTACATGAAGATGGGCAGTGCCTGCATGTACTTGACGTATGACCAGGCTCCTTCCGATCTCCGTGATCAGATGAAGAAGCTGGGAACCGACGCGGCACAATACGAGTCGGGTTTCCGGCTCATCCTCGTTGACGGCTTCGCGTCACAATCGGAATCGTTCAGCATGGAGCCCTACTATCTTGAACAACCGTTCAGCTTCGCAAACATACAGGAGACGCTCACGAGGAATAGCCAGATGTTCATGGGCGAGAAGATCAAAATAATCTTCGATTCGCTTGATGGTCTGGCCTCAAAGGTTCCGGCCAAGGACTTCGCGAAGGGTTTCACGGATCTAGTCGGAAAACTCAAGGATTCGGGCGCCACGTTCATCGTCACTATAGACCTGTCGAAGTTGCCCAAGGATCTGATTGGGTCGTTGAATGACTTGGCCGACTGTGTCGTAGAGTTGTCGAAGGATGACTCGGATCCCAATGGACGACAATTGAAGGTTCAGAGGCTGAACCAGAAATCCGCCAAGATAGATGCTGAGACGTTCGAGATCGACTCGAGCAAAGGCCTAGTCTTCGTCTAGCACAACAGTTCTTTCCTACCGAAACTAGGGCCCGTAGTTTCGTAGTTCGTTCCTAGGGACTACTCAGTGGAGAACGACCATCGTGAGGGGTTCGAGGCGCCGCTCTCGACAAATCCGAAGACCTTCTTCGGTTGGACCCGGTAGAACGAACCCTCCGAGCCGTCCATTTTCCAGCTGTACTTCTCCTCATAGTTCCGGACAATCTCACGAAGTGAATTACTGTCCAGACTAGCTTTTCGAACGGTTCCTTCGAGGATCACTGCGTCCGCGGCGTTCTCTGGACAGACGACACAGTTCATGTTCTTCTCGATATTCCGGGCCTTCCTTGACCGCGGTCCTGTGCTGAAATAGAAAGCGTTCTCGAACCATATACCCCAAACGGGCATCACGTGGGGTCTCCCGTCGCCTCTGACTGTCGCCAACCAGTAATTACGAGCTCCCGACAATCGCTTGACCGCCCACGCCCAGGACAAGGAATCCACTCCCTTCCGGAACATCATCTGATATCCAGGCATGCATGGTCGACCGGCCGTGGGAGTTGGATGGGATGTTTTCTTGGACAAGTCTGCCGATCTCGGGGAGATGGCCAATCCGATGCGGGATCAGAGGAACTTGCTGCTTATGCCTAGGGCCTCGTTGGTCTTCGAGATGGATCTTCGTCCCTCTGTCTCGAGCCCGGTGAGTGCTCTCACCGCATCTACGTTCTCAGGGACGACCACGCTCTCGTTGTGCACCTGGTAGACGAGGCTGGCCTCGCTATCGGTAACGTCGAGAATATCCTCCCAGTAGGCGACCTCCCACATGTCAGCCCTTGGCCTTCCAAGATCGCGCATCATCTCAGCAACAGCGTTCATACTGTCCACGCCGTCGGAGTTTCGAACGGGTGCAAGCCTCGGAGCGCTCCTCAGAGCCTTGAGAACGTCCTTCTTCTCCACCTCGCCCTTCAGTTGGACCATCGCGAAGTGCAAGTGGCCTAGGTTGAACGGACCCTTCGCGGCCATCGTGGTGATGTTGAGCTTCGGAAGAATAGTCTGAGCATCAGGACCTTGGTGCGAGGGAATGTGGGCCTCAGGGACGACCGTGTTGATGAGGCCCGCCTTGTGACTCTCCCAAGGGTCTGTTCCCCTACGGAAGAGTACTACTCGGGCTTTCTTGACGCCGATCGTACTGAAGAGTGTTCCGACGGTTCTGCAGATCCCGGTTGTGTTGCAGCTTACAACGCGGGTTGCTGGTCGGTTGAGGTTCTCTTCAAAGTTGCATTGAGCCACAAATGATGATCCTGTCAGGTCGTGTTTTTCTCCGCCCTGAAAAATCGACTTGACTCCCACCTTGTCATAAAGCACCTTGTTCTTTGCCCCCAACCCGGCCGGGGTGCAGTCAATGATGACGTCGATCTTCCTCAGAAGATCTTCGAGAGTCCCTGCCACTTCTACACCCGACTTTTTCATATCAGGAAGCTTATCAGGGATCGACGCGTAGATCTCGAAACCCTTATTCTGGCCCAGTTTGACACGATAGTCTCCGACAACATCGGACACTCCGACAAGCTTCATGTCCTTCTGCTTAGTAATCGCCTCAGCAACACGCTTGCCGATTACGCCGAAACCGTTGACTCCGACCCTGGCTACGGACTTGGGCACTGGATGATTCTCCTGGCAAGGATGTTTCCCGATCCCTCTCATTTAGGCATAACGGGCCAAGAGCCTATCAGAGCACGAGATCGTCTCCCAGTCTTTTTCGAATCCTGAGGAAACATGACTTTCTAAGGGAGCGTTCGCTGGGAGCTTGTACTGGTCTGGGGTCTCGCTTGAGAGATAGCAGAAACAGTCTATCCCCTTCATTGTCCCGCTTTTCGAAGACCGTGAAGTCTGCATTGCCTTTCTGGGCTCTAGTCCTAATTATTGGGTTCGTGCCAGTTCGTGCCCTGGAGATTATCGACTATTTCGTAGCGCACGCTGTTTTGTCCGCTAGCATTCTGGGCGCTTCTCTGATCTTTTCGCTTCTGATAATCTACTTCCTCTACTCAATGCGTTTCATCACGAAAAGGATCAATCGATTGAGTGACTACGCCCGGAAGATGAGTCCGGAACAGACGACCACGGACCTGAGCATACGTTACCGATTCCGGTGGGTGTTGGTGATATGGTTGATACTCTTAGGAATTAACGCACTTCTTTTCGGGTTGCCGGATAGTTTCAACGGAATATTCGCCGAGGACATTCCTCTCTTCGCGTACTTCTTCTTCATCTTCGCATCATTTCTCTGGTTGTATTGTTACTCGATGCTCGAAATATACAGAGCGGGCAAACTCCCCCTTCAGCTCACGCCCTTCACCGAGGATAGGACGCTGGGACTGAAACCGTTCGGAACCACGTCCCTCAAACTGGTCAGCGTATACGCGGTCTTTCCCATCGTCGTGACGGTTCTAGGACAAGTCAACATTATCCTGGATGCACCTAGCGGAATGACGGTTCAGCTTGCACCTCTAAGAGCGAGCGACATTATCTTCGTAACGGGACTGGTGCTCGTCGGAATAGGTCTATTCTTCCTACCACTCCTAAGCATCCACCGCCGACTCCGGGAAGCAAAGCGTACTGAGCTGGGCTGGGTCAATTCGCAGTACACGGCTATTGTTCGCAGGCTAAAGGAGCTCATGGCCACCGGACGCGGGGATGAGCATAGGGATGAACGGCGGGCATTGGCTGACGATCTGACGATGGTTCGCCAGCTCCAGTCTGATGTTCTCCGGATTCAAGCGTGGCCTTTTGATCTTGGCGTCATCACAAGACTGGGAACGTTGCTGGTTCTGCCGCCCTTCCTCGGAGTGTTCGCGAGAATTCTCATCCTGACATTTCTACATATCTAGGGCCATCAAGCAGAAAGCTGGACATGATTGACCGTCTATGTTTGGCCGCGTCGAGATCTAATGCTTTTGCCTCGAAACCCTTCTTACTGTCTTAGAGGTAACTCAGTCTCAGGGTAATCACCGCTTCATCCTTCGGCTCTTTCGCCCCGTTCGCCGTGTGGCTCGTGGCTTCGAGGCTTTACGATGGGGGAGCTTCGTATACTTTGGCTGGTATAGTTCGACTTCCATGTTTCCAGGCATTCGAAAGTGAGTTAGTGATCCCCATTCCTCTTCAGTGATCCCCGAGGAAAATTCGACGCCACGTGATCTCAAGTCCTCGACTGTCTTGTGAATGTCGTCGCAGTAGAAAGAGATCGAATGGAACACCTTGTCTGATGGATGAACACCCAAGTCTGCCTCGGGTATGTCGAAGACTAGGTACCCCTCGCCCGTATCAGTATGGGCAAAGCCCAGCTTATCTCGGATAAACGCACGCACTTCTTCGGCTTTGGGTGTGTAGAATAATCCATGCATTCCTTTGATCATTTCTCGACTTCTCCCTGTATGGAGGGACGATTGCTACGTTGTATGTTTAAGCCTGCGTGTGCGAGGCACGAAGTGACGTCGGGAGAAGTTTGATTTCTCGAGTTGAAGATCTAGAGTGTGATGCTGGTTCGTCTTAGGCTTGCCCAATGATTCCCTACTGTAACCATAGATTATAATAGTAGCCCCCCGACCTTGAGGTGGTAAGCTTTACCGATTAACGGCTTAGAGGAAATGTAGGAAGGTTAGTGAATTATGGAGGTTAAACTTTCATGGTTGAACCGTCGCAGTATGCTTCGACAACAAAGTACATAGTAAAAGCCAAGTTTGATGTAGAGGGCGTAGTCGAAAAGCCTGACGTGGTCGGTGCCGTCTTCGGCCAGACAGAAGGCCTCTTCGGCCCAGACCTTGATCTTAGAGAATTACAGAAATCCGGACGAATAGGCCGGATAGAAATCAATCTAGATTCAAAGAAAGACAAGACTACCGGCTCAATCGTAATCCCATCCAGCCTAGACAAGGTATCAACGGCCATCATAGCCGCCGCGATCGAGAGCGTCGACCGGATCGGACCCTGCGAGGCAAAGATCAGCCTAGAGAAAGTCGAGGACGTGAGGGAGGAGAAAAGGAAGGCCATAATGACGAAGGCCAAAGACATTCTCAGAAAATGGGTCGTCGAATCCTCACCAAGCACAGAAGAGGTCGTGAAAGAAGTCGCGGGATCTCTGCGAGGAGTCGACGTGATCGAGTATGGACCCGAGAAATTACCCGCGGGACCCGAGGCCGAGAGGGGCGATATCATCGTTGTCGAGGGGCGCGCGGATGTCATACTTCTCATGAAGGTCGGCATCAAGAACGTAATCGCATTGAACGGGACCAAGGTCCCCGAGACGATCATCAAGCTGACGAAGGACAGAGAGGTCACGGCGTTCCTCGACGGAGACAGGGCAGGCGACCTGATTCTCAAAGAGCTGACGCAGGTGGCAGACATCGACTATGTCGCCCGCGCCCCCTTCGGGAAAGAGGTAGAGGAGCTTACTCCAAAGGAGGTAATGAGAGCTCTGAGAGAGCGCGTCCCAGTCAATCTAGCAAAACCAATCGAGAGACAACAGTTCACGCGGCCCGAGAGACCCGAGCGTGCTTATGGGGAGCGGTCCTACACGGAGAGAGCTTACGGACCCCAGGAGCGGCCGTATGTGCCTGCTGAAGTGCCAGTCCGTGCGGCAGCACCGATGGAAAAGCCGAATCTCCCACCACCAGTCTTTGATGCTGCAAAGGACCTACGTGGGACATTGGAGGCGGTAGTCTTCGACGAGGGTGGCAAGGAACTGTCAAAGATGCCTGTTAGCGAGCTTGCGGAGAAGATACCGACCCTGGACCACGCCCAGGTAGTTCTCTTCGACGGGGTCGTAACTCAGAGGCTTCTCGACACCGCGGCGAGCAAGGGCATCAAATATGTGATAGGCGACAGAGTCTCTGACGGGGCCAAGCGGCCCGCGAATGTCAGCGTCATGACTCTCAACGACCTATCCTCGTTCGCTCCTGCCTGAGAGACGAATCTGCGAAGCTGGTTCGGCCATAAGCTGATCCTCTTTCACGCCAAGGACTTCTAGAATCCGTGCCGCAGCTGGAACGATCTGGTTGTGGACATAATAGTCGTAATCTATATCGTCCGTAGAGACTCTGTAGTGGGGTTCCGCTTTCTGGTACAGTTTTCCAGGCTTTTTCGTAATGACGAAGCCGACCTTGTCGCCCGCCGTGACTGACCAGCCTTCCTTCGCCATCTTCTTCGCCGCCTCTACGTGGGGAGCATTGACCTCGTAATCGGCCACTGGCTTTGTGAGTGTCTTCCAGATCACATACGCAGACAAGGGTAGGTTCTTGGACCTGACATCCGATGTCAAGTTCTTGACGTACGCTGCCGCCCTAGCCGGCTTCGCATCTTCCAACACCATTCTTAGAACGTTATTCTGTACATCCCGGGCCAGGTTGGACCAGTCTCCTCGGACCGCCTCAAGGCCTACGACGTCGATCTGACCATCGATTCTCAGCCCAGCATACTTCTTCTTGGCCTCGGTGAAGAGTATTCTCTTGTAAACCTCAGATAGGTTGATCTCAAGTCCGAGCTGCCGATCGATCTCGTCTTGGAACTTCTGGACAAGTTTCTCATCATAATTCACAAAGAGACTGTCAGTATCTCCATAGAAGACTGTGAGTCCGAGGCTCTTTGCTATTGATATCGCGCGATTGATCGTCTCTCTTCCGAGGGCAGCCGCTGATTCTGCAACCTCCTTCGAATACCAACGTGCACCGGCCCAGCCAGCGTAGCCGTAGACCGCGTTCGTCATCACCTTCACGGCCTTCTCACGGGCCTTAAGCAGAGTATATCGGGGATCGCTCTCGGACGTTCGTTTCAGCTCTGCCTTGGTCGTCTTCCGGGCTTCGATGAGCTTCGTTAGAACTATTCTGTAGAACCCTGAGGGATTTTTTCTGAAACGATGCGCGACCTCAGGGACTTCGAAGATGTCGTCTGTCTCCTTCCCAATGACGAGCGTGTCGGGTGAGATGTTGTACTTGATCATCAAACTGGGGTACATGGAGGAGAAGTCGAGACTAGCTATATTGTCATGGAGCCCTATCTTTGGTTCGAGGACAATCGCTCCCTTGTATGGGATAATGGGCTGCTCCATCCTGGAGGGTATGAGCTGGCCGAGGTTGTGGGTCTCCATCATCAGATAATTGTCCACGCGGAATCCAACAGCCGCGGCTATCACTTGGTCAGGCGGCAACCCTGAAAGCGCTGACATCTGGATGACATAGTCGATCGCTTCCTGACCTATCTTGAGGATGGCCTCGGTCTGCTCTTCCACGTGCTTGACGAGATTCTTTCTCTGGTTCAGATTTGACCAGTGTTCGAAGTAGGCTGTCTCATCAATAGGATTCTGACTTGATAATTCAATTCCCAGATATTTCGCCACATCCTCGATCGTCTTGTTCTTGACCGCGTAGAGGTCGTCGGCGAAGTTGAGAAGGTCAACATTCGCTCGTCCGATCAGCGAATAATGGCCGTAGAGGCTCTGGTGTGGTGGACCCCCGTCCCGGCCAACCCTGAGGGGAGTCTTGGTCTTGTCAGCCCTCTTGACAAGATACGGCCAGTGGACACTGTTTCCGTCGAAGGTCAAAACAAAATCAGGATTGGTCTTGGAGACATGGCCCCCGAACTCTCGAATGGTTTCATCGTCGGAGTCGGCCTTGGTCTGGAGAACTTCGTTCTCGGCCTTGCTTGTTCTCCAGCCGATGATCTGGATCGGGTCCCGTATCGGGCTGGGCGCGCCCGTCTTGCTGACGGATAAAAGTGAGAAGGAGAAGAGATCTAGTCTAGGTGGTTCTTCCTTCGAGATCGGTTTCGGATGATCTGTAGCTGTAAGGGTTTCTTGGACACTGTAATCTTTTGGATCTATCGTTGAGGAGGAGGTGTCCACCTCGTACCATTGACAAGGCTTGATTCCAAAGTCGTACTGGTACTTGATGGCAGATCGGAGCTTCTCCTCGTAGGTAGCAGCAGCACCAGTTTTTTTCAGCGTGTCGCGCGCAGCTCTCTCCAAAAACTCCGGGTTTTTACAGAATATTTTGAGGACGAAACGTTCCTCGGCTAGCAGTTTCTTTTTCTCGATTGTCGCATTTTCGATGGTGGGATGGGGCTTTTCCTCTTCCAAGCTCTTCCTGAGATGCTCCGAGTCCTGACCTTCCCTCGGCAGGAGGTAGAAGTAGGCTCGATAGTTGCTATCAGTGACTAGAACGCGCTTTCCATCATGGGTGATTCCCCAGAGCCAGATCGACGATTTTCCCTGGTAGGTCTCATGGTTGAGGTCGAGAAGCCAAAACGTCCGTTTCATTAGGACTCTCGATCTTCTCGCTCGCTCTCGACTTTGACCATCGAGATAACCACGATTCCTGCAATGACTAGTGTAAGTCCTGATGGGAGTAAGCTGGCAGTTATGGCCAGAGCTGGATAATAGATGCAGCCACCGGCCGGACAGTTAATCGGATTGGTTAGCGTGATGACAGTCAGCGTCCCAATCATGGTCAAGATTGTTCCGATTACTATGAAGGCGAATCCAAGAGTCTGGAACGAATGCCTCCAGGCCGGCACCCGGGTCATTGTTATCTCACCATTCAACGGCTTGCGAGTAAATGGTTTAAATTCGCCTGATAGGAACCGGGCTCCTCGGGATAGTTGGTATCATGGCGGAGAAGGTAGACAAGGCCAAGCAGGTCGACCATTGGGGAATCGCGCACATCTACTCCAGTTTCAATAATACGATGGTGCACATTACCGATCTGACTGGTGCTGAGACTGTTTCCCGAAGCGCTGGTGGTCAGCATGTCAAGGCTGACCGTCTTCAGGGTACTCCCTATGCGGCTATGCAGGCAGCCGCGGCCGCTGCGAAGGTGGCTAAGGATAAGGGGATTACTTCTCTCCATATTCGTGTTCGGGCTCCGGGCGGCCACAAGGCCAGGACTCCTGGTCCGGGTGCGCAGGCGGCGATTCGAATGTTGGCGCGTCAGGGTTTCCGGATCGGAAGAATCGAGGACGTGACTCCGGTTCCCCATGATGGCACTCGTAGGCCGGGCGGCCGTCGCGGTCGCCGCGTCTAGCCTGATCGGGAGTTTTCTCCCACGTCCTATGCCGGTCAGATCCGGAGGATAGTGGGCAAGCATCAGAAGTGGCGGGCGGAGGAATGCCTCAACCTGATCCCGTCCGAGAATCTGACCAGCCACACTGTAAGACAGCTACTCTCCGGGGATATGGGCCATCGATATCGGGCCGATGACCGGTTCTACAAGGGAGCCAGGTTCATGGACGAGCTAGAGTCTCTCGGCGAGAAGCTAGCCTGTGAGGTCTTCGGAGCCGACTGGGCGAGCCTCCGGCCCTTGTCAGGCCATATGGCCGATATGATAGCTGTGTCGACCCTTACGAAGCCTGGCGGTTCAATCCTCACCGTCAATCCTGGGGACGGGGGATACCCGGGGTTGAGTGACCAGGCAGGATATCCAACCTTTGTCAATGTCCGGAACCTGTATTTTCCGTTTGATTCCGAGCGGATGAATATCGATGTGGAAAAGGCGCGGGGCATGATCGAGGACGAGAAGCCCTCGCTTGTAGTGTTCGGCCAATCATTCTTCCTCTTTCCTCACCCGGTGAGAGCGCTAGTCGATGCTTGTACCTCGGCAGGGTCGAGGATCGCGTTCGATGGATCGCACGTGCTGGGGTTGATTGCCGGGGGCAAATTTCAGAAACCATTGGAGGAAGGTGCAGAACTGATACTAGGGTCTACTCATAAGAGCCTGTTCGGTCCCCAGGGTGGGATCATCGTCGGGAAGAGGGGTTGTGAATCTGAGGTGAAGGGGCGCCAGTTTCCGGGCTTGGTAGATAACGCGCACTGGAATCGGGTCGCCGCGCTGGTGTGGGCGTTGGACGAGGCCCGTCGGGTTGGTGGAAAATACGCCGTGCAGGTCATAACGAACTCGAAGGCGTTAGCTAGGGCGTTGCATGAAGGAGGGGTCCCGGTGAAGTGCTCGGAATACGGGTTCACTGAGTCGCACCAGACGATTCTGGACGTGAAAGATCAGAAGGAGATTGAGGGGTTTACGCAACGGTTAGAGGATGCGAATATCATTGTTGACCATGGGATTCGTATCGGGACCTGTGAAGCAACGCGACGGGGGATGAAGGCACAGGATATGGAACGGGTGGCAGAGCTTATCGTTCGGGTCTACAAAGGGGAGGAGCCGAGCAAGGTTAGAGCGAAGGCGACGAAGCTTCGGCGGGAATTCAACAGGATATTATACACGTAGCAGCCTCGAATCTCGGAGCTGGGTAGGGGTTTGTTGATCACCGAGCATCCTCTAGAGCCCGTTTCCCTTGTTCAGATAGAAAGCGCGCGTAAACGGATCCACGGCCTAGTCCTACGCACTCCTATTGTGAGGCTGAACGTTGACGATCCTGAAAGGGAAGTCTATCTGAAGCTGGAGAATTTGCAGCCGACGGGTTCTTTCAAGGTTCGAGGTGCCTCCAACGCGATCGCGCTCGCAGGGCAGGGGGCGAAATCTCGTGGAGTATACACGTGTAGCGCGGGAAACATGGCACAGGCCCTGGCCTGGCAGGCTCGGCAGAAAGGCATTCCGTGTACTGCAATAGTTCCCGATAACGCTCCCAAGACGAAGCTGCAGGCTATTGAACGGTTCGGAGCGAAGACGATCCAGGTCTCTTACGATGAGGTCTGGAAGGTGGTGACCAGTCACCGGTATGCTCCTCTCGCTGATGCCTTGTTCATCCATCCGTTCAGCGACGAGAGGATGATCGCAGGGAACGGGACCATCGGCTTGGAGATACTCGAAGACGTTCCAGGAGTGGATTCGGTGATCATCCCTTTCGGAGGGGGCGGGCTTACTGCCGGAATTGCTAGCGCTATCCGTGCGAGCAAGCCAAATACGAGGGTCTACGCGGTTGAGCCGGAGACGGCCGCCCCTCTCGCAGCGTCCCTCCGAGAAGGCAGAGCGATGGATGTAAACCGTGTTCCCAGCTTTGTGGATGGGATCGGCGGGAAGAGCGTTCTTCCGGAAATATTCAAGATCTTGAGACCGTTGGTCGATGGCAGTATCACTTCTTCGCTGAGGGAGATTGCGGATGCTGTTCGCCAGCTCGTCGAGCGGAACCGGGTCGTGGCTGAAGGCGCTGGCGCGGCCTCTGTGGCGGCGGCTCTTTCAGGCAAGGCGGGCGCAGGGAAGATCGTCTGTGTAGTCTCTGGGGGAAATATCGACACAGTCACGTTAACAAGGATTCTATCGGGAGAGGTGCCCTGAGACCCAGCTGGAATCATGGCGTCGATATCTCAGGAATAATCCGGCTTCATCAGGCGGCTACGCCCTATCACCCGGTCAGGTCGAACGATGAGGTCTCCCTCAACCCGGCACCCTTCCGATGGGTGTACAATCGAGTCGCAGTCTCCCTCTGGGTTGTTTCTCGGCAGCCCTTGCGGGAAGATTTCGGACCTAGACAATCTCACGTGACGCGAATTTCTACAGTTATCACCAGATAGCACACAGTATCCCACATACGGCGGTAATTGTGGACGTTGTCCTATTATCTCCAAGCCGGGAATAGGGATATCTGTGGTGAAGATTGAACATCAAGTTCATGCAGACAGTTGAGAGAGACGTCTACAGAAAACTTAGGGATATCGCGAAAGAAAGAGGAGTAACCGTGCAAGAGCTCTTGAGAGCTGTCATTCTACCTGACTGGATGGCAAACTACAACGGCAAGCAGCGCAAGAGCAGGATGGCTAGAGCTGAAAGACGACTGGTCACCGCTTCTTGAGGATTTAGCGAGATCCGTCCGGACCATCGAGTGGATAGAAAGACAGCGAAGGAATTGGAGAACGCTGAGATAAAATACCCGACTCCGTGACGGTATTACATATATACTTAGTAGCATGGATTGACTTGTCGTACGATTCATGACGTCTACGGCTGAACATGTCGGCCTCATCCGAGGATTACACCACATCACCCTAGTCACATCGAACGAGGAGGTCAACCGGAGATTCTACACGGAAGTGCTGGGTCTCCGACGCGTGAAGCTCACCGTCAACCAGGACGATGTGCATCACAGGCATCTATTCTACGCTGACGAGAAAGCGACCACAGGGAGCGCTATTACATTCTTCGAATGGCCGCACATGCGGCCAGGAAGAGTAGGGCTTGGCTCTCCGCATCACCTCTCCTACACCACCCCGAAATTCGACTCCCTACCAAAGTGGAATTTTTGGCTACGGCAGAAAGGAGTGTCAGTCGAGGGCCCTCTCGTACGGGATGATCGAACCTCGATATATGTGCGGGACCCTGACGGCGTAATTGTCGAAATCACATGTCCCAACAAGGATGAAGTCACCCATGACTATGCCCAGGAAGCGTTCAGAAACCCACCACCGGTTAGTGGCATAACCAGTGAGATGAAGCTCACCACCTTCCACCATGCTAGTCCTTTGACATATGATCCAGAGACCACAGCGGAGTTCTTCGACAAGTTCCTGGGTCTGACCGACAAGTTCACAATTCCCAACCCTGACCAGAGCGACACGAATATCCTCGGGATTGGAAGCGAGGAGCGTCCCGGCTTCCTACGATACCTAGCAATACCGAAGCCACCAGAAGGATACGTTGGCGAGGGGAGCATCCACCATATCGCGATGGCGGTTGAGGATGATGAGGCGCAGCAGAAGATCCTGAAACGTCTGAATGAGGTTGGGATAGAGAACTCGGGGATCATTGACCGGTTCTGGTTCCACTCATTGTACTTCCGCGACCCCGACGGGAACCTCCTGGAGGTAGCTACGAAGAATCCTGGATACTCGGCAGATGAGCCCCCAGAGAAGCTTGGGACCTTTCTCGTTCTTCCCAAGTGGCTGGAGCCCAGAAGGACAGAGATCGAATCTGCACTAAAGCTGACTGACGCGAACAACCATGGCAAATGGCCGCCAGACTACCCGGAGCTCCAGTCTCCGCCTGAAGCCATGTAGGACAAAATGCTAGAACCGTGCGATTCTACGCAACCCGGCATTTTAATGTCTAGAATCACGAACCGGCACGGCCTGACTGCAGATCTGCGGTGGCCGTGGCTCGATCATTAGTTTGATGGCTGGATGCCTAGGCTAGATATTTTCCTTTGGTGTTGAACGGCGACGAATCCGAATATGCCTCCTGCTATGAGTAGTACTGGCGCAGGAGTCAGTGTGACTATCACATCGGCGGGGACAGTCTGACTTCCGAGAAATCCAAAATAGACCGGGGTGATCCACTGGATGATCATATTTCCCAGGTTTGCAACTCCCATCGCCATTATTATCGCCGGCCAGGCGGCGCGTTGGGGGTCACGGCTATCCATGAGATGGCTGATCGCCCAGAACACGACCACGGTCGCTATTATGATCCAGACACCACTGATGCCAAAATAGTAGTTGTAATTGTACCGGTTGTCGACCAAGTAGGCGAGTCCGTACGCTACCATCTGGTAGGCTGCGCCCAGCAATGACATTGTGAACGCGGCAATTGCGGCCCTGTCCGCCATACTCAGACTGGTCTGGTTGCCGTGCGATTAAAGTTATGGGAGGAATTGTCGCTTAAACTCCCGGCTCATCCTCCGCGCGAGGATAACGGAGCGCTCTCAGAGAGACATAGACTCCAATTACAGAGAAGGGCAATCCGGCAACAAGAAGAATCGAGGTTCTTAGCGTTGGAGGAGAGGGAGGCAAGAGGCCCAATAGGTCGGGCACGTTCATTCCGATCGGAACGACGCTTAGGATCAGACTGAGAACATAGCCTCCCGGCCTTCTCTTGTAGATTAGTAAGAACGCCGTTACACCTACTCCGAAGGTGTAGAAGTACCAGACGGTTCCCCAGAGATCGAAGAATTGGTTCAAGGAAAACTCTCGTTCCTCACCGATTCCCGGAATAAGTAGGACAGCCAAGAGTAAGCTAACAAAGAGAGTCCAGAGTAGAATCGAGCGAAACTCATTGGGAATGTTCGGCTCTGCAAGTTTGTCTCGCCATTTTGGCTTCCATGGTCCCAGCCAGCGCAACCATCTTTCAGCCTGAGCATTCTTGTTTGAAGCCAACAGACCCAGACTGGAGACGAAGAGCAACATTCCCGTGAGAAAGAAGAATGTTCCAGTTGCAGCAAGGGCGATAGCAGTCGCTGAAGCAGTTATGCTAGCACCGATCTGGAGGAAACAAGAGAGACAGGCGTTTCCAGTAACACTTAGAGCCGGATAAACTACCCATAATCCGAAACTCCACGATAAGGGTGCTAAAAGCTGAAGAAGAATGGCAGTCTCGTATCTGCCAGGCAAACTAGTAATGGACTCGGTAGGTGCCAAGCAATTCTCCAAGAGAGTTCCTAACCCCGCACTAATATCGATAGCTCGTTCGACAACAGAAATTGTCACCATCTTCCCGTTACTTCGGTTGAACTCGACTATTATCCAGTATCGAAACAGCCCGATCCACAGATGAAAGCCAACGCGTCCGACAGATGCAGGTGCCATTGCGGATGCAAGAGAAAGGGAGCAGAGGTCAAAGGAATCAACGGCACAACATTTCGACTGGCATTGTGCAAAGATTGCTCAGAAAAGCATGAAACACGAAGGCTGAGATGAGCTTCGAACAACCTGGCTGTCAGGTTATTATTCGACCTAGTGGTATTCTAGACGTATGTCTCTGCCCAAGCCGGGGGATACTGTCAAGGTTACCCTGTTGAACCGGGAGACGATTGAGGGTGTCGTCGAATGGGTTGATGGCAACGGTCTCTGGATCAAGGGGGCTCAGAGGTCGAGATGGGTCCCGCTTGAGGCTCTCTCCATGCCACACGACTCGCACGAAGTTGAAGGCGTCCAAGAACAAGCGGCAGAATAGACCCGCCGGATGACAAGCGATGAGAACTCGGTTGGACTCATGAGTTTTACATTTAGCTTCGCCTGGGCATTATTCCTAGTCTTCGAGAAGACTACTCCACGACTACCCTGGCCGCTGAGAGAATTTCTTCTGAGACAGTTCCCCGACGAGATTGCAGCCCAAAGAGTGGTGGTTCGGTTGCAAGAACAAAAGTTCTCCTAGCCATCGACGCGTATGGCTAGCTCCTTTCATTTCACGGCTGTTATGAGTACTCTGTGCGTATTGGTCTTGATGCCTTTCGATGCTGTGAAGCGTTTCACAATTTCCTGGACATGTCGCGCGTCGAATTCCTTGTCGAAATTGGGTGTTATCGGCGAGTTCTCTAGCCTCATCAGCACATCCTGAATCGTTGCAAAGTATTCGATGGCTTCAAACTCGTCCACGCTGATATTCCTGAAACCTTCTCTGGCAAGCTTTTCTTTGAGTTCTGTTGAAACCTTGTTCGTCCTTGAGTACATCTGGCCTCGACCGAAGACCTGAGCCCAGTTCTGTTTGTCTCTCTCGCCAATCTCCTCTAACATGAGTTGCCCATTCTTCTTCAGCACTCTGCAAGCCTCTCTAATCGAGTCGGCTGTGTCCGCTGCTGGTCCTCTCCGGCTTATAGCTAGGTCGAATCTCTCTTCCGGATACGCAAGCTTGTCTGCACGGGAGAGCCTGAATTCCAGATTGGAGATATTTGTTGAGCGCAAGTTTTCGAGAGCCTTTTTCACTGCTCTCTGCGAGAAGTCGATACCTGCAACTGTTCTTGCTGCGGCAGCGATCTCGAGAGTGAACTCACCTGTTCCACAGCCGATGTCGATAACGTCACGGCCCTTCACGCTGGCGAGGACTCTTCGCTCGAATTCTCGCTCTCCATCCTCTCCCTCTGTCGAGGAACGCTCTATTCTTCCCGTAGCCAACTGATTCTCGTCTGCAGCGTAGAGCTTCTCCCAGACCTCTTCATCGTCGAATTCCCTCCTTGGCAAGATGTCACTTTTCCGAACATATGGAGGAAAGATCTTCCAAATCTAACCAGACTTGATGGGTTCGCATACTGTCGACGACACTGCATGATGAGCTAATAGAACACGTTCGTTTGCAGCTAGGATTTTCCGGTATCGTCGGACGTTGATAATGCCGGGCCAAGTGGGTCCTCCCTGAGGTCAAGGATGTTCTTCAGTTCCTTTTTCATCAGCGCTGGGTCGTGGTTGAGGTTGAAGTAGTCAGCGAACGTTGTGGTCGTCCGTAGAGTCTTTGATCGTCCCAGCTTTTCGTAGCTGATCAGGTCCATCTCTTTCAGCTGCTTGACGTGCTGGTAGGCAAGTTTCCCCCGGACCGCTATGACTCGTGACTGAGCGATCGGCTGTCTGAGAGCGATGAACGACAGGGTCCGGAGTGGACCCGGGGTCAGCAGTGGCCTGTTCGAGAGCTTCCGGACGTGCTTTGCAAACTCTGGTTTCAGTTGCATTACAAATCTTCCATCAGGCAGTTCCAAGACCTGGATCGGGCTGTCTGACTTGGCGTATCTCTCTGCTATGGTATGGACTATCGACTTGATCTTCTCCTCTGACCTTGCGCCGATGATGGATCCTATCGTCTTGATGTCCAGAGGTCTGCCTGAGACGTATAGCGCTGCCTCGCAGAGCTGTTGCTGCGCGCCAGGCGTTTTGGGGGCTGGTTCAGTCTGAGACTGCGCTTCCATCCTTCCTCATCTCTATCTCGATGTCTCCAAACTCATCCAGCTGATTCAGACCAACCTTTCCTTCGAACGCGAGGAAGAGCAGCATGATGAACATTCTTACAGCCTGAACCGCGTCCCCATCTCCTAAAAGCTTGAGAAAGGACAGTGATCTATCTCGAACGGTCTCTTTCATGAGTCTGTTGTAGAAGGCCTTCATCTCTTCCTCTATCTTCACGAGCCAATCGTCACCCTGCTCAAACACAGCCGGGGTCCTGCTAACCAGCTGCGACGTCCCCACCGGCAAGAGCCTCTCAGCCTTCAAGACCTCCAAGATCCCCTTCAGAACCTCTTCTAGCGATGTAGTCGTCGACTGGTACCTGATCGGAAACGCGAGCGGGGGAGGAACATAATCGGTCGGCCTCTCTGGGGGAGGCTTAGGCGGCTCTTCCATCTTCAGAACCAGTTCTGATTTCATTCGCAGTAGGACGGCTGAGGTGAGGAGTGCTGTTCCGGAGACTGAGAAGTCGATGTAGCCCCGGCCTCTCATCTCGCCCATCAATCCAGTCAAGAGTTCGGCGAGATGCACATCCCATGGCTTCACGCGGTGGAGGTGGAGCAGATCAAACAGCACCGAGTAGGGCTGCTTTAGCCAGTACGAGTCTTGGGGCGTTGTCAGTCCCTGACCACTCCCTTGTTCGGCAGCGAGATCATCTTGCTCTGCCCGTTGTCGATGAAGACCCCGAAGACCCTGTCAGCCCGCGAGATGGTCGTGTCTTTGAGCGAGATTACTATGAACTGGGACTCGCCGCTCTTCGACGCCACCAGGGTCGCCAACCGTCTCGTATTCAATACATCAAGGTGAGCATCAATCTCATCCATGATATAGAACGGCATGGGATGGATCTGTTGCAAAGCGAGTAGGTAGCAGACTGTCGAAACTGACTTCTCTCCACCGCTGGCCGCCGCCATCGTAAGCTCAGTCTTCCCGGGGAACTGGAGAAACACGTCCAGCCCACCCTCGAACGGATTGTCTGGATTGTCGAGGGCCATTCTTCCGTTGCCACCCTCTGTTATGTCGTGGAAGATCTGCTGGAAGGTCTCGTTGACCTTCGTGAACGCGCTCATGAACGTGTCCAGTTTCTTCTTCTCCAGCTCGCCCATGAAGTTGAGAATTCCTAGTTTGTCTCTCTCAAGCTCGCCAATCCGCTCCGACAGGTGCTTGTAGCCGTCCTTCAAACCCTCATACTGCTCAACGGCCAATTGGTTTACGGCGCCAATCTCTTCCAGCTCCTTCCCAAGACCAAGCTTGAGCTTTGTAGCATCCTCAATCCCCTCAGGAGTTGTCTCCAGCGTGGTTCCAAAACCGAGACTGTGCAGTTGTGAATTCAGCATGACTACCTGCGTGTCCAGCTCTCGAAGCGTCGCCTTCAATTCTGATACGTTCGCGTTGAGCGGGTCCATCCTCTCGATAAGCTGGGTCAGCGACTTTTCGATCTCAGAGAACCGTTCCTCGTACTTTCTCCGTTCCTCGCCCACCGATTTGAGGCTCTCGACCAGACGAGCCTTCTCCTCGTTGAGCTTCTTCATCTCCTGCTGGAGTTCTTCTGATCTCTTGCCGGCCTCTTCGCCTCTCACTTCTTCACGTCGGATCTCGGATTCTAGCGCACGGGACTGTATACGTAACTGGTCGTATCCAGGTCTTAGAGTGTCCAGTGTCGCCTGGCTCGACGCTAGTTTGTTCTCAAGCTCTAGTTTCTCCCGCAGCAGTGCCTCAGCCTGAGCCACCGCCCCGTCTCTCTCGCGTTCCGCCTGAAGGATCGCCGTTCTTCGCTGCTCGACCTTCAGCTTCGCAAGGTCTTCCTCTTGAACTTTGAGTCGCCGTTTCATTTCTCCCTGCTTAGACGCCATCTCCTGCAGCAGCTCTCTTTCTCGCTGCATCGAATTCTCCAAGCTGTCAATCCGCCGTTTCGTCTGCTGAAGCGATAATCGGGTGCGCTCCAGGCTCCTCTGAGCCAGCTCAACATCACGGGTCAGCGCCTCGCGCGTCTTGCTGGTGGAGACCCGGTCCTCCTTCAGCTTCACAATCTCAGATTCCAGTCGATCAAGCTCTGACCGGGACCTCTGAACAATCGACTCTAGCGACTTGACTGTCCGTTCGAGACCTTCCAGAACATTAGACCTAGGAATCAGGGTAGACGCGTCAAACGGCGCGCGATAATACCCGCTCTCTAGCCCACCGCCGGGCTCATATAGGTCTCCGCTCGTGACGACACATCTCTGTCCCTTCGCGGCGGTGAGAAAGGCCGCTCGCTGGTTCGTGGCAAGCATCGTATCACCGAACACAAACTCGACAGCAGGCGCTATCCGCTTCTCTACCTTGATGACCCGTGAGACCGGACCAACGATCCCGGGAGCCTCGTCAAACCCCTCATTCTCGGGCTGAAGCTCCAGATCTTCGAGCGGGATAATCTTTGCACGGCCCAGCTTTGTGCGTTTCAGACTCTCGACGCACTTGATGGCCACTTCAAGGTCTCTCACTACTAAGGCTCTCATCCAGCCTGCGCTGGCAGCCTCTATCGCCTTGCTGTGCTCGTCGCTGAACTTGACAAGGTCTTGCAGTCGTCCGAGAACTCCGCTGATCGCGCCCTCATCCGCCATCTCTTCGATCTTCCGGAGCGCTCTTTCCTCTGCCTGGAGAGTATCCGCTAGAATCTTCTGAGTGTTAAACTCGGTAACTGTAACCCGTGCTCTTTTGGCAACGTCTAGGGCTTCTTCGATCTCCTTGTGGCGTTGGTTCTTGAGCGCCGTGTACTCCTTCGCCTTCTCCTCGATATCCTCGAGCCTCTTCTCCTCCTCTTTGCCGAGCTTCTCCATCTCACGGATTCTCTTCTTCAGCTCCTCGGCGAGATTCGTGTACTCCTTGTGACGAGCCTCTAGGGACTGGAGATGACTTGCGGTCAGATCTAGTTTGGTAGAGCTGCCCTTGCTCGACGCGATTAGCCCGGATAGTTCGCTCTCTATTGCGCGGATCTCTGCGTCGAGGGCTTCCTGAATCTCTGCGTCCTTCGACAACGAGTCCCTCGTGTTTACGAGCGTAGTGTTGAGCTTCTCGGCCCGCGCATTCGCCTCCTCGAAACGATTCTCTAGATCCGCCTTTCCGCCGGTGAGGGTGCGGATTGTCGCCATGAGTTCTTTCGTGCTGTTCTGAATGTTCTCTCCTTGTTTCTGGAGAGACTCTAGTTGTTTGATCCGTGTGTTGAGAATGTTGCGGGCGGCCTCCGCTTCCGCCTTGGCTCTAACTACCCCATTGCTGGCTTCAGCTATCTTTCTCTCAACATCAAACAGGACCTGGTTTCCCTGTGTGACCGTGTTCTCCTCGTACTGGCGTCTCTCAGCGGCGACCTTGGCTCTCTGTCCGGTCAGCTCGTCCCGTTGTTGACGGAGGGCTTCGAGATTCTTCTGCTCATTCTCCAACTCTTGGAGGGCGCCGACTCTCTTTGCTTGGAGGGAGAGTATCTGAGAGGATAGTATCAGTGCCTGCTGGTTTGAGATCTCCTTCTGGATTAGCCTTGAGCGTAGTAAGTCGTTCCTCTCACGTTCCAGCCTTTCGATATTCGTCCTAACATCGTCGACCTTGGCGGTAGCCACCTTTAGGTTCACATCCGCCTCCTGAAGCTGGACCTTTGCCTCAGCCTTCTTCGTCTCGAAGACGCCCAGCCCGATAAGGTCCTCAAGAATCCGCCTCCTCTCCTCAGTACTGATCTCAGCCAGACGAGTGATCGAGTGCTGGGCGATCAGGTTGAACCCGGTCACCTGGATGTCGGCGGAGCTGAGAATATCCTGCGCCTGCTTCCTCGAGAGGCGTCGGCCGTTCATCCTGTAGATTCCCTCGCCTCCCGTCGAGAATTCTCTCGATACGGTTACGAGGTCGGAGTCTACGGGAATCTTGCGGTCGGTGTTGTCGAACTGGACCGCTACATGGGCCGATCTCGCCGTCTCTGCTCCCGACTTGTGGATTAGGGCAGAGAGGCTCCCGCCCCTGAGCTCTCTAGCGCTCAGTTCCCCGAGCGAGAATTTCAGCGCGTCGAGAATGTTAGACTTTCCCGCGCCGTTCGGTCCAGTTATTACAGTGAACCCTGGGTCTAGAGGGATAGAGACCTTCTTGTTGAAGGTCTTGAAGCCTCGGATGTCGATTCTCTTGATATAGACCAAGGCCCGGGCCCTGGAATCGTTCCCTGTCTAGTTAGATAAGTCCGTCCGTCATCATCGAAGCCTCAGAACATATCCGACTCAGCGGCCGAATCTTCGATGGCGCATCTGATAGAGGCGTATGGCTCGGAGAAAATCTATCCTCCGGAACTCTGGCCAGTAGACATCGACGAATACTAGCTCGCTGTAGGCTGACTGCCACAACAGGAAACCGCTCAAACGTTCCTCGCCCGAGGTTCGTATAACAAGATCAGGGTTAGGATTAGGAAGGTGGGCCGTGTAGAGATACTTGTCAAAAGTATCCTCGTCGATCTGCTGAGGAGAAAGATTACCCTGGTGAACGTCTTCCACGATCTTCTTTGTCGCATCAACAATCTCCGCCCTCCCCGTGTAGGCTATTGCCAGGTTCAGAAAGTGGCCGTCGTACTTGCCCGTCTCATCCTCCAGTCTCTTGAAGACGCCTTGGAGGCTCTCCGGGAGCAGATCGGTCCGACCTATTGCCTTGACTCGTACCTTCTGGGAGTGTAGTCTACTGTCCTTCCCCAGCTTCTTGGTCTCTTCCTCGACGATCTTGAGGATCGCGCTAACCTCTGCACTGGGTCTCGAAAAATTCTCGGTCGAAAACGTATAGAGGGTGAGGGTCTTTATTCCGTATTCGAGGCACCAGTCGAGCACCTGTTCTCCAACCTTCGCGCCGGCCCAGTGTCCGTCGGTCGCGTTGAGGGATTTCTCCGTGGCCCAGCGCCTGTTGCCGTCGAGGATTATTCCGATATGTTCCGGCATCTGGCCCCATTTGACCTGTTGATTCAGATACTTCTCGTAGGCCTTGTAGACCCCGGCGACTCGGAGTAGACTGTCTATCATTGCGCGACCTCTACGACTTCCTTCTTCAGCTGAGCCTGGGCCAGCGCGGTTCCGCATGGACAGTCTTTTCTAGATTCTGGCATTCTTCCAATGGCGCCGGCGAGTATCTTGTTGAGCACCTGGCTGGTCTCTCGTCCCTTGTCTTCTACTTCTCTCGCTGATAATGTTCTCTGCAGTCCCGCGGCCATGTTGGACACGAAGCTTATCGAGGCATAACAGATCTCCAGCTCTCGGGCGAGGAACGCCTCTGGGGCTCCGGTCATCCCGACTACCTGGCAGCCTAGGGTCCGGAGCATCTTGATCTCAGCAGGCGTCTCATAACGCGGACCCTCCGTGCAGGCCATCACTACCTCTTTCGGCGGTCCTCTGCCAGCCGAGGAAGTTGAACTCGTGAGAACTTCTCGTTCTCTGGGGCAGTATGGCTGGGAGACGTCCACATGAGTCACCGGGGACCAGTCGTAGAAAGTGCCGGGTCTAGACTTTGTCATGTCGACGAGGTCGGATGGGATCACTATTTCCCCGGGGGTTAGTTTTTGGTCTATCGCGCCGACCGCGTTTGTTGCAATGATCCGTTCGACTCCGAGAGTCTTGAGTCCCCATATGTTTGCTCGATAGTTTACCCGGTGGGGAGCGCTTGAGTGCGCTTCGCCGTGTCGTGGCAAGAAGACCGCGGGTCTGCCATCAATCTCACCGATTGTAAGACTGGGCGTTGGACCATAGGGTGTTCCGAGAATCTTCTGTTCGCCTTTGAGGATCGATTTGACTCCGGACCCGCCGATGATCGCGATGGGACGCTTCACTCCTCTTCCCCCTCGTAGAGTGCTCCGAGTTCGTACAGCGTCAGCTTCTCGCCCTTGCTCAGCTTCCTCTGCGCCTCCCCCTTCAAAGCCTCCTTTAGAGCTTCCTCCTTCTCCCGCCGTATCCTCTTCTCATTATCAGTCAGCTCATTCCTCAACTCAACAAAATTCTGATTGATCTCACCCACTTTCGCGCGCAGATCATCGAGGCTCTTCTGTTGCTCATCCCGTTTCGCCCGCAAAGTCTGGAAGGCCCCGGACAACTGCACAACATCCTCGTGGTGTTTCTGACTCTCAGCAGCCAGCTCCTGAATCCTGGCATGGACCTGGTCAGCCTCCTCGCGCTGTTTCGTGATCTCTTCTCTCAGCTTGAGGACATTGTGGTAGCCTGAGACTCGAATCTCCAAACCCCGGATCTTCGTCATCAACCGCTTCTCCTCGTCCTTTCCGAGGGGCGAGGTCTGGACGTGCCACTCCAGTGATGCTAGTTCTTTCTCCGCAATTGAGGCGTGTGGTCGATCGCTCATCTTTTTGAGAAGTTCTCGAAGGGCTACCAGTTTTTCCTTTGACGAGTCTCGCAGACGGTCTCGCGTCTGCTTGAGCGCTCGAACGGTATCATTCAATCCGTCGCGGGTCTTGCGTAGCTGTTGTAGCTCTTCGCGGACTTTTGAGAGTTTGGCCCTGGTCTCATTGAGCTTATCTAGACTCTTCCGCAGATCCATTCGAAGCTTCTGGCGTTGATCGTCGAGCTCGTCGATCTTGCTCACAGACTGGACCCCGTTACAACCAAGTGACTTGGAACGAGAAGAAAGGTAGATTGACCGCCATATAGGCATTGAAAGAGAAAACGAAGGTTCCAGTTTCGTCAGCAATAGAGAAGATCGGCGATCGTCTCAGTCTCATAGGGACCATCCACGTGGACCCAAAAAGCGCCAGCTTTGTCAGAGAGACCATCCTCCGCCTACGACCCGAGGTCGTCGCGTTGGAGCTTGACGAGGGACGGCTGGCCGCACTAGAAAATCCTGGAAGAGCAACGGGTCGCGGTGGAGGAGGCTCGTTCCTGGCAATGATGCTTCTGGAACGCTTCGCGGGCGAGATGACCGGTTCGCCACCCGGCTCAGAGATGCTTCGAGCAGTTGAAGCTGCAAGGGCTGTCGGGGCCAGAGTCCAGTTCATCGATCTTCCCATAGGAATGACCCTCGGGTCTTTGCGGAATCTTCCCCTAAAAGAGAAAGTGAGGCTAGGCGTCGATTCGTTAGTCAGCATGGCTTTGCTGCCGTTTGGCGGCTTCAACCTGTCGAAGCTTACGGAAAACCTAGAGGAGCAGTTGGGGCTGTTCAGGCTCCGCTATCCAACGCTGAGCAGGCTTTTACTGGATGTTCGAGAGGAGCATATGGTTGCGAAGATTCGGGATATCATGTATTCCACGACCGGGCAAGTAATCGCAGTCGTCGGATTCGGACATATGAAATCCCTCGCAAAGTCGCTGGCCTCCATCAAGATGAAGCCGACTTATTCGACCAGCATCACTTGGAGCTTGCCCGCTGGACGGTAGCCTGCCTCGCACCTGCAAATCCAAGATAATACCACAGTTCCAATCCTCCCCCGATAACGTTAAATTGGCAATCAAGGCTCGTCGCCCTTTATGAAAATCGCTAGACTTATTGCGACTTTAGGGCTCCTTGTGACTTCCATGACGCTCGTACTCGCATCTTCGACGTTTGCGGCGACCGGGGCATCTTTTGATTTTTCGTTGTCAAACCCTGGCTTGATACATCTCTATCCCGGAGGAAATGGGGGCAACACCCTCACGGTGACCCTCGTCAGTGGTAGCTCACAACGAGTGGTATTGTCTTGTACTGATGGGCTACCCTCGGGGGCTTTCTGTTTCTTCAACCCTGGCGTGTCAATGCCAAGTTACTCCAGCCATCTAACGATCGCCGCCGGGTCGTCTGTCCCGACTGGGAGGTATACGATCACAGTCTCGGGCGTTAGCGGGGTGCTGAGCCACACGACTCAGTTCACTCTGCTCGTTACACCAGCGCCGGCTCTTGGTGGCACCTCAACCCCGGTAGATACGCTAGGACTGATCATTCCTTACATCAGCCCAATCTTACTACTCGTCAGTGCCGCGGTCGCGATAGCCGTGGCTGTCCATTTCGGACGCGTCAGGCCAGTTCTTAAGTGAACACGGTTCGAACGGGACCTAGCCAAGCTATCCGTTCCTGAGTGAGCACTACTGGACAGTTTTCAGGACAGGGATCGTATCAGGAGTAGGAACGATCCAGCTCGAAGGCTCTTGCAACCGTCTCTCCCAACCTGGAGATCGGGACTGGAGAGGACATTACCGGCTCTCGAAATACTCTTGGCTTCATCTGCAAACCATTGCTTTTTCGGCGCGAAGCCAAAGGAGAATGAGAAAATGGACTTTGCAAGTTCGTATAGGGAACGTCTTCGTCATCAACAGCTTGATATTCGCACTTCCTAAGCCACGCGAATGTCTTTGCTCCATTTGAGACGCTAGCGAGTTCGTTCCGACGGAGAAGGGAATGAAAATCGAGCCATGATGGCGGTCAGCGGTTCGAAGGGAGGAAGCACGTGAAAAAGGCCGAGGATCGCAAACGCGCTTCAGAGTATGTGAACAGCTATAGGAAGAGACAAGCTGACATGACAAGCATCGCTTCTAATGGCCCCTGACTTGATACAGTCAACCCTCGCCGAGTCTTCTTAGACCGTAAACAATCCCTATCACCGGCAGAAACATTATGGCTAGTAGGGTCAGCCCTCCAATTAGCATCAGTCTTTGCGAGAATCGTTGCTGGGCGAGACCTCCTTTGTCGAGATAGCTCAGCGAAGCGTGATAGGATGGATCGGGGCCGAGGGTTCTCACGGTACTACTGACCGCGTCTCTCGTTGACTGTCCATTCGTAAGTCCTTGAACAAAGGAGACTATGCCAGCGTCAGTATGTGTGACGCTCACGGCTCCATCCCATCCCACATAAGCCCCGGCGCCCTTGTCTAGGAATGCTGCGGCCATTTGTCTATCCGGGGCTAGTCCAGAGCATCCCATATTGACGATAATCGAGTTTTTGAATGTACCGTGCATGCTGAGGCGGACAAACTGGTCCGTGATTGCAAAGCGGAATCCAGTCATGGATGCAGTACCATCTTCAAGTTGATCAGTGAGCTGCTCCAAGACGTACTTTGTGCTACTGTACGGTTCTCCCGTGAAAATTGCCGGACTAGTATGAGCTCTTATGATGACTAGCCCGTAGCCTTTCAGGGGCAGATCCTGGAACAGCTGAACCGTGGAATTGTTGGGACCATAATAGTCGACGAGATAACCCGCGCTTGTTAGGAGAGTTGTTGTAGTCTGAACAAAGTATGAGTCTGGGAGAGTTTCTGATAGTGGATCTATCAACACTGCTCGCTTAGAGCTCTCTCCCGCGTAACCCATCAGATTCCACAGATAGTCCTGAGATAACCACACGGTCGCCCCGACGGCAAGTGCAATGAGGATCGCACCAAGTAGTTTGGGGCGTCGAAGTCTTTTCTGCAAGCGGGGCGGGCCCTCGCTCAGAGATCGAGCCGCAAGTTCTCGTTTGCGTTGCGCGATTACCTCTAGTAGGAGTTCGTCGTACCTTGACTCGCTCTCAGAATTCCGCGTCATCAGACATCAAGCAGTCAGTCTATCGGCCTTTTAG
>Ga0209235_1000024_pt1 | contig 52702 bp, 58 predicted proteins | sample GraSoi013_1_20cm_4_FD_185817 | JGI IMG/M metagenome (GOLD analysis project Ga0209235, IMG submission 185817) | Grasslands soil microbial communities from the Angelo Coastal Reserve, California, USA - Sample 09_25_2013_1_20cm (SPAdes) (version 2) | ecosystem: Environmental > Terrestrial > Soil >... | reverse complement strand
GCGACATTCCAGACCACTTCAGTTACGACGAGATTCTCTACTTAACTCAAAGGAACTGAACCAGACAGTAGCCACGTACACCCCTCGTAGGTTGGCCACTTTGCGGGACAATGATGCAAAACCCAGATTCGGAATCATTATATTCTCTGAATCTCCGATGCGACTGGTCTAGCCTTGCTGACCACGGAGACATTGTATGACGATATGTCGAAAGGGAGAGTCGACCCTTCCAAATGGAGGATATTCAGCTTCCCTATGGGAGACGGCCAAACATGGACCTGGGAGGAGCCGAAAGCCCGGATCGAGTCCGGAGTGAACGGTCTAGCCCTAACCGTGGACCCCTTCACTCGCAAGCATGACCAAGTGCACATGTTCGACGATCCGAAGCAACTCTATGGATCGACCAAGACCTTTCCCGTGTCCTCTGATAGAGTGACAGTCTTCGAGGTCGAAATGGGCTGCGAAACCTACCGAAGCAACGCCGATGATCTGCGAGACGCGTTTGCAGGCTTCATACTGATGGACTTCTCGACTGGTATGATATTCGACTTCATATCGACTGGACGGAAGATCGGAGCCATATACGAGAGGTTGTTGATTCCTGGAGTGACGGACGAAAAGACCGCCTTCACCTACCTCATCGAAGCACCATTCTCGGGCATTCGGACGGAACCTGGCAAGCTGCACCAATACTCTATCCGGATAGACACCTCCAAACGGCGTGCAGAATGGCTTGCGGATGGAAAGACGTTCTTCAAAGCCGAGGGCGTTCCCGTCGAGCCCAAGGAGATAATGATAGGGTGGGGTCTCTTCACGCTTAATCCCGTGGATCCCCTGAAGGGAAGCGTGTCCATCCATGGGCAGGGAGCAACTGGAGTCTGGAAGAACTTCCGATACTATCTGACATAGACCCAAGAGTGATTTGACAAGAAGCATCGTTGAGTTTTCTCAGAGTCAAGCCGAGAAGCTGTCAAGAAAATGCCCACGACAACAGAGGGTCGCGAGGAGTCCACCCCAACGTCTAAGCTTGCCTCCGGGATCGAAGGCCTCGACAGCATGCTAGGCGGTGGGATCCCGGAAGGCCGAGTCGTCCTAGTCCTGGGAGAACCTGGCACGGGAAAGACCATTCTCTGCTCCCAGTACCTGCACTGGGGAGCGACTGAGAGGAACGAGAACGGGGTATTCATAGGAATGAACGAGTCAAAATCCCGTCTCATGACTGAGATGCGAGATCTCGGGATGGACCTTGCAAGCCTCGAGAAAAAGCGGCAATTCGGCTATGTCGACGCCACAGAAGTACGCCGGATACCAGAACAGGCCAGAGTGGGACGCATTCCCGTCGGCGGCAAAGAACTCGGCTTAGCGAATCTGATAGAACTGATGCAGGAGGGAATAGACAAGCTATCGCCCAAGCGGATCGTTCTAGACTCGATCTCAGACCTAGTCTTCCGCTTCCCAAGGATCGAGGAGAGGCGGCCGGCCGTCCTAGACATTGTGGAAGCGCTCCAGTCAACTGGCGCAACCTGTCTACTGACAAGCGAGCTCCTTTCGACCGGAGAGAATCGAAGACTGCAACCGGAGGAGTATCTAGCTGAGGGTGTGATAATGCTACGGATTGTCCGGAAGGGAGTCCGAACGATTCAGATCTCAAAGATGCGAGGCACCAAGATCGATACTGCGCCCCGTCCTTTTGTAATCAGAGACAATGGTATAGAGGTCCTAGCAAGAGAAGAGGTCTACGCTTAGACCAGAAATGGAAACCGCACCGATCCCGCCAGAAGTATCAGACGTCCTGAAGACGGCCAACATTGGATATCTGACAACGATCTCCAGGAAGGGCGAACTCTACAGCTATCCCCAGTAGCCTTCTACTACTCGGACCTCAGAGTCTACTTCGTCACACCAGTCAGTGCCGCAAAATACAAGATGATCAAGGAAAACCCCAGAGTATCCCTGATCGTCGACAACAAACAGCTCACGACCAACGCCTGCGGCGCGATGATCCAGGGAAGAGCCAGAACATTCAGCATCACACGGACCCTGCTCTCAATACTCTCCCTAGGACCGAATGTCGCAGGCTTCTCAAAGAAATATCCGGGAATGCTTCAGTAACCCGACTCTTTGAGTCAGCTGATGAGGAGCTGCCCCAAGACGAGCCGCAGGCCGACCACGACTGGATTGCCCGACTTCACAGGGCTGTGTCAAATGGACGTTTGACTGAGGAGGAGCGAAGACTGATCGGCTTGTACAAAGCACCAAAAGGCTCTCCTCTACTGACCAGTGATGAGAAGCAATTTCTGAGAAAATGGAAGATCAAGACTAGGTCGAGCCTCGCATTGATCGCGCGCGTTCTCGTACCTCTCCATGTACCAGATCCTCGGCAATACCCTTGCTATGAAGAAGTGCCCGCTGGAGACATAGTAATGCTCTGGGCATCCGCGTCCGTGCTCATCAGATGTCCAAGCGGGACAAGCGACTTAGCGCTTCTGTAGAGGGAATAGGCGCCAGCAGCAACCAACGGTACGGTAAGAGACTGGACGATGAAAGGATCAGCAAAGTGGTACGACAGCGGCTGCTCTAGCTGGCTGCTCAGCCACAAGAGGAATATGCAGAGCCCGGTCCATGTCAAGTGGCGTCTCAAGGTCATATCGCCAGACCTCTTCGCGCTCAACAGCAAAGCGACCGCCCCGAAGAACAGTGCTCCCCCGAAACCCGCGACAGTCGAGAAACCAGAATTGATGGATGTGAACAGTGCCCCGACCGCTCCTCCAATAGTGACCAGCCAGAACAAGTATCGAAGCTTACTCCAGCGCAATGTGTCCCTGAACAATGGGTCTGATCGGCGCGCTATGCTGACCGTCGAGTCTATCCAGAGAAATATCAGGATGAATCCGAATGATATGATGAGCCCTCCGAGTATGTTGATAGAAAGCGCATTGATCTCAAGCGTCAGAGCGACGGCGAGAAAGACAGAGAGCGCGACGAAGTATACTCCCATTCCTCCGACCCAGAACGCTTCCGGTAGAGGCTGGTCACCAGTGCCCTTCTGATCACGAAGGACCAGTACGCTGAGTAGAGAAATACCGCTGTCACGAAGAGCCACGATACGAGGAACACGTAACCCAGTTCACTTGGCATATGACGTGACCTCCATCCTTCCATGCGACATCGTGAAGCTGTAGTATCCGAGCTGGGGCGGGACCCCCCTCATCTTCCTGACCCTCAAGAGGGGCACGATTCTGAAGCTCTCCTCGTAGAGCTTGAGCTCTAGTACTCCGTCGAAGATCTGACTCATCGCGGCAAGAACCTCGGGCTTGTGCATCCCCTCTTCGACGGTAGCGAAGAAGACTGAATCGTATTTTTTCAGCTCAGCAAAGAGCTGTGAAAGAAACCGGTAGACGGTCTCAGGCGGGTTGAGCATCAGCAGCGAAGAAAGAACATCAGTAATGACTCTGACTCGTCTATCATCCGCCTTCCCCACAACCTCCTTGATGTTGAATGAGAGGCCTGTTAGATCGTTCAGATCCAGCTTCCCCTGGCCTCCGTGGCCCGACAGCCATGTGGGCTGCAGCCAAGGCTCGATGTTGTACGCTCTAACATCTTGGAGAACCTCGGAGACAGAGAGTCTCGTCGCGTAGAGACAAGGAGCTGGTCGAGCTCCTGGAGGCCAGTCGAGACCATTATTGTCGAAGACGGAAGTCTATGAGTGTCTAAAGGTCTTCGCAGAGATACTCATGAAACACTGCCGAACAGACTAGCGAAGGGTGAACCCTCAGTTTCACAAAATCAGGTCATGCCTGTTCTACAGGCTAGCATTTGGATCTCAGCGGCCTGAGTATTACTACTGGAATCTCTCTCTCGGTCTTCTTCTGATAGTCATCATAGGTTGGGTACATCTTCACCAGAGAGGGCCAGTATCTACTCTTCTCCTCGGGCGTCGCCTGTGCCGCCCTCACTTCCACTGTCCGGCCCCTCAGCTGAACAATAGCCGAGGGGTCGTCTTTCAGATTCATCCACCAGAACGGATCCCGGTCCTTACCAGCATTGGACGCTACTAGGACCATGTTCTCCCCGTCTTCAATATACAGAACAGGAGTTGTCCGCTTCTTCCGACTCTTCCTACCGATGGTCGTCAGGAGAAGCACGGGGGACTTCCGAAACCGGCCTCCCAGCCTCCCCCGAGACATCCGGTACAGTGCAACGTGAGTCTGTGCGAAGACTTTCTGCGCGTTCAACTTTGCTCTCCCAATTCTAGCCGCGGGTTCGGGAAAAAGGATTCGATCGACCCGAGCCAGGCGGAAGATGCGAGCGGACGCTCCTAGTTGCGAGTGGTTAGGCGGAGTATGCCCTCCTCGAACTTGCCCACATCTTGATAGTAGCGTTGGACCAGATCAGGCATGCTCGGGTTTGTATAGACCTCAGGGACCGGGTGCTCGACGAGCGACGCTATCTTACCAGCTACCTCGTCGGCCGACTCGACGATCAGTGAGCCAAGCCTCTCACCGGCTACAGGGCGGAAGGGTGTTCCGGCGATCCTGTGGAAGTCCGTCTCGACTGTTCCAGGCATTACTAGTGAAACGTGAACCTTCGGATATTTCGACATGAGGTCCATCCGCGCGTTTGCGGTCAACACGTTTACTCCGCTCTTGGCCGCACTGTAGATCGATCGATGACTTACCAGTGGAACCCGGCCGAGGAAGGATGAGACATTGATGAGATGCCCCTCTCCACGATCTTGAAAATGGGGAATAATGGCTTGCATTCCATAGACTACCGATTTGAGGACTACAGAGATTATCTCGTCAAGATCGTCCTCTGTCAGATTCATCACCGGTCTAGTTATGCCCCGGCCGGCATTGTTGACCCAGACATCAACATGACCGTACTCCTTCAGAGCAAGATCTCGCAAGTGCTCAACCTCACTCCTCCGCCTCACGTCGGTCCTAACGACAAGGGCCTTCGTCTTGACATGTGAGGCGACCTGGTTCAGCTCACCCTCCCGCCTCGCGGCCAGCACGAGACCATGGCCTTTCTCTCCTAGCCGTCTCGCTAATGCTGCCCCGATTCCACTGCTGGCTCCCGTGATTACAGTTACTCTACCAGTCATGCAAATCCCATTCCTCTGCTCCTTTCAGACTCTTAGGTCCTTCACTGTCACCCGGTAGCGGCTCCAAGAGGGTCTCAGCATTTTCCAATGACAAGCTGAGTGTATCAGCCGATAGGAGTGACGATAATTGTCCGTCATTGAGACTCTAGCTCCTGGCAGTAGGAGGCATATGGAGATGAGCAAGGCACTTGGATCCGCGTTCTAGTTCTTGCGAGCCACAAGCAGTTGTCCCCCGGGTCCGGAGAAGGAGCCTCGATGTTCTTCTGGAATCTCTGCCTCTTTCGCAAACTCTGAAAGGTCCGGCCGTTCTACCTTTGCTTCCTTGAAGCCGGCCGTCTTGGCCAGTTGTTCCAGCTCCCTATCGCTGTAGAAGTGAATCCGTGAAGCCATCGGCTCAGGTGCCGCGATTGTCCCCCGCATCTCCGGCGAGACGGCGAAGACCACCAGCCTCCCATTGTCTGTAAGCACTCGGCGGATCTCTCCAAGCGCCTTGGCCGGGTCGGAGATGAAACCGAACACGTTGGTCATGGTGGCGCTCGTAAACATTGAATCCAGATACGGCAGCTTGTCAGCTTCGGCTTCACGTATTTCTAGCCGACGCTCGTTGATCGCCTTGCTGTTGACCTCTCGAGCCAGCTTGACCATGGCGGGGCTGTGATCTATGCCGGCCGCCCTGCAACCACTACGCAACGCTTCCTCGAGTAACGCTCCGCCGCCGCAGCCGACCTCAAGCAGATAATCGTTCGGAGTCAGCTTGAGTGTGTTGAGAATGGCTCTGAAGTTGGGACGATGATACAGGGGGTCGCGATAGCCCGCACGCGCCTGCGAACCCGAGGGCCGTCGAGCTCTCCGGTCGGTCAACCAGTCGCCGAAACGGCCTGGACTCGTCGCGAGAAATAGTGGCGAGACGACTTCCCTGACAAACCAGCCTGTCAGCTCGCTACCAGCATTGTCAAGGACGAGGCCCCAGTCGTGATGCTCGACCGTTATCCGTGACCCTTTCGGGATGGTTTCGAACTTCACAACAACCTTTGTGACCCGTCCCGGATTCCAACTGGCAGGGTGCCACTCGAGCTCGATCTCTTTCTCCGGGATCCATTTGAGGACGCGACCCAGGTAAGTCCCGTCTTGTGAGACGTGGCCGTCTGGACCCTGACCAAACCTGACGCCCATATCTTCGAGATCTTCAGACAACTCCTCTACGAACTCATGGAACGCGGTGGAAGCGTCCAATTCTAAGTCGACGCTAACGCGAAGACTCAACACGTCATCGCATTAGGCATGATAGAGGATTCTATCAATATTAGGACAGGTTGCTCAGCGAGGTGCTCCCAAGTTCCTCGTGAGGGACCTCTCTGCGGGTGGTCATTATATCCTAGGGTTCTGGCGGGTCAATAGTTACTCATCATGGCTGGGAGCCCAATTTGAGTGAGAATAGAGCTGGAAGGACAAGCAACGATGCGACGGTAGTCTCAGAAGCGCCTGAACCGAGCTCTACATGGGAGACTGGACAGAAAGAACAGGGTTCTCAGGGCGGGACAGGGATCGAGAGGAAACAGATTCTCACCCTTCTCATTTTGTGTCTCTCACTTGCCATAATAGTTCTCGACGCTACGATAGTTATCGTTGCCTTGAAGACAATCTCGATCGACTTCAAAATCTCCTTGAAGGACCTGGAGTGGATAACCTCACTCTACGCACTGATCTTCGGCTCCTTCATACTCACCTGGGGAAAACTTAGTGACGAATTCGGCCGAAGGCGCATCTTCGCGGCGGGAATATCCCTATTCGTCCTCGGGTCCATCATCGACGGCGTATCAAGCAACCTTACCCAGATGCTTGTAGGGAGAGTGATTCAGGGCTTCGGCGCCGCGATGGCTGCCCCCGCGACGCTGGCGATCCTGACAACAACGTTCACCGGGAAGTCTCGGAACATCGCTTTCGGGATCTGGGGTGCTACCGCGGGAGCGGCTGCGGTTCTCGGACCCTTGCTGGGAGGCTACTTCACATCCGATCCGACCTTTACTTGGCGTTGGGCTTTCCTCATCAACGTACCCATCGGGGCAGTCGCTCTTATCGGAGCCGCCTTAGCGATACGTGAGAGCCGGTTCAAGGATCCAAGCTACACAACAGACTATGGAGGTCTCGCGCTCATCACTCTGGGCCTCTCAGCCCTACTCTTCGGTCTCATCGAGGGTCAGACCTACGGTTGGCTCACCGAGAGCCAACCCTTCTCTATCCTCGGACAGTCTTGGCCCTTCACCAACTTCTCTCTGCCCGCTTTCTCCATAGCCTCAGGAGTGGTCTTGCTTGCCGCTTTCGCCTACTATGACATCAGACGAGCGCGAAAGGGTCGCGTCCCACTCTTCGATTTCAGCCTGCTGCGATTCCCTGGTTTCAGGTTCGGACTCTTAACCGTCTTCATCGTTGCAATGGGAGAATTTGGAGCCGTTTTCATCTTCTCCATATACTTCCAGACCGTCCAAGGACTCTCGGCCATTCAAACTGGAATAACCTTCCTTCCAATGGCTATCTCGGTCTTCATCTTCGCTCCCGTCGCAGGAGCCCTCGCCAACCGTTTCGGCCCTAGATGGATAGTCACGGCAGGAATGATGCTGGAGGCAGTAGCGCTATTCACGATATTCGCGATAACCTCGACATCGACCCCGATCTACTACTTCTACCCAGTCCTAGTCGTCTACGGGGCCGGCGTGGGTCTCGCTATCAGCCAGCTGACGAGCGTGGTCCTTCTGAGCATTCCCTGGCAGAAGGCAGGCATAGGATCTGGAGCCAACAACACCGTCAGACAGGTAGGATCAGCTTTTGGAATAGCAGTCATAGGCGCGGTCCTGGTCGCGATAATATCTTCTGTGGGTCAGGCAGACGTGGCGACAGCGATAGCACAGAGCAATCTGCCGGCCTCCGCGCAGTCACTCGTGGACGGTTTCATCAGCTCTGGACTATCCGGCGGAGTCGACCAGATTCCTTCAGGGATACCCCCACAGTACATTCCAACTGTCCTTAACGTGCTCTACGACGCAATTACCCAGGGAACACGCTGGGCCGCGTTTACAGCTGCCATCTTCGTCTCCTTCGGTGCTTTGAGCTCGCTACTGATCCCGAACCCGCGAGCAAAGACTCAAGCAACGACCAAGACTCTGCCGATTCAACAACCAATCATTGTTGGAAGAAGAGTCCGGGTCGTCGTAATAGCAGAGTTCATTGCCATAGTTGGACTACTTGCATCGATCTCATGGGATTATCAGCAGAACTTGTACATGCAACAGTGGTTCAGCAATAACGCGCCGCCTGTCGGCTTCCTGCTCAATGACCACGTCGGGCCCGTACTAGTAGCCATCGCAGGGGTAGGGTTGTTAGTGTGGAAATCGCTTCCTCGACGATCGCCACCTAAAGAGAACCCGGCAAGTGTAGAGTAGAGATCGTATCAGAGACTTCGGCTTAATGCAGTGTCGGCTGATTTAACTAAGTTACGGTTTACTATCACGGTCGGTTGGCAACAACATCCATCATGGCATCGGTCCCTCGTGGTGCTGCTCAGAGCTCACCGTGATCACTATAACCCAGGACGGTTTCAAACTATTACCAGTTTGACGCTCCTCATACCTTCGTCTTTCTGGAAGGCGCTGGCCATTGAGGTGATCTTTGACCCGTCGCCCTGTACTAGGAAGAGCTCGGCGCAGCTCCTTCGAGAGAGCTTGTTGTGAAGGTGGGTCTTGACAATATCTTCGAAGGAGTGTTTTAGTCTGGTAACAGCCTCCTCGTTGGACTGGTCATGGGTTGCGACTATGAGAGCATTTACTTCGCCAGAGATGCCGTTCTTCTCTCTGTTGTCTGCAATCAGACCACGTAATGCTGCTCTGATGAGCTCCGATCTTCCTGAGAAGCCCATGGACTTCTGAATGGTGTCCATCTCATCTACCATCTCTTCGGGAATGGAAACGCTGACTATGGTCATCGACCAACCCTCAGATCCCGTATCTTAATAAGACCCTATAAAGCGTTACGCGGTTCTTATTAAGAAATGGCAGAAGTCTAATAACGCGGGTTGCGAGGCCTCATGACATGTTTCCAATAGTTCCCGGGTGGGTATACCTCCTCGGAGCAAGCCTTGCGCTCGGAATGCTTCATGGTGTAATCCCGGACGAGCACACATGGCCGATCACCTTCAGCTATTCCGTCGGCTCGGCTACAGGACGTGGGGGTATGCTCTCAGGGGCCTACTTTGCTGCCGCGTTTACCGTCCAGCGCGCCATCATGTCCCAGCTGGTCTACTTCGCCCTGGTGACATTCCTTGCGTTCAACGAGGGGCTCAACGGTCCAGTGTACGTTGCTGTCGGTTTGGCAATGAGCCTCGCAGGCTACCTCATCCTTCGGGACAAGCTTCCCCACTGGCACCCTCTCATGTGGATTTCAACGAGAGATAGAGAGCGACACCTGAAAAAGGACTCGGCAGGATCGACGCAGTCCCAGTCTGGGCTACAGAAGACAGTCCCAGTACATTGGTGCCTAATCCACGGATTCATCTCCGGATTTGGTGTAGACACCGGCCTCTTCACGACCTTTGTCTATCTCGTAGCTGTCCCAGCGATGCCATCCTCAGCCCTGGGGTTCGCGCCCGGCGCCGCTTTCGGCCTGGGCACAATGCTGATCCTTCTGGTCATAGGGTTCACGTTCGGCGAGGTTCTGCAGGTCGCTAAGAGGTGGGGCGTGGAGAGAATGCAGATCTTCGGGGTCCGTGTCGGAGCGCGCAGCCTTCTGCTTGGAGGGATAGCCTTCATAATTGCAGGCCTCCTTTTCCAATTCGGTTTGGCAGATATTATCCCTGTGGACTTTGGGAACCTCATAGTACTGGCATTTCTGGTGGCGATAATTATTCCAGTGATGGTAACGACATGGAAGGAAGTACGAACAATTCCCCCAACACCTTCACCAGAAGAAAGAGCCCCGACGCAGCCCTAAGTCCTGGCTCCTCCTCAGATGTCACGATCACTTCCGACTCTGTCACCCAAGCCCGGTCGAGGAAATGAGCCTGCGCAGCAAGTTCTTGGAAACATGGATATTGCCTTCCGGAAAACAAGAGTTCCCGTTGAGACTATCGACTCTCATCCTCAAAGCTCGACCCGAAGACATTTGGCCTAACCACCTCTAGCAGGGCGAGTGGGTTGCCGCTCGGATCGTTGAACCTGTAGCAGGGTCCCTCGGGAATCTCGAAACTTTCACCCTCGCGCCTCCAGCCCTTTTTCCGAAGCTGCTTCGACGCAGCCGCTAGATCATCGATTTGAAAGATTAGGATGCAAGTTCCGGCCGGACGATGATCTGCAAGTAATATTGCTGGGCCTCTACCCAGGCGAAGGGCCGCGACCCTTGTGCCAGAGCTGGAAATGTCCCAGACTTTCTTGGCACCAAGGATCCCTGTGTAGTATTCTAGGTCCTTCTGGACGTTTGAGCTTCCAACATACAGTATCTAAGCTGTCCGAACGGGAGACCCTTCTCCGAACCCATCAGTGATCAGTCTCATTCGTGCCTGGGTTTCGACTAAAAATATTCTAGGTTGGAAGACCTCCAACCAGCAATCATCTGTTTACAAGGAGGAGCGTTGATCGCTCCCTCTAGCCACAAATAGGGTGTTGCCTCCGTCCTGTCTGCATGCCTTGCTTCGTTGACCCGCATCGCCGCTGGTCGAGCTAGCCTAGGCGGTTATTGGCACTGTCAATGCGCTGCCTGTAGGCAGCGGCCGGATACGCGCCTACGAGAATGTCTTTGACCTCACCGTTCTCGAAAAGCATCGCCGTAGGTATGCTCATTATGTCATACTTCGAGGCTACTTCCTGGTTAATGTCAACGTTGACTTTGACGAACTTGACCTTGCCCGCGTATTCCTTCGATAGGACTTCCATCGTGGGCGCGACAATCTTGCATGGTCCGCACCAGTCCGCATAGAAGTCCACTAGGACTGGAATGGGTGACCTCAGGACCTCGCTGCCGAAGTCTCCATCATTGACCTGCGCGACTCTGCCTTCACTCGTCTCCATCTTGTTCATGCAAATATGCTCGAGCTGTCGGGAATATAAACGTATTGATGAATGTCTATATGTCTGTTAGCGTCTCGCTGAAGACTGATAGACGCATATCGAAATGCTAATACGTACGTTAGTACCTAGACCCCACGTAATGAAGCTGGCGTCCGAAGAGTTCGATCGGATAAGCAAAGCCCTGGCCGATCCGCAGCGTCGCGCAATACTTCAGAAGCTGGCTTCGACCGGCAAACTGAACTGTTCGGACGTTCATTCCTTTTTCGACGTCTCGCAGCCCACAGTATCGCATCATCTGAAGGAGCTGTCGGTAGCGGGGGTTGTCGAGAGGGAGAAGCAGGGCCAGTTCTGCTACTACCACGTTAAATCTGAGACCCTCTCCGCGTACGTGACGGAACTGCAACGAAGGCTGGGGCTGACCACCCTGCAGGTGGCGCCCCGAGCCAGATAGACGTATAGACGTTCGTCAATGCGTTTATATATTCTGAGCGTATGAATTATGGCATGTCCGAGGATTCCGAGCCACAGTCATTACAAGTTGTCGTTGTTAGGGGCTTCGCCAGAAACTATCGATCATACCTTCATCCTCGAAAGAAGCATGGGACAGATGAACATTCGAATCTTAAGAGGATCTACTCTGAAGAAGTCGAACCCGCAAGGCAGCACCCGCACCTGGCGGATAACACAGGGTTTAGCTGAGTCTCTTTCCGCCGGTAGGCGGGTATCGATCAATCCTTGAATGCTCTTTAGTCGGATACTATTCTCGCATGAGTCTCATACTACGGTGTAGGCTTCACGTCTCCTTATTCGTCTACAATCGAGCCTTCAGCTCTTACCCACCTAGGGACTTCGTTTTATGCGAGTCCGATTCGACGATCTTAGTTGCCTCGCACTTTAGCGAACTAGTTGACCTCTTTCTTACGGGGACTGATTTGCAACGTCAACTGGTGCCCAGCGTGGCGTTCTTCTTTGAAATGAATAAGGCCAAGAACTTACTTGGGGTCAAGTAGACGGGATTCGCCAACTCCCTGGCTAAATATCATATTAGCAGAATGGGCGTGAAGACCACTGAGCGTCATGCGCAACGAGAGCATATTGGTTTCCAATGGAATCTTTGCCGCTGTCTACATGGCTGTAGCGTTCAGCAGCCTGAGGCTGTTCGCAACGCTGAACGCGAGCGCCAGTCCGGTCTGGCCTCCAACCGGTCTCGCGATCGCTGCACTTCTGATCTGGGGTCCGCGGCTCTGGCCCGGAATATACATTGGAGCCTTTGCCGCCAATTCTCTGACTTCCGGTCCCATCACGTCCATAGCCATCGCGGCGGGAAATACCTTGGAGGCCTTCATGGCCTTCTGGCTCGTTGTACGTTTCGCTCATGGAGTGCACGCGTTTAATGGGGCACGTAGCCTGGGAGTCTTCGTTCTTGCCGCCGGCCTGGCCGCCCCTTTGGTCAGCGCCACGGTTGGAACAACAAGCCTGGCCGCGGACGGGCTGGTTCAGTGGTCCCTATACGGTGTGGTATGGACGACTTGGTGGCTCGGCGACGCGTCAGGAGCTCTCATCGTAGCACCTCTAATTATATCGTTTGTCCTCCGTCCCAAGCAAGTGCCTGTCGGTGGTCTTCGTGAACTTGTTCTGCTGATTCTGGTGGTGTTAATCGCGGGCGCAACCGTTTTCGCGCCTCTGATCTTTTCCTCGATCCCCCCTGTAGCGCTTAGCTTCACGGTCGTTCCGATAATCGTCTGGGCAGGGTTACGCTTCGGGTCGAGGGGCGCGACTGGAGCCACCTTCCTCTTCTCAACAATCGCTATCTGGGGTACACTTGGGAGACTCGGGCCCTATGGCTCCGGGAGCACCAACACGGCTCTCCTCTCGCTCCAGTTTTCGATAATGGTGCTCGCTACTGTTGGTCTTGCCCTGAGCGCTTTGGTCCATGAGAGATTGGATGCTCAGGAAGAGGCGCGGAAAGCACGAGCTGCTGAAAGCCGGTTCGAGACCCTAGTCGATTCAGCCCCCGATGCGATGGTCATCGCTGATGCTCAAGGCAGGATAGTTCAGGTAAACTCGCAGACCGAAGCATTGTTCGGCTATGCTCGTGAAGAAGTCTTGAACCTGAAGGTGGAGGACCTCATTCCTCAGCGCTTCCGGACTGGACATGTAGCGCACCGTGCAGACTTCCACGCCACGCCACGTAGACGTGAGATGGGAGTGGGCATGGAACTCTATGGACTTCGAAAGGACGGGACAGAGTTTCCCGTCGAGATCAGCCTCAGCCCACTCCAGTCAGATTCAGGCGTTCTGGTCTCAAGCGCCATCCGCGACATCTCAGAACGCAGGCGTGTTGAGGAAGAGCGCGCCCGTCTCGCCGCCATTGTGGAAACCTCTAGCGACGCCATCATAAAAGAAACTTTGGACGGCACGATTGTCAGCTGGAACAAGGGTGCAGAGCGTATCTTCGGCTACAGTACCCTCGAAGCTGTAGGTCAGAAGGGGGTATCCTGATGCCTTCCGGCGAGAATGGAGAATCCGAAATCCTCGAGCGGCTCAAGCGCGATGGACGTATTCTTCCATACGAGACGCGGCTTACGCGCAAGGACGGTGCCAGTATCGACGTATCATTATCAGTGACCTCTATCAGCGACCCCACGGGCCGGACAATAGGCGCATCCATCCTTATTCAGGACATCAGCGAAAAGAAGCTCAGAAGATTGAGCCCTAAAGGACAAGGCTAGAACTTGAAGAATCGACGGGGGTTTAGGCTATAGCTCGATTCTATTGAACTGGAGGGCAGGAAATCGATTGATCGCTTTATTTGCGAGAAGCAACTCAGCCTGACTGCAATGCAATCTGCTCGGCTTGAAACAAGCCCGAGATCGCAGGTATTTGTGGACGACGCCTCTGAGGATCGTGTGATATGAGACGTTATACCTACATCATAAGCTACGAAGGTCTCTGGCATCAACCGGACATCTGTCACAAGTGCAAAGTCGAGATTCACGGGGAATGTGTCCCAACCCAGGTCGGTAGGAATTGCAAGTGTCGAAGAGGAAAATGTCAAGGCAAAAAGTGACCTTTCAGGGACCGAATCTACGTTGGCTTCTGGCCCCGCTCGCAGCGAAGTAGAACAACGCCCGAGCTGAACCTCCTCGATATTTTTGCCTAGGCATTTCTTTGATCTCCTTCACTTCTTCTCCGAGTCTCCTTCGATGGGATGAGAATTGTTCCACTTGATTTCTAAGTTACTCGAAATCAGGTACTTCGGAAGATTGTCCATCCGATTTGTAAATCCTTGCTCGTCTTTTACAGATGGCCAGGCTTTGCGAAGCATTGCTAGGTCCCCTGTCCTGGCAGTAGGGCGTCGGTCGCGAATAATTCGTCGAACTTGAACTTGCCGATCCCTTCAATCCAGTAGGGCCAGATCCAACCACCATGCTCGGATTTCTCGGCTCCGCCAAGGTCCTCCATGGCACCGTCCAGTGTAGCAAACTCCGAAACGACCGATCTTCTCGGGGATGGTTCCTCCAACGATCCCGCTCGCTTGTCTAGAATGCTCCGTCATGGTTTGGAGAATCTCTAGGCACCGGCTGGCCGACGTCCCACATTTCTACGATCTTGTCACCATCAAAGCGGAATAGATGAACGGTGGCAACCCCCGGCTCCCCCGGACGAAGCACGATCTGGGAGTGCACTGCTACAAGGTAGCCATCGTTGAGGACATTCTTGACCAGAAGTTTCTTGTTCGGAAACTGGACATGGTTCTCAATCATAGCCTTCTTCAACGCGGGAAAGCCTTCCGCAAAGAAGGGGTTATGGTGCTTGCCACTAAGGTCGACATGCCTCTGGTACGCCTCGTCGATTTCTCCTGCCACGACTAGTTCGAGGAATTGCTTCGCTGCTTGTCTCCGAGCCTCAGTCTGGCTGTCGAGCATGATACTCTCTGCCATGAAATAGTCAATGACCCAGAACTGGATATGCGTTTCCCTTGGGCGTCAATTTAGCCTAGGATGGCAACTCGACGACATTCTCTGCGATTCGCATATCGATCGTACAAGGCCCCACAGTTGAAGACTTACAAGGCATCAATACCGACAGGCCAATCGAAATTCGGGAATGGGGTGAGTGGACGCTGATTCGTGGAAGAATCAAGCATTGGACAGAGACACTGTTTGTCGACCATCCGGAACTGTTTCTTCCGTGGATGGAACAGATGAATACGTTCGCTCAACCCCAGGTGGAGGGGTTGCGGAAAATCTTCCAAGCGCATGGGGTCCCGAGTGGCGGCAGAATCTTAGACTTAGCTTGTGGACTAGGAAGGATCTCGATCAATCTTGCCAAAGCAGGGTACGAAGTCGTTGGCGTCGACATTTCTCCTTTGTACCTGAGGTTAGCTCAGAAATGGGCGAAGAAGGAGAGTGTAGATGGCAAGACAATTTTCTACAGAATAGATGCGAGAAAGGCTACGCGGCTGCTAGCCAGTGAAGAAGACAGGTTTGACGCCGTAGTCAATATCGGCACCTCGATGGGATATTACGGCGAGGCTGATGACAGACGAGTCCTCCACTCATTACGCGCTATCACCGGTCGACATGGAGTTTTAGTTATCGAGACAGTCAACCGCGACTATTTGGTGAGGCACTTCCAAGAGCAGAACATCTCGGAGATGGGCAAGATGGTATGGAGCGATGCCAGAAGGCTCGACTTGGAATCCTCGTTCATGAGAAACAGTTGGAAATTTTATCGAAGGGAGAGGAACTCACTTCGACTGATAGCCGATGTCCCGGTATCTCATCGGGTATACTCACTACACGAACTAAAGGCGTTGCTGTTCTCAGCGGGGTGGGACTATGTTGAATCATACGGTAGCCTAGGAGAATTAACTCCGCTCACCATAGACTCTTTTCACATGACTGTAGTAAGCCGAAGGCTCGCGTCCACTTCCAAGATCTAGAGTCGCAAATGTATTTTCGGCGAGCTATCTTTAGTGAATGGTACTGTTAAATTCCATGGACCTGTCAAGAGGGTTGCCCTGCGTTGGTTGACATATCCGACCCAGTAGTCTGGAGCACTGTTGCTCAGACGATCGTCCTGACCCTAACGCTTGTAATCTTCATTCTCTCCTTCCGCAGCCAGAACAATGCCACGAGAGAGGCAGCCTACCAGAGAGCATTGGACGATTATACTGACTCGATGAAGATGCTCGTTGAGAATCCCCAGTTGAGCAAACTTCCCATGGAGATGGCGAGAGCAAACATGCCCACGCGCGCGGAGCTCCAATCTCAACCTCCAGAGAGCATGGTTGTCCGAAACTACATGCTCCTCCTCTACGGAATATTTGAGAGGATTCACCTGCTCTACAGAAAGAAATGGATAGACAGTGACACCTGGAACCAGTGGAGCCTCTTTCTCGAGGCCGTGACGAGACATCCCGCATTCCGCGATGTTCATCGAACCTCGGAAGGAATGTTCGACAAGCCCTTCCAAGACTACGTTTCCAACATACTGAGTCGAAAGAGCTGAAGCGGACGATCCCAGAAGAAGCGTCAGGATCCTGTTATGGAAGAACACGACAGTACTATCGGAATACAGAACATTTCTAGTTTCGATATACTATTCGGGACTCCAATGACCTGGGCGGGCGCTGGTAACGGAATACTTGTAAGAAAAGTTGGACTCCAATGGCTCTGATTCTCAATGATTACTGAGGGCAACCCCTCTGGCCCAGAACTGGAGGTCCCAGATGTTGAAATTGGGACCCCGCTTTCAGACCAGTCTGGAAGCGCTGACCTACTCGGTCTCATCATGAAATTCTTGGAGTCGACCGGGAATGTGCTGCTGATTCAAGGTCCGCCTGGCACTGGAAAGACCACTCTCGCACTGGAGCTTCTTCGACGGATGGAGGGACCGCGGATCGGATCCCGCACCGTTCCTCCCAACAGACTTTACATTTCGAGCCGTGTCTCGCCTCCCAGGCTGCGGAAACATTTTCCCTGGTTAAACGAGGTGGTCGATTCGATATCGGGTAGATCAGTAAAAGGCAATGTGCCTGAGGGAGTCAACGATTTTCGCGTCTCGCAGGCTGACAGTATCCTCAGCAAAGTTCTGAATATGAAACACTCCTCACAGAGGAGCCTCATCGTCATAGATAGTTGGGAAGGGGCTCTCAGAAACACAACCGAAGAAGGGCGCCGCATGCTCGAGTCAGCTATCCTTTCCGAGCCTGAAGAGAGCAAGGTGAGTGTTGTGCTCGTGAATGAGGGGGGACAGACGGGCGACATGTCTCATCTCGTGGACGGAGTAGTCAATCTCTCCCTATCTCAGCTGGAAGGCCGTAGAGTCAGGACGCTCTCTGTGAACAAGCTACGGGGGCTGAGAGTAGAAACCAGCCAAGGACTATTCTCATTGGACAAGGGCAGGTTCACATTCCTATCGGATTCCGAAATAGTCGATGCTACGCCGACCAGGGCGAAGATGCCCGAGTCTATTGCTCCCTCCGCAACATCGTTTTCGACTGGCAGCTCCGACCTGGACAAGATGCTGAAGGGTGGGATCAGGAAGGGCTCCTCGCTATTATTGGACCTCAACAACACCGTTGCACCTGTCGAAGTGAGACTTCTACTGAGGATCATCATCGCTAACTTTGTAAATCAGGGAGGCACCTCGATCATCGTTCCCACCAGCACTATCAGCTCTGAGAACGTAGCTGAAGCATTGGGTCGATGCGTCGGGCAGAAGGCTCTCGAAGAAAGGGTTCGGATCGCAGAGTTCAACCAGACTCTTCCCCCTAGGAAGTGGCGGTTGCTGTTGAAAGGGAGCCTTGAGGATGATGCATTGTTGTTCGGTGCTTGCTGGAAAGAGTTGACCAGTGTCTCCTCATCGATCGTTCTGGCGAGCGATTTCGACAAGATAGTCCAAGTCTATGGAGAAGACCTATTCCTTCCTGGCCTTGCCGACATTGGTGCGAGTATTCGGGATTCGGCGGCCCTCAGCATCGGCTTGGCCTCCAGGCCCACCAAGCTTAGGGAGGACTTTCTCAGAATAGCAGACTATCACGTAAAGATGCAGAATATTAACGGCTCATTGATTATCTACGGCATCAAACCATTTACGAATATTCATGGTGTCAGCTTCTCATTCGAAAAAGGATTTCCCGTATTAAGACTCACCGAAGTAGTGTAACCAGCGCTGACAGACTGGAAGTTGCGCTATGTGAACGATCCGCTATCCTGCTACGAATATGCAATCCGGGGGAAGGACCCTTTGAAAGATCTCAAGCGCGTCCGCTGCGTATTCTCGTAGGATCGTTTCCCTGCTCTGGGTCTGTCTCCTGGGCTTGAAGTACGCTCCTAGAGGAACCATGTAGAATTTGATCATGGCGTCCCGATCCGGGTCCAGCCGGTATTTCATCTCGAAGTTGTACACTTGGAAGACTTCCCCCTGCCTTCTCATCGTCAACCACAGGAAAAGATCGCGTTTACGGCGTTCATGCTCTTCCGTTCTCATCGCCAGCGAGATAACCGCCTCATGTGGAACGGTGAGATTCGAGTCATCTGCCATCAATGATTCAGGGCTGGTTTGCTCAAAGTCGTCAAGGGTCTTCGGTATCGCGTCTGTCACTAGCGCGGTTCCAATCCTCATCTCGTAGCGAAGTACAAAGCTCCTTCTCGTCTTCCTCTGACGGATGAAGACTGATCGGCGATCCGTCACTAGAATTGCATACTCTTTCGGATACTCCTTGTCAGGCACGATGACTCGGTGGACCAGCGCCAGCCTCCTCTCAGGTACCCTTTCGGGTCCCTGCCTGACTTGGGAGATCATTGACAGGTCACTCGGGCCCCAGAACTAGTCTCACAAATGGGATTCCCCACACGAGAGCTAGAACAGCCGTTGAACGTTGTCGTTGTCTCTCCATCCTCGGTAGAGCGACTCTTCCTATAAACTGCCGCGCACGAAGAGTACACTCAAAACGAAATCAACCGTTGTGACCTCCCCCCACTTTCTAGAGAATCCCCAAGAAATCCCCGGTCCCGTGACGGAGTCGATTATTAATGGAAAAAAAAGGGGAAGTATTGTTCTGTGTCGCGTTTGGCTATGCTTATCCTATCGGGAGAGCTGGACGCAGCGTCCCATCATGAAGCTGCCTGACACTGTGTTGCCCTTGCCATCAGTGAACTGGAGGAATATCCATGGGTTTCCGCCTACACCGCCTAGAGATGGTTGCTTTGCGAACGAGATTGTCTGGCCGGCTGGGATGAGGACTACGCTGACAGTTGTAGACTGTGTGTTCTCGTGGACTAGGTTCACGGAATTGGCGAAGATGAGGTTGGCCTTAATCCCTGATAGGGCTAGCTGTCCCGAAAGAGTGATGTGAGACCCGGTGTTGCTGCAGTCCACTGCTGATACCTGTGCCATGGCAGTGGAAGGGATGGTAAAGTCCGCGGATGTTGTGAAGAGACCCTGGACACATCTTCCGAGGAAGTTCATGCCGGAGAGCGGGTTATCGTGACCGTCCATGAACTGTAGCCAGATGTACGGGTTGCCGCCGACCCCACCGAGAACGGGCTGCTTGGGAATCTGAATACTCTGTCCCTGCGGGATGACTGTTGCGCTAGCAGTCGACTCTACTGTGTGCGTATGTGTGCCTTTGACATTGTTTTCGAACAGGAGTTTGACTCCCATTCCTCCTAGGGACAAGGCTCCTTGAAGAGTGATGGTTGGCCCGGGCGAATTGCTGCAGTCCGAGGTGGACATCGATGTCTGGATATTGACGGGCATCTCAAAAGCCGTGCTGACAGTCGAGCTGCCCTGAGCTACTGAGACCAGTCCGATGCAGAGTAGGATTAGCGAAGCTCCGAATAGCTTCTTCATGAGATTTTCTCCCCCCAAGATCCGATCCGGTTATTTCATCCAACGCATTTGAACGCTCATCGAGAGAACACAAGATGCATCACACAACACATTGAAGAACACAAATGACTCGACTTGGTCAAAGCACCAAGAGTTCGAATATATCTAATTCAAGCCCTCGGATCGTGAGGGAGAGGACGGTTTATCGCATGACGCATGATCCCACTGTGTTCGCCGAAATCGTCGACGCAACGCCTGTCTCCTCAAGACACCCCCCCGAGTCGCCATCTACCTCTATCGGATCGGAAGGCATTCCGATGAGCTGCTGTCGGCCCGCTACTCCAAACTGTTGAGGTATTGCAAAGGCAATAGTATCAATCTGCAAATATCGCCCTCACGCTTTCGGCTTTCACTACAGTGGAACGTGTTCCGGCGGAACAAGGTAGTTTGGTGAAGACTAATGTCCGTGACGGCCGACATTGGGCTGGCAGTTTTGTTCGTCCTAGCCTTTGGCAACGGAGCGAATGATGTTGGAAAGAGCATTATCGCTCTTATGACAGACCCTGAGACAGCAACCTTTCGGCCTCGATATTCGCCACTTGTCTGGGGGGGCATATTCAGCGGGCTTGGCAGTGTCGCTGCCATTGTCATCTCGGTCAGACTGTTCTCCGCGTTCACGCCCCAGAGCTTCCTCCAGACCGCTCCCGGGTCCTCCTTCATACTAGCAGCGCTTGCAGGTGCGGCGGCCTGGATCCTGCTCGCAACTCTCCTCAGGATTCAAGTCTCGACAACGCACGCAATAGTCGGCGCGATCATTGTACAGGCGGTCTACTTGCTCGGTGCCTCGAGTCTACAATGGGACTTTCTCATCTGGAGGATCCTCCTTCCCCTAGCCGCTGGTCCGTTTGCTGCATTGGTAGGAGTCTACATACTTAGCCGATTGTTACACAGGCGAGGGGCTGAAGCGAGTGAAACTTCTTCGGGACGTGTTGGGTTAGCCGATTGGGGCTCCGCTGCAGGTGTCGCCTTCGCGAGGGGCGTTAACGACGCTCCCAAAATGGCAGCGCTGGGAACATTCCTCCTTCTAAGCACACCAGAGGACACTGTCTGGTTGCCCTACGTGATCGTAGGCGTCGCCGTCGTCGCCGGATCCCTAGTTTGGGGGGACCGGGTGGCCAAGACGTTGATTGGACACACCCCCCAGCAACGCGGGCACCGTCTCAAGGCCCATGCTGCGACAGCCGTCCTGATCTCTGCGGGAGCATACTTTGGTGACGCTTTCTCAACAACTCACGTATCGGATGGCGCCGCAGCCGGTCATCACGGAAAGAAGGGAAGACAGTTCCTAAGGTCCGCGCTACGCGGGATGGCGACGGCCTGGATGGTCACACTGCCCATGGCTGGATTGTTTGCGATTGCCGCGTCTATTCTGGGCGCAAGATTCTGGGGCTAGTCACAGCCACTTCCGCAAAAACATGCAAGGCTAATAGCTGCGTAGAAACGGGAATTCACGTTTCCAAAGATAATACAGATTCTAGGCAGACCGATAACTATCTCCGCAGTGCTGGTGGAGCCGTATCCTCAACGCTCTTCGCATTGGTCCCAGAGAAGCGGAATCACCTTATAGCAACAACAGATCTCTAGAACAGCTGGAGAATAGACAATTACCCTTTGCAGGAAGAACCGAGAGGGTTTCACGAAGGAGAACGAATAGCCAAAGTCTCCGTCTGGACCCTACTAGCCCTAGGCATCGTAGAGATAGCGTTCAGTGCCGTGAGCGGGAGCGTAGCACTACTCGCCGATGGGATCGACTCTATCGGTGACGCTGGAGTCAGCTTCTTCGTCTGGACTGGGCTCCGCTTTGTCCGCCGCAAGCCGAACCGCCGGTTTCAGTACGGCTACTACAAGGTCGAGAGCTTCACTGCATTTGTCACAGGAATAGTCCTGATACCCATCTCAGCATACATCTTGTTCAGATCCTACAGAGCTCTCCTAAACCCATCTCCACTACGATTGTCCCTCCTCGCGCTTCTCGTCCTAGCGGCAGCTGGCCTGGGCAGTCTGTACAGAGCGCTCCAGATGCGCCGAATCGCGAACAAGTACAACATACTATCGCTCAAGCTGGATGCGAAGAACTCAATCAAAGACGCCACATCCAGCTTCGTCGCGTTCGCCAGTGTACTTGTAGCGAGCTTCGGAGTTTATCATGCGGACGCCATCGGAGGAATGCTTGTAGCGGTCTACATCCTGTCAGTCGCCTACGTTACCATCAGAGAATCAACCCTAGTGCTCTTGGACGAGTTCCACGAGCCGGAACTATCTAAGAAGATAGAATCCGTAATTAGATCCCATGCCCATGTCAAGGGAATCAGAGACCTTCGCCTCCGAAGAGCCGGACCCTTCATAGTAGGAGCACTACAAGTCGAAGTGGACGGTAGCATAACCCTCGACCAGGCGCATGAAGTCGCCACCCAACTCGAGTCCTCTGTCAGAGCGACCATCAAGGGACTCAGACGATTCGTCGTGACACCGGTACCTCATATTGATCCCCACAAACGTCTTCACGAAAGTTACGCTACCTGAAAGCCTACGTGTTGGGTCGATGGAGGATTATCTTATGGGCGGGAATCGCGGAGAATGACGAGGCGTGTTACTGGAATAGCCGGGATTTTTTTCCACGCAGGTAATTCGAAGAATGAAAAACAAGCTCATGTCAATCAACATTCGAAAAGTGGATGCCGCGTCCTATCTGAAACGGATAGGTTATCGAGGTCCTCTGACTCCGCACATTGACGTCCTACGCAGGATGCACCATCGACACTTGCTCACAGTGCCGTTCGAGAACCTCGACATCCACGTAGGCCGACCGATAATCCTCGATGAGAGATTCTTCTACGAGAAGATAGTCGAGAACCGTCGGGGCGGCTACTGCTACGAGCTGAACGGATGCTTCGCTTGGCTGTTGAAGCGCCTCGGCTTCAAGGTTTCAATGCTCTCTGCTAGAGTGGCGAGAAAGGAGGGAGGCTTCAGCCCGGATTTTGACCATTTGACACTCCTCGTCCGTCTTGGAGAGCGCTGGCTAGTCGATGTCGGATTCGGAGATCTGTTCACTGAGCCAAAACGGCTCGATAGCGCTGTTGCGCAGCAAGACAAGGGCGAAGTTTATCGGATCGTTAGCAAAGGAAAGACGAGGCTACTGTTACGCCGGAGCGCGGACGAAACTACTTGGAAGCCTCAGTATGCGTTTACTCTGCGCCCAAGAAAGCTCGCCGACTTCGCAGCCAGGAACAGGTACCAGCAGACCTCCCCACGATCCCACTTTACCCAAGGACGATTAATCAGCAAGCTCACTCCCACAGGGAGAGTGACACTCACTGATGAGAAATTGATACTAACAGAACGCTGGAAACGCGTTGAGCATTTGGTGAAAGATCAAGGAGAGTTCAACAGGTTATTGGCAAAACATTTCCAGTTACTCCTTCCTCGAAGAGGGCTGTGATCTGGCTCGGAGCCGAGTGAGGGCCTTGTCGAAGATCTCGTATATGCTGTTCCAGAACAGTTTCCTCTCCACCTCCTGGGTCGTCTCCACGTTTAGCCTCCACTTTAACGGATCTGCGAGATAATCCCGGCCTTTCATTGTGATCAGAAACTTGGTCTTCACCGCCACGAGCCCATCATTGATCAGGCTCTGCAAGACAATCCGGACCCCTTCCCAGAGACCCGTCCCAAGAATATTCCAACCGTCAACCCTGCTACAATCTCTGACGAGCTGATTCATCGTTAGGCCCTTCGGGGTCTTCTGTAGCCTAGTCAAGAGCAGAATCCGTCTGATCTCAATCCCGGAGTCAGCTCTCCCTTCCATCGAGAGGATCCCGCATAGATTAGCATCAAGGCTTGCTCATGAACGGATCGACACCGACCGTGACCGATCCTAGAACTGTTGGGTTGGATGTAGAGTCCAGGGTCTAGGTAGAGAGACCGATTCTCAATAGCGTGCTGAATCTTCGTTATTGGTGTCCCCGTTTGCTCGCTGCCTTGAAGGGTTAGCCGCCCGGTTACTCGGCGGAGACTCCGCTTTACGAGGCTTCAACTGCTCGAGCTCCACGTCAACCTTGAACAGCTCCTCACACTCCCAGCAATAGCCAAAGGGGAGAGCTGTGTCGCCGCTGGAGCCTATCCCAGGTCTGTTGGCGCGCACGGCGTAGAGGCGCATGCCGCACCTCGGGCACCTGGGAGTGATCGTCACGGGCAAACTGTTCTCAAGCCTCCAGACTGGGTTCTCATTGCAACTAGGGCTATCTCCTGCAATAAGTCGTCCGTCCACAATTGACCTCAAAACACTACAATTGACCTACCCTGAAGAGACACGCCCCAGACCAAGCACGCTCGCCTATTGAGACAATGCATCAAAGTTTTCAGCGCCGATCTATCTTTATGTTAAACTCTTTACTCCATCCATTTGATCATGCGATGCAGATGAAGTATACTCCTATCGGACGAACCGGGGTCCACGGATCTCTCCTCGCACTGGGAGCTATGACTTTTGGAGAAAAGAACGTCTGGAAACTAGGCGGCCTGGGCCAGGACACTGTCAACAAGCTGGTAGCGAGGGCGATTGATTCTGGCATCAATCTCTTCGATACGGCCGACGTCTATGACGAAGGTGAATCAGAAAAGAGCCTGGGGAGCGCGCTGAAACCGTACAGAGATCAGATCCTCATCGCCACAAAAGTGAGAGGACGGACAGGGGCGGGGATAAACGAGATAGGCCTATCACGACACCATATTGAGATCGCAATCCAGAAGAGTCTCGAGAGGCTGGGAACTAGCTGGGTCGACCTCTACCAGTTCCACTCGTGGGACTCGCACGTCCCCCTTGACGAATCTCTCGAAGCAATGCAGGACCTGGTCGAGCGGGGCTATGTACGATATCCCGGAGTCTCAAACTTCACCGCCTGGCAGATGAGCACTCTCCAGGCGAGATGCGAGGAGAGGGGATACTCAAGATACGAGACAGCGCAGATGAACTACAGTCTCTTGAACCGGGACATCGAGCATGAGATCCTTCCCTTCATGCGGTACGGCAAGATGACACTGCTCGTCTGGAGTCCCCTGCATGGAGGAACGCTCTCAGGCAAGTACGCGAAAGATTCGAAGCCTCCGGCAGGCACGCGGGCGGGGAACAGGGGATTGTTCTTCCCATTCTTCGACGAGACAACAGGATTCGGAATTGTAGAGAAGGTTAAGCAGATAGCCGAGGAACAGGGCGCTACTCCTGCTCAGATCGCTCTATCCTGGCTTCTCTCCAAGAGCCACATCGTCCTACTCGGAGCCAGAACAATGGAGCAGTTCGAGCAGAACCTTGGCGCTCTTGACGTGAACCTGACGGCGGGGCAGTTGGAGAATCTGGATAGAATAACAAAGCCCCGGGTCCAGTACCCTAATTGGATGATCGAGCGGCAGAGTTCGGGCCGAACGTTTCCAATCGTAGGGCCGTCTTAGAGAACTTGGACCTCGTCCCCTGCAGAACTTTCCTCTAGGGGAGGGTTAGCTCTACCGCGGCATCAAAGACTGAATAGTATTTCTTGACGTCAGCCGCGCCATGTTTCTTCCGAAACTTGTCGGCCACAGTCGCTACCTTCTTGGGGTCTGTTATGGGTCTCGCGGAAAGTTCGAGGGATAATTTCCCGGAGGAGATCTTGATCCGGTTCGACTTGAGGACGTTCTTATACCACTGGTTCTTTGAGCCACTCACGGGGAGGAGAAGGATAGCTTTCCCTTCTCGGACAAACCAGACTGGTGTGGAGTGTTCTCGCCCGGTCTTTCTTCCTGTAACCGTTATTCGCAGTTCCTCTGATGCGTCTAGCGCTCTCTGAAATTCGGAACTATCCATGCCCGCTAGTTTCTCTTGGCGTTCAATATAGTCGTTGCTTGTTGGCAGTCCTTCGACTGAATCTGTTCTCTGCGGCGAGGACTCTTGTCGGTGTTCTCTATCCGGTTTCCAATCACTACGAAATGGGAAGGGTATTTCGATTGGGATCGCGAGTCGCGTCTCACTAAGGTTATTAACGTAGTGCCTTCTCCTCGTTCATATACGCAATGGGAGGTGTACTAGGCCGATGAGTCGTAGTTCGTATGGCAGTCCTCGGACGATGCACAAAGTTGTCTGTTCTGACTGTGGCAAGGAGACGGAAGTCCCCTTCCAGCCAACTGAGGGCAGACCTGTCTATTGTAGGGACTGTTATCAAAAGCACCGCAGGTACTAGGAATCCCTAACCGGGGAGGCCTAGTCACCCCCTTTCTTTTTCTTTCGTACGTCTTGGTTTTCGTCAGCTCGGCTAAAAACCCAAGAACCACTAGGGCCGAATGATGATGATTATGTCTTTGGCCTTGCTTCTTGAGAAACGTTGACTGAACTTGGCGAAGGTTCCCTGTAGGCCGTACCTCTCGTAGATCCGCTCCTGATACTTCTTGACAGTTTCTGGATCTGTTTCTAGTTCGGCTCGACCATCGATATAGTCCGCTTTTGGTTTTCCTCTAAAGTGAGATGGGGCGATCCGAACCTTCGGGTTTCGTCTTATTCGTTTCACCTTGCCTGTGCTGTCGTCCGTGTGCACGTACAAGAGCCCGTTTTCTTTCAGAAACCACACTGGTGTCCGGACTGGCTCACCGTTTCTCCGATAGGTTTCTAGTGAGATCACTTTTTCACCGTCAAAATGAGAAAGCGTGGCAGACTTCTCTGTCAACAGCTTGTCCCGCTAGCGTTGTCATCGTTGCTCATATAAGCCCGGGAGTCCCCATCAACTGAGCCGCAATCTACTCCGTTGAGTCTCGAGCGTCAACATCGTTTTTCAAATCTTCGGATGGTTCATTGCCTGTGGCTCTAAGGACGCGAGAAGTCTGTCTGTCTTGCTTCGACTATCACTAATCCTCCGAGAAGAAACTCGTGAAGCCTAGATGAACCGAACTTGCGCTCAGCCAGCATTGCGAGGTTGTGATTCGTCGAAAGTCGATGAAAAGTGGGAACGATCATACGAAAAGGATTCCCTCGAGCGCGTCCCCCGATGAAGAACTTGGCAACAATCGGCATCACCAGAACGACGTAGAGGCTGATGAGTCTCTGAAAGAATGGGCTGTCCGGTTTTCCGACATCGACTATCTCCAGACGACCGGTCTCTCTGACGACTCTGGCAAACTCGCCAACTGAAGCCTCTCTGTCTCGGACGTCGCGTAGCGAGAAACAGGTGATTGCTCCAGCCACGCTCCCGTTTCGAAACGGTAGGTTCTCTGCAACGCCGCGGACTGGATAGAAACCGTCCCTCAGACGGGTTTTGGTGGATCGTAAGAGGATTAGAGAAGGGTCTAGGCCGATCACCTTCTCGAAGCCATCGTCGAGCAGCATCCTGCTGCTAACCCCTGGTCCCGTTCCTGAATCTAGAATCCAGTCGTTTCTCTGAGTCTCTAGTCTACGGATGGCTCGGCGCCTGAGAGGTCCGGCTAGACCGAGGGAGATAGCTTCGCTAATCGATTCGTAGAAGGGGAGCGCCTGTTCGACAGCCTTCTTAACGTCGTTCCACTCGTCGCCAGTATGGTTCGACGTGTCTCCCCTGATTGGCTGTTGAGAAATCCAGTCCTTAAATAGCCGCGCGGACAGGATCGATCCTGGAATACTATAGACTTATCGTTCTGAGTTGAGTTCTGAAAAATGGAGCCGCCACAAACCAGCATAGGAATCTCTGAGGGACTGGATCGAAGCTTCGACTTCAGCGAAGTCTTCCAGCTCGTCAAGAAATCGGTCAAGACCAGCCTTGGAAAGAGGCGGACTGGGCTGATGCTTGGCCTCGCTGACCTTCCCGAGTACATCGGCGCGTTTCACCAGATGGGCTCCAACTTTATAGTGATGAACCGCAGCCTCCTCGACCAGGTCACCCACCTAGCGAAGGATCGACGGTACCTCAACGCCTACGTGTTCTACACGCTGCTTCACGAATATCTGCACACGTTGGGATATGTTGACGAGGGCGAGGTTAGACGATTGACCCGCCAGATCTGCGCGCGGGTCCTAGGACCCGACCATCCAGCCACGAGGCTGGCGGCTGATGGACCCGCAGTCGTCTTTCCGGAAATAACCTTCCAGCACCACACCGAGCTCCGGTCCCGGAGACTGCCAAAGTTCGAGATCGTCCGCGAGTTTGAGAAAGAATACAAGAGCTACGTCGCCTAGCAGGGGCTCGGTTCTCCCACAAGCCGTTTAAGCTTCGAACCAGCTTCGACTAGAAGCCGCCAAGTCCTGAAGTCAATGACGCGTCCAGTCGTTCTCTGGCCCACTCTCATCCTCATGGGGACCTTCCTTACTTTGGGCACCGTGCTGATTAGCAATTGGGCCGGTGGGCACGGCTTCCCCCTCGCCTGGAAGACTGGGGGATGCCCACCACCTGGCATCGCAATCTCCACATCGTGCTTGCTCGCTATCGCTTATGACTGGTTGGGCTTCGGACTTGACATTATATTCTACACAGCTATTGGGTATGGGCTGCTCCTCGCCTACGCCAAGTACCGTTATAGAGAGGAGGAGGTTGAGAGGAGCAACAGTGACAGGTTGTCTCAAAGAAATCCTCAATAAGGCCGGTCCTGCACGGAGAGGCTTGTACCTAGCTCTTTAGTGCATGAATCCTTACCAAACGTATAGGAAAATCTGGACTTCAGCGAGAAACGCATTGAGAGCTTGGGACACAATTCTACTAACGGGAGGCTTTGTATTCGACAAATCCTAAGTTCATGCTGATGGTAAGCACTGAGACGTTTCGAGGACTTGAGACGGAAGCCAAGAAGCGGGGCGTTTCAATTCAGGAACTGCTTAGGGCCGTAGAAATTCCTGACTGGCTAAGATCGAACCCAGAAACAGCCACGAAAACGCACTTCTAGTCATACCCTCCCTGACGAAAATAAACTCGGCTAGTCTATGTATCGAACATGAACAGGGTTTACAGACATCGCCCGGCATTTCATTGTTATGACTCTCCACCGATAAAGTCCAGGAATCCTTTCAGCTTCCAGTAGGCATCGAGAAATTCGAGTCCCCGATGTGTGATCGAGTAGCCTGAGTCTTCGCCCGTCTGCATGACGACCAGCCCAGAAGAGGATAGGTCCTTGAGAAAGTTCTTGGTCCGGTCGACAGGCAGGCCGACCGCGTAGGAGACACGTGTTATCCGGGTCAGTCCCTTCCGTTTCAAAGCCTCTAGAATCTCTGCGTAGATATCCATCCGGGACCTTTTGGCAGGCTGCAATTTCTCAGAGTGGCGGTTTGGGTAGCTCGTTGACTTTGGATGGTTGTTTTGCGAATCTCACGTCGGGCGAGGATTCTATCGCGTCCGTGTACAATACTTCTCCCTCGATGTGGACTCCTGCTTCAATTTCGCCCTCTCTGAAGTAGAGATTTCTGGCTCTGGACCCATGTTCCAGCTCTAGCTTGTCCGCGTAGACGTCCTCGACCTTGCCGCCGTGTCCGACGCTCACGATGCGCGCAACGATTGGACCCGTAGTTCTGGAGCCGTGTCCCAGTTCGACACTGTCTCCCCTAGTTCCCTTGATGGTCTTGAGGTCTCCTCCCACCTCTATGCTATTCTGGGCAACTATCTGGTCCGCCTCCATGCTGCCGCCGACCTCGAGAGAGTCGAGTCTGAGTTCTGCACCGACGTATGCTCTGCCTCCAATGTCAAGATCCTTCTCGAGGGTTAGGCTTCCTGATACGCGCAAGAGTCCTCCAACGTCCACGTTAACCCCTTTCCCGTTTCCATTGATCGAGGCGAGACCTCCGACGTCGAGGGAGTTGAATGATAGGTCTGCTCTGCTCTCGAACTTTCCTCCCACGTCAATATCTCCTCCTTCCCCCCCTTCACTGAGTGTTGCAAGGCCACCGACATCGATCTTGGAGAACTTGAGAGGTTTGGTCGATTCGAATTTTCCTCCCACGTCCACGTCTTTGCTGACCTCTCCACCGCCGATCCGGGCCATTCCTCCGACGTCGAGCTGTGCGCACTTTACCGGGCCGGCTATGTCGACGCTACCTCCAACATCCACTTCATCGACGTCGGCTGCTCCCTGGACTTTGAATGAGCCGCCTACGTCCACTTTCTTTCCCATGATGTTTCCTCTGACTTCGAGGACCCCTCCAACGTCGAAGTCGTCTGCTCGAGCGTTTCCGCCGACCCAGAGGGCCTTGTCGATATTGACTGTGGCTGCACCAAGTGAGCCGTCGATGGATAATTGTCCGTTCTCGACCCTGACCTCGCCGATGGCCTTGAGATCGCCGTGGATCTTGATCTTGCCCCCAAACCCCCATGCCCCGCGAGCCGAGAACTCTGCGCATGACAGGCTCCCCTGGAACTCTGCTTCGCCTTCGGAGATGACCCGTCCGGTTACCTCGATTACCGCGCCTTCCGGTTCTACTCTTGCTCCCTGGCCGACTCGGAGGTCGCCCTCAACACGGCCGAGCTTGGCTACCGCGTCCTTGGGGACGGACACATCTCCCAATCTCTGGAATCCCCTATCGGAGAGCCAGTCTCAGACTGTTCGCAGCGACCCAGCTCTTGATGGTTGCTCGCTCTATTCTCTCAGCGTCTATTCTTACGTGACACATTTCTCGTCAAACGGACCAAAGTCCGCCGCCGCTTATAACCGCCGTGCACGTCCAATGGTCACTTCTAGTAATCACACTGACCTTTTCAGAAAGTCGCTCAAGGGTCGAGGAAGCGAAAGCTTCTCACTGATCCCTCTAGGGTCTAGAGACTTCCGACATGGACTGAACTGTGTTGGCGTGGTGAACCAGAACTGTATCGTAATAGTCCGAACGACGATATTCGTCTACTGGGATCTTGGCGGGTCTCTTGGGGGAAAAAGGGGGACGGGTCCTGCTAGGGACCCGAGCTTTTCCATGTTACTGAGAAACTGTCGCCGCTGCCGAATAAAGACGATGGCTGGGCCTTGACGGCTCCCGACCTCGAAACCATTGTGATCACCTGGACTGAGGACCCGAAGGATCCAATGGTTCCTGATGATCCACTGACCATGGCGGTGCACGCTGAGAATGAGACTGTTCCGAAGTCAGCTAGAGGCAGAACGCCTCCGCTGGAGGATGGTGCTTCAGCGATCCATTCCGCTGATGATCGTTGAGCAGAGTGTACTCTGGCTGATGTGCTGAAGGAGTGGCCCGTTGTCGTGTCGGTTATGGTCACGGTGAACGATCTTCCGCTGAAGCTGGCTTCCGCGGTGATATGGTCTCCAGGAGTTATGGTGAGGCCGTTGATGAGGAAGGCGGGGTGTGGGTAGAATTCGTACCATGCGTAGTAGGTGGGGGCGCCATTCTGGCAATCCGAGTCTGTGCCTGTCTGTTCCACAGTACCAGAGCTGAACCCGTCAATTCCAACCCAGAAGGATGAGTACTGGTTAGTGCTGGGGCACGAGCCTTGAATTGCCGGGACGGTCCATGATCCTTTGGCGTCGCTTACCGATCCAGAAGGTCCGGTTACTGCGTAGCCGCTCCAGTTTGTACTCTGGAAGCTACCGTCATGGGTCCGCGGCGCTAGGGTCAGCTGTAGAACAGGAGCTGCTGAGGCTAGAGAGAGGAAGGAGAGAACGATGAGAGCAGTCGCGCTGGCAGATGAAATGGTTAGGTGTGTGTGCGATTTCATTTTCAGAGACGGTTCGGCGACAGATAGTCCTGATAAGATTTGTGGACACAACTCATCACAAGTGAGTCGCAATGGTGTGAGTGGCTAGATCGTCAAGGATACTCCAGATATCTCGCCGGGAACACATAAAACACCAGTGCAAGACTACTGTAAGAGGAACTCCTCGGCAAGGCTTAGGGAAACATCCTTCTATCATCAACCAAGGTCGTAGTGCCGGAACCGAGCATGTCGTTGGCAGGAAACCTAGGACTTGACCTGATCTCGTGGGTTCGAAGTCTTCGAGCCTCTCTCCTCGTTGTGGAGATTGATCCTCTTTAGCCGCAACCGCTGGTGTTGCCGCAGTTGAGACACTTGTAGCAGGACCCGGCACGAACCATTATCATACCGCAATTGTCACAGGCAGGCGCGTCAGACTGGGGATCGAACGTCAAGAGATCCGGCTCCATATGAACAGACGACCCGCGCCCGACAGAGTTCTGCCCGGCTGGTTTCTGGGCTGGCTCGACGAGCTTGGCTTGAGTCTCATGATTCTCAACCATGGTCTTGGCGAGGCCGAGCGCGTCCTGGTCCTCCTTTGACAGATACTTCAGCCCGAGATACCTGAAGATATAGTCGACGACAGATTTTGCGAATCTGATCTCAGGGTTGTTGGTCATGCCTGCCGGCTCGAACCGTGTATGGATGAATTTGTTAACGAGCACCTTCAACGGGACACCGTATTGTAGAGCGATCGACACGGACGTGGCGAATGCGTCCATTAGGCCGGAAATAGTGCTGCCTTCCTTGGACATCACCACAAAGATCTCGCCAGGCGTCCCGTCGCTGTACAATCCCACCATCAAATATCCCTCGTTGCCGTTCATGCTAAACTTGTGAATCGTCGCTTCACGCTGGTCGGGCAGCCTCCTCCGGAGCGGCTTGTATACGACCTGCTCAACCGATTTGGCCTTCTCCTTCTCTTGCATGCTCGTAGTGACCGGCTGGGTCCTCTTCGAGCCGTCCCGGTAGATGGCGATAGCTTTCAAGCCCATCTTCCAGGCATTGACGTAGGTCTGCATGATCTCGTCTACCGTCACGGAATTCGGCATGTTGACTGTCTTGGAAATTGCTCCGCTGATGAAGGGCTGGACCGCACTCATCATCTTGACGTGTCCCATGTAGTGGATGCTGCGCGTTCCTTTGGAGGGTTTGAAGGCGCAGTCGAAGACAGGGAGATGCTCAGGCTTCAGGTGGGGCGCTCCTTCGATTGTGTCGTTGTCGCGGAGATACTGGAGGATCGCGTCGGCCTCTTCGAGCGGGTATCCGAGTCTCTTCAAGGCTTCCGGAACAGTGTTGTTGACTATCTTGATGACCCCTCCCCCCACCAGCCACTTGTACTTGACGAGTGCGATGTCAGGCTCGATCCCGGTCGTGTCGCAGTCCATCATGAAAGCGATGGTGCCAGTTGGCGCGATGACCGATATCTGAGCGTTCTTGAACCCGAAGCGTTCGCCTAGCGACAACGCCTCATCCCAAGACTTGACTGCAGCATCGACCAAGTCTCTCGGCACATCGCCGCGTGGAATCTTGTACGCGTGGGACCGGTGCATTCCTATAACGTTGAGGAAGGGCTTCTCGTTGCTCGGATAGCCGCGGAATGGTCCGAGTCTCTTCGCGACGAGCGAAGAGGTCGAGTAGGCGTGGCCGGACATGAGCGAGGATATGGCCGCGGAATAGGTTCTGCCCTTGTCGCTGTCATAGGGAATGCCCAGCGACATTAGCAGCGCACCGAGGTTGGCGTAGCCAATTCCGAGCGGTCGATAGTCGTGACTGTTCTTCTCAATCCCGGGAGTCGGATAGCTTGCGTTGTCGACGAGAATCTCCTGCGCGGTGATGACTATCTCGACGGCATGCTTGAACGACTCCACGTCGAGCTCTCCGTCGGGGGTTCGGAACTTCATTAGGTTGAGAGATGCGAGGTTGCATGCTGAGTCGTCTAGGAACATGTATTCGGAGCAGGGGTTTGAAGCGTTGATCCGGTCCGTGTTCGAGCATGGATTCCACTCGTTGACCGTCGTATCGAACTGTATGCCCGGGTCGCCGCAGATGTAGGCCGCTTCGGCCATCTGCCTCATGAGATCAGCGGCCTTGTAGGTGTCCGCGACCTTGTGGTTGGTTATGTAATGTGTCTGCCATTCCTTGTCGTCCGTGACCGCGTGCATGAAATCGTCGGTAACTCGGACACTGTGATTGGCGTTCTGGAAGAAGACCGATCCATATGCCTCGCCATCAACGCTTCCATCGTAGCCGGCGTCGATGAGCGCCCAGGCCTTCTTCTCTTCGTTAGCTTTCGACCAGATGAACTCGACAATGTCAGGGTGATCAGTGTTGAGTATGACCATCTTGGCCGCCCTTCGCGTTCGTCCGCCGGATTTTATGACGCCGGCGAAGGCATCGTAGCCTTTCATGAAGGACACGGGTCCACTAGCTTTCCCGCCGGTCGAGAGGTGTTCCTTGGACGATCGGAGATTAGACAGGTTGGAGCCGGTTCCCGAGCCATACTTGAACAGCATTCCTTCCGTCATGGCCAACTGCATTATCGATCGCATATCGTCCTTGACGGAGTTGATGAAGCAGGCAGAGCATTGCGGACGCTCCTCTACTCCAACATTGAACCAGACAGGGCTGTTGAACGCGGCCATCTGGTATAACAGAATATGTGTAAGCTCCGCCTCGAAGGTCTGAGGCTCATCCTCGTCCTGGAAGTATCGTCCCTTCACCCCCCATCTAGTGATGGTCTTGGCGACCCTGTCTAGGAGCTGTCGTATACTCCGCTCACGTTCATTTGTTCCGAGCCTCCCTCGGAAGTATTTCGATGCGACGATATTCGTCGCGGTCTGAGACCAGAAGGAGGGAGTCTCGACCTTCTTCTGCTCAAATATTATCTGACCGTTATGGTCGGTGATTGTTGCGTCTCTAAGTTCCCATTTGACAGTGTCGTATGGGTGGACGCCTGGTTTAGTGTAACGCCTCTGGTAGCGGTACTCTCCAGGAGGGACCGTCGGTATTTGATGTGTTTCCAATACTTGATCTACCTTCTCGCTCTGTTTTCGTTCCGAAAACCGAGGAAGTATGCATACACCACGCGTGTTCGGATTAAAGAAATCTGTACTGATTGGTATAAAAATCTGAAGTATGCATGCCCGCGCCTGTTCGGGGGCTCTGACTCATCAGATGCAAAGGTTCCAAAGACAGCCGAAGTTGGGCTATTCTTTCAGACTGACCAGTACACCGTCACGGAGAGGCAGTATGACGGTCGACATTCCGGGAGACTCGGTGACTAGCCTGTTGAATTTGATCATCGCCTGAGTGTCCTTCGACTTGCCTCCCTTAGCCACGTCTCCGCCCCAGAGAGCATTGTCGGCGACGAAGAGCCCTCCTTTGCGGAGCAGTGGAAGGGACATCTTGAACGAGTCTGGATAAACATCCTTGTCCGAGTCGAGAAATATCATGTCGTATGATTCTTTTAGAGTTGGGAGAATGTCGAGGGCACTCCCCTCGATTACTTTCACCGTTCGGTCAAGTCCTGCTTCGGCAAGATTCTTCCTTGCGATCCTAACCCGTTCGGGGTTCATGTCGATGGTGGTAAGACTCCCCTTCAGCGGGGTTATTGCTCTGGCTAGCCAGATTCCCGAGTATCCAATGGCTGTTCCTATTTCTAGCACCTTCCTGCTCTGGCTGGCCTTGGCGAGGTTGTAGAGCAGTCTACCAACCAAGGGCCCTATTATGGGGACAGAGTTTGTCTCCGCGTATTCTTCCATTCTCTCGAGAAGATTGTCCCTTGGAGGTGCGACTCTGTATAGGTAATCGTCGATGTAGTCATAGGTTATCGACAAGAAGTGATCTGGCCGGATAATTTTGGAGGGCTACATAATCCTTAGCAGGACCTAGACCACCGTCTGGGTTATGTTGAAGGAATCATTCCGTGCCTTGTCCGGTATAGATCCGAGAGGGAGGAGATCGTAGATCTGGTAGGTTACTGTGATTCGGAGTTTGTGGAGCGTGGAGGTCTGGAAGTTGAATACGCCTGTAGCCTGTATCGCGTCCGTCAGGTTGCTTCCGATACCCCACTTCGATGCCGACCCATCATAGTTGTCTTGCATTGTGATCGAGGTTACTCGCAGCCCGAAGCCTTTAACGAATGATTCTGTGGTGCTCTGGTTTAGATTGCTTATTGTCAACGTGTAGTATGTTTGCAGACCAGTTCCGGGATAGCTCTGGTTTGCAATTGAGAAGGCTATGTAGGCTCTTCCATAGCTCATGTTCTCCAAGATTATCCATGTCCCCCGGTTCGTGTAGACTGGCTGTGAGGTGTACTTGTCGCCGATCGGTGGCAGCTGCTGTGGGCTCGTGAATTGCCAGACGGCGAATATGACGATAATAATCAAGAGTATTATGATTGCGATCTTGGCCTTAGGGCCCATGAGCACGATTGGATGATGGTCGTCTTTCGGGCAGGTGTTACTTGCCGATTTTTTAACGGGTTACACTAGGATTAGTAGCTGTGCGGGACAGGGAGCGTGAAGGCGCCACTCAAATGGCAGGAGCGAAGCCTATGCTTCTCTGGTACGTCTGGATCCGCCTCGTGGATGGAGCCTGGCATAGGCTAGACGACATCTCCAAACAGCTGCATCTCCCGAAGAACGCGGTCGAGTGGGCGGCCAAGTTTCTCTGCGACAAGGGAATGGCAGAGTCCGGCTTCGAAGAGGGCGAGATTCGCCTCCACCAAGGAGGCGCGAGGTTCGAAGATGCGGTGAAGACCCTCTTATCGTCTGCGAAACCCCCTAGGTAGCACATCAGCCCCGAAGTGCGTTTTTCGTCTCAAGATTCAATTAAACCTCTGAGAAACTCCTTCGTCCAAGACTGGCGTTGGAATTTCGTAATCTCGGAAAGACCGGGGAGCAGATTCCTGTCGTGGGGCTGGGAACATGGGAGATCGGGGGTGGGATGATGAGCAATACTTCGAGGGACGAGGAGGCTGTCGAGGCTCTTAGACTGGGCCTCGAACTTGGAATGACACTGGTCGATACTGCAGAAATGTATGGGGCGGGTCATAGCGAAGAGATTGTTTCAAGAGCGCTGGACGGAAGGCGCGAGAAAGTGTTTGTCGCTTCAAAGGTCTCGCCGTCCCACTTCGCATACGAAGACGTTTTTAGATCGGCGAAGCGAAGTCTTGAGAGACTCAAGATCAAAGAGATGGATCTCTACCAGCTGCACTGGCCCAACCCCCGGGTCCCGATCGAAGAGACTATGCGGGCCATGGAGAAGCTCGTCCGGGATGGTGTTACCCGACATATCGGTGTGAGCAACTTCTCTGTCACCCAGGTAGAGGAGGCGCAGGCGGCTCTATCACGTGAACAGATCGTCTCGAATCAGGTCGAGTATAGTCTCGTCGACCGCTCGATCGAACCAGACGTGCTACCGTATTGTCAACGAGAGGGTCTGACCGTGATCGCGTATAGTCCGCTCGGGAAGGGGAGGATTCCGAAGGGTCGCGGAGGACCGTTCAAGGTCCTAGACGAGATAGCGGCAAAATATGGAAAGAGCCGTAGTCAGGTGGCATTGAACTGGCTTCTGGACCACGAGTCTGTCGCAGTAATCCCGAAGGCCATAGACAAGGCTCATGTTACAGAGAACGCTGAAGTCGTCAGCTGGAGACTGAGCCTAGAGGATTCCAAGAAACTAGCTACTGCATTTGCCCCGGAATGATCGTCTAGTCCTGCAAACGTTAGACTGGTCCGTTCACCCGATAAAGCCAGTCTTCATCGTCACAAGCCTGTTGTAGGACCTTCTCAACACAAGAATCATCGCAACATAGCAGATCGTAGCTCCCAGCCCATACCAGAAAAGCTCAGAGTAGACCCCGGAACTATCTACCCCAGCGTTCTGCAACAACGAGACCCAGCTAAGGGTCAGGAAGAATCTTTCCCCGAGCCAGTAGCCAATGAAACCTGAGAGGACCAGGGCCGAAAAGACGTAGACCCACCTCCAACCCTTCCCGATCAAACCGGAAGCCGCTACGGTCAGGACGAGAACCGCCAGGAATGCTTGAAAGATTAGAAGCGTCCAGAGAAAGTCCAACGTTAGGCCGAGTCCAATCCCGTAGGATGAGATGAAGCCCGCGGTATTGCCCTCAACAGGCAAGTGGGAGAGGACCGCTGTGCGAACCGCAATATATTCAGGGATCGAGAGGAACAGGTTGGAGGCCGTTCGAGGACATAGAGACTCACATGTTCTCTGAGATTGTGCTGTCCAGTAGCCTCCAAGACACTGTTCATCCGCCCGACTTCTCAATGTCTGGCGACTAAAGACTAGCGGTGGGACCGTCGGGTTCTTATCACTACATCGCCAGGGACAGGGAACATGAGCGAGTCAGACAAGGTGCTCCGTGACATGGAGGAAGGCGGAGACGGAATGACAAAGTACGGGAACATGCTCCTAGAGTTCATTAAGAAAGAGATCTTCCAAGAGCGGAAAAACGTGTCCGTCGAGGAGATCGTAACACTCGTAGCCACTCTAACCGACGTGTCGGTTGGTCTACTCGCCAAGTTCCGGAAGGACCCGATGGACGAGTCACGAGTGGCCGAGATCGGCCGGGACGTTTTCAAACACATGGTTGGGAGGCTCGGCTTCGATATCGGCCAGTTAGGAAGGCCATCCCTCTACACCTAAACAACCCATTAACAACGGAGCAAGCGTTCAGCACGAATCAAATAGAAGAAACGCCCGTTTGAAGAACAGCCGAATTCGCGGCCGAAGGGAGAAACCGGAAGTGACTCAGTCCAAACCCAGACCTCAATTTAAGCAGATTCCTAGGAGAACAGACATCTCCATTTGAGCGAGGCTAACTAGCGATGAAAGATGTGGCGCGACGGTGGACGCCAGGATAGTGTCAGGTTCTCTCTATACTCTGTGCTGTTGATGGCTCTGATAATCGGTCTTGGATACGGCTTGACGCTCAAAGGACTGGCTGATGATCTGGCCATAATCCAAGAATTGCTCAAACTGAGATAAAGAAACGTGTTATCTGCTGACGTAACGATTGCAACCAAGTAATCCGATCGAGGTGGCAGGTAAAGCTCAGCCCTTCGAATAGATGAGTTACAATTATGTTATAGAGAGAACGGGCCAGCCCTCGGAGAGCCCGATGCAATGATAACAAAGAGGATTTTCTGGCTATTTTTGTTCGGAATCGCTTGCTACGGCTTCGGGGCATTGTCGGTCACGGCGGACGAACTCTACGGAATCGCCCAGCTATACGGACCCAGTGCCGTCTACTATTTTCCCATCATAGGAGCCAGAGGCCTCTGGGACGCATGGGTCCTTGTGTTCTCAGGCATGGGAGTCTGCTTCTTCGTCGCTGTCCTCTCGATTCTAGCCCCTCAAACGCCGTCAGCGAAAGGCTAGATAGTGGGACCAAGTCTGGTCTGAACCTCTGCTCTGTTTCAGGCCACAGGATCCATTTTCGACTAAGCTCTAGTTAAAGTGGGCCGGAGAGCTTGGACATAGTCTTCAAAGCCTAGATGATGGTCTACCTAATACGGACGGCTGTGCCGAAGCTCAAGTTCAACAAGGAGTATCTTCAACGTTTGACGAAGCCCATTCCTAAGAAAGAACCGGGCATGAAAGAGGCAACAACGGCTGAGGTCCAGGCCCAGCCAAGGCATCCTACAGGATTCCTCCAGTACTGCATGAACTGTGGGAAAAACCAGACCTTCAGAGTTGACGCGCTCGGATGGAAGACGTGCACGGTTTGCCACGGCACGGCACCCGACAGAAGCCAGAGCCCGATATGACGCAGCACTCTTGGGCTATTCGTCAGAGCAAAGCATGTTCTAGATCCCAGCTAAATTCGGGTTCTGGCTTGCTTAGGTAGCGCAGACCAGAAAAGGGGAGTCTGCTGAGACTCAGGGTTCATCCGCGTTTTGTCCAAAGGCTTCGGCAAGTGGGTCTACCGTCTAACACTGGCTAGATGGTACTACAACTACGCCTGGGGCTGGGTCATCGGATACTTCCTAAGCACCTTCTCGATGATAGTGACGATCTACTATCTCATTCCGGGCTTGCGGGACCTTTTCTCGTTTCCCATTTTCCTCGCCGGGTCCGGCATCCTGCTCGTCGGCGGGGGCTGGGTGTTGGGAAAGATCCTGGTAAAACGCTTCAAGATCCAGCCGATCGAGAACTACATCTCAAGTGAGGTTAACCCGTTTACGAATGCGGCGTTGACTGCAAAGGAGAGAGTGTACTGGAACGCGATGGTTGTTTTGTTGAAGAAGGAACATGCCCGCCCACCGGACGCGGAGGTCGCTAAGTGTGTCGAACAGATGAACATGTACATCAAGGGCAAGGTACCGTTCAACTTTGACGAACTGGACAATTTTGAGCTGGGAGAAGAATCGGAACCGCAGGGACCGCTTACGAAGGACGCTGCTAAATGGTCCCCTCCCGGAGACATCAAGGAAGGCGGCGACACGCCAATATGAGAATCTGCCAAGTCGCCACCTCGATCTTCTGATAAGATAGATTAGTCGACTGATTCGTCCTCGATCGAGAAGCGTTTCGATCTTGGATGTCTATCTCCTCGATGGGACCTATGAGTTATTCCGTCACTTCTACGCCATCCCACCGCACACCAACCCTGTGGGAGAGGAGGTTGCCGCAACTCTGGGGGTCCTAGCTAGTGTCGTATCAATGTTCGAGTCCGGGGTCACTCACCTCGGCGTAGCTACCGACCATGTCATCGAATCTTTCAGGAACGATCTTTGGACGGGTTACAAGACGAGCGCCGGTGTGGACCCGAGACTGCTCGCGCAGTTTCCGCTACTGGAAGAGACGCTGATGTCCTTGGGTGTTGTTGTCTGGCCGATGGTCGAGCTGGAGGCTGATGACGCCTTGGCGGGGGCAGCATCGCGCCTTGCCGGATTCCCGGACGTCGACCGGGTCTACATCTGTTCTCCTGACAAAGATCTGGCGCAGTGCGTTAAGAAGAATCGGATCGTCATGCTCGATAGACGTAGAAAGACGGTCATTGACGAGAAGGGGGTGATTGAACGATTTGGAGTCTCACCCGGGTCTATTCCCGATTATCTTGCACTGGTAGGAGATAGTGCAGATGGGTATCCGGGTCTGCCCGGGTGGGGAGAGAAGTCAGCCAGTTGGGTTCTCAGCCGCCACGGCCATCTCGAGAATATCCCGGCAGACCCTTCGGACTGGAAGGCGAAACCCCGCGGAGCAGACAGGCTCGCAAGAACCCTGCGAGAGAATCTCAAACTGGTTTTTCTGTTCCGTGATCTCGCGACCCTGCGGAAGACAGAGCCCACCATCAAATCACCGGCTGAGCTTTTCTGGAAGGAGCCTCACGAGTCATTCGTCAGGATATGTGACCGACTGGACGCCCCACAGCTTGTAGAGCGCGTCTCCAAGATAGCGCATCTTAGTTAATATGTGCGCATTCCTCTACCAGAGTGTAAATTCGGTGGAGCTTTTACTAATGAGGGTCCCGCGTCATTTGGGATTTTCATAAGACATCACGCTTCTTAGTCTTCGCGAAGATAGGGTCTCCAAGAGGTTCCGGCGTTGCCTTGCTGGTCGGGCACCGAATGAGAACTTTGGCTGTCAGAACCTGAGACGTTTCTGGAGGTCTCGGCTATCTGAAGGTACCGCATCAGAAGCGCCAAGGCTCGGAATATTTTGTGGGTCGTCCCGTTCAGTATGGCCCACCCGGCGAGTCCTCCGACAATCATCGGGAATAGAAGAATTGCAAACCCTGTCATGTCTAGGCTTGACTCTGATAGTCCAAGACTGAACCTACCGTCGACGAGGGCAGAGAAGGGACCGATGAGCGTGGATAGTAGGACCATTCTGCTTCTTCTCAACGAGATTCTGGTTGAAAGGTCGAGGACGAGGACCGGAATCAGGGACAGGAGGTAGATGGGGATGAAGAGTGCTATTCTTGCTCCTTGGTCAGGGGAGATGTTTGTAATGTACCAGCTTCCTTGAGGATTCGAGAAGCTCAGCTCAAAGGCCGAGAATCCGAGAACGGCGGCGGAGTAGACTGCCGCGATGATCAGAGCAATTCCGGTTATGACTCCTCTTCGACGGAAGAGGCTCTTGGAAGTCCAGAAGATGATGGTTCCGGCGGCGGCGAAGATTCCTGACGCGACGAGGAAGGAGACGAGAGAGGCGAGGCTGTCTCCGTTTACAGGAGAGCACTGGAAGGCGCGGAATTGCGGTATGGAGCAGTAGCCGAAAGTGTAGGCCATCCCCGTAATATCAGTAGCCCAGTAGCCGAGGAAGTTCAACTGGGCCCAGACCGCGGCCAGTCCGAGAATCACAATCGCCGGCACCAGATTGACCAGTCTTGGCGGGCCTGGGAGCTCTTCACCGGCTCGTCGGGCCCTGAGTAGTCTCATGCTGCCGATCAGCATTCCGACTCCTCCGATTATCATGCCAACGATGAGGAGTGAGTGTGCGGGCGTGAAGAGGAAAGGGTCGAAGCCGTATGTGCTGTGCCACCAGAAATCTATTGGTGCGGCTATGACTTGGAGAGCGGTGCCGAACGCGGCTATGCTGACGCCTCTGAAAAAGGAGGGAGATATTTTTCCCAGGGCGGCCATATTCGTCCGGAGTACGAGTCCTGAGAGACTGGCGATGGCGACCATTCCTATGCCTGTGTAGAGTACAGTGTGGGCCGGAGTGAAGAAGGTCTCAACTATTCCGAGAATATGGGCAGAAACGTCCCACTGCGCTCCAGTTATCTGGAGGAACGCTCCCACGACCCCCAGAGCGTAAATCGGGATGAGCCGCTCGGGGGCTAATAATTTCACAGGGACGCTCGGAAACGCGAATCTAATATCCCTTACCGGAGAGTCGGCTTGTTGTCCAGATGCCACTGAAGAGGAAACGATAGCTTCGCGCGATCTGAAGGTACATGCACGTGAGCGCCCAAGATCTCAGGTCACGAAAGATACTCTCGGAGCGTCTCTGAGGAGGTGTAGACGCGCTTGCGCGGTTCCAATATCCCATCAGTCACCCGCCAGGCAGCAACTACCATCCAGTGTACATCGTGATCCCAGCGTTCTCAGGAGACCCGGCGTTGTTCAGCCTAGCGGTCTGGGTCCTGCTGTATCTCTGGAAAATGTTGAACCCGGTCTGGAAAAGCCCGAAGAAGGATACAGAAGCCAATCTTAGAGCACTCTCCGGCATCAGGGCATAGGGAACCCAAGTGAGAAGAATGAGACTGGGGGAATCCCAGCCTAGGGCGTAGGAGGCCTGTTGTCCCCTACAAATCGCCCTAGAATCCCCATAGGATCGAAAACATGTCCATCAACATGTTAATCCTCTCCGATAGCCTGCGACAAACCAACCACCCACCATAACACCTCCTTGCAAAAACCTGTGAGACCGAAAAATCTAGAATATTTTTGAAATCGATCGATCCTCGTGCGACAGATCCCTTGAATCCTAATTCCTATTCTAGGCTGACGACTATCCAAGACCAAGCGCATTGAACCGATCCACATCTGACCTACCGAGTAGCGCGGCTCTTCTTCCGAGCCTTCATAGGAAGTCGTCCGGCCGCCCGCATTACGTCCTTGGCCACTCGGGGCGTTATCTCAAAGTCCTCCTTCTCAGTCTTGAAGTGCATCGTCCGGTCCGAAGCGTAGACCATCAGAGCCTTCGCGAGAATCACCCGGTTAAGAAGTTCGGCTTCAGATACGACGCTCTCTGGTGTCCACTCTTCCCCGATACTCTTCCGTCGCCAATATCGTCGTGAGCGCCCGCCGGCCAAGCTGTCCTAGTTAGAAGCTTTCGAAGAGACCTGAACTTGAACTCTTTCGCATCCACGGAGACTCCTCTTTCTTTGGAATCTCCGCTTCCTTGACGGCTTGTTCCTTGAGAATCTCCAAGGCTTCAACGTAGGACTTGACCAGCTGGTCCCAAGTCTCCTGATCGAACCCGGGATAGAGGTATTCGCGCTTTGGCATCGGAAAAGCGTCCGGTAAGGCCAACTCGTATTTCAGCTGGATTTCCTTGTCCAGCAAGTTTCTCCAGATCCTGTCTCGAAATGAGTCCAAGCCTAATCATGGAACTGGAGGAGCGAGATTTACGATGCAGAGATCGATGAAACTGGATTATCAGGAGAAAATCGAGGCTTGAACGGGTCCCAAACTGAATGTTTGCCAGCTCGCAGGATCTACGGGAATGATCAGGCGAGCCGCTTTCTCATATTGTAGGCTCTAACATAGAACCCCAGCTTCTTGTAGGGTTCAACAGCCGCTTCTTGTTCAGTAGGCACGTCTAGATTCACAATATCAATGCCGTTTCTCTGGAAATGCTCCAAGAGAGTATTCATGAGCGCTCTGCCAATACCTTTTCTTCTGTAGCGCGAGTCGACCGCCATCAGTTCGACGTAGCCAACCCTCTTGGCATTCCAAGTTCTGAGGACATTTTCTGGGAGTCCTTTTCTCTCGTAGCCAGTTATGAAACCAGTAACTCGTCCCGAATTGTCTTCGGCTACAAAGAAATAGTCGGGGTTCCTAGAGTACATCCCTTCAATGTCTACAAACGTGGGGGTCGCATCGAATGAGGTGTATTTCTCAGCGATCTCAAACACTGACTGAAGATCGTTAGAGGAACAGGGCCTTACCTTGACCATCGGTCATCCACGAATAACTCTTCTACCGAACGGTTGACAGTGTAGGTTGCTTAGTCGAGGCTTGTCCGCGGGACAGAGCAGTGAGGATTGCGTCGACAAGCTTTCTTGCGGAGGCTGGATTCAGTTCCACCGCAACTCTCGCTCCGGGACCCTCCTTCGGATTGACGAAGTCGATGTTCAGCGCATGCTCCAGTTGAGCGTCGCTGGGGTGATCATAGGACACGTTCACCTGTTCGAGCTTGAACCATCCCTGCGGACCTTTTCCGCTACCTGACATTTCCGCGGTCTCAACTATGCCTGTGCACATAGCATTCCTCTCCTAGCTCGGGGCCCTAAGGTATCTTTCAAAGAAAAGGAAGAGCTTCTTCCATCCGTCAATCGCAGCCTCCTGACGATATGCCGGCCTGTCATAGTAGAAGAAGCCGTGGCCCGCCTTCGGGTACATGTGAAACTCGTACATCTTTCCGTACTTTTTCAACTCCTGCTCCAGCAGTTGGACGTGTTGCGGCGTGGGGTTCTGGTCTTCCTCACCAAAGAGACCTAACAATGGACAGGATAGATCCTTTGTGTATTCAATCGGCGAAACAGGCTGCTTGGGCGTGAGCTCTTCCTTTGACAAAACGATTCGCCCACCCCAGCAGTCCACAGCCGCATCAAAACCCTTCAACCGGCACGCCGCGAGAAAAGCTTGACGACCACTCGAACATGTCCCGAAGACGCCGACCTTCTTGTTGGAAAGGGGAAGCGACTTTAGCAAACGAAGAGAGCCTTCAGCATCCCCAATGACGCTGTCATCAGCCACTCCCCCGGAGCCGCGGACCTTCGCTGCCACATCTTCGGGGCTCCCATGGCCGAAACGGTAGTAGATGTTCGGGCTCAGCGCAAGATAGCCGTGGTGGGCAAACTTCCGGGTCATCTCCCTATAGAGCTCATCCCAGCCCGGCATGTGATGGATCACCACGACACCGGGAAACGGGCCTGGGCCGAGGGGGCGTGCAAAATACGCGTTGATGACATCACCCTTGTATCCCTCAACCGTAACTGTCTCAGCAAGCATTCCTTCATACATGTCAGTCGTGTACGGATGCATGGCCCATGCTTGCGACTCACACGGCCTAAAAATCTCCGACAGGCTCCCTCATTGGCGGTGTCCCCTGAAATGGGGGATGTTCGTCTTTGCACTACGAGTGACCCCGAGCCTTGCTTGGTTTTCAGTGTCGGTGTTTCAGGACAACTGCGATAGCAATCAGTGCGATGGTGAAGCCGATCATGCTGCCAACTATGGCGTAGAATAGCTCAGGTTGCAGGCCAAGCAGTGTCGATGCTGGCTGACGCTGGGAGTTGACAGTGAACGTTTCTTCTATGGTTTTTCGGTAGGCAGGAGCGTAAACTGTGACCTTGTAAGTCCCAGGAGTGTCCGAGTTACATGTGAGGGTTGTGGTTCCGGAGCCTATTATGGTGGTTTGGCTGAGGGAGCAAGATACACCTAAGGGTGTGCTCACGGTCAGATCTACTTTCTCGGTAAAGCCGTAGAGGGGTTCGATTGTGATGGTCGATGTCCCGCGGGATCCGGCGTTGGCGCTGAAGAAGCTGCTGCTGGAGGTCAAAGAGAAGTCGCCAATGGTGACGGTTATAGTCGCAGAGTGACTGCTACCCCCGCCTGTCGCAATTAGGGTGACTTGATAGAGTCCGGGGGTCGAAGAATGAAGTGAGCACGTTCCTAGAGTGGGACTGTTGGTTACGCTGATCCTGGCCGAGCAATCCAGAGACAGACCTTCGCTTGGTGAGATATTAGTTGTGAGTGTGACATCGCTCGCGAACCCATTCTGACCCGCAATGTTGAAACCAATCATGCCAGACTGGCTGGAATCAAAGGAGATGCTCAGTTGATCACCTGTGATCGCGAAGTCGGGCTGTGGTGGCCGATTCACGATTGCGTCGACGATTGCTGTGTGGACAAGAGCGCTGAACCCGGTGCCGTTTGCTCCTATGATTTTTATGTCGTAGGGTATACTGGTTTGCAGTCCCGGACGAACCTGCACGCTCATCACCGCTGTTGCTGATGCAGACTGTAGGTTGACCGTCCGAGGAGTGAAGGTTTCGAAGAGCCCCAGCTCTCCTACGCCGGTAAGGGTGATGTAGCCTTTGAACCCGTTTAGAGCTGTCAGGGTGACCGTTGTATTGGCCGAAGATCCTTGAGCGATATCGAGGAAGTTAGGATTCACGTTCATGTAGAAATCAGGTGTTGTCGGTGTTGGTGTGACGGTGACATAGAGGGTTTGGGAATGAGATAGTTGACCGTTGTTCCCGGTTATGCTGGCCGTGTAAGAGCCGGGTGTTGAGGAGGAGAAGGTGCAATCCGCAGCACTGAGAGAGTCTGTTGTGTTCACGGACACCAATGTAGGGTCGCAAGACCCGGTGAGACCGATAGGATCAGCTAGTGACAGGCCTATGGTCCCGTTGAAATCGTTGAGGCTAACAACCAAGATGACGGCGGATCCCACCTGCCCGGCTGGAAAGAAAGTCGGAGAGGCGAAGAGAAGGAAGTCGGGTGGTTCGATGAAAACTGTTACCGCGGCGTAGCGTACTGTCAATCCCGATTGGGCGGTTACATTGAGCACGTAGAGGGCAGGAGCCAGATTGGATGGTGCGGCGACGGTGAGAGTCGTATAGGCCGTTTCGTCAGAGTTGAGAGTAATAGCGGTAGTGTTGAGGTAAGCACCAATCTCTGAGGGATGAGTCAACGACAGACTGATGCTCCCTGCTAATCCCCCGAAGCCGGTCACGATTAGGAGGAAGCTTGTCTGGTGCCCAGGAACGAGCTCTTGCGACAAGGGATTCGAATCTACGGCCAGGTCTTTCGCAGTCGACTGTGACCACATATTAGTGCTGGCCAGCTTGATCGAGACAGAGTCTCCCGTTCCATAGGCGGGGTCCGAGAGGTCCACTTCGACAACTGCGCCACTGATCTGGTCCCAGATCAGGGTCTCCGTGATGTCGCCAGGACCGTGTGGCAAAGTTACGACGTTCACCTCGCGCAGGGCCCCGTAATACATCTGAGCCACGGTGGCGTTTATGCTTGGATTGAATGTCTGGGAATCCGTAGTGGCGATATTGTAGATAGAATCCCCTGCTCCGAGCGCCCCGGCGATTAGGACTGAGCTGAGATTTCCAGACCCGCTGTTAAGATCGCCCTGGAGAACGGCTACTCGGGGCTGAGTTTCATTTCTGAAGGTGTATGTTTCGTTCAGAGTAGCGAGGCCTGAGGATGCATCCTTGACGGAAAGGAGAATCCCGCTTACATTTTCTATCGATCGAAAGGGACAGTAGATCGAACACTCTACGATTGCTGTTAGGTTCCATATGTTTCCCGGGGATACTGCAGTCGCGTAATGAGTCGCCGCGAAAGTTAGCGGCATAGCTCCTGAGGCAAGAAGGCTCATGCCTAAGACAAGGAACAAGGCCCAGAGGCTCAGCCTCAGCAAGGATGAAGATCGTCAGTTCAAACATGTGGCCGGGATTTATTCATTGCTCGCCAGCACAAACTTGCAGCGGGTCATGAAGCTGCAGATCCTATCAAAACGGACTGCGCATATGTGAAGAGGAGAGCGTAGGTAAGAGAGAAATGCTGATTTAACCCTCATCGAATCTGTCATCGACAATGGTAAAGGTGCATAGGGCCATGCCCAATACTCCCGGCATGGAACAGGCTGAGATTGAGGTTTTTCTCACCAGCTCTAAGACGCCGCTGAGGCTTGGGACCGTCGACTCGAAGGGCGATCCGATGATACACCCAGTCTGGTTTCACTACTCGAACGGCAAGCTCTACCTCATGACCCTGAAGGAAAACAAAAAGGTTAGAAACATTAGAGGGGAGAAGACAGTCTACTTCTCCGTCGACACGGACGCCGAACCACACAAAGGCGTCAAGGGAAAAGCTACTGCGGTCATTCTGACGGACGTTGAAAAGTCAGTGTCATTGACGGAGAAAATAGTTGCCAAGTATCTGGGAGATGTCGGCACGCCCATGGCGAAGAGAATGGTAGACGGAGTAAGGAAGGGCTCAACGGTTCTAGTCGAAATTACCCCTCTCTACTTTTCAGCCTGGGACTATACCAAGATGAAATGCTAGTTTCTTCAGGAATCGCCGATGGCGAACGTTACGCAACGATAGACTCTAGCCCGGACTCTTGCGCTTGAGCTTCCCGGTGAGCTTGGCGCAGTCTGGTCAGGATGACGGCACAGAATGCGATTGCGGATGTAAGAAGTATGAGGAGATATATGTCCGATACCCAGTCTTGATGAAGACTGACGAATATGCTGCAGCGGTTCACTGTTACATTGCCGGTCGTCCAGTACCCCGGTGGAAAACCTCCGCAGGTTGCAAGGTCATCTTGGTATCCAATTGACTCAGCGAAAGACAGGAACAATGAGAATACACCTATTGTGAAGTTTCCGAATGCGAGAATGCCCGAGTGGGTGTAGCTCAAGGACCTTCTTCGAGCTAGTCCTGCGAGCAAGAAGACGAAGCCAGAGCCGGCGAATAGTGTTAATAGAAGGATGGCATCGTCCGCCACGGCGCCGATAGCGCTGACCGAGGTCTGGTTGCGAGCGGTCTGATACACGACTGAGAAAACTGTGATTCCAAGCGTGTTTGCAAGAAGGGCTGCGAGCAGATAACGCCAATCCAAACGGGGTCTCCTAGGATAAGGTGCTCGCCGAGAAGTAACTCTATCCAAGAATGGTGGATAGAATATCAATCATGATGCAAGATCTAAGCAACCATTTTTCTGGCAGAGCAGGCATCAGTTGGCCTTAGTTGTAAGCATATTCGAGAAGAAGAACGGATTGGTGCGGCTGCCGTAGTTCTCACTCATGTAGCTCGCACTGGCTAGGTTAATTCTTGCAACGATATGGGTTCTATCTTACGATAGACTTGGGAGGGGTCCAAGAGTTTGTCGTCAACAATCAACAGGTCCTCTCTGACTGATACTCCGAACAGCTTCTCGTTCTCTTCCAGATATGGCAGAATCAGCTCCCAGTCTTTCAGGGTGACATCTGCCAATCGCCCACCGTTGAGCTGGTCCCCCGACACCTTTCTGTGTGGATCTCGGATGAATATGGCTCCACCGGAAGCCAGTGAGAATAGATTGCCTCCAGGGTAAGGGTGTTCCTGTTCTGTGAAGGTCCCGTCAAAGTACGGCTTCAAGCCGTTGACGACCACAAACCCGCCCCCGCTGTACGGGTCGCCTGCCATGAAGGATTCGGCAAGATAGTCCAGACATGTCCCGTTGATCACGACCCTCGGCCTGCCCACTGCGTTGATTAATGGACGCCCTGCCGCGTTACCCAGCACGTACACCTCACCTCCCTTCGCCGCGTACATGAACGCCTGACCCACATCACCATGAACCACTAGCTTCCCATACTTCAGAATCTGGGCAACCTGATCCTGAGCCGCGCCATGAACAGTCAACTCGCAACCATCAATGCCTGACGCGACATAATCGCCTACATCCCCGTAACAGTCAATCCTCAAACCATTCGTCCCTGGACCCAACCCGCTCCCGATGAACCTGTGGCCTCGTAGATTGTAGAGCAGGATATTCTTCCAGCCCTGGTCGTACGCGCCGACTACGAACCTAGCCGCACTCTCGCCTCCATCAACTGGAAACTCCAGAGCATCAACCACAAGCACCTGCGAGTCTAATCCCGGATGGACAAGTCTGGACCTATTCTTCCAGTCCAGCCGAGTGTAGAGGTCATAGTTCGACAATGGTAAGGAAGAGAAGATCTCATTCAAAGCCTCATGATACAAGTGCAGCAGTGAGCTGCGCTTCTTGTATCCAGTATCGTAGACTCGGTCGAATAACAGTGAGAGCGATTGTATCGCGAAGCGTCTCGACTCCTGCCCCCTCAACGCGAGGCTCTTCAACTCCTCAAGAATCTCTCCGGCATATTGGAAGCCGGCGTCCCTCAATGCGGGACGAACGTACTCGTAGAATCCCAACGGGTCTTGAGCATGTGGACCCTTCCTAGGCAGTTGCAGTGCAACGCTGACGTTTAGAGCAATGGCCGTTCGGGGTCCAGGCAGCCAATCCTGTTCTGGAAGACTAATCGCCCGTCCAAATTTGTCAGCACATTCCAGTTCCTTCCCAACCTCTCCATCCTTTACGGTGAAGAGGAATGCTCCTCCATCAGTGTGACTCCCGCCACGAGCGTTCCAGTAAGAGTCAGCAAACCTGCTCGGAACCCTACCATCCTCCTGTAGCCGTCCGAGCACAGCGTTGATCGCCTGTCTCTCAGATGCGATGATGCCGATCTTGACCGGACCCTCTTGCAAGGCGAAGACCTGGGGTCGCAGCATCGACGTGTCAGTAATCCCCAGCAACTGCCAGGCATTTTTCTCGACGTCATTCCTAGCGACGATGAAGAACCAAGGACCGTCCGGAGACCCGTGAATGTGAGAAGTCTGAATCAGGCGATAGATCTTCCTCTTCTCCTCCGGCAGCATCTCAAAGTCCCGCTCGGTCGTCGGCGCAAGCGCCTCGATCAAGTACTCCAGAGGATACTTGTAGACCCGGCTGATCAGATCGAACAATAGAACAGACACTTCAGTATCCGTCAAGAACATGGGATGGATGTTCCGCTGTGCCAAGTATTCCATTATCGAGTGGTAATTCGCAAAATCACCGTTGTGAACGAGCGCCTCATGCAGCCCGACAAACGGGTGCGCGCCGCCGGGATGCCAGACCCTGCCCTTCGTCGGATAGCGGTGGTGGCCGATCCAGACGTGAGCTTTGAAATCTTCCAGTCGGTAGAACTTTACAACATCATCTCCGTAGCCGACCAGTTTCAGAACGATCAGGTTCTTGCCGTGAGAGACAACGAACGCTTTCTTCTCGCCTAGTGACGAGTAGTGTTGGAGATTCAGGCGGTAGCTGTTCTGGTAGACAAACTCGTCTTCCAACTCGCTACTCTTCAGGCTGTGAAGATTGTTCTTGCACGCGAAATCAGCCAACACCTCCGGCTTGACGCGCACAAAGTACCTGTAGACCTCCGGCGGCTCCACTTCGAGACCCGGAATCGACCGGTAATCATCGACCGCTTCAACTCTCGATTCGTGGTCGACCTGGAAGAAGGGTCGAATATGCTCATCTTCGACCTGATTTCTAGAAGACCTGTCGAGGTAAGCGACTTGCAGAATGTAGTCTTCGCGCAGAATCTTCTCTGAAACTCCCAGCTGTTCTGGGACGAGGCCTAGGGCAGCAATGCCTCCACCCTTGCCGTTACCTCTGTTCCGCATCTGTACAAGCGACTCCAGGAGATACTTTCCCTCTAACGGAATGTTGGAAGCCAGTCCAACAACCCCGCAGCCGCCCTCTGCCTCCTCTTTCAGTGATGACGGATCCGGGACCTTCAACGTTTTTCGGGAGTCGATAATCTCTTGGCCGATCATCGCGTTCTCACTTGTATCGTACGAGTAGGTCCTTTCTGCCACGAAGCTCACGAATACTCTCGAGTCCGAAACTGGCGAGGAGTATCCGCAGACGTTTCGACCAAGCGTTGAACAGGTTGACGATCCTCATCTCGCCCCACTCGGGATCAATGAACTGGGAAAGCTCTGGATCAGTTGTCGTGATGCCTACCTGACAACCGCGTCCCCGTTCACAGTTCCCACAATGCGTACATCCGACAGCTACCGCTTCCGCTGTCGCCACAACACATCCGTCAGCTCCCAGAGCAATGGCCTTCGCAATATCATCTGCAGTTCTGATCCCCCCGCTTGCCATTAGCGTGATCTCGTCCCGGACTCCCTCCGACACCAGATAATCGTGGACCTTCGGGATCGCGTACTCGATTGGCATGGCAATGTTCTTCTTCGCAATCTCCGGCGCAGCCCCTGTCCCACCATAGCCGCCGTCGATGTGAATGATGTTCGCGCCAGCATAGTAGCTCCCAATCGCTACCATGTCAACATCGGTGGGCGTCGAGACCTTCACAGAGACGAGTGCTCGGGGATTAACGGTCTTGATCCAGTCGACATGCTTCTTGTGATCCTCCACAGAGTACACGCTGTGAAATGGAAACGGCGAGTAGAGACTCGTGAACATAGACGACTCTCGCATCTTCGCAACTTCTGAGGTTACCTTGTCGGCGAGGAGGTGGCCGCCCAGTCCCGGCTTTGCTCCCTGAGCATACTTGAACTCGACAATCGGCGCGTACTGGATAGTTTCCTCCCGGACCCCGAACATGCCCGTAGCAACTTGTGTAATCACGTGATTCCGATAGGGTACAATCTGGTCAGGGT